>Ga0315282_10016604_pt1 | contig 10742 bp, 7 predicted proteins | sample YL17G07_20_MG_FD_203693 | JGI IMG/M metagenome (GOLD analysis project Ga0315282, IMG submission 203693) | Sediment microbial communities from Yellowstone Lake, YNP, Wyoming, USA - YL17G07_20 | ecosystem: Environmental > Aquatic > Freshwater > Lake > Sediment | place: USA: Wyoming | collected... | reverse complement strand
TTTTAATACCTTTAATTTTATTATCAATAATTTCAATGCTATCTACTTTCTCATTGACTTTTACCTGTCCGCCTCTAGACTCGATGGATTCTTTTAATTTATTTATAAGTACCTCGAAGCTCGATTGAGGGTAACCGAGAACTTCGCTTTTGCCCAAACCCTTTCCTCTTTTAGCGAAAATTCTTGCCCAAAACCAACTTAAAGAAATATCTTCGCTAAAGCTTTCAAATTTTCCTTGGAAAAGTGGCTGCCAAAGAATTTGCCAAACATCTTTTCCCATCACTTTTTTAATCCAATCAGCTGCTCTAATTTTGTTAAACTTTTCTCCTTTTTTATAATTTTGCAAAAAGAGTGTGCCCAGGCTTAATCTAATTTTACTTGGCATGCTTAAAAAAGGAAATTTAATAAGGTCAAACGGTTTAAAAAAAGGTAGGAACCTATTCTGAATATATACCGAAGTCGAACTCTCAAACCACTCTAATTCTTTCTCTATACCCAACTTCTTGAATAATTCCTTTAAATAAGTGTCATTTAAAAAAATATGGTGATAATATTTTTCTATATTTACTCCGTCTATTTTTACCGTTCTTAAAATCCCGCCTACTTCTGACTCCTTTTCAAAAATAATCACTGAATTTTTTAGCGATAGGAAATATCCTAAAACTAAACCGTGAAATCCTCCGCCAATAATTCCTATTTTCATTTATTTAAAACCTATTTTTTCTCTAATTATATAAAGTGGACGATTTTGAACTTCGGTATAAATCCGGCTTAAATATTCTCCAATCATTCCCATAATTAATAATTGCACTCCGCCTAAAAATAAAATGGCAGTCATCATGGCGGCCCAGCCACTAACGTTATATATTGGTAAAAATCGTATAATAATTACATAGATGATACCTAAAAATCCAATCAAGGAACAAATAATTCCCAACCAGGTAGCTAAGCGTAATGGTACAGAAGAAAAAGAAATAATACCATCAAAAGCAAACTTAACCATTTTCATTAAAGGATAATGAGTTTTACCGGCAAATCTCGGTTGACGATCAAAAGGAACTATTACTTGTTTATAACCGGTCCAGCCGAATAAACCTCTTAAGAAACGGTTTCTTTCTTTAAAGTGACGTAAGGTATTAACGACTTTCTGATCCAATAAACGAAAATCGCCGGTATCGAGTTGTATCGGTACCTCTGATAATTTATTTAATATACGATAGAAACAATAAGCCGTTAGCCGTTTAAAAGCACTGTCTTGTCGACTTTCTCTTTGGGCACAAACCACTTCAAAACCTTGATTCCATTTTTCCCAAAGTTTAGGAATTACTTCCGGTGGATCCTGTAAGTCAGCGTCAATGGTTACAACCGCTCTGCCTAAAGTAAAATCTAAACCGGCCGAAAGCGCAATCTGATGACCGAAATTTCTGGAAAAAGAAATACCTTTATAATTTGAATTTTGCTTAATTATCTGCCGGATAATCTCTTGGCTATTATCATTACTCCCGTCATTAACTAATATGACTTCGTAGGAAATCTTCATTCCTTCCAGCACGGGATCTAAATGCTTATATAACTCCCATAGTACCGCCTCTTCATTATAGACCGGTACGATTACACTTAAATCTACGACTTTTGTTATTGGATCATGCTCCATATAATTAAGATAAAGAGAATTAATAAATATAAATTTTCTCTTTTAGATTAACATATAAATTGAGTATAATCAATTCATATTAATTCTTTAACTACTTAATAAAGGTATCATTTAAATTTACCTTAGTTATTTAGATTAATTAAAACCAACCTGCCAAAGTTCAGACTTTCTATTAACCAGAAAGTAATATAACATCATAAATTAATTATTATCTTCAGATACTATAAAATTTGATAAATTTCATAAAAAGATCCACTTTTATTAAGATGTATTAGTGTACTCCAGCTTAAAGGATTATTAAGATAATCTTCTACTCCACTGTTAATTAACTTTTGATTATCGGTCGGGGAATAAGTCTTTACCAACTTGAGCTGATGATATTTTTTAATATTATCAAGAATTTCATAGGCGGTTTTTCTGGTAGTATAATTAAACCAACCTTTTTCCTCGCCTGATAAGGCATAAAAAATTATTATATACTTGGTGTCGGGCCCGGCTAAATTTTGATAACGATTATAACCAAAATCATATCTTAGATCTATTCCTTTATCCTTAAAGTCTTTTTCGTGACTGATGATAAGCTGGAGTTTTTTTGATAGCTCTAAGTGATTATTGTCCCTTTGCCATAAAGCCGCATCATAGGACAAAGGAGCATCTAAATACATATCAAACGAGTAAGCCACCTCACTCTTCTTTAAATTCTTTTGCAGCCATTGTGAGGTTTCAAGTCGGGTATTATTATTTAATAAATTTAACCAAAGACCAATGAAATAAATATTCGGTATTAACAAAATTATTGTAATAAAATAAAGCCAAACTTTTTTAAGATTTTTAGCAGTTAGATATTCTGCCAATAAAAAAGCGCCTAAAGGTAAGGCTAAACTATTAAAAACCAATAACCATCTGGACATTTTGGGCCAAGCGACCAATGTACTCATGATGAAATAGTTAAATAACAAACCAATTAAAATATACCTTAACAATTTATCTTTTATTATCTTTTTAAAGTTCAAGCTGACCATTATAATAAATAAACTAATAAAAATTGGATCAAGTAAAAAGGAGTCTCTAATTACGTAGTAAAATCTTTCCCATTGGCCAATAGCATACATACCTGTAAAACCTGTTGAGAGAAGGTAACCAGCATTATTACCCCAAATGCCCTGAAGACCGCGAAAATTAATCAAGTAAAACGTCAAAATAAAAACTGAATATATCAAAATTGATTTAATAATTATTTTCCAAATAAATTCTTTTCGATTGATCACTAATGAAAGAATCGGAAAAATAATAGCTGAAATACCAAGATAATGAATTGACCAAGAGCAAGCAGACATTACCACCGACCAATACCAATACTTTATCTTCTTCTCTTGTTCAAACTTCAAAACAAAATAAAGCGACCAGACCAGAAAAAAAGTCATGATGATATGAGCTTTACCCCAATGAGCCATAAATACCGGTATGAAGCTAATCGTATAAACTAAAGAACTGAAATATGCGCTAAATTTACTTTTCGCTATTAAAGAATAGATGCGGTAAATTAAGTAAATCGTAGCTGTGCCAAACAAAACTGAATACCATCTAACAATAATATAAATCTGCCCCATACCCGACATGACCAAGTAATTTTTTAGTTCATTAATACTAGTTAAGCCGTGTATTAAGGCTATGTAGATTATTCTTAAAATCAGACCGGGTAAATATAGTAAAGGTAGAAGCAAGGGATATTGATAGGGCATGGACGTAAATAAGGTCTTGTATTCAAAAATATCTAAAAGATAAGAAACAGAAAAAATTTCATCCCAAATAAAATTTACTCCGTAGGGATAATCAAAATATATTCCATAAACTCTAAGTAAAAAACCTAACAGTAAAATAGCTAGAATTAGCCAATATTTTTGAAAAAACTTGCTTAGTTGCGATTTAAATATAGCGAGTCTATTTATCATAACTTTATCTAAATAAATTTTACTTTATTTAAGCTTAAAAATAATATCTTAAGTAGTTGCCAACCATGTTTAAAACGTGTAATATTAGTTTCGCCATAGCCTCTGGCTTGATATCTGATTGGTATTTCTACTATCTTCAAGTTTAATCGTGCAGCACCAAAAATTAAATCAAAATCACCAAAAGGATCAGTTGAGTAAGAATTTTTGACCGCTAACAATCTCTGATAATTTTCTCGCAAAATTGCTTTGGTACCGCATAAAGTATCTTTTAACCTCTGCCCTAGCAGCCAGCTAAACATTAGGGAAAAAAATTTATTTCCTAGCATATTGAGTGTCCTCATAGCTTCTTTTCCAAGTGGATAAACTAAACGTGAACCATTAATAAATTCTCCTTTGCCATTAACTAATGCCTCAAAAAATTTAGGTAAATTTTCTGGCGGCATGGTTAAATCCGCATCAAGAATCATTAAGATATCACCACTGGCCACGGACAAACCCTTCTTGACAGCATCAGCTTTACCTCTACCGTCTTGTTTAAAATATTTAATTGAAAATTTATTAACATATAATTGACTTGCCTGAATAATTTCCTGCCAGCTACCATCAGTTGACCCCCCTTCAACAAAAATAATTTCAGTTTGATTACCCATTAAAGGAATTCGCTCTAATGCTTTTTCAATATTACCTTTTTCATTCCTGACGGGGACAACCACACTGACTGACGCAACATTTGTTTTGCCTTGAGATGGCTCAACTAATCTGGCGATAGTATACCAATAAAGACAAAGTCTATTTATTAGCGGTAAATTAGCTAGATATCGATTGATAAAATTTCCTAAAAAAAATAACTTCTTTGGGCATAAAAAACGTCTGCCCATCTTAATGATGTCATAATTTTCTAAATATAATAAATTAGCTATATCTTGGCTGTTAAGCCAATTCAATCTTTTCTGCGGCATTTTACCGCCCAAAATCTCAGTTAATTTTAAAAGAGGCAACCAAAGAAAACTGTGATAGGTAATAAAAATTCTGGTATAGTTCGTTGTTACCTTTTTTAATTCTTGAAAAACTTTTTGAATATCTTCAATATAACCTATAGTATCGGAAATAATGATATAATCAAACTTTTCTTCTAATAATAGATTTTCAGCGTCCATAACTTTAAATTCTAAATTTTGTCTATCAGTTTGTCTTTTTTTAGCTAATTCAATCATTGCTGGCGAAATGTCTATACCCAAACCCCGTTTTGGCTTTAACTCGTTTAAAATATCTCCCAGACCACAACCAATTTCCAAGATTGAAGCATTCTCTGGTATATGGTATTTAAAAAATTTGACCTGATTTTGATAATAATACTTATTCTTTTTTTGCCAATACTCTCTTCGCGGAGCAATCTTATTAAAAAATTCTATAAGCTTTATTTTATTGTCACTCATTTGGCTCATATTTTTTTTCCATAAATTGTAAAACTTTTTCTGCCCTTTTCTCCCAGCTGTATTGCCGAACATCCACTAAGGCTTTTTGAGAAATTATTTTAGTTAAAATTTGGTTATTATATAATTTTGTAATACCTGTGACTAAACTCTCAACGTCATTAGCTTCAACTATAACACTGTTAGTTTCATTCAAAATTTCTCTAATTGAAGTTAAATCGGTTGCAACTATAGGCCGTCCACTGGCCATATATTCAAAAATTTTCATTGGTGACATAAAAAAATCATAATGCTCGGTTTTAGGATAAGGAGCAATTAAAATATCACAAGCCTGTAAATAAAGTGGAATGAATTGATGCTTTACCCAGCCGACGAAGATAACCCTTTCTGTTAAGCCTAAATCATCAACAAATTTTTTATAACTAACTAATTCGTCTTCTTCACCGCCAACCAAAACCAAGCTGGTCTTCTTATCGAGAAATTTAAGAGTCTTAATTGCTAGATCTATCCCCTTTTCCATACCCATGGTTTTTAACATACCAACATAGCCGACTAAATATTTATCAATAGGTAATTTCAATTTATCGCGCGTTTGGTTTTTTTCAACTTTAAGATTAAACTCCGCTAAATCGACGCCGTTAGGATAAGCTAAAATTTTATTAGTTGATAGATTGAATTGTTTAATTAATTGTTGTTTTTTCCAGCTATTAGTAGTAGTAATACCAGCCAGATTTTTAAATAACCTCTTATAAAATTTTAATTTTCTTTTAGGAAAATCGTGAATATCGTAAAAGCAATTCTTTCTAATAAAAGAAATTAAAAATAAACAAGTATGATCATGGGAATAAATTATATCGTTTTTCTCAGTATTAAATAAAATATAAAAAAAAGATATTAAAGCAAAGCTGATTGCCTCTAACCAATAACCAATTTTGCCAATATTTAAGCTAATTGTATCTATTACCGGTAATTTAATAATAGTAAAAGTCCTTTTTAAGTTATAAAAAATAAACGGGTCCTCTTTGATCTTATTAAGCCTCTTCGGAGCAATAAAAATCAATGGTTGCTTAGCTGATAAGGCTTCGGCTAATTTCATCGCTTCTAAGCCCTCAGCTTTTTCTGAAGGAATTCGAGAATTAATTAAGTAAAATATTTTCATCGCTTTTCTAAAATTTATTAATTTATAATCTAATCCAAATCTGCCGGCAGAGCCTTTTTTCTAATATACATAAATAATTTAAGATCCGGTCCGCCAAACCAGCGAAATTGCCAATGCCATAAAAACAATTTACCGATCAATTTTTTTATTAGATTAGGCGAACTACTATAATTTAGACCATAATGCGACACTACCCAAACGAAAGGTAAAAACTTATTTTCTTTTTTACTTAACCAAGGATAATTTATACCGGTGTCAAAGACATCACCGATCGGATTTTTATCATAGAAACTAGCCCAATCCTCAAAATTATTAGGAAATTTCATGCCAAATTTCTTAATTTCTTCATACAAAATTCCGCCGGGATAAGGCCGATAAATTTGCGGCCCAAGAATTTCTACCTCTGGTCCAAAACTATGAAGTTCGGAAATTAATCGATAAGTTTCTTCACGGTCGGCTGCTGTTTCGGTTGGTATACCGATCATCAATGAACATGACGCATTAATATGATATTTAACGCATTGTTTAACGGCGAATTTTATCTGTTCAACGGTTTGACCTTTACGTAAATAGTTTAAAATTCTCTGAGAGCCGCTTTCTATGCCAAAACGAAGTTGCGAGCAGTGCGCTTTTACCATCTTTTTAAGCAACTCATCGTCAATCCTGCCCGATCTAAAATTTGTTACTCTTGAAGTTGCTTCCCAGATAAAGTGATATTTTTTATTAATAATGTGGTCAATAATTGCTTTAGCTTTATTAATATCTTGGAAAAAATCTTCATCTCTAAAATATATTTTCGGGGGATTAAATTCTTTAACAATATAATCAATCTCAGTTAGAATTTTATCAATTGGTACGCCTTCATAACGACAATTTCTCACACTATTGATGCAAAATGCACATTTAAAAGAACAGTTAAATCCAGTTACCACTTGAGCTCTGCCTTTCCTATATTTCTCTTTCACTTTCTCTGGAAGTAATTCATACAAAAATATATTTTTGGGTAATTCATAATCAATTATCTCATCAATTAGATTTCCATAATTTTGCTGCGGAAACAAAATCGGATGAATACCGCCAATAATTACTTTAATTTTCGGATAATTTGCTTTTATATATTTAATTAACGGTAGAGTATATTTTATCTGCATGGAAGTAACGGAAAAACCAACTACATCCCGATCTCTAACGGCCAATTTAAATTTTTCTAGAAAATTGTCTTCGTTATTTTCATCTAAAAATTTAACGTCTGAATTTGGCAAGGTAGTTTTTAAATAACTCGCGACCGCCCAAGCGCCCCACATTACCATGCCGGTTAATTTACGGCTGCTTGACCGACTATTTATTATTAATATATTTTTCATCCTTGATAGATCTAACATAATTAAAATTGACCTTATATTATTTTTAATTTTATATAACAAAATAGTCAAACCGGACTCAATCTAATTTTATTGTTTTTTATCTAAACTTTTTTAATGGTACTATAAATAATCTTTAACAATTTATCGATCAATATTTCGGAAGTAAATTTCAGTCGGTAAACGTTATAACCGTTTTCGGTAATTTTTTTGGCCAATTTTTGATTATTTTTCAATTCCATAATTTTACTGGCGAGATCTTCTGGGTCAGCTAAATTTACCATCAAACAACTTATGCCATCTTCGAGTAATTCTCCGATGCCTGCTGCACGACCGGTAATATAGGGCAATTTTAAAGCTAAAGATTCAAAGGCTTTGTGAGGAATTGTTCTTGATAGACGTTCGTTATTTTCAAATTGTCCTAAGCTAATGTGTGATTTTAACATCAACTCTATCATTAATTTTAAATCCAGATATTCTGAAATTAACTTAACGTTGCGTAAGTTCAAACTACTGATCATGGCTTTAATAGCTTTTTCCATAAAGCCAAGACCAATTATCAGAAAATCAATGTTTTCTTCTTCTAATATTTTGGCGGCCTTTAAGATATAGATAACTCCAGCTTCAGGTGTTAAATAACCGCGAAATAAAACTGTAAACTTTTCAAATTTTTTTATTTTATTATAGAAGAACTGATCTTCGTCAATCCCCGTATAAATGAAATTTATTTTTTCTGCTTTTATTTTAAATTTATTAATAAAATATTCTTTTTGCGCTTCACTTTCAACTAGTATTGAATCGGCTAATTTAACTGCTAGATTGTCAATAAATTTTATATACCAATAGCGCCAATTATAATTTTTATATTTTCCTCTGGAAATTACTTCGGCTTCATAAACCGAAAAAAATGCATCATAAATAATTTTTTTTCTACTAATTATTTTAGCTAAAGGCATAATGACGCTTCCGTGAAAACCGACAATCATTACATCGTAATCTTTCCTGATTGGCCAATGTTTTTTAATTAATTTAGGGTACTTTTTTAGTCCCTTACTATCGTCATTACATATTAAAACTTTTATATTTCTCTTTCTTAGACCATTAATATATACTTTATTGCGAGAAAAGTCAGGATTAAATATACCAAAATAACAAACTGTTAAATTATTTTTTGTTAATGACATAATAATCTACCTAATAACATACTTTCTTAAAAATTAAATGAGTTGCCTCAGTATGAGCAAATAGCGTCTTCGTTTAGATCTTTATTATTTCAGAAAACCAAAACAATTTTCTAACATCATTCCCTTTAAGAAGACCTGCTCCCGAAGGGAGGGAGATTAACAAGTAAAACTAATTCTATTATTATTTCCGTAAAAAATTTATTATCTTCTCAACTAAACCACTTAAATTATGTTCTCGGATAACAATATTTCTCAAATCCTGACCGATTTTTTCTCTTTGTTGGCTGGTTAAATTATAAAAATGATCAATCTTGTTAGCCAAAGTCTGATAATCTCTAGTAGGGTATAATAACATATCTTCGTATTCTCCTAGAAATCCTGAGATAGCTTTATTGCTAGTTAAAATAGGCAGCTGGCTAGCCATGGCTTCAAGAATAGCTTTATCTAAACTACCAGTACGGCTCATGTTGACAAACAGATTAGACTCTTTAAGGTAATTGACTATTTCTTTATTTGGTACTGCACCTATAAAGTTTATCGGTAATCCTTTGTCTTTTACCATTGACTTTAATTTTGCTAGATATTGTTGATGTTCTATAAATAAAATCTTTCCAATAACATCAACCTTGAGTTTAATTCCCTGTTTAATTAAAATCTCCACTGCCTTAATTAAAGTTTCATAATCTTTTACGGGCGAAATCCTGCCCACAGTAATGATTTTAAATATTTCATTTTTAACTTTTGGCTTTTGGCTTTTGACTGTAAATTTATTAATATTTATCCCCTGCCCCACTATTTTTATTTTGCTGCTCTTTAAACGACAACCACTAGCAGTGGAAGTAAAAATTACATTAGTTAATCTTTCCGCAATTTTTAGACCAATAGGCACATGACCATGTGCATACCATAGCCCAATCTTTTTGCCTGACAGGCGCCAAAATATGCCACCTAGAATTACATAAATTTGATTCATGTGAACCAAAACTTTATCATAGTTTTTTCGCTCCTGCCAGAGGTATTTATAAAATCTATATAACGATATTGGTCTGCGTAAGAAATGTGAATGATATAAATATTGTTCTTTTCCTAAACTTAGCACTTTAACGTTAGTAGGTAGATTGTACTCGCCAAGGTAAAGGCAGATAACGATTAATTTTTCGCAATGTTTAGCAAATTCACTTAGCCAATCATGAAAAAAACCTAAAATATCGTCGTTTAAATCAACTTTTTGGGTAATAATTAATAGCTTCATAATTTGCTAAAATTATTTGGTTTTAGCTAAATCAATAGCTTTATTCCAACTCTCCTGATATAAAGTTAAAATTTGATCTTTGGCTGGTAATTTCATTGCTGACTTCAGCGCGCTCGCTCCAATTTGCTGTCTTAACTGGCTATCTGTTATTAAGCACTGCATCGCTGCAACTAAAGCTGGTAAATCATTAATCGGTATAACAATTCCATTTTCCTCATTAATAATAAATTCACCTGCTGATCCAGTATCGGTCATAATAATCGGTAAACCAAAACTGGCCGCTTCAATTATGACTTGAGGCCAACCTTCGCTATCAGAAGTTAATAAAAAAGCGTCTGCATCTTGATAAAATTTTGCTATTTCATTCTGCCAACCTAATAACTTTACTTTATTAAATAAATTAACTTGCTTTATCAATAATTCAAGATTATTTTTTTCCAGTCCCTCCCCGACAATCCATAATTCTACCTTCTGATATTGTTTAACTATCTCAGCTATCGCTTTAATCTGCAATCTTATATTTTTAACCGGTACCAAACGACTAATTGTTAAAAAAACAAATTTATCGTTCTTGCTTTTAACTTTTAACTTTTTACTCTTTACTACAGTCTTTACATAAATCGGCACCGCTGTTATCCTTTCTTCTCTAATCCCATATTCATCAATTAATCGCTTTTTTAATTTTTGACTGACTGTACGAATAGCATCAGCTCGCGGTAAGACATATTTGGCGATTATTTTGCGTAA
>Ga0315282_10016603_pt1 | contig 10743 bp, 7 predicted proteins | sample YL17G07_20_MG_FD_203693 | JGI IMG/M metagenome (GOLD analysis project Ga0315282, IMG submission 203693) | Sediment microbial communities from Yellowstone Lake, YNP, Wyoming, USA - YL17G07_20 | ecosystem: Environmental > Aquatic > Freshwater > Lake > Sediment | place: USA: Wyoming | collected... | reverse complement strand
GCCAGCATCCCCGCCACGAAGCCGTCGCCGGCACCCGTCGTGTCCACCGTTTTCACCCTGAAGCCCTTGACGGCGGTTGTCCCCGCCGGCGCCTGGTAGACACACCCCTCCCCGCCTCGGGTAGCCACCGCCAGGGTGATGTGGTAGCGGCGGCGAAGCTCGCCGAGGGCGGCCTCGGGGTCATCTTTTCCGGTGAGGAAGGAAGCTTCCTCTTCGCTCACCTTGAGGACGTCGGCGAAGGGCAGGCCCATCTCCATCCCCGACCGGGCGCTCGCCTCGTCGGGCCAGAGGGACAGGCGGAGGTTCGGGTCGTAGGAGACGAGGAGGCCATGCTTACGGGCCAACTCGACGGCCCGGAGCGTGGCGCTTCGGCTCGGTTCGGAGATGAGGGTGATGGAGCCGAAGTGGAAGGCCCGGGCCGAGGCGATGTAGGCTTCGTCAATCTCCTCGGGGCGGAGGAGCATGTCGGCGCTCGGGTGACGGTAGAACATGAAGTCCCGCTCGCCATCAGGGAGGAGGGAGACGAAGGCGAGGGCGGTGCGGGCCTCCGTGGAGAAGCGGAGGTGGGAGCAGTCCACCCCGTCCTCGGCGAGTACCTGGGCCAGGTACCGCCCGAAGGCGTCGTCACCCACCTTGCCGATGAAGCCCGCCCGCGTCCCCAGCCGAGCCAGGCCCACGGCGACGTTGGCTGGCGCGCCGCCGGGCGCCTTGCGGAAAGTGAAGGTGTCGATGAGGGGAAGCCCAACCTCCTGCGGCATAAAGTCGATGAGCAGTTCCCCCAGACAGACTACGTCGGGCACCGCCTCAGCCTCCCCTCTTCTTCCCACGCTCCAGCTCTGCGACACTGTTTTGGCAGGGCCATGCCGGAACGGCTGGCTCCTTCCTCCGCGGCCTGACCCGCAGCCCCGAGTCATCGGCTGGCGACGAACCCTTCGCGGACGCCTATGGTGAAGAGCCCCTCGAAGGTGGTCAGGTAGGCGTCCACGATCTCAGTGTGAGTGTTGGGCGCGTGGCCGGGGCCTCCGTCACCACCTTCGAAGAGGAGCGGGAGCGCCCCGGTGAGGTGATGGATGCCTCCGTTGATGTCGATGACGGACGGGCGGTCGGCGCCACCCGTGGAAATCCAGGTCTTCGGCCTGAGGTTCCGCGCGAGGAGCATCTGCCGACACCACCCCTCAATGTAGAACTGGCGGAGGCGCATCCACTCCGGTATCCAGGGGTCGCCCACGATGAAGAAGGGCCCCGGTTCGCAACTGTGGAGGTCCAGGTGGGCGTGGGGCGTCTCCGCCAGAACCAACTGCTTGAGGGCGCAGGTTTCCGGGGCGACGTCAGGCCCCATCCACAGGGCGTGCATCGGGTTGACGCCCGCGTCGTTGAAGTAGCCGCCCAGGAAGCCCGCCTTCTCCAGCGGGAAGGGATGCCAGGCCTTGACCGCAGGCCAGGTGATTTTGGTGCCGTCGGGCCAGAGGCCGTGACGGTACTTCTCGAACTCGTCCTTGGTCCAGACGGTGGGGTCGTCCACGGGGATGCGGGCCCGGCCGTCGGGGTTGAGGCAGGGGATGACGACCAGGCGCAGTTCCTCCGCGTGCTCCCTGAGGGCGGGCCAGGCGACGCCTTTTCGGTCCTTCCCGGTCTCCAACACCGAGAAGAGGTTGAGCACCGCGGCGATGCTCTCCATCTCGCCGCCGTGCATGGCCGAGCAGATGGTCATGACCTGCCTCTTTCGCCCTTGGCCGAAAAAGGCTTCGGGCTTTCGGCCGGCAAGGGCGGAGGAGAGGTTGGCGGTGCGCGCTAGTGGTTCCTTCTCCCCGTAGGCCACGGCGTAGACGGCCCGGCCGCCTGGGGAGCGGGCAATCTCGGTGACCTGCCCCCGCTTCAGGCCGCCCAGGAAGCGCTCGACCTCCGCGACGCTGTTTCGGTAGAACTCCGGCACACTCACTTTGTTTCCTTTCGCTTGGCTGGTCATGGACAGGCGTCCGCACTCGAGGTGAAGAAGGGAAGTGTAGTTGCCCCGAGCGGAGATGACCAGCGAAATCGTGGCGTTCGGCAAGGGCCCGGCCGTTCTCGGGGCAGGTGGCACGGGCACCCCGCAGGAGTGCCCGTGCCGCGACCGTGGGCACACGGGGGTCCGTCAGCCGGCGGGCACCCGCCCGGCGGGTCGGTGCCCGTGCCACCCGTCGCCGTCCCTGGTGAGGCCGGCTTGCGCCGCTTGCCTGGAAGCTGCGGGGCTGCCGCCTTGGTGAGGCTTTCACTTGCATACGAGGCGAAAAGGCCCTGTAATAGTGGAAGGGGAGCCGGGCGCCCGCCGAAGGGCGGGAGCCTGCGAAGCGGGGTGGTTCCCGTGAGGAGGTGTCCCCAAGGCATGGCTGTGGGCGAGTCAGCTGATATCAGGCTCATAGAGCGGAAACTTCGCGGAGCGCGCGAGCGCTACGTCCTGGCTGCGCTCCTCGGTGGCGCGGGGACGGTGGTCGTCTGGTTTCTTGGCCTGGCTGCGCTGAGTCTGGCTGCGGACTATGTGCTTCATCTTCAGCCGGCTGGCCGTCTGCTTCTCCTGGTCGTGTATGGGGTGCTCCTGGCGATAGCAGCGGGACGGTGGCTGGCGACGCCACTGCTCGCGCTGCCGGATGACGACGAACTGGCGCTGCGGGTGGAGGCGAAGCAGGCGGACCTCAGGAGCGCCCTCATCAGCACCGTGCAACTGGCCCGCCTGCGTCCCGAGGAGTTGGGGAGCGTCTCCTCCGGGCTCATCGCGGCTTTGGAGCGGGACACCGCGGAGCGCACCCGGCACCTGAACTTCGCCGGCGTCATCCCGCTTCGCGATGCGGTCGCGGTGGTCCTGCTCGCGGTCGTCCTGGCCACCGGGGCCTGGCTTTTCGCTCGGGAGCACGGTGCGGTGGCTCTGGCCTGGGCCGACCGCTTCCTCCATCCGTTGGCCAGCGCCGCTTCCTACCCCACCAGGACGCGCATCGACGTCCTCACCGGCGAAGGCACGGTCGCCAGGGGGGAGGATGCGGAAGTGGTCGCCTTGGCTCACGGAGAGGTGCCGGAAGCGGGTACGCTCCACTTCCGTTCGCGGGGCGGCTCCTGGCAGGAGGCCTCGCTTCTTCCGGTGAAGGGCGAGCCCGGGCGGTTCGCCTGCACCCTGGAGCGCCTGCTGGAGACGACGGAATACTACGTGTCCCTGGGCGACGCGCGGAGCGAGAGCTTCGAACTTGTCGTCGTGCCCAGGCCCCGGGTGACGGAGGTGACGGCCCGCTATCGGCTGCCCGACTACGCCGGCGGAGAGAGCCGGCAAAGCGTCACCGGCGACGTGGACGTGTTGTCAGGCACCTGGGTGGACGTGACGGCCAGGACCAACAAGCCGGTGGTCAGCGCCCGCCTGGAACTGGACGGGGCGCCCATCGCCATGGAGTCGGCGCCTGATGGTCTGCTGAGTGCCCGCTTTCAGGTGCTGGCCAACGGGACCTATCGCATCAGGCTGCGCGACGGCTTCGGCCTGGAGGACCGCGACCCCGTCGTCCACCTCGTGCGGGCCCTGGAGGACCGCGCGCCCAAGGTCACCATCCGGAGCCCCGGCCGGAACCGCGACATGACTTCCACCGCGTTCCTCCCCATTCAGTTCGAGGTGGCCGACGACTTCGGCGTCACCGACGTCCAACTTCGCTACGCGGTGGAGAAGCCCCTGGCCACCGGGCTTTCGCCGACCACCGAGGCCGCCGGGCCCGCCACCGGAGCCTCGGGGGCTGCGCCGACCGGGCAGGAACCCGCGCCCTCGGCCGCTGAACCCCGGGGCGCGCAAGCGCTCACCTATACCGCTCTGCCCGTCCCCGGTCATTGGCAGGGGAAGGCCCTCCAGGGGCAGTACGTCCTGGAGTTGGAGCCGCTGGGCCTGGCCGAAGGCGACACGCTCGTCTACGGCATCCGGGCCGCGGACAACCGGAGCGTCGACCCCCAGGCCGACAGCCGCAACTGGGGCGACTCGCGGGAGTACGAAGTGCACATCGTCTCGCCGGAAGCGAAGCGGGAGGAACTCCGCCTGCGCCAGGAAGAGGCGCTGCGCGAAATCGAACTCCTCATCGACAGGCAGAAGGAAAGCAAAGAGGCGGTCGAAGGCCTCGTCCCTCAGCCGGCGAAGTAGGCATGTGCCCCGGCCGGGAGCGCCAGCCAGGATTGGCCCGCGGCCCGACGTCAGCCCCTCACCTTCCCGTCGCCAGCCGCTCCTGAAGGCAAGCCGGCAAGGCGACGAACCTTCCCCCCGCGCCACCCGTGGGCGAGCCCGTCAGCCTACACCCGGAAAGGCTTCCCCATGAGCCGTCGGAGGATGCTGATCTGGCCGGCGTGGGCCGACTCGTGGGTGGCATGGTGGCCGACGCAGGCCCCCTTGCTCCAGAAGAGTTCGCGTGCGCCTGCGGGGAGCTTGTCGTAGCCGAGAGGGCGCTCCTCCAACTGCTCGGGCGTGAGCCCTTTGACGACCTTCACGGCTTGGGTATGGACGTCGGCGAGCACCCGGAGCACCTCCGCCTTCTTGGGGTAGAGCGAGGGGTCGGCCTGGGGGTTCGTCCGCATGGCGAAGAGCCCCTCGTACCCCTTGGGCAGGGCCGACTTCCCCCCGCACCGGCTGAGGATGAGCCCGTCCTCTGACCAGAGGATGTGGCCAAGGAGCCAGAGCGGGTGGTTGACCCCCGGCCGAGGCTGGAACAGCATCTCGGCGTCGGTCAGGTCCTCGACCTGCGCCAGGGTGTGTGTGTGTGCGTCTTCCAGGAGATTGAGCAGCCAGTCGTTCACGGTCATGGTGCAGCCTCCTTTGCCAAAGGGAACCGTCCCCGCCATCCTCTTCCAGGCAGCATAGGGCCGCGAGCGCCGAAAAGCAAGCGCCATGCGCGACTTTCGCCGCCGGTGGGCGATGGGAATGCTGTTGCCTTGGCCACCTGCTCTGGTAGAATGAGACTACGGGAAACCGCACCGGGGGAGGCTTGAAGGTGAGCAAGGTTTGGCTGGGCGGGGCGCTGGGCTTCTTTCTGCTTGCCGGTGTTGTCTTCGCGCAGCAGGCGACGACGGGTGGCGCTGCGGCCGGTCGGCCGACGGGGGAGTCGGGAGCAGGCAGCGGTGCTGTTGGCGGTCGGCCGGCGGAGCAGATTCTCACCCAGGAGGTGCGCGAGCAATCCATCGGTCGACGAACCGGACGCGTGGCCCGGGTGGTGCGCGAGGAGATCGTCCAGGAACTCCAGGAAAACCGGTTGGGCTCCCCGGAGGAACTGGCGCGCCTGGGCCGGATGATCGACGTGCTCATCGTCGTGGCCAATACCCACGTCCCCGAGGTCGTGGACGACCTGCGCTCGGCCCGCGCGGCGCTGGAGACCCTCCTCACCCAGAAACACCTCACCGACGCCAGCCACACCCAGCAGGTCATCCTGGACCTCTTGGCAGCCCTGGTGGAGAAACTCGCGGCCCGGGAGCGGCTCAGTTCCCTGGTGGAGCAGGCGGAGGAACTGGTGGCCCGTCAGCAGGAACTGAACACGGACACCCGCCAGACCGCCCTCAAGACCATCGGCAAGCCCCTGGAGGGCCTGAAGCCCGAAGAGCGTCAGGAACTCACCGGCCTCGCCGGTCGCCAGCAGGACGTCCGTCAGCGCTACCAGCAGCTGGAGGGTGATATCGGCCGGTCGGCCCAGCAACTCCTGCCCAGCGACGCCCGCCGAGCGCGGAACCTGGAAGCGGCCCGGGACTTCGGCCGCAGCCAGCGCATCGAGCCCACCATGAGTGAGACCGCGGGGGAACTCGAACAGAACCAGGTCCTGAGCGCCGCCCAGAAGGAGCAGCAGACCCTGGAGAACCTGGAAGCGCTGCGGGACCGTCTCGCCGAGGCCGAGGGGAACCTCTTCGACGAACTCCTCCGTCGCCAGCGCGACCTGGAGAACCTCATCACCGAGCAGCAGGGCCTGCGCCAGGACACCGGCCCGATGACCCCCCAGAGCCAGCCCGAGGCCCTCGCCGCGCTCGCCCAGCGCCAGGACAACCTGGCCCAGCGCTCCGGCCAGCTCGCCAGCGAACTGACCCCCCTGGCACCGCAGTCGTCCCAGAACGTCAGCCAGGCGGGCGAACACATGCAGGAAGCGAGCAGCCAGTTGGGTCAGCGTCAGCCCGCGCCGGCCGCGGCTGAGCAGGACCAGGCCCTCCAGGCCCTCGCCGCGGCGCGGGAGGCCCTGAGCCTCCAGTTGAGCCAGATGGCCCAGATGCAGATGGCGGCCATGCCGTTCGACCAGCGCCTGCTGGACATCCTCTCGCAGCAGCGCGAGCAGTTAGGGCTGCTCCAGCGCATCGCCGAGGACCTGGGTGCCCTGAACGAGTTGGTCGCGCGACAGGAAGCCACGGGCCAAAAGACGGTTGAGGAGGTCAAGAAGCCTCAGGGTGAACGTCAGAGCCAGCCGCTGGCCGCGACGGAGAAGGAGGTCGCTGCGCGCTCGGGCGAGGTAGCCCAGCGCATCGGCCAGTACGACCAGGAATCTTCCGGCCACGTGGCCAAGGCCCAGACGCAACTGGAGCAGGCAGCGGGCAAGTTGGCGCAAGCCCAGGTGGAAGAGGCCCGGCCGCCCCAGGAGGGGGGACTGGCGGAGTTGCGACAGGGGCGGGACGTCCTCCAGGACAAGTTCAAGCGCATCCTCGACCTTCTCGCCCAGTTGCAGGCGCAGCGGCGGGAACTCGCCGAGGGTGAGCACGGCCAGGAGGAGGCCGGCGCCCCCGAACTGGGAAGCCTGGACGAGCTCATCCAACTGGCCAATAACCTGGTGGAACTGCAACGCCTGACGGGCGACCAGGAGGGGACCCGGGACGAGACCGCTGGGGCCGAGCCGGAACAGGCCGAGGGCCTGGCTCCCGAGCAGGGGCAACTCAAGGGACGGGCGGAAGACCTTTCCCAGAAGGCCCAGCAGTTGACCCCGGAGCCGGCAGGCCAGATCGGTGAGGCCGGTCAGGAGATGGGTCACGCCGCGCAGAGCCTGGGGGCCCGTCTCCCTCTGCCCGCGGTCGGTCACCAGGAGTCGGCGCTCCGGAGCCTTCACCAGGCCGAGCAGGGGATGAACTCGGCGCTGGGTGAGATGCTCCAGCGGGAACTCCAGATGATGGCCATGATGATGACCCCGTCGCAGACCTTCGACCCGCGGGACGAGATGCGGCTTCGGCTGGCCGGCCTCGAGGCCCTCGCCGAGCAGGCGGCTGCGGGCACCTGGCGGGTGGTGCTTCCACCCCAGGCGCGCGAGGAGGTTACCCAGTCGCTCCAGGACCGGTTCCCCAAGGGCTACGAGGCGCTCCTGCGCGCCTATTTCCAGAACCTGGCCCAGTCGCCGGGACAGGGGGCGGAAGGACAGTGACCAGGTGACCGCAGTGGAGCACGCCACAGCCGTGTCCGGGCGCTGTCGTCGACTTGGGGTTGGCCTTTTCATCTCTTCACCTCCTCTCCTGTTCCACTGCTCTGCCCGCCTTCGGCGGGCGGCGGTGGCGCTCTGCACCTCGGCCGCCCTCCTCCTGGCGAGTTCGCTCCGGGCTCAGGAAGGGACGGTGCCGCCGGCAGCCGAGCAGGCCATCGCGCGTGGCCTGGACTACCTGGCCAAGACGCAGCGGCCCGACGGCTCCTGGGGCTCGCCGCCGGAGTACACGACGGCCATCACCAGCCTGTCGGTCCTGGCCTACCTCGCCTCGGGCCACCTGCCCGGCCGCGGCCGCTACGGGGCGCAGGTGAGCCGGGGCATCGAGTACGTGCTCCACTCGGCGCGCCCGAGCGGCTACCTCGCCGTGGGCAACTCCAACATGTACAACCACGGCCTTTCCACCCTGATGCTCGCCGAAGTCCTCGGGGAGACCGAGCGTCGGGAGGTCCGCGACACACTGGAGAAGGCGGTGGACCTCATCGTCAATACCCAGAATGCGCGGGGGGGCTGGCGCTACCAGCCCCGCATCGCCGACGACGACATCTCCGTGACGGTCATGCAGGTCATGGCGCTGCGGGCGGCCCGGAACGTCGGCATCGACGTCCCTGCCGACACCATCGACCGCGCGGTGGCCTACGTCAAGAGTTGCGCCAACAAGGATGGCGGCTTCGCCTATCAGCCGGGGGGAGGGAGCGGCTTCTCGCGGACGGGCGCCGGGCTCTGCTCGCTCCAGGTCTGCGGCCGCTACGATGCCCCGGAGATGGAGCCGGGCCTCCAGTACCTCTTCGCGCACAAGGATGACAAGGACATCAGTTTCTTCTACTACGGCCTCTACTACTCCTCCTACGCCATGTACCAGGCGGGCGGGCAGTACTGGGACGTCTGGTACCGTGACATCTCCCAGAAACTGCTCGCCCTCGAGCAGAAGGATGGCAGTTGGCGGGGTGAAGCCGGAAGCGAGTACGGGACCGCGATGGGCGTCCTCGTCCTGGCCATCCCCTACCGCTACCTCCCCATCTACCAGCGATGACGACGACCGAAGAGGTTCACCGCCCTCACCCCTCCCTTGGGCTCCTGGCGCTCCTGGCGGTCCTGGTGGCCGGGGCTTCGTCCTGGGCCGGGGCGAAGGTCGCCACCGTCTCCGGTGAGGTGGTCGAAGCCGAGCAGGTTACCTTTGAGGCTGGGGGCGGAGTCGTGGTTGAGGGGCCCGCGGGCCAACGGCGGCTGGAGCCTGGGCAGTTGGTGGCCGTGGAGTTCGGGCCGCCCCTGGCTCCTGGCGGTTCTCGCGCGCGGGTGCTCCTTACGACGGGTGAGACGCTCACCGGGGCGCTCCGGGAACTCTCCACGAACTCGGCGACGGTCCACTCCCGCCTCCTGGGCGAGTTGCAGCTGGCGCGGGGCGAGGTGGGAGGAGCGGTGTTCACTGAGGGGGTGAGTCTTGCCGACCTCCTTGCTTCCCCGGCCGGGCTGGTCGTGCTTCGTAACGGCGACCGGATTCAGGGCCAGGTGGAAAGCGTCCGCAGCGGCGTGGCCACCTTGGTCACCGCCCTGGGGAAACTGGACGTGTCTCTCGACCGCGTCGCCTTCATCAAGAACGCCGAGCTCCCACCAAGTTGGTCGAGGGTGGAGCGGCCTTGCGCCGCCCTGGCCCTCGCGGATGGCGACAGGCTCCTGGGTGAAGTCCTGGGCGAGGCGGACGGGAAGGTGCGCTTCCACCGACTCTCCGCGCCGACGGGCGCCGGGACCGCGGGCGCCCCCGAGGCCACCAGGCCGGCCGAGCTCGCCTTCCCCAAGTCCGAGGTGCGGGAGGTTCGCTATCTCGGCGAGGGGGTGGTGTACCTCTCGGACCTGGAGCCGGCACAGGTGGAAGAGAAGCCCTTCTTCAACTACCTGCTCGCCTGGCAGCGGGACCTCTCGGTGGGGAAGGCGAGGCTGACGCTCCGCGGGCAGATGTTTGACAAAGGGCTGGGCGTCCATGCGCGCTGTCTGCTGAGCTACGCGCTCGGGGGGAACTATGCCCGGTTCCACTCCCTCGTCGGCATCGACGACGAGACCCAGGGCAAGGGGAACTGCGTCTTCGAGGTTCGGGCCGACGGGAAACAGCTCTTTGCCAGCGGGCCGGTCACGGGGCAGGAGGCGCCCCGGCCCGTTGACCTGGACGTCAGGGGGGCGAAGGAGTTGGTGCTCCTCGTCGATTTCGGGGAGGGTGGTGACGTGGGTGACCGGGCCGACTGGGCCGACGCCTACCTGGTCACCGCGGAGGCGCTGACAGGCACGCAGAGCCAGGGAAAGGGAACGCCTTGACCAAGATCTACGTGATGACCGACATGGAGGGTGTGAGCGGCATCGGTACCATGGCCATGATTGAACGGGACGGGACCGAGTTCCCCCGTTGCCGGAGGCTCCTCGGTGCGGACGTGAGCGCAGCGGTGGCCGGGGCCTTTGCGGGCGGAGCGTCGGAGGTGGTGGTGGTCGATGCCCATGGCGGCGGAGGCAACTTCATCATCGAGGAACTGGACCCGCGCGGGGTCTACGAGCGCTCCGCCGGCGCCCGCCGATGGATGCCCAGTCTGGACCGGAGTTTCAGCGGGCTCTTCCAGGTTGGCTGCCACGCTATGGCCGGCAGCCTCAATGCCTTCCTCGACCACACCCAATCTTCCACCTCCTGGTTCCGCTACTGGTTAGGTGGCCGGGAGATGGGGGAGATGGGGCAGGTGGCCGCCATCGCCGGCTACTATGGTGTCCCCACGCTCCTGGTGACGGGCGACGCCGCCGCGTGCGCCGAGGCCCAGCAGTTCTTCCCGGGCATCGAGACCGCTCCGGTCAAGAAGGCCAACGGCCGGAACAATGCCACCTGCCTGCACCCCCAGCGGGCCCAGCAACTCATCCGCGACGCTGCGACCCGGGCGGTGAAACTGGTCGGCAGGCTCAAGCCTTTCGTCGTGGAGATGCCCGCGGAGGTGAAACTGACCGTCACCCGGGCCGACTACGTCGATGGCCTGGGCGAGCGGCCGGGCGTCGAGCGGGTGGACGCGCGCACGGTCCGCAAGACCATCGACTGCGTCCTCGACCTCATCAGCTTTTAGGGCCTGGGGAGGCTCCGCCTGCCGCGTCAGGAGCGGCTGCCGGGGCGGGTCGAAAGCCTACGCCCGCGGACAGTAACTTCCGGTCTGTCCCTACAGTCATGGCCGGGGAGCCGGCCCCTCGGTCGAAGGCGCTGGGGGCTGCTTCTCAAGGCAGGAGCCCCTGTCTTCCCAGCCAGCGGGCGAAGGTCGCGAAGTCTCGGCGCAGTTCTTCCCTGAGCGGAGGGAAGCGGAGG
>Ga0315282_10016602_pt1 | contig 10743 bp, 11 predicted proteins | sample YL17G07_20_MG_FD_203693 | JGI IMG/M metagenome (GOLD analysis project Ga0315282, IMG submission 203693) | Sediment microbial communities from Yellowstone Lake, YNP, Wyoming, USA - YL17G07_20 | ecosystem: Environmental > Aquatic > Freshwater > Lake > Sediment | place: USA: Wyoming | collected... | reverse complement strand
AACCCTCCCTTCACCACCCCTTTATCCCTGCGAATCTTCCCACGGCGCCCTCCCGCCTCTTGCCCTGCTCGTCTCTCATGGCTCTTTCATAGAACTTTTGACAGAACCGCCAACCTCATCGAATCTGACTGACCGTGTGTCTCGCTCCCTTCCCGTCGGTATGGTTAAAGGCTTATAGAGTTCCGGCCGGCGGGTCTTGATCCATCGGCGGCCGGTGCTCTGCTCGAGCAGGGAAGCGTCCAGGTCGGCCACCACCATATCGTCGTCCGCCTTCCAAGTTTCCGCCAAAATGCGGCCGTAGGGATCGAGGATCATGGCGTTGCCGGTTCGGACCTCGTCATCGTCAACGCCGACGCCGTTACTGAATACCAGGAAAAGCCCGTTGTCGTGGGCGCGTGAAGGAAGCCAGCGCATCAGCCATCCTCGTCCCTTATCACCGCGGAATTCAGCCTCGATAGCCTCCGAATTGGCGCGGCGACTCTCCCACAGGCTGCGATCAACTCGGCCCATGAGATGTGGGTTCTTGGAGGTGACTCCGCCCGTCTGGTGAGGCGCCAGGAGCACCTCGGCTCCCTCCAGCGCCGTGATGCGAACGTTTTCATTGATGTTGAGATCGTAACAGATCAATACACCCACGCGGCAGCCACGCGGGGTGTCGAAAACTGTGAATTCCGACCCCGGAACGATTTCATCATGCTCGAAGGCGTGAATCTTGCGGTGAAGTCTCCAGTCGCCGTTGGGCATCGCCACCACGTAGGTGTTGTGAAGTTTTCCTTGCGAGTCCACTTCGAGTAGTCCGGCGCCGATGGTCATTTCAAATTCCTGGGCAAGAGCCAACAGCGCCTGGGAAGAGGGGCCCTGAGGGACGGGCTCGGCCAAGGCGTGCAATTCCTGACCGGAAAGCTTCCTCAGGAACCAGTAGCCAACGATGCAGCACTCAGGAAAGGCGATTATTTCCACCTTTTGTGCCGAGGCCGCCTCCACAAACCTTCGTATCTTGCCCAAGTTCGCCTTCTTATCTCCCGGCGCGTGCTCAAATTGCACTGCGGCCACCCTGATGTCTCTCATCGAACCTCCTATGCTGTACTCATGCGTACTGGTAACTCAACGTCACGGCGTTCATTTGGATGCCAACCGGGTGAGGTTTGCCTTTAATCTGAGGGAACGATCTGATTACGCGCTCGCTCTCCTCCTTCAGTCCCTCTCCCAGACCAACGGCGACGAGCCGGATTAGACGGTCGCTCTGATCACCCACACGGTCCTCGTTGTTTTCCCACTTCGATAGCGTGCTCTTGTCAACGTGAATGAGGCGGGAGAACTCGTCACCGGTCAGCCGCAGGTACTTGCGAAGAAAACGCACCTCTTCGCCGGCCAGGCGGTATGGCTTTTCAATTACAGCGAGCGCCAGCGCTCTCATGAGTCCGTTCATGTTCGGTATGATGGGGTCTTCGTTCCTGCACCGCGGGCATTTGACGATCTCAATCCCTTGTAGAACAACACTCTTCAGGCCTACCTCTTTGAGATTGTAAGTGCCATGCACCACTCTCGCGGGCGCGCCGCAATTGCTGCACTCTATTCCCTTCATTTCCTTTCCCTCCCTCGGTGTTTCACGGTGAAGACAGTGATAATGTTTGCCTGGTATTAGCGCACCTCCTTCCAAGCAATGACGCATGCGCTCTTCGGCGTCATGGATAGACAGGCACCCCATCTGCGCGTACTGCATCCTTGTTGGTATTTTACCAACCCAGGGAGCATTGTCAAGCTATAACAGGGCACGCCCAGCTTCTTGGCAAAACAGGCGAAGTTGTGTACGCTCATCGGCATGCAACGAACATTTACCGTCGGCCTGATACAGATGGCGTGTGCACCTGACCCGCAGGAGAATTTGCGCCGGGCGGAGTTGCGTGTCGCGGCGGCGGCGGACGAGGGGGTGGCGGTTATTTGCCTGCCGGAGCTCTTTCGCTCGCAATATTTCTGCCAGCGGGAAGACGCGGCGTTGTTCGACCTTGCAGAGCCGGTGCCCGGCCCAAGCACGCAAGCGCTGGGGAAGATTGCCAAGGAGAAGCAAGTGGTTGTCATCGCGCCGATTTTCGAGCGGCGCGCGGCGGGCGTTTATCACAATAGCGCCGCGATCATTGACGCGAATGGAGAGGTGGCCGGAATCTACCGGAAAATGCACATTCCGGATGATCCGGCCTATTACGAAAAGTTCTACTTTACGCCCGGCGACCTGGGCTTCCGCGCCTTCGACACGCGTGTGGGCCGCCTGGCGACACTGATTTGCTGGGACCAATGGTACCCGGAAGGCGCCCGTCTGGCGGCGCTCGAGGGCGCGAGCGTTTTGTTTTATCCCACGGCGATTGGCTGGCACCCACACGAGAAAGCGCAGTACGGCGACGCCCAACGCGATGCCTGGCGAACCATCCAGCGCAGCCACGCCATCGCTAACGGGGTGTACGTGGCGGCGGTGAACCGCGTGGGCCTCGAGAAACCCACTGAGGGCCAAGGAGCGGGGCTGGAGTTCTGGGGAAGTTCATTCGTCTCCGATCCCTTTGGCGTAGTGCTGAAAGAGGCTTCGATGGACCGGGAGGAACTGGTGCTCGCGGAAGTTGACCTCGAGCGCCTCGAGGAGACGCGGCGCAACTGGCCCTTTTTCCGCGACCGGAGAATTGACGCTTATGCGGGAATTACTCAGCGATTCTTGGATGAGAAAACGTGGCGCAAAAAGGACTAGGGAAGACAAGCCAGAGGTCGCCCACCCATAGAGATGAGAAGCGCCCGGTGTCGTCACCCCCGCGCAAGCGGGGGTCCACGTCAGTCCAGAAGAGGTTGGATTCCCGCTTTCGCGGGAATGACATGACGTTCGACGGAGCGCAGCGAGGAATCTCGCCGGCGGCGCTTGGTTATCGCCTGCCCGCCGAATGGGAACCGCACGAGGCCACCTGGATCGGGTGGCCGCACAACCGCAGCGATTGGCCGGGCAAGTTCGCTCCTATCCCCTGGGTCTACGCTGAGATTGTTCGCAAGATCGCTCCAGGCGAGATCGTGCGCGTCCTGGTGAACTCGAAGGCGCACGAAGAGCAGGCGAAGCGAATCCTGAGACGCGTGGGCGTGGACCTTACCCGCGTCGAATTCTTTCGCATTGCAACCAATCGAGGCTGGACACGCGATTTTGGGCCGATGTTTGTGAAGCGCGATGACAACCACCCCCTGCCCCCTCCTTACCAAGGAGGGGAGTCGGCGCCGCATCAGCAAGGAGAGGCGTCGGCGCCACAACCGGAAGTGGCCATTGTTGATTTCGGTTTCAACAGCTGGGCGAAGTACTCAAACTGGCAGAAGGATAACAAGGTGGCTTCGCTTGTCGCGCGTGCGCTCGGTTGCCGGCGATTTGAGGTCAAGGTGAAAGGCCGCGACTTCGTGCTCGAGGGTGGAAGCATTGATGGGAATGGCCGCGGAACCCTGCTGACCACCGAGGAGTGCCTGCTGGACCCGCAGGTTCAGGTGCGCAATCCGGGCCTCACGCGTCAGGAGACGGAGGAGGCGCTTCGAGAATACCTCGGGGTCAAGAACGTGCTTTGGTTGGGCAAAGGCATGGCCGGTGACGACACCCACGGCCACGTGGACGACTTGTGCCGGTTTGTTGGCCCGCGTGCGGTCGTCCTTTGCCAGGAGAGTGATCCGCGCGACGCCAACTACCGGCCCCTCGAGGAAAACCACGAACGATTGCAAGCAATGCGCCTCGAAGACGGCTCCCGAATCGAGGTGGTGGCGTTGCCCATGCCTAGTCCGCTTTTCCTCGATGGCCAGCGCCTGCCCGCGAGTTATGCGAACTTCTACATTGCAAATGCCGCCGTTTTGGCGCCCACCTTCAATGACCCCAACGACCGCATCGCCCTGGGCACACTCGCAGAACTTTTTCGCGACCGCCCGGTGATCGGCATTCACGCCGTGGACCTCGCCTGGGGTCTCGGAACACTCCACTGCCTCACTCACGAACAGCCCGCGGCGGCAAGAGCAGAAACTGGAAGTTAGAAACTGCGCCGGTGGGGTGTCATTCCGAGCGGAGCGAGGAATCTCGGTAGTTCGTCGATGCGCCACTGGGAAGGAAAGACAACTACGGAGATTCTTCGCTACGCTCAGAATGACAGAAGCCGGGGGTTGCGCTCAGAATGACAGGAGTTGACGGCGCCGTTGGCAGTTGCGCCTGGGGTTTTGCCCATTACCTCCTGCCTATTGCCTGCTGCCCACTGTCCGCTGGCCGCTGCCTACTGCCCATTGCCCACTGCCCATTGCCTACTGCCCACTGCCCATTGCCTACTGCCCATTGCCTACTGCTCACTGCCCACTGCCCACTGTCTTCTGCCTACCGGCTGAGGCGCTGCTGGATTTGCAGGACGAGTTTTCCCATATCCACGGGCCGAAGCAGGACTTTCTCGAAGCCGCGGCCCTCGAGGCCGCCCTTCACGCTCGAGGTGTGGCCAGCGATGATCCAGACGGGGAGGCGTCCTGTCCAGCTCGCCAGACACTCGACATCTGTCAAGGGGTGGTCGCTACCGGAGATGTCAGCCACGAGAAGCGCCGGGAGGACAGAGCGCAATTCGAGCTGCGCGAGGGCCTCCGCAACTGTCTCATAGCCTTCTACGTTCACGCCTTCCTCGATCAGTTGTGCACGAAGCAGCGCGCGTGCTTGCCAGTCTTTGCCAGCCAAGAGTACCTGGGCCACGAATCAATTGTGAATTATGAATTGTGAATTGTACAGGCAGGAGTCAGGATTCAGGGGCCCACTCAGCACAGAGCGCACGGCGCGGCAGAGCCGCAATGGAGAATTGCAGATTCAAAATTCAAGATCCTGGCTTTCCGAAAAGTTTGGCGGAAAAGCAACCACTTACGATCTTGTATCACAGAGTTCGCCGCGAAAAGCCAAGGTATTTTTCTCTGTGACTTGTGTACTACTAAAGGCAAAAATGTTTGCGGCTTGCACAAATTCTCCTGGCATCGTTTGGTTGCGGCTCTGCCGCGCTGGGTGCTCTGTGGTGGATCCCCTGAATCCCGAATCCTGAATCCTGCATGCTGTCTTTATGCTAAGCTGATTAACGGGGAGGAGGCCGGAGCGAGGGCCAGGATATGCGCATCATTCTCTACACGGGAAAGGGCGGAGTGGGCAAGACCAGCATCTCTGCGGCTACAGGCCTCGAACTCGCCCGGCGCGGCTACCGCACCCTCGTAATGTCCATCGACCCGGCACATTCTTTAAGTGATGCCTTCGATCTCGACAAACGCTTGATGGATCACGAAGCCGGGAAGCTCGTCAATATCTCGAAAAACCTCTGGATTCAGGAAGTGGACGTCCAGGAAGAGATTTCCCGCCACTGGGACTCGGTTTATGCCTATGTTTCAGCTCTCTTGAACGTCTCCGGCCTCGAGCAGACATTGGCCGAAGAACTCGCCATTTTTCCGGGCATGGAGGAAGTCAGCTCGCTGCTTTACGTGAACCAGTACGTGCGCGAAAAGGCTTTCGACGTGATGCTGCTGGACTGCGCGCCCACCGGCGAATCGTTGCGCTTTGTAAGCATCCCGACCACCCTCGAGTGGTACATGTCCAAGCTCTTTAAGGTGGAGCGGCGCATAGCGGGAATGGTACGTCCGATGCTTAGTACGGTAGCCGGCGTGCCCATTCCCAAAGAAGACTACTTCGAGAACCTGGAATTGCTGCATCGCAAGCTGGCTGGCATCGACCAACTCATGGCCGACCCCAAGATCACTACGGTGCGGCTGGTCACCAACCCGGAGAAGGTCGTGCTCAAGGAAACGCAGCGAGCTTTCACCTATTTTTGCCTCTTCGGGCTGACTATTGATGCCGTCATCGTGAACCGGCTTCTGCCGAACAATGTCCGAGATACGTTTTTCGATTCCTGGAAGGACACCCAGGAGCGCTGGACACAGTTGGTGGAGGAGTTTTTCGCGCCCGTGCCTGTCTGGCGCGTGCCCCTGTTTGAGGATGAAGTTTTGGGTGTAGAGAGGCTCAAGCGGCTGGGCAGGGCGCTCTATGGCGACCAGGACCCCTCCAAACGCTTCTTCACCGAATCACCCTACCGTTTCCGCAAGGTGAACGGCAACTACCAGCTTCACCTCAGATTGCCTTTTGTTTCAGGCGACGATATTAACCTTCATAAGAAAATGGACGAGCTCATCATCCGGGTGGGAGGAGTGAAGCGGCATGTGTCGCTGCCGCAGAGGATCGCCCATTGCGAGCCTTTGAGCGCGCGCATCCAGGATGGTGAGCTTATCGTAGTCCTTGGGAGGAATTATGCCCAATGCGAAACGAAATCGACGGGCCCGCGGCCGGCGTGAGCCGGAAAGCGCGGGATTTCCATCCTGCGCCATGTGGATGTTGCGGGGATTGGCCCCGCTCCTGCGAAGACTCAAGCCGCCGCGCAGCCGTTCGACGAAGCACCTGCGCAACGCCGCCATCGAGGTTTTGGAGGCCATGCGCGCGCTTCTCGACGAGACCATCGAATGGCTCCGCAAGGAAGGTCGCTCGGAGGCGGAACTAAAACGCATTCGGGTGGAAGGCTGAGGCAGGTGTCAGGTATCAGGTTTCAGGCGCCAGGTACCAGGTGCGCGAGGCCAACCCTCACGATAAATGGCCATTGACGTCTGCCACTAACCACTAGTCACTCGCCACTAACCACTAGCCACTGACACCTGACCCCTGACACCTGGAACCTGCCTTTGGGGGGCCGCGCATGAAGATCCTGCTCACTGGGTCAAGCGGGCTGATTGGCCAAGCGCTCATTCCTGTTCTGACAAGCGGCGGGCATCGGGTGGTCTCTTTGGTGAGATTCAAGCCCCAGGGCGGGGAACCGCTGGTGTACTGGGACCCGGCTGGAGGTGACATTGACGCGGCGAAGTTGGAGGGCTTCGAGGCGGTAGTTCACCTCGCCGGAGAGCCCATCACTGGCCGCTGGACTGCCGCAAAGAAGCGTGCCATTCGCGACAGCAGAGTCAACAGCACACGCCTTCTGTGCGAAACCCTCGCGAGGCTGGCTAGCCGGCCGCGAGTGCTCGTCGCGGCGTCCGCCAGCGGCTACTATGGGGACCGCGGCGAGGAAGTTTTGAAAGAAGAAAGTGAAGCAGGCTCATCTTTTCTTTCTCGGCTATGCAAGGACTGGGAAGCTGCGACAAAGCCAGCCGCCGAGCGCGGGATTCGAGTTGTCAATCTTAGGATTGGGTTCGTCCTGAGTTCTGCGGGCGGAGGGCTGGCCAAGATGCTGCCGGCTTTCAAGATGGGAGCGGGTGGAAAGCTCGGCTCGGGAAAGCAATACATGAGCTGGATTGCGCTTGACGATCTGGCGCAAATCATTTTGTTCGCGGCAACCACCGAGGGGCTCAATGGTCCGGCGAACACCGTGGCTCCTAATCCGGTCACGAATTTGGTGTTCACCAAGACGCTTGGCCGAGTCCTCGGGCGCCCTGCTATCTTTCCCATGCCTGCCTTCGCTGTTCGCCTGGCTTTCGGAGAAATGGGGGAGGAGTTGCTCCTGGCCAGCGCTCGCGTCGAGCCTGCGCGGCTACTGAACGCGGGATACCGATTCCGCTTCCCGGAACTCGAACCGGCGTTGCGATATTTGCTGGGCAGGGGGTAGTGTCCCAATTTGAGTATAGCGCCGACCTTGAGGTCGGCAAATGCCGGCCTAAAGGCCGGCGCTACGAGTGAAATTAGGTAGGGGGCAGGGAGTAATTGTACGCTCCCGGCGTGTATACTGGTTAGCATGAAGATTAAGGCGCTTTTTTTTGGTGTTACGAGCGACTTGACGGGGCTTCGAGAAGAGCAAGTGGAGGTTCCCGAGGGCGTCAACCTGGAGGGCCTGTGGGGGCGTTACGCAGCCCGTTTTCCTCGCCTGAACGACCTCGCGGGGGCGCTGTTGTTGGCCGTGAACCAAGAGATCGCGGATCAGGCAAGAATCTTGCACGATGGAGATGAAGTGGCCTTCCTGCCCCCGGTTAGTGGCGGCTCGAACGGGGACTACTATTTGCTTGCCCGTTCTCCCATTCCCACGGCGGATTTGGTGCGCCAGCAGAAGGCGCCTGAAGATGGCGCGGTGGTGGTCTTCGAAGGCGTGGTGCGGAACAACTCGCACGGGCGGCGAACGCTTTACCTCGAGTACGAGGCGTATGAGCCGATGGCCATCCGCAAAATGGAGGAGATTGGGGGGGAAGTCAGGCGGAAATTTGCAATTGACCACCTCTGCATGATGCACAGACTGGGACGGCTCGAAATTGGCGAGACCAGTGTGGCGATCATTGTCACTTCGGCGCACCGGCGCGCCGCCTTTGGGGCCTGCAAATATGCGATCGACCGGTTGAAGGAAATCGTACCGATCTGGAAGAAGGAGTTTTTTGAGGACGGCTCCGTCTGGGCGGAGGGTGAGGGTTTGCAGTGCATACAGAGCAACGCACAAGAGTGAAGAACATACCCTGCGCGCCGTCCTCTGTCATTCCGAGCGTAGCGAGGAATCTCGCTCTGATCCGCTCCTTCACAAAGCAGAGCGGGATTCCTCGCTGCCATGAAAATGGTTGTGCCGAAGGCACCTTGGAGTGCGGTATCTGTCAGCCGACGGACAGCTACCGCCTTTCGCTCGGAACTCAAGGCGGTCCCGCACGGCGGGACCGCACTCCAAGGCGCTTCGCGCATTTTCATGCAGAGTGGTGAGCCGAAGGATCATGAAATCTGCGCTCGGAATGACACGTGGGGCGGCGGGGATTAGCATGGGAAGTTACCTTAAGACCGCAATCGAAATTGCCCGCGAGGCGGGCGGGTTGCTCCTGGATAATTTTCGGCAACCTCTCGAGATCACCTACAAGCGGCGCTCCGACCTGGTAACCGAGGCGGATCGAAGATCGGAAGCTTTGATTGTGGAACGGTTGCAAAGCCACTTCCCCGGCCACGCCATCGTGGCGGAAGAAGGCGGCGGCCAAGAAACCGGCTCTGATTACTGCTGGTACGTCGATCCGCTGGACGGGACAACCAATTTCGCGCACGGTTTTCCCGTCTTCGGCGTTACGCTGGGTCTGGCCTACCGTGGCGAAGTAGTGGCGGGGGTCGTGTACGACCCTACACGCGACGAACTTTTTACGGCCGAGCGCGGGGCCGGGGCATTCCTGAACAGCCAGCGGCTCCGCGTTTCGAGCAATGGGGAGCTGGCGGAATGCCTGGTGGCAACGGGTTTCCCGCCCTTCGCCACGAATCACGATTTGAACGTCCAGTTCTACTTCCGTTTCACTCAGCTTACGCACGGCATTCGACGCGCCGGCTCAGCGGCTCTCGATCTCTGCTCGGTGGCGGCTGGCCGCTTCGACGGGTTTTGGGAGTTGAAACTCAACCCTTGGGACAAGGCCGCCGGCACCTTGCTGGTGACGGAAGCAGGCGGTTTGGTGAGCGGTATCAGGGGCGAACCGTTCAATCTGCTCGGTGACGAAATCTTTGCCTCGAACGGCTTGGTCCACGATCAAATGCTCCGTGTGTTTAGCAAGGTATTGGAGCAGCGCGGGAGTGGCGGCTCGCTGCGCCGCTAGGTACAGCCTTTCGTAATTGCGGCGAGGTTTTTACCTGCTGTCATGCTGAGCGCAGCGAAGCATCCCGGTAGTTCGTCGATGAGCAGTTGGCAAGGAAGGACAACTGCATAGATTCTTCGCTGCGCTCAGAATGACAGCGGCTCTCGCCCTTTCTTCCAAGGGATTCGATTCGTAAATGCCGGCAACCGTCGGCTGAAAATCGAGAGGTTCAATTTGGCTGGCCCCCCAAGACCGCAGCGGTTCCTCAGGCGCAGGGGGCTGATTACGCTTTCTCTCAGCAGCCGCGAAAACCCTCCCCTCCCTTCTGCCTTTGCGCCTGCTCCCGAAATTACGGAAACCGACATATGGCTGAACCGGCTCAGCCCTGCCCACGATGGGCTGAAGATTGCGCAACTGACTGACCTGCATCACAGTCTCTTCACGCCCCTGGAAGAAATCCACCGTGCCGTGCATATGACCAATCACCGGCGGCCGGACGTGGTAGCGCTGACGGGCGACTACGTTACGCTTTCGCCCGCCTACATCTGGCCAATGGCGCAGGCGCTTGGGAAACTGCGCGCCCGTTTGGGAGTGTTTGCCATTTTGGGCAACCACGATTTTCAGGTGGACCCGCAAGAGATTACGCGCGCGCTTCGCGCCCAACGCATCCGCGTGCTGCGAAACTCCCACTGCGCTTTGCGCTCTCGTTCCGGCAACCTGTGGATGGTCGGTGTGGACGATCTATGGTGGGAAGCGGCGGACCTTCGCGCTGCCCTGCGGTCGATTCCGGCGCGTGACCCCAAAGTCCTCCTTTGCCACAACCCGCTCGGCATCCGCATGGCAGCGGCGCACGGGATTGACCTGATGCTCTCGGGCCACACCCATGGCGGACAGGTTCGTCTTCCCATGCTCGGCTCGGTTTATGGGCGCTCGAAGTTGGGCGAGCGCTTCGTGGAAGGCTGGAACCGACTCGATGGAACGCAGATCTATGTAAGTCGGGGTATCGGCAAAGTCCTTGTGCCGCTTCGCCTCGGCTGTCCCGCGGAGATCACCATCCTGCGTCTCCGACGGCCACGGTCGGGGGCTAGGGACTAGTACTACTACGTTAAGTTAGTATTGACCTCTCGCATGAGAGGTGGTAAGCTCCAGTCCATGACTGAGAGCGAAATCGCGAAATGTCGAAACCGT
>Ga0315282_10016601_pt1 | contig 10743 bp, 10 predicted proteins | sample YL17G07_20_MG_FD_203693 | JGI IMG/M metagenome (GOLD analysis project Ga0315282, IMG submission 203693) | Sediment microbial communities from Yellowstone Lake, YNP, Wyoming, USA - YL17G07_20 | ecosystem: Environmental > Aquatic > Freshwater > Lake > Sediment | place: USA: Wyoming | collected... | reverse complement strand
AGAGTCTGGTTGGGTTCCGTTCGATCCGCCCTAGCGGGCAATGGCAGGGGCAAGCCCCTGCCCAACGGGTATTCGTCTCGTCTTTCGCGGTATAGCGGCTCGCATCACCGCAGCCTTCCGTCTCTACACGCCTATGCCGCAAACGCCGTTGCCGCCGCAGGCGGGCCTCTTTCCCCTCTGCCTCTCTGCGGTGAGCCCTGCCCGCGCTACTTCCCCTCCCCCCCGAACCTCACCCGCCCGATCACCGCCGGCGCCGTCAGCCGGTCCTTCACGCTCCCGTAACACGTCACCAGCACCTCCCGCTTCTCCTCCCCGCGCAGCGGCAGTCGCCCGATCTCGATGCTGCCAGGCTTGGGTTCCTCCACCTTCACCAGCAGCGGCCTCGCCGGCTTGTCGCCCTCCAGCCTCATCGCCTTCGACTCCCCCTTCGCGCCCACATACAGCGTCGTGATCACCGGCGCCCGCTTCTCGTCCCAGGTCCGCAGGTCGAGGCACACATACCCCTGCTGCGGGATCTGCTTTCGCGCGGTGCGGAGCCCTACCTGCGCCATCGACTCCGGCCCGATGCGCAGTTGCACGCTCTTCACCTCCGTCCCGCCCAACCCGCCGTGCTTCCCGTTCGGCGTGTCCCACTCGATGGTCTCGCCGATCGCTCCCGTCCGCACTGGCAGTGCCTCGAAGATCTCGTCCTGCCGCGGGAACGTCAGCATCATCCGAGCCCAGCGCGGCTCCTGCGACGCATAGGTCCTCACATCCGCCATCTTCCGCTTCGCCTGCGCCGGCGTCAGCGGCAGCCGGTACCACTGCGACCCATCCCCCGACAGCTCCGGCGGCGGCAGCAGCTCGAACATCGTCTTGCTCCGCCTCGGCTGCGGGAAGCCGGGCCAGTGTACCAGGTATCCCCACAGCCGCACCGTCCTCGCCCACGCGTCCCCTCGCACCGCCGCGGTGGCCACTGCATAGCTGACGAACGCATTCGTCGTCCAGTGATCGGGGTGCACGTCGCGGGGGTGAGTCACGAAGATGCTGTCGGGGCGCACTTTCCCCAGCACGCTCAGGACATCGGAGAGCACCTGCTCTCCGCAGTACGGCGCCAGCGGCGTGACGCAGCCGCGGTAGGGGGAGTGATCGAGGTGGGTGTAGGGGGATCGATAGAGCTGCGAATGCAGCCAGTGCTCGGGCCGCCACAGCGGCACCAATCCATTGTTGGGAAACCCGAGAAAGTGGACGTGATCCGCGGGCAGGCCCAGCTTCTGCATCGCGCGGCGCGTCTCTTCCTGGCGCGTCTTCCCCAGGTTGATCATGTTCTCGGGCTTCCAAGGCGCCTCTCGCTCGCCCACGATCACCGCGAACTGCGACGCGTCGCCGTTGGTCATCAGCAGAACGTGAACCTCCGCGCCGTTCGCCACCGCCTGCTGGATCAGCCCCCCGCAGCCGAGCGCCTCATCATCCGGGTGCGGCGCCACCACCAGGATCCGCTCGCCCCTCGCCGGCGGCGACATCTCGCCCTCGAATCCCACCCCGCGCAGCGTCCGCTGCCACGCCAGATAGCTCATCAGGTACGAGTACCCGCCCAGCACGCACGCGGCGACCACCGCCAATAGCACCAGGCGCTGCCAGAGACGCCACTTCCGCATCTTCATGCCCGCTCGCCCGATGTGGCTCCGTTCGTCAGGAGCGTGCTCCAGACCCATCGCCAGCCTGTGGCGGGGGAGGATCCGTGCCCAATCGCGTTCGCCTTCGCGGTCCGGTACACCACGCTGCCCATCCCACCACCTCTGGCTGGGAATGATACCACAACCGCCGCGGGCATGCCCGCCACTCCCCCACTGTCATTGCGAGGGAGGCAGAGTGCCCCAGGCACTCCACGACCGTGGCAATCTCGCCTCCCTTGCCCTTGCCCTGCATAGCCTTGGCGACGCAGGGTCCTCGCCTCCCTTGCCCTTGCCCTGCATAGCCTTGGCGACGCAGGGTCCTCGCCTCCCTTGCCCTTGCCCTGCATAGCCTTGGCGACGCAGGGTCCTCGCCTCCCTTGCCCTTGCCCTGCATAGCCTTGGCGACGCAGGGTCCTCGCCTCTGTAGTCCTCCCTCGGCGCGCCTGCTATAATCTTCCCATGATTGCCTCCATCGTCGAGATCTTCTCCTCCATCCAGGGCGAAGGCCTCCTCGTTGGCGAGCGACAGGTCTTCCTCCGCTTCGCCGGCTGCAACCTCTGCTGCGCCTACTGCGATACCCCCGGCGCGCAGCTCGCGCCACCCCGCGCCCGCATCGAGAAACCCAGTAGCCCACCCCTGCCGCAGGCCGGGCTGGGGCCGTTTCCCCCGGCCTTCGGCGAACTCCCCAACCCCCTCACCCCCTCCGACATCGCCGGCGCCATCCGCCTCCTCATCCGCCCCCAGCCCGGCCTCCATCACTCCGTCGCCCTCACCGGCGGCGAGCCCCTCCTCCACGCCGACTTCCTCACCCGACTCCTCCCCATGCTCGGCGAGCTCGGCCTCAAGGCCTACCTCGAGACCAACGGCACCCTCGCGCAGGAGTTGGTGAAGGTCATCGAGCACCTCGACATCGTCTGCGCGGATATCAAGCTCCCGTCATCGACGCGTGAAGCCCCCCAGTGGGAGAACCACGAGCGCTTCCTCTTCGCCCTTGCCGCGCACGAGGACCCCTCGCGGCTCGACTTCTGGAAATGCGTCATCACCGCGGACTGCGACCCTGCCGAGATCGGCCGCGCCGCTCAACTCATCGCCAGCGTGGACGCCGAAATGCCCCTCATCCTCCAACCCGTCACCCCGACCCGACTCGACATCCACGCCCCCAGCCCGCGCCAGATGCTCGGCCTCCAGGCCGTCGCCAAGCGCTCCCTCCCCCACGTCCGCATCATTTCGCAGACACACCGGCTGGACGGCTATCTGTAGGGCTCCCATTGCTTCAGCCCTGTCGGAGCCCGGTCCTCCGGACTCCTTAAGCGTAGCCCGTAGGGGAGCCCCTCAGCGGGCTCCCGAAGCCGCGCCAGTCACCGTGGGGCAGGCTGCCTAGCGCATCCTTTGTGGGAGCCCGGTCCCCCGGGCGATCCCGGTCTGGGGCAAAGCCTGTTTGTAGTCCGCCCCATTGTGCAGGGGCGGGCATCCGTCTGCCCGCCCCATCTGCGCCCATCTGTGCAATGGCTAGGTCCGGCACGGACCGCCATGGCGGCCCAACTCGTGCTACGTAGCGAAGCTACTTCGCAGAGTAGCAAGGGGCCTAGCCATCTGCGGATCGCCCTTCCTCCTCAGTCCATCGCCGCCAGGATCGCCCCCACCACCAGCGGCGCCGCCTCCCGGATCTTCTTCTGATCCTTCGCCGGCTGCTGCTCCAGCCACGCCTTCACCCGCGGCTGCTCCAGCAGCGCATCCGCCGCCGCGCTCGGGTTCACCAGCAGCTCCAGAAACCAGAACAGCCGCTGCGCATACCCCAGCACCCTCAAGAAACGCGTCATCTCACTTGCCTCCAGCCGTCAAAATCTCCACCTCGCCCCTCTCGACTCTCGCATCAACCCGCCCGCCTAGCGCCTCCGCGATCTCGCGCACCGGCGCCACCGCGTGCCCCTCGTGCAGAAACCCCTCTGCCACCTTCTCGCCATCCACCAGGATCGCCAGCGACTGCGCCGCCGCCGCCAGGTCCACTACCTCGAAGTGCATCGGGTCGGGCTCTCGCCAGTCACCGCCCCAGGTGAATCCCTGCCGCGCGAAGGCCGCGATCAGCCGCTCGTCCTGCCGCGAGCGCGAACCGTACGGGAACAGCCGCGCGTTCGCATCCACCGCGATCCCCCACGTGTGGCGCGACAACGTCCGCTTCGGGTCCCAGCTCTTGTGCCGCGGCACAAAGCACCCGTCGAACGTGTTGATGAGATGGCAGAGCTTCCGCGCCGCCAGGTCCGCCAGCACGCGTCCTAGCGCCGGCGCCGCCAGCCGGTGGCAGCGGATCTCTGACACCGGCCGGCCTCGCCCATCGCGCAGCTCGAACGCTGGCGCGAACGACACGATGTTCTGCCGCTCCCAGTCACCCAAGACAATGACCCGGCCTCTCGTGGCCGGGTCGTCTCTGTACGCGAACTTCCCGAACGTCCTCTCAACCCATTGCTGATCGCGAACCATCACACCTCCTCAATCCGTAGAGTCCGTAGGGCAGAGCTTGTCCTGAGCGAAGTCGAAGGGCCTGCCCTGAGCGAAGTCGAAGGGAAGCTTGTCTCCTGCCATCCTCCCTCCCCATTGTCATTGCGAGGGGCAGCGGTTGTGTCGCTGCCCCGTGGCAATCTCGGCCCCTCGACAACCACGCCCCTACCGCCCCTGCGCCAGCGCCCCCGCGATCTGCTCCAGCGCACCCAGCAGCCGGTCCTGCCACCGCCGTTGATTCTCCACGTGATGCGTCAGGCACACATCGAAGCGGGCGATGGCCTCGGTCACGTGGCCCATCTGGTTCTGCACCACTCGCCCGAAGCTGTCGCTTACCGTCCGCGTCGCCTCCGACTGCGTCTCGAGCTGCTCCTTCAGCCCCTGCACCGTGGCGTCGTGCGAGGCCATCATCCGCCGCAAGGTCCACCAGAACAGCCACGCCATCACCCCGGCGAGCCCGTACTCCTTCAGCAGGTTGAGCGCGCCGAACGCCTCGTTCATGGCGTCCCCGCCTCCACCGGCACCACCCGCACCGCGATCCGCCCGTCCGGGGTGACCACAGGCAGCCCGCGCCAGTCCACCCGTTCCTCTCTCATCACCTCCAGCACCCGCTGCACCCGCTGCTGGAACCGCTCCTGCCTTAGTCGCTCGATCGCATCGTCATCAAGCTCACGCTCATCGCCCATCTCCGGCCTCCCATCTACTCAATGGCGGTCCTTCGGACTCGGGCCATCTCGCCGTTTTGCCCCCGCCTCGTCGCCCTCTTACCCGCTCGCCAGCAATCCGTGCCCCTCCAGCGCCGCCAGAATCGCGTTCACCGTATCCCTCAGCACTGTCGTATCCGTCGTCGCGTCCGCGATGTGCGCCCGCCGCGCGCCCACTACTTTCGTGCCGTTCACCAACAATGATCCCGCCGCATTCCGCAAGTCCAGCGTGCCGCTCCCGCTCACCCGCACCTGCTCCACTCCGCCGGTCGCCACCGCCCACACATCAGCCGCTTGCAAAAACACCCCGGTGTCCACGTCATTGATGTGTGAGATCGCTGGCGCGTTCGCCGCTCCGTCGCCAAAGCGAACTGCGGGTCCTGCCCAACTCGGGCTAAGCTGCATCCTTACAGCGCCAGCTTGCGAGATTCTAAGTTCTCCAGTCGCACGGTATCCCCGAAACTCCCAGTTCGTCTGTCCAGCAAGCCAGATGTTGAGGACAGCATCATCTGTGGTGTTCGCCGTTATGATGGTGAGTGTAGGATTCGAACCGCTCGGTCTGGTTACTTGTAGATTCCCTGTAAGGGCCGCCAACCCTGACACCGCCCCATCTAAGTAGGCGGCGGAGTTGAGGTAGAGGCGAGGGGCGGTAACATATCCGGAGACCGAAAGCACCCCCGCCGCCGTCAAGCTCATCAGCTGCGTCCAGGAGGTCGTAGGGAACGCACCTGCGCCGGCGGCTATGTATCGCCATACGAACCCCACACCATCGACGACCCCCGCCATCCAGCCGGGATGGTCCGTCGTGTCTCGCCCCCAGGAGCCCTCCCCTGCCACCGGGGGGGAGTGCAGCGTATTGCCCTCGTACCATACATTCCGCAGGATGCCGGTGAAGTTGTCCGGGTCCTCGTGCCCGCTCTGGCTGAACCTGCCATACGGCGGACTGCCCGCTCCGTCGATCTCGCAGTTCATCCCGCCCATCACGAAGTTCCGGTGCATCGTCATCATGAAGCCGAGTTCCCACCCGCCCACCGCGGTGTAGTCGCCGATGGGATCGCTCCCCGGCGTCGCTCGCCACCAGGCCACGCCACCGAGGTCGCCCGGCTCGTGCGGAATCCCGTTCTTCGAGTACAGCCCGATCAGGTACGCGTACTTCGCAGTATCAATGCGATTCCACCGATCGTTCGCCGCGTCGTACTCCGCGTTGATCGCCCAGTAGAAATCCCCATCCTTCTCGAAGAACCTCGTCCGCTCCGTGTGCGACGCGTCGATCGCCGCGAAGTGCAGCCGCTGCACGTAACCGTCCGCCAGCCCGTTCGGGTACCCCGCGGCCCCGATGAACCGCGCCAGGGAGTCATGGGAAGCCTGCGAGAAGTGGTAATACTCGCTCGCCGTCCCGCCTTGCAGGTCCGGCAGCGTATTATGCAGCTTGGCGAAAAAGTCCACCCACTGCGAGCCGTCCCAGCCCCGCCACGTGTCCAGCGTATCGTCGAAGTAGATCGTGCTCTTCGGGGGATCCAGCGGCGCGGCATCGGAGATCGCGAACACCCCTATGCCGGCCGGGTCCGAGCTCGCGTCCCCCGCCATGCTTGGCCCCACCACCCACGGCGCGGCCGAGTGCCCGGCCTCGTACTGGATCGCGACCCAATCCCCGACTCGCGGCACGTAGCCCGAGGCGATGGGCACTCCCTTCAGCTCCAGCGCGCCCCCGCTCGCATCCACGCCCACGCGTACATCCGCCTCATTCCCATTTACCGCGGCCACCTGCCCGCGCTCGAACAACCTCCTCGCCCGCCTCTGATACGGATCAGTCGCCGCCAACTGCCCGAACAAATCCGGCCCGCCATAGGCGGGCCGCAGATCACCATTCATAATCACCCCCGTAGGGCAGGAGCTTGTCTCCTGCCACAGACCGTAGGGCAGGGGCTTGCCCCTGCCACTGCGGTGAAACCGCGTTGTTGTCATCCTGAGCGCAGCGAAGGATCACGCCTTTCTTTGTGCCTTTGTGGTCGGTTATAGCTCCACCCACGCCGCCTCGCTCGCCCAGCTCTCGAAGTCGCTCGCCGCGTCGTAGTACGTCACCTCGTAATACACCCGCCCGCTCACCCGCGTCACCCCGTAATCCACCCACGTCACCGCCTCCGACCCCGGCTGTGTGCGCGTGGCGGCGAGCCCGAACGGCCCCGTGCTCACCTGCGAGCGGTAAATGTTGTAGCACGACCCCGCCGGCGCGGGCAGGCGCGGCGTCCAGGTCAGCTTCGGCCGCTGCACTCCCCAGATCGACGCCAATTGTGCCGTCAGGCTCTGGGGCTGCCACGCCGCCTCCGCCAGCGTTGATTCGCCCCCGCTCTGCGGCGCGCACGGCGCCGGCCCCGCCAGCTCGCCCAGCACGTCGCCCGCGGTGCATCCGGCCACCTTGAACCAATAGGTCTGCCCATTCGTCAGGCTCATCACCGTCACTGGCGGCGCGGCCGTGCTCCCGCAGGGCGCGTACGTCCCGGCCATCGTCTCCGCTTTGAACGCGCGATAGCCGACCACGCTCGGCTCCTCCGGCTGCGGCGCCCAGTTGAGCGCCACCGCGCTCTCCATCGGCGTCCCGCTCAGGCTCTCCGGCGCCGTCGGCGCGCGATGCCGGTAACCCCGCAGCTCCAGCGCCATGCTGTGCTCGCCCTGCCCGCTGCCGGTCTGGCGATGCGTCACCGCCTCCACCCGGTAGAGCTGATCCGGCCCCGAGTGCGTCGAGCCGCTGTGCACCACCGTCACCACTCTCCCCGGCCGCACGAACACATCGCCAACCACCACCCCCGACCCGGTCGGCTGCACCCAACTGTAATCCCGCCGGATCGCGTTCGCCAGCTGCCGCGCCAGCTTCGCGGTGCGCATCGCCGGCTCGAAGACCGTGAACAGGCGCGGGCCATATCGCTCGATGCTCTCCGCGTCCTCCACCGTCGCCGAGATGTCCTGGTTCCGCGCGTCCCGGCTCTTCACCGTGATGCGATTGCGCAGGTTGATCCCCGACACCGACGGCGACCACCCGAGCAGATCGCGGCCCGCGATGTAGGTCTCCTCCGCGGTCTGCGTCTCCCACTCGAGGTCGCGCAGTGTGTGGACCCCCTCATCGTCCGCCCCGAAATCCCACCCGATCATCTTCGCCAGTTGCGCGCACGCATCCAGCACGCTCGCGTTCTGCTCCGTCCACTTCGGCATCACGAACCCGGTCGAGTCCAGCGCGTAGTCTTTCGCCTGCAAGCCCGCCTGGTACTTCGCATTCGTCAGCAGGTCCTCGATGATCGCCTCGATCGCCATCCCCTCGTAATGCTCGTACACCTCGACGAACAGGTCCGCGAGCTTCTTCGTCATGTCTCGCACCTGCCCCAATCGAATCGCCCCGCGGTCCGTCGCCTGCTGCGTGATCTCATCTCCCAGCACGCCGGTGAACGTCGTCTTCAGCCAGTCCTGCGTCGCCGCCGCGTCGTACAGCGCGATCTCATCCGCGCAGGCCCACGCGCCCGCCTTTGGGTAGAACGCGAACACCACGCGCGAGACGTCGCGCTGGTTCAGGTCCAGACAGTACAGGTACTGCCGCCGCCCCGCGAAATCGTCCCGCAGGTGATCTACCGGCAGCGGCGCGGTTACCGTCCCCGCGCTCCCGATCAGCGTCACCGACGCCGAACCCGGCAGCAGCACCTCCGCCCCGCCCTTGCTCAGCATGCTCACCGCCACCGAGTGAATGCTCCGCGCGGTCGCCAGGCTAAACGTCACCGTCGCCGCGCCCTGCCACCCCACCCACGCATCATCCTGCTCGTTGCGCGGCTGGCCGAATCCCCCGTCCGTCAGCTCGGTCCCGCGCAGCGTGTTCGGCCGCGTTGGCGCCGGGCTGCACGCATACGTCATCCCATAGGCCAGGTCCGGGCGCAGTTCCACTCCCTGGCGGACGCGAATCACCCGCCCCTCGTCCAGCAGCGGGTCATAATGGCTGCTCACATCGTAGTTCCAACTGCTCACCATGTTGTCGCGCGCCAGCATCCCGTCCGCGTTGTCGAGCGTGAGGTCCGCTGTCGTCACCGCGTGCAGCCGCCGCGTGATCGTCAGCGGAAAGAGCAAGCGATGCGACAGGTCCCACCACGCGTTGTCGCGCTCGAACTCGAGCCTCGCCAGCGGCCGCGCGTCGGCCATCAACTGGTTTGCCTTCACATCCATCTCGCTCGGCCTGTACCCGCTCACTGTCAACCGCGGGTGGGACTGGTAGCGTTCGTAGGGCCGCGCGTCTCTGGTCGCCCTGAACTCGATGTCCAGCCCCGCCGGCGCCTGCGCATCCACGCACAGCGACCACACATCCTCCGTGAACGTCTTCGGCCCATACACCGTCGCGTCCGTCGCCATCTCCGTCTGCCGCGCCTGCCCGCCGATGAACTGGGCGCTGCTCGCGTTCGTCGGAGTCGCCAGCCGCTGCGTCGTGACCGCCGCGCCGTCCGCGAACCACGTGCTGGGATGCACCACCGGCGCCTCGTACGGGTACACCACCGTCGCGCCCACATGCCACCACTGGTTGCTGCCGATCAGGCGGTATTGCAGCCGCCGCGCCGCCGAGAAATAGTGATCGCCGGCGTGCTGCGACTGCACCCGCAGCAGGAAGTGCTCTCCCGGCGCTACCGCCGGCAGGTTGCTGTCCTCCCCCCGCAAGGGCGAATCGCTCCCCACCGGCCCATCATCAACGAACCACTGGAAGTGGGTCTGTTTCATCGGAGAAGTCGCCATCCATGTCATCCTGTCTTACATGTTATCCTGAGCGCAGCGAAGGATCACGCCGTTTCCCGTTGCTTCGATAGCGTGCTGCCGAAGCGCCCTTCGGTGGCGCAGGCTCGCGCGCAGGTCGCCACGCGCACGCGCGACCTGCGGAGGCCCGCCGCAGGCGGCCTCCTTCCATCGGCGTTCATCCGCGTTCATCTGTGGTTGCTTTGCCGTTCGCGCTGCGCAGCAGCGCCATGTGCCGCAATCTGCGCAATCTGCGGATTCCCTATATCTCCCCGAATCCCGCCGCCGGCACCACCACGCTGTTCAGCCTCAACACCCTCCCCAACTCGCCCGCGAACGCCCGCGCCGCGCGCTCCCCCGCCTCCGCGCCGCTCCCCGTGATCTGCACCGCGCCCGGCGAGAAGTTCACCATCACCGGGCTCAACGCCGCCCGCAGTGCCGCTGCCCGGCCACTCGGCGGAGCGGGCGCGGTCAGGCTCGCGAGCATCGCGCTGACCTTCGTGCCCAGCGCCAGGTTGTAGAGATACGCCTCCTCCTCGAACCCCCCGGGGCTGTTCAGCCACTGCCGCGCGAGTTGCTCCTGCTGCCGCGCCTGCTCGGCCCCGTCATCGTCATCGCCGAACAGCCCGCCCAGCATCCCCCCAACGAACGCGCCCACCGGCCCGCCGACCGCGAAGCCGATCGCGCCTCCAATGGTGCCGTACAATTGCGACCGCGCCCCGTGCCCCGTGAGCGTCGCGCCCATGCGCCCATAGCCCGCGCCCGGGATGCCCTTGTTCGTGGGCAGGCCGAGGAGCGATGTCGCCGCGCCGCCTGAGTCGGACTCCCCGAGCAGACTGTCACGCCGCAAGGCCCGCAGCATCCCCGTCTCCACCGCCTCCGCCGTCATCTCGCGAGCGCGGGTGTCGCTTGCGCCGATCCCAGGCATCGCCGACGCCGCTGCCAGCATCGTCCGCGATGCCGCCAGCATCATCTCCGCCGCCTCACCCAGCGCCGAATCTCCGACCAGCGGCCTCACCGGCTCTGTATTACCATCCAGCAAGTCAGACCTGGCCATCTGAACGCTCCTGTCATTCTGTCATCCCCAGGCGAAGCCGAAGTATCTTGGATTGGGCACGAGCTTGTCGAAGACC
>Ga0315282_10016600_pt1 | contig 10743 bp, 12 predicted proteins | sample YL17G07_20_MG_FD_203693 | JGI IMG/M metagenome (GOLD analysis project Ga0315282, IMG submission 203693) | Sediment microbial communities from Yellowstone Lake, YNP, Wyoming, USA - YL17G07_20 | ecosystem: Environmental > Aquatic > Freshwater > Lake > Sediment | place: USA: Wyoming | collected... | reverse complement strand
TCGCGATGAACCGTGCAATCTTTATACTGATATTGAGCAGCAGTGAAAAGAGGGCCCGTGGCCAAGTACGGATTACGGCGTCGGCCTGCGAAGCCGGAGATCCTGGGTTCAAATCCCAGCGGGCCCGCCAATTCCAGCGTTTTTGCGTGACGATTTTCTGTCACGTGACGGATTCCCGTCACGCTTGGCAAGCCCAGGACCTCTCCTAAGATCGGCCGAATCTCCGGATCCAATGCCATGATAGAGAGTTCATCCCTCAACGACCTAGCCTTAGCCCGGATTCTCTCGCGGATCTTGCGTCTGTAACTTCCGCTGACCCGCTTCTCTCCCTTCAGGAACTGAACCTCTGCCTTGCTTAACATTCCTTTAGGACACAGCTTGCGTAAGGTCATAAAGGTGAGGCCAAGAGTTCAAATACGACTAATGGGCTCAAGGATGGATCTCGACTACTGGTATTGCAGTTGAAGGCAAGAGCAGATGATAGAAAAAGGTCTTACGGAACCTATGCTTCTACGAATTCCGCGTTCTTGATCCCCTTCAATCTCTGCTCCTTTGAATCACAGCCTTTCGCAGAACACTTCGGCCTTATCGGCTTCTCCACATAGCTAGGGTGCCCACACTGCATGCACTCCCAGATTCTGATCGCCCTCCACAAATAGACCTCAAAACCCTCATTCTTGTACAGTGGTACAAAACGCTCATACTCCTTGGGGATCACGACAATCACGCCGTATTTTCCCTTGTACTTCTTCACCTGCTGCAATGACCTACCGAAGTCGAAATCCATGTCCGTTTCCACCTCAATCGCTACCCATCTTTCTACTGGGAATGTCCTTGCCCTGATGACTATGTCTGGCGTGATACCCTGAGGCGGGAGGGGAGCTGTGAAGTCCGGCTGTTCTCCCTGCGACAGGAATGTCGACTCCTCTATTCTGAATGGAACGCCGTTAACACCAGCCATCTTGTAGATCGGCACATCACCTTTCTCGTTTGGCTGAGTCAAGGCCAATATCAACTCATCATGGATTGTCATGCCTTCTCTGTATTACTCATCATAGTAGATAAGCCGTTCGCGCCATCGTTTGGCTCATAGTGTTCCCTTGGAAGAATACGTTCTGTTATTGTTTTATACAGCTGTTTGTCTCTATCCTGATATGGCAGTGCCCCAAACCAGTGACCGTGAGGCCATTGTAGCAACATACATGGTGGGTATGGTTGGCATATTGGCAGTCCTTACCATGAGCCTCTTCGTAAGTCCTGAGAAAATGCCTGGATTTTTCCAAATGACGGACCCCGTATTCCACATCAGCATTGCCACCCACATAGTGTGGCTTCTGCTCTTTTCTTTCCTGTTCATCTTTTTCAGAGTGCCAGCCCTTCTCTTCATGCCACCGGTGTCTAAGTTGGCTGACTGGGCAAGTCGCTTCTTTTTCGTGGTTGGCTATTTGCCGCTTGTGATGAATGCGTTGTATTTTCTCAGCAACCTCGCCCTATACTTCTACGAAGACATGGTATTGAACCCGGGGTTCGGTGTCGTTGTGATCATATCCTCCAGCTTGCTTTTGCTAGCGTGGTATCAACAGAAGCATCCAAAACGATACAAGACTCTCATGGAATCATGCAGACGACGCATTGGACCTTTCGCCAAATGGCTGAGAGACGCATGCATCTGGATCCGCACTATTGACCATTGAAGTCACTATGGTGGGTCGCTTCTGATGTTATCCAATTTTGCTTCTAAGTGCACCAACATCAGCTTGAACATCGTCTCGCTTGGAAGCGGCCTTGGAACGATCGAACCGGCATCAGATCTTGTCACAGCTGCATCCAGCAACTCTTTGAGTGCCTTCCTTTTCGGTCCTGGCAATACGACTTTCATCTTCATCCATTCCTGATACTCGGAGTTCAACCACTGTCTAAACGTTGGGACTATCCTACCCATGCTGAGCCTCGCACAGGATCTCGATATGAAATCCGAAAGTCAGCCGGAGAGGAGGGAGACGGCTGCAAGAAGCTGCAGAGACAGGGATTGGACTACCTCTCCTAATTTGCCTTCCACGCGCAGCCAGGGAAGTTCGGGCTACGAATTTCATTCTACCCATGCTGGACGGTGATCTTGACGCTCTCGGTTATCGGAACCGTCATGACATCAGTGGTGAAGTGCCCGTCGATATTGTACGTAGCCTCCGTTCCCGTTACGGCCCCAGTGACATTGAACCTCAAGGTCCGATCCGCCTGTTGCGGGCCAAGCACGGCCAGACATGTGAAATTGAGGCCGACTCGGGGAAGAAGATGCCCCTCTTCGTCAAATATGTTGACGTTTTCGTCTGTCACTAGATGAATAGTCACATTCTGCTGAACCTTCTGTCTATTTTGGATCTTGATCGTAAGAACGGCTTTTCCGCCAACTGGGATAGAGGTAGGATCTATGCTGAAGACCTCCACTTTTATTGGAAGACTGTAGAGCAGCTCATTGAAAATCCAATTGATTCCCCACACCACAACTGCTATCACCCCTAGAACAACTATGAATATCAAGATGAGAGGAATGACTGATCCTAGCACACTCGACACTTCAGATCATCTATTCACGAGAGGAGCTAAGACATTTAAAGACTTCCCTCCTTCAAAAAAACGGCGCAGAATCTCCCATAGAGACCGCGACAATCTGTCCTCATGTGACATCACATCTGTGACTGAAAGTGTAGGTCGAGTTTCTGCAAGCCCTCTATCCCATAAATGTACAACCAGAAGTGCCATAGTTGTTCTTGTTTCACTTTCGCCGTTTGTCATTCGAGGCGCCAAAGATCTACGACAAGGACGCCTTCTTCGAGGATGCCGAGAAGATCTACCACAGAGCAGAGAGGGGCGATCTAGTCGAGCCAATGAAGAAGGCTATCCCGCTTGACACGCTGTATTTCTATTGGGTCAACTCAACATGGAAATGAAACCAAAGATGAAGTGCCGTAGCTGCTGAAAAGCCTGAGATATGTTCTGGATCGCTTGAGGTAGGTCTGCGGCGGCTACGACTATTAGACTTGCAGCAGACAAGATCAACGCCCCCAACGTATAGATCTCCTCCCGAGTCTTACTCATGAACACTGCGACCGCATTACCTCTATCCAGCCTTCTTCCAGAAGTATCATAGAGGTCAACGCTCTCAAATTTGCCAGGCGACGTCATCAAGAAGACACAACAAGACCCCTCTGCTAGGGCGGTCATGGGTCCGACGTCGAATTTGGTTTCTTGACTGGGAGCAAGGGGCGGCAAATCGAATTTGAATTGAGGTTCATATCTCGTGATTGTACCCCACTTTACATGGCCTTCTCCGTCCCCGCCGGGGAAAGAACTATCTCCAACATTCTTGAATAGGAAAACGAGGTGGAACTGATCCCCGGCAACTAGGCCCCAAGGAATGCCGAGGATCCTAGCCTCAGAACGGATCGATACTTTGATCTGCAAGCGATGCATTATTCCTGTCTGCCTGCGGAACGCTATTAAGGATTAGAATCCCGTCTACTACCGCTTCTCGAAGATACAAGAATGGCGACATTATCCAGAACTTCGAGTGTCAGTGGATCTCCCGCTACAAGCGGTAATCTCTGTCTGAAACGCTTTGGCACGTAGATGAAGCCATACTTGTTCATGCGGACAGAAACCGAAAGGGACAAAGCAGTGATCGGTCCTGACAGAATGTGAAACGCCCCCCTCTATCGATCACACGCAGTAGGAAGGCCGGAGGCTTGGGAAAACGAATCAATATATAAAAGGGTCTACAATCGATCACACACACGCAAGTAGTTCTCTCACTGCTGTGAAGGAACTTCCGCGGATGTCTCGCCTAAAGAGAAGAAGCACAAATCTCTAGGATCTCAGGCCTTGACCTTGCGACTTCTGTGTCTTCGCGTTGTCTTTACCTTGCCTCGACGTTTCTGGCCTCGCGTTCCGCGTCGCACAATTAACTTGATGATATCACTTGGTATCACCTCGCCCTCCTTCGAGAAGTCTCTCCACAACCCCTCCGGCAACTTCTCAGTGATCTTAGCGGTCTTCTCCCCCTCCTGTGCCTCTATCGGCACGCTTCCCCTCCGCCGATTGAATTCCCGCGATCCGGGCCACTCAGGTTGAAACAGGCAGTTTTCTGGCTTCAATTCCAATCGGCAGTATGGACTTTCTCCAAGGGGCGGTAGCTTCTTGTCCAGCTTGTGTTCGGCATACTCCTGCACCCCCCTCCAGAATTCTTCTGACTGCCGATTGATTTCTTCGCCCGAAATTGTCCCGAATCGCGGAATGAACTCTTTTCTGAGGGATTCCAATCGGCTGTCGGGGGTAGTGCCGATTGGGAGGGAGTAGACCCGCGTCCTGTATTCACCATGGGTCTCCAAGTAGCCCTTGTTGGTCAGTCCCTTGAGGACGGTTCTAGTCCACCGTTCCTTCCACTTGACTGCGAGGGCGAGTTCTGACACCTTGAAACAGGTGGGTTCCTCATCGGGCCGCTCATACACGTCCTTGCCGATGATCTTCGGCTTCTGCCCCTTGGTCGTGTATCTGAAAAGCTCCGGGTGTTTCGCCAGGTAATCAACCGCGAGCTGCTCGTTTTCTGTCAATCCGCCTCTGGACTGAATGACGATCTCGTCTGTAATGATCGAGATGAAATCGAAAATGTATGGGAGAGCGATCAGACTGTCACTTTCATCGTCTTTCGGTAGCCAAGGTTGGAACAGGATCGCGGCATCGTCTATCCATCCCAGAAACTCGGGCCACTTCCTCCTGTCCGCGACGCTCTTGAACTTGAAGCGGATGTAATCGATCAATGGATTTATGACGTTCTTGAACGGACGAAGCCGCGCGTAGTAAGCCGTGAGGACCTTCAACTTGCTGTCTTCTCGTTCTATCTCCTTGAGCGGGATTTCTCTCCTCCACCTCTCCCACCAGTAGATCCGATTGCTTTGTTCCATCGAGTTATCGGGCGTGACCTCAGATTCTCGCGTCATGGCGTGCCCGCTAGCTTCGACATCGGTTGACGTCGTGGCAAACCCGAGCGGTCCTTCCAATTTGACGTTGACGGGTTCCCATCCGCCCTTTCCATCGGGTTCATTGTAATCGAATTCCATGACGTTGTCGGAATATGCTATCTCGAACTGATACTTGACGCCGAGTTCCTTGTCTTGCTCCCCTCGTTCTTCTGACAGGATGAACATCTTGCCCTTGGTGACGAGTCCCTTGCGTATCCTCCGTTTCAGAGTGTTCCCAGTCGTGGCGCCGAAAGTGACGATCCGGTCCTTTCCGAGGTAGACTTCCACCATGTCGAGGAGTTTCTTCTTTCCAACGGCATTCTCCCCGAGAAGCCGTAGCATCATCATTCGCTGGATGACCGCAGCGGATTCCGTGGCGATGAAGAGGCGGTTTTTCAGCTCGCCGGTCAATCGATATTCATTGCATTGCTGGAGGAACCGAATGAATTCGAGCGGGCCTTTTTCTATCAGCTCATCAACCCGTGCGTTCACGTCCTCGCTGACTCGGCCAGTGGCGACAGGGAGCTCCCTGATCTTTAGCGGACACTTCTCGATCTGGCATCCCTGCTTCCAGAACTCGTCCTCGCACGAGTAATTGTATCCGCCCTTGTCCGCGCTGCCTACTATGCTAGTGATCTCAGCCCTATCCAGAGGTTCGCTGTTTCTAGCGTTCCATTCCATCATGCGCGCGAGCGTCGCGTCGAGGTCGAGCCTAGCGAAGTTCCGGTAATAAGAGGCAAGCCTGATAGCCACGTTGTTCCGGTTGCCAGGGTCAACACCAGAGAACCAGAACCTCACGCACGGTGGATCTTCCCCTGAATATCCCTTGCCCTTTGACGCTGTTCTCTCCATCCATCCGGACTCCCACCTTTGAGCCTCTTGGACAGCCTTGGCGACCTCCTCCTGCGGGACGGAGATCCTAGCGACTTGATCTAGCGAGCTGACACTGATGAACGTGGATCTCTGTTCGGTCTTTCTGTGGATCCCAAGAGGGAGCTTGACAAGGTTTCCAAAGGCCTCGACGACCTTCTGCTTCGGAAAGACCTCGCACTTGACCTTGGACTGCTGTTCGAACTTTCTTCCGACATAGTAGGCAACAAGAGCAGGAATAGGAGGCTCAAAGAATATCCAAAGGTGGTATCCACGACCTCCCGTATCCTCGACTAAGATGTTATCCTTCGCACAGAAGTTCGACTTGATGATGGAATCCCTCAGCTTTTCGACCTCAACCCATTCTTTGCTGTCAACGTCAAAGCAGAGCCACTTGACGGTGTTCTTCTCCGGCTCGATCTGATAGATGCCGACTGTAACGTCTCCCTTGAGATGTGACAGCAACACAGCTTCGGTCAAAGGCATCTCGACGCGATAGTAAGAGCCGTCTGGGTTCTGGACTGCATGGGTATCGTCGCGGTTCACGAAGTAACGTCTGAGGATCTCTATCAGGTGCTTGTCATCGGTTGGATCTTTAGGCAAATCCGTCATCTCAACCACCAGAGGAGCGATTCTCTCCGAGGGGACTACGGGAGCTCACTTTGAATAAGCCACTTGCTATACGGAGAGAGGGGGAGACTCGGTCAGAAGAAAGTGCATATCTCCATTTTTCACTTTCTATCAACCGTCCTATGAGTGCGTACGAACAAATCAGCAAATCCCAACATTCGATCCTTGATGAGTGGATCCACCAGAGAAAAAGGACAGTTGTGAAGAGGAGTTCTCGCCTTCAGATCCTTGTGGATCTCCATCCCTAGCTCATTCCCAATTGTAGAAATTCCACAGCTACGGTCTTGACCAGATTCATGTCTTTAGTGAATTCAACAAGCTCCCTCCCGAACAACCTAAACTCGCTTGCTCGAACCTTTGTATACTTATGTTTCTCTGCTGAGCCTGAAGCTTTGCTAACCTTGTCAAGGTGCTCACACAATTCCAGGTAACGGTCGTTCATGAGCCGAAATGTCTCTTGGCAACCCGTCCTGCGAAGATATTCCGTCCGCAACCTGTGGCCCTCCATCAGTGCAACTATCAAGTGGCTAATGGCTTCGGTGCGCATGGCCGGATCTTTTGCCTTGGAGCCCCTCTCATATGTCTCCAAGTAGATAGAAACCTCTCTATCTCTGCGTTGTACGAGATCTAGGATATCGCCCATGCTCATGTCAGGGATCGACACTTGCCCGCCCTTGTTACGGTTTCCCTGAAAGCTCCGGTTGCTCAATAGGTTTGTCGGGATTCCGCATCCTAGGTTGTGAATTAAGCCTTTGAACGTTGGGGCTCGCGCCCTGACGTTCGTGGGTGGCGATCCATATCTTTGTGAGGTAGCTATTTAGGTATGTGATTAGGTAAGCCTTAAGTACAGCAAACGCACTGACGGAAATGACAGACATGGGTTCAACAACTGTATTGACGCGGGCCTCCTCAAGAGGCAATTCCTTGAGGACCACAGTTCCAGTTATTATCACCCGCCAGTTCAGTTTGGCTGAGGGCGACAGACTGAGCTGGGAAATCCGTGCTCATAATAACGACCTAGTGATATCTGTAACGCCGATAAGGGCGAAGAAGCATGCTTGAGATCAAGAAGCCGTTGGAGATAGGTCACATCAAGACCTGCAACTGTCAGGCCAACCACATCAGTTGCGTCACAGCAAAGGAATGGGTGAAGGGAATGGTCGCGGTTCAAGAGTTCTACTATGAGAAGAGAGACATCCGTGACAAGAAGATCCACCCGGCTGTCTTCCCAATAGCCCTACCAGCCCATTTCATCAAACTGCTCACCCACAAGGGCGAATTAGTGCTCGATCCATTCGTAGGTGTAGGTACGACCCTCTTGGCTGCTCGCGACTTGGGAAGAAACGCGGTTGGATTCGACCTTCAGCAGAAGTATGTTGACATTTCAATGAAACGACTGGCTCAATCCAAACTATACGATAGCGCAGACCAGATCGCCATAGCAGACGACGCCATGAACATACCTAAGTACCTCGGAGACGAAATAGTCTCGCTTTGCATAACGTCACCGCCATATCCGCATTTTCTGACCCACAGACGCATGAACAAGAGCATGAGGGGAAACCTGCGGGAGAATGAGCACTACCTAGTGGTTCAGCAGTATTCGGACGATCCACATGATCTAGGTGGAATGGAGCATGAACGCTATGCAAAAGCTCTCACTGACATCTACAAGGGGATACTTCCTCTGATGAGGGAAGGTGCGCATTGCATAGTCAATGTGAACGATCTTTGGGAGAACAACACTCGGTATCCTACCCACATCTACGTTATCGACGCATTGACCAAAGCGGGTTTCGAGTTCAGGAACACCTTCATCTGGGACAAGCGCAACCTGGTGAATCAGGTCGGGATCTTTGGATGGCCGAACAACTTCATCTCTCTAGGAGCGACTTCTGAGTTCATCCTTGACTTCTGGAGGCCACCGAGGAAATAGTCCGAACACAAAGAACCAGCGGGCTTCCTACTGGCATGGCATTCTGGTGTTGCCTTTCACGCCATGAATTCTGGCGAGAGTGTCAGTAGCTACAATACCTGCTCCCTGTTGAGAAAGCAGAGTTCTAATCTCCCCGGATGAACTCTGAACCCCGTTCCGTGATCATGCGATTTCCCGTTTGGGTATTGGCCGATCCTTATGTCCACCAGAATCTTGCCCTCTTTGAGCAGTTTCAAGATATTCTCGAAATCAAATCCGCTCAGTAGCCACGCTTCATTGAACCAGAACTCCTCGTCAGATCCTAGGCCTCTTGCGTCCGCTTTCACATAAAGCAATCTGGGCATCTTCTTGAGGAATCTCTCCTTCAGTGTGTCTTCATCCCAATAGCCAAGGACTTCTTTGGACTCTGATACAAGCTCCACTCGGTTATTGCCAACCTCAATTTTGAATCCGGTTTCTCCCTTGAGAGTGTTGTACTCAAGTGCGTTCACAGTGGTGTGCAGCTCTTTTCGCCCGGTGCCTTTCTCGGAAAGATAGCCATATCTTTGAAGCAACCCAGAATTGGCCTTTGGGGGTTCTGGAGACTTGGTGATTAGGGTGAGCATACTTTTTGCGTTTTTCCTTCCGGATTTCAACTCTATCATGGAACCATTGGGCCCTGGTATGTTGTTTTCCTCGATTCCCAACAAGTCCTCAAGAGTCTTTCCTATGCCAGTATCCCCAACTCTATGGGTTCTGACATAGCCATTTCCCTTGATGGCTTCGAGCATCTGGAGAAGTTCTTGATACTCTTTCATGTGTGACAGTTCGCGATTGGCAGAATAAAAGCAATTCATCAGCAACTCTGGAGCGCGCGCTGGCCTCTACCTCTGTGTATGCTCTCAGTATAACTCGTAGTCGCACGCGAAGAACACCGTCAAGACTTGAGGAGTGACCTGAACCTCCTTTTCACTCTGCGCGCGCCGTTCTCAGCAGGCTCATCTCAAGGATCTCGCTTTCACCTCGGATCGCCCTTTCCTGCAGGTCAGCTATCCAGGTCGGGCTGAAGTAGTTCCTCATGAAGACGCTCGCCGTTATCCTGCCCTGAACGAAGCCCACCTCAGGGACGGACAGGTGTCTGGTCATGTGGCTGGCGTAGAACTCGCGGCAGTCCGAAAACCTCAGCCTCGGGCTCGCCCTCTTCGGGCGACTTTGGATGTCATCGCGCGCGCTGAACTTCGGTATCGCCGAATACCCTCAGGCCTGCTTGATCATAGATCTCCTTGAGTCTATCAGGAGAGAAGTCCGTGTAGTGCCTTGCGAGGACTGACTGCGGAACCCTCCCGCAGAACGCGTCCACGTATCTGTCTGGAACGTTTAGTCTTCCCAACTCGCACGCGAAGAACTCTCTGAGAACTTGGGGAGTGATCTGAAGACCTGTCTCCTGCCGCGCCTCCACGAAGAAGTACGTCCTTCTGGTGCTCATTCTGAATAGCCTCGGGTCATCGTCTGTCCTCGTTGCCAAGTATTCGTCGAGGGCTGCTTTTGCCTCCTCGTTGAAGAAGGAAACCCAAGTCCGCTTCGTCCTCGTCCCGTTCTTCCTGGGGATGATCATCCGCTTCTCAAGGTCAACATCCTCCCTGTGCAGTGATAGGACCTCGTTCTTCCTGAGCCCGGACGTAGCATAGAGCAAGAACAGTGCCTGATCTCTGAGACGGCTCAGAGAGGCGTAGAACCTCTGAAGGTCTGCGCGCGACGGAACCTGCTTCGGCTTGAAGTCACGTCTTGGAAATCTGAAGGTCTCAACCACCTTCGGGCGCTCGAGGTAGTCCCTGAAGAAGACCTTGAGCGACTTTAGGACGTTTGCTCGCGTGGCCGGGGCCTTGTCTGCAAAGCTTGCTAGGTAGGATCTGACATCGTCGCGCGTGATGGATCTCGGATCTTTGCCCATTGCAGCAAGGAACCTCCTGATTTGCGGAATGCGATCCTGGATGGTCCTGTCTCCGAGCTGGAGATCTACCTTGCAGAAGGCAGCGAAGTGCTCAAGGATCTGACCGGAGTCGGACACATCTTGACCTTTCCTAGGCTCTGGGCTATTAATCAAAGCTCCATTTCGGGTGGGGGCCTGCGCGTCTGAGCTGGTATCACTGGAAAGGTGAAACTCCTTAGAGGGGGCTTCAACGAGACCTGCGAAGCCGGAGATCCTGGGTTCAAATCCCAGCGGGCCCGTATATCTCCTCAGGTGAATCACGGCGCGTTGGTCTTGGTAGTGTCCACAATCTCCGGACTGATAGTTGTCAAACATTTAAGCTG
>Ga0315282_10016598_pt1 | contig 10744 bp, 9 predicted proteins | sample YL17G07_20_MG_FD_203693 | JGI IMG/M metagenome (GOLD analysis project Ga0315282, IMG submission 203693) | Sediment microbial communities from Yellowstone Lake, YNP, Wyoming, USA - YL17G07_20 | ecosystem: Environmental > Aquatic > Freshwater > Lake > Sediment | place: USA: Wyoming | collected... | reverse complement strand
TCGCAAACCTGCTCGAATTGCTGAATGTCCTACCGCCTGTGGTATTGCCACGGTTGTTGGTGACAACTCCATTAGCACCTCGTGAAAACGTTGTTCTCCCCATGCTTCGGTTGAAGATTGAAGAGGCAGCGTTTCTGGTTGCCGTAGAGTTGAATGCTGTCGTATGTGAAGAATTTGTCCACGAGTGCCTCACTGGGTCCACCCTGCCGAACGCATGGGTCCTGTGATCGAAGAAGTGATTGGTGATCCGGTGATGATGGTGATGGTGACCCACAAAGACAAAGTCGAAATCGGCCAGGACGAAGAATCCAGGGAAGAACAACCCGGAGGCCCAGAACGGATAAGGAACCCAATCATACAGGTAGTCATAGTCCCAGGGTGGAGGATAGTATGAGACAACCGGAGGGCCTTCTTCATAGTAATAATTGTTTATTGCTGAAGCATCAGGTTGGGGTTGGTTCTCAGCATATTCTCCAGCACTGCCAGGCGAGACCGCTAAGCCGAGCTCGGTTGTCAGGCCCTGAAAGGCTTTTAAAGCCTCATCCTTTCCCATCGGCAGCTTTTTCGAATCTGCTGCAGTGGCCACGGCCTTTTGCAACTCGCCAATAATGTTAGGGGTTACAGGGTAGTCGGCGATCCACCCGTTCTTCGGTGCGATTCCAGCCGAGGTCAACATGTCCTCAGCTTGTGCCTCGTCAGTTGGCGTTCCAACCTTGAGTACGGTCGCCAGTCTCAGGGCAAAATCACCTTCGGGAACGAGTCGTTGTGACACCGGGGGAGCCCCTGCCGACTTCTGGTCTGATTGTGGGTAAGCATTCAAGGATAGCAGAAGCAAGGCCATTATAGTCATCATTACGATTAATCTTTTCATGTGCGCTCCCTCCTTTCTTCGATGGAGTTCAAAAAAACCGTTAACCTGTTCTGTTTAAATATAATCCTTCAGGGCTTGAAAGACAATGCTGCCAGGTCTAATGAATAAGATGAGGTAAATTTTATAACATTTGAAAATGAATGGCTTTTTGCTTCGTGAGGCGAGGAAGATTGGAATAGGCCTTAGAAGGGAAAACCCGGATTAAGGAAGGCTATCCTCTCGCGCAGTTAGACGAGACAAAACGGTTCTTTTGAGCTGATCCGTCATATTCTTCTCCTTTATTTTTTCTCCCCATTCATCCTGAATATAGAAGACATCGACAATGCGATTACCCAAGGTTGAAATTCTTGCAAAGTGGATATCACACCCGTGTTCGGTCAATGCCTGCGTAACCTCGTAAAGGATACCCAATCTATCCTCTCCCGTGACCTCGATGATGGTATAGAAGTCAGAGTCGAGATTATTGATCTTTACTTCTTGCGGCACCCTTGGCATGACTTTCTGCTTGATCCCGTTTAATTCTTTCCTCTTGGAAAGAAGATCTTTTAGAGAGACTTTTTCATCCAAGATTTCTTCCAAATCTTTTTTAAACTGTTGGAGACGCCAATCAACATTTCTTGTAGCATCTATCACCCAGAAGGTGTCCAGAGCAATGCCATTTCCCCACGTGTGAATCTGGGCTTCGAGAATATTTAGGCGGTTTAAGAACATCGAGCCTGTAATTTTAGAAAAAAGTCCGTAACGGTCTTTTGTACATATCGTGACCTTTGCCTGGACCTCCTTTTCAACCTTCCATTCCACAAAAAGAAGTTCCTTCTCGATAGAACGGGCCATTCCAATGTGGCGAGCGATCTCTTCTGCGGAGTAACAGGAAAGGTACCGGTCCGGAAGTTGTTCAGCATATTCAGAAATTATTTCCTGAGATAGAGATGCATGAAGCTTCTGAATCATCTCATCCCTTCTCAAAAACGGCCCAGCCACAGCCCCCCTTTCAAAAAAATGCGAGGCCTTTAGAAATAGCTCCATGAGGAGGGTGCTCTTCCAAGAGGTCCAGGCCTCAGGTCCAACAGCCTTAATGTCGGCAAAGGTCAAAAGGTAGAGCATTTTTAATTGATCGACATTCTGTACCTCGTTAGCAAAGCGCGAGATGACCTGTTCATCATGGAGGTCTCTGCGGAGGGCTGTTTCAATCATAAAGAGGTGGTGGTTTACTAAGAATCCGATCAATTCCCGGCCTTCCGCCGGGAGTCCCATCCGCTCTCCGATCTGCTTAACCATCTCTTGGCCGATAAGGGAGTGATCTCCGTCCGTCCCTTTACCGATGTCGTGGAGAAGGGTCGTTAAAAAGAGAATCTCCGGATTTTCTATCTCTCCGATGAGGGAGGAGAGCAAAGGATAGTCTTTCTGGTAAAGGCCACCTCTTAACTTTCCCAGTTCCTCTACAGCCAGGATAGAATGGATATCGACAGGATGGACATGATAAAGGTCATAGTGGACTTTCCCCTCAATCTCTGAGAATTCGGGAATATAGCGCGACAGCAATCCCAGCTCGTGCATCTTCTTTAAGAGGGTATCCACACCGTCTCCTTTCCTCAGGATCGAAAGGAAGGCTTGATTGACTCCCTCCGAGGTCCTAAAGCGGTCGTCAACAAAGGGGAGAGCCTCCATCACGGCTTCCTCCGTCCGAAAATCCATGTGGGTCCGGTAAGTCTGACAATGTTTAAAGAGAGTCATTAATTGGGATGGGTCTCTCTTGAAGGTCACAGGATCAAAAAGATGGAGTTCTCCATAGGCCATTCCGAAATTATCATCAGTTTTCTTTCGCTGAAGGAAAAAAAAGGCCTTCTTCACCCAAGAGGGCTCGTGAAGGGCCCGCTCGAGAATATCATTAACAAAGTTTGAGATCCTCTGTGCGGAAAGATGATATTGCCTCATCATCTCTTCGATGCCTCCCGTACCGGGAGAAAGGCCAAGGATCGGGGCGATTTTTTCTTGCAGCTCGAAAGTAAGATGGTCCTGTCTTCTCCCGCTGAGGAGATGGAGCTGGTTTCTAACCGCCCAGAGAAATTGAAGACTCTTCTCCAGCATTCGGGAATGGTCCGGGAAAAGAATCGAATCCCAACGATCTGTTTTATATTTCGCCCTGATGATCCACCGACCAATCTGAAAGTCTCTCAGCCCTCCTTCTCCCTCTTTGATATTGGGCTCTAGGGCATAAGCAGGATCTTCGTATTTGTGGTTGCGGAGGTAAAGATCTTTACCCAGAGCCTCCGCAAATTTTTGCACTTTTCGGTGGAGAACGTTTTTCGTGAAGAGGCTGTACAGCTTCCGGAAGAATTCATATTCTCCGTCGAGATAACGTCCGTCGATCAGGCCTGTTTTTATGGGCAAATCCGATTGGGCCATCTTTAGACATTCGTTGATGGACCTCGAGCTGCAACTGACTTCCAATCCCAAGTCCCAGAGGGGATACAGAATCTTCTCGACCAAAGGAGGGAGATTCTCTTTTTTCGAAGACGAGTAAAGGAGCAGTAGATCGACATCCGAGTAAGGAGCTAATTCAGCCCTTCCATATCCTCCCACAGCGATGAGGCAGACCGAAGGAGCCGAAACCTGGGATTGTGCCTTTTGGAAAGCCATTCTCACAAGGCCGTCCACCAAATCGGAATGTTGACGGAGGAATTCCCTCGGGGAGGAATAATTGGATACTGCCCGGGCCATCAGGTTTTTCGAATGGATGAGCCCGTTTCTGGTCATGCCTAACTCAAATTGCATCTCTCCCGCGCTCTCCGGTCCGGATTCGAATCACCTCTTCGACGGATTCGAGAAAGATTTTCCCGTCTCCAATCTTCCCTGTTTTGGAAGTCCGTTCAATGGCCTCGATTACCTGATGGACCATTTCATCAGTAATGATCAGTTCAATCTTAACTTTGGGCAGAAAATCAATCTTATATTCTGCCCCCCGATAGACCTCGGTATGACCTCGTTGTCTTCCAAAACCCTTGACCTCGGTGACCGTCATCCCCTGAATACCGATTTGGGTGAGTGCATTCTTCACTTCATCCAGTTTAAACGGTTTGATAATCGCCTCAATCTTTTTCATTCATCTCCTCCCGTCTAAGTTCGGAGACTGTGTTCTTTAATTCATAACCCCGAACCCCCAGCTCCGAACTCATAACTTTTTAGAATGAATACCCTGCTTCTCCGTGCTGACTTAAATCAAGCCCGGTGACCTCGTGTTCATCGGTTACTCTCAAGCCCATTGTCCAATCAAGGATCTTCAATATAATCAGCGTTACCAGGAAAGAATAAATCCATGCCGAAGCAACACTCAATGCCTGAATTCCAATCAGAGAAGAATTTCCAAAGAAAAGACCGTCGTTCCCTGCTGAGTTAATCGCCTTCGAAGCAAATAATCCTGTGGCCAATGCACCCCATGTGCCACCCACGCCATGAACCCCAACGACATCGAGAGAATCGTCATATCCGAGTTTGGTTTTAAGGTTAATGGCAAAATAACAAAGTACACCCGCTCCTCCTCCAATGAGGATAGCTGATACGGGGCCTACAAAACCGGATGCGGGCGTAATAGCCACCAGCCCAGCCACTGCACCCGAAGCGACACCCAGAACAGTTGGTTCACCTCGATAAGCCCACTCTGCTATCATCCATGACAGGGCTGCGGCAGCCGTTGAAATATGTGTCACCACAAAAGCAGAAGTGGCAAGAGAACCCGATGCTACCGCACTTCCACCATTAAAGCCGAACCAGCCAAACCAGAGCAGTGCTGCACCGAGAAGCGTCAGGGTCAGATTATGGGGAGGCATGGCCTCATGACCATAGCCTTTTCTCTTCCCTATTACCAGGGCCGCCGCTAACGCGGCGATTCCTGAACTGATGTGTACGACAAGACCTCCTGCAAAGTCAAGGGCACCAAGATTCTTAATCCAACCACCTGTCCCCCACACCCAGTGTGCAAGAGGATCATAGACGAATGTGGCCCACAGGACGAGGAATACGAGATAGGTCCTGAACTTAAACCTTTCAGCAAATGCGCCCGTGATCAGTGCGGGCGTGATTACAGCAAACATCATTTGAAAGATCATGAATGCCTGATGGGGGACAGTGGCCGCATAATCGGGGTTGGGGTCGAGACCTACACCCCTGAGTCCGATCCAGCTGAGGCTTCCGATGACGTGACCGATGTCAGGTCCAAAGGCAAGACTGTACCCGTAGATGACCCATTGAATGGAGATGACTCCAAGGGCGATAAAGCTTTGCATGACCGTACCTAAGACATTTTTCGTTCTGACCATGCCGCCATAGAAGAGGGCAAGTCCGGGCGTCATCAACATGACCAAGGCGGAAGAAATTAAGATCCACGAAGTGTCTCCTGAATCCACTTTGGGTGGAGAGGGTGTTTCAGCAAACGCAGCGCCGACGATCAGTAAGCTCATGAAGAGCCACAGAAACAAGATTTTTTTCATGTCATTCCTCCCTTTATAAATTGTAGATTTCGGATTGTAGATTGCGGAATTCCCCTCACCCCATCTTCTCCCCGGCGGGGAGGGGATGGGGGGTGTGAATCGATTTTTTGAAAAAGTTCTTTAAGAATTTCATTCCGATTTTCTTATAAGGTTCGATCTTTACTTCGGTATCAGCCAGGATCCTTAGCTTTGATAAAAGCGGAGGGTGCGGTCCCTCAAATTCCTCTTCATAAGTTTCCATCCATTCACGAATCATCTCTTGAGTCACTTCGAGGTGAAACTGAAGGCCGTAAGCGTTATCTCCGTATCGAAATGCCTGATGAGGAACATGGGAGGAGGTAGCGATCAATATCGCACTATGCGGAATTTCAAAGGTGTCACCGTGCCATTGAAATACCGAGAATGTTTTTGGTAGTTGAGAAAAGAAGGGATCAATGGAGCCTATCCTTGTCAACGAAACGTCATACCATCCGATTTCTTTCACAGGGGCTTTGAAGACCTTTGCTCCCAGGGCCTTGGCTATCAGTTGTGCCCCCAGGCATATTCCTAAGAGAGATTTTCCTCTCTGAATCGCTTCCTTAATAAAGAGATCTTCTTCTTTGAGAAAGGGATAGCGATCTTCCTCATAGACATTCATCGGTCCTCCCAAAAAGACGATGTGGGTGAGGTTATCAAGTTTTGGGAGGTGGCGGCCGGATTCAAGAGTGAGAACCTGGTAGGGGATTCTCTCTTGTCTCAAACAATCCTCAATCAGTCCTGGCCCTTCAATATCAACATGTTTGACAATTAATAAATTCACAAAAAAGTAAAAAGCAATACTTATGCCAGTTGATAGAGGATCAGCGCTAAGTTGAGTTTTACCAAAGTTATTGAATAGTTGGGGAAAATAGGGTTAAAGATATTTTAACCCTGCCAAGCATTTATAAAGAAAGGTCTTGTCGAATTTTAGACAGCCTGCTAAAAAACAACCAAATTTACCAGATTAAATTGAAGCGTGAAATCATGACATTGCATCCCTTCCGTGTTCGCCTGTTCGAACTCGAATTGCCTTCTCTACGGAAGATACAAAGATTTCGTCATCTCCAATGCTTTCTGTTTTGATCGTTTTTTCGATGGTCTCAATGGCCTGGCTGAGCATCTCATCTGTAGTCACCATGAGTTCGATCTTGAATTCTTTGATAACGTCCACTATACATTCCTTCCCTCGATAAAACTCTTTGTGAGCATCTCGGATCCCAAACTCATCGACCTTGCTGATCGTCATCCGCCGGATCCCGATCTTAGTCAAAGGATTCTTTACTTCTTGTAACTTAGAAGGGTCAATAATGGCTTCAACCTTTTTCATGGCTTCTCCTTTCGCTGACCCCTGACAGGCTCAGGCTGAGTCAAGAACTATAGAAGAATCTCAACCGGGTCTGATCTACCCCTTCAACCACATCTCCTCGAAAGACCGTACCTGAACAGAAATAAATCCTAGCGTGCAGGCACAGTCCTGGGGATGTCAGGGGATAGAGGAGGGTTCATCCGTATGCTTCCGGGAGAGGGTGTTTACATTATATTGCATCCCTGCCGCGCTCACCTGTCCTGATTCGGATCACCTCTTCGACAGAAAATACAAAGATCTTCCCATCCCCAATCTTTCCTGTTTTTGCAGCCCTCTCGATGGTCTCGATCACCTGGGTGACCAATTCATCAGTAATAATGATCTCAATTTTGGACTTGGGTAAGAAATCGATCGCATATTCGGTTCCCCGATAGGACTCCGTGTGCCCCTTCTGCCTTCCGAACCCATTCACCTCAGTCACCGTCATTCCCTGAACACCGATTTTGGTCAATGCATTCTTCACTTCGTCCAGCTTAAATGGCTTGATAATCGCTTCAATCTTTTTCATCTTGTCTACCTCCCCGAAAACAGTTTTTTGATACCCTCGTCTCCGCACGCCCAGGCGGGTGCGAAACGCCATGGCGATCCTAAAAGGCGAAGAGGGTGTCCACACTGAATGTCAACTGATTTTTGTCGCCGCTGTTGAAGAGCGAGTGATCAGCGTGGTCGTAGCGAACTTCCGGTCTGAACAGCCACTTCGAGAGGATCTTGTCGTTTGGGAAAGGCTTGATGGCCACACCCACCGTGGCCTCGTAGTAGTCAGCGCTGACGGGTGCACCGGTGGAGAAGCCATGGGCGGCGTCTCTATACCACTCCAGCCGGGTGTTGAGCGTGAGGTGCGGATCGATCGCGTAGCTGACGTAGCCTGCCACGCCTCCCCACTGCTTGACACCGCCTGTTAAGCCGGGGATTTGCGGAGCACGGACGTAGTCAATGCCCAAGCCGAGGCTCAACTTTTCAGTGATCTTCTGGGTGACAACCAGGTCCAGCGCGGTCCACCAGTGGTGGTTGTCGCCTTTAGGCAGATTGTGTCCGACGCCCGTCGGGAACTCCGGGCCCTCCGTCATAACAAAAATGATGGAGGTCTTGTCACTGGGCGTAAAGGTGATGCGGCCCAAAAAATCCAGGGCATCGTTGGAGTCGCGGAGAGACTGGTTCCAGCCACGCGTGAAGCCGGCGTCAGACGACCACTGGGCGTTCAGCACGTAGGTGGCCAGAACGCCCGTCTGCGTGTTCGGCTCGGCATAGAGAAACTGGTAGCTATAAGAATAGAGTGCCCTGGACGGATCACCAAAGGCCCCGTAGATGTTGGCGCTGAATTGCTCGAAGCCCGCCAGTTCGATCCATTTGCCTGCGCGGATTCGCACCGGCATACCGGGGATGGTCATGTCCACGTAGGCTTGGAGAAGGTCCCCTTGATATCGACCCGTCTGCGAATCCCCCATCCCATTCGAGTGGACGAACGCGGCATCCGTACCCCAAATACCTTCCACGTGGAAACCAAAGTCAAGCTTCTTCTTGGTCGGATCGACCGTGCGCTCGACGTTCAAACCGATCTTGTCAAGGATACCCGTGTTCTTGAAACTGTTAAATCCGATGAAGGTTGGAACCTTGTGAGCACCCGAGGTGGCGTCGTACATGTAGCCGCCTTCGATGTAGCCGTAGATGTTAATCCCAGCCTTGTCCAGAGGTTGGGCCAGTCCCGCTTTGCCCAAAGCGAACATCAGCAGCCCGGGTTCCGGTGCCGGGGCCTCCGTCGGCTTTACCTCTTCGATTGCTTTGTCTGAAGTCGATGCTGATGTCTCTTCGCCCGTTGCCTTTATTGCAAGTGGAAACATCATTAAAACCACCAGGATCAAGCCTAATAATCTCTTTTTCATTTTTTTCCTCTCCAGTCTATTATCCTCATGATTCCTCTTATCCGTGGGTCTTCATCATGCTGAAGTCTGGATATGCGGTGACACTCACCTGGCTCGCGTCGAGGCCTTCGAACTCTATTTCCTCAGATACTCGCAGGGGAATTACTTTATCCAGCAGCTTGAAGAACACGTACATCAGGGTGAAAACAAAGACGAAGTTGACGATAACACCAATAACCTCAGCCATGAACTGCGATGCGCCACCATAAAAGAGTCCTTTCACTGTCCCGGCAACGTTGTTCAGGCCGTCACCATATGTGCCGTCTGCAAAAAGTCCGAGGGCAATAAGCCCCCAGGCGCCATTAAAGCCGTGAACGGCAATGGCACCCACAGGGTCGTCAACTTTCAGCTTGCGCTCGACGAAGAATACGGCCCAGCATACCAGAATTCCAGCGACCAGTCCGATGATGACTGCTGAAACGGTATTCACGAAGGCGCACGGGGCTGTAATGGCAACGAGTCCCGCAAGAAGTCCGTTCGCAGACATCGATATGTCGGGCTTTCCGTAAAAGACCCACATGTAGAGCATTGCCGAGAAGGACCCTGCTACGGATGCAAGCATTGTATTTACAGCCACCACACCAATTCTTAAATCAGTGCCGGCGAGGGTCGAGCCGGGATTGAACCCGAACCACCCGAAGGCGAGGATTAAGGTCCCGAGCACAGCCATCGGGATATGATGTCCCGGTATCGCGTTGGGTGTCCCGTCGGAGTTATATTTTCCAATTCTTGGCCCGAGCGCGATCGCTCCTGCAAGAGCCGAAACGCCCCCAACCATATGGACCACTGATGAGCCTGCGAAATCGAGCACTCCGTGGCCGAGACCAAAATTCTTGCCAAGCTGTGACAGCCATCCGCCGCCCCATACCCAGTTTGCATAAAGCGGGTATGTGAACATAGAGATAAAGAACCCGAAGATGACGAATGACTTAAACGTCCAACGCTCTGCCATGGCACCGGTCGGAATGGTGGCTGCCGTATCCATGAAGACCACCTGGAACAGAAAGAGTGTGATAATCGAAGCATCATAGGTCACACCTGAAAGGAAGAATCCCTTTGTGGCGAAAAGCCCAAAGTGCTTTCCGAAGAGGTGCAAGGTGAATTCACCATCCAATAATCCTGTTCCACCGGCGAGAGGACCAGCGCCGACACCGCCCATTTGGAGTGCATATCCCAAGACCCAGTAACCGAGCACCCCAAAGACAAAGACCATGAGGTTCATTGCCATGGTATGGCTTGCATTCTTCGCCCTCGTAAAACCGGTCTCCACCAAAGCAAAACCCGCCTGCATGAAGAAGACGAGAAAACCGCAGAGCAGTGTCCATACAATATTAATGGCAATCCTGTTACGGCCCACGACATCTGCCAATTTCATGGCAAGCGGCTCGTTCGTTGCCCATTTCTTCATGTCGTCCGCAGTCGGTGCGCCAGCAGTGGCCCCAACCACATCTGCCGCCCCGCCGGTATTCGCACCGGACGGATCGGGTCTGAGCGCAGGAGCGGCCGATGCCGCAGCTGAAGCAGGGGCCGTTTCCTCAGCGTGTCCAATCCCGATCATGAGCAAACTGGCCAAAATAACCCCTAAGATGATGACGCTTACAAATCTCTTTGACATAAATGTTTACCTCCTTGGGAGTATTGGTCTACAACATGAGATACTGATTCATCTCTATTCTGCTGCCAAAAAAAGACGCCAATGTGCAGAGAGCTGGGTTTATCATTCATTCCAGTCAATATCCTCGTTTCTCACAACCACGCCGTAAGCTCCATCCTTATGAATGAGAAAGATTAAATCGTCTTCCGTTCTGTTAAATATCCACTCACGTTCCTTTAACTGCCTATACAAACCTTCTTTCAGCTTTAGAACCTTGCCCGAAGAAACAGAACTTAATCTTGACCTTGCGACGCTATTGCTGGGATGCATTTCGTTCCTCCGTCCCCTTTGAATGGCCTTTCTTTATTAAGACCGCATCTGAAAACCCCGTCCTGTGGACGGGGATGAAAGGTGCGTCTGCTGAAAGCAGAAAAAATAGGTCAGATGCTGAAACAAGTTCAGCATGACATAACGGTTCGGTTCTGGTCT
>Ga0315282_10016597_pt1 | contig 10744 bp, 10 predicted proteins | sample YL17G07_20_MG_FD_203693 | JGI IMG/M metagenome (GOLD analysis project Ga0315282, IMG submission 203693) | Sediment microbial communities from Yellowstone Lake, YNP, Wyoming, USA - YL17G07_20 | ecosystem: Environmental > Aquatic > Freshwater > Lake > Sediment | place: USA: Wyoming | collected... | reverse complement strand
AGATATCTATTTGTTATAAGAAGAGAAGATAGACTGCCTGTGTCAAGACTCGACATTGAAGAGGTAACGAAAACAACCTTAGCAGTAATACTCGTCTTGGGCACGTTCGCCTTAGCATTCTACCCATACCCTGCCTGCCCCCCTGAGCCAAATCCTGACATGCCGATAAGACTGCTCATTGTCCCAACTCGGTCTCTTCATTTGAACAAGCAAGAAAACATGGCACGCGCGCGCTTTGTCGTTGATAGGCACGACACAATCAATCGTTCCAGAAATGATCCTGTAGGGCTCAGTCTCAACGAGAAAAGCAACGCATCAATAGGAGTCCGAACTCCTTCAGAAGTAATCTGGGAAAAACACCTTACGATCAGATTTCAGAATGGTACAGCCGAGTTTATGCTCCTGGGAAGATCCCCTGAATCTGCTATGATTTCAGCACACTGTATCGAAAGAGATCCACCCACAATTGCTCTCATTTCATCACTGGCTATCGGATTGGAGGAAGGCTGAATCTCACCCATGAGTGAAGAGAACACTAGAAAGAAGCTAGCTGAGATGAAAACCTACTTGGAAAAACGAGTCTCGGAACTCAATCAAGAGAGTCTTGTGCTGAGTTCCTTCTTGGAAGTCGTAGACAACATCTTGGCTGAGAAAAGCTTCAGGAAAATCGAGATCCCGAACAAGAAGCCTATCGCCGCTGTAAAGCCACCTCAGATTGAAGAGGAAAATACAGCCCGAGAGACTGCGATACTTGCAGTCGGAGGAACAAATCTCGGGGAGATACTCTTTGAGCATGATAGACTAATTGTGACGCCTGCCAAAAGCATGAGATTTGATGTGAATTCGCCACCATGGAGATCATTTCTGATAGCCAAAGTCCTAGAGCCGATGAGAGCGAAAGATGCTGAACTGTCAAAAGGAGGAAAGCCTCAGCAGAGTGAGGCGTTGGCATATCAAGTCACGGAAGATGACGGAGCCCTGAAGACTCTAGTAGTACGTAACCTCGGTGACGAGAAGAGGCTCCGCGAACTTGAGAACGCAATCCGTTGGACTTTCAAACGAATGTATGAAAAAAGATCATAGGCAGGATATCCACAACCCCCCGATGCTACACCTGATCGTCCTGCTTCTTACGGAAATTCACTCTATGGATCTTTGAAGAAAACTTATGATCAAGGCATCGATCATTGGCATTTTCTTGTTCTCCGGATTTCCCTTATGAGGTCGGGGAGATCTGCTACGGAGTCTATGAGGTGATCCGCCTCCACTTCCGATAGCTCCTGCCTGCTGTTTAGGCCCGTAGTGACACCAACAGTGATCGCACCAACACTCTTTCCCGAAACTATGTCCGCGACACTGTCACCAACAACTATCGTCTCCTCCGACTTGGAACAAACGAGCAACATCGCTGAAGTTATATGGTCTGGATGGGGCTTGACCTTGTTGGATTCTCCTCTTGAAATCATTACCTCAAAGAACTTCCTGATTCCCGTTCTGTTGACAATAAGATTCATTGCCTTGTCCCCATCCGCAGTGAAGAGGACTAGTCTTAACCCCATTTCTTTGAGCTTTTCAAGAGTCTCACTAACCAAAGGAAGGAGTCTTGTGCTTTCCGCAGCTTGCATCTCGTATTTCTCAACGATTCCTATCAATCTTTCATGAATCTGTCTGTAGGCTTGTTCTGGCTGTAGGCGTTCTCCAAGAACCCGTTTGATCTCTCTGTCCATTAGGAAGATACTGTCTCTTACCGTAAACTTCAGATCTCCAGTGACTTCATAATTCTTGAGTAGACTCAGGGCTTCCTGTCGTGCCTCTAAGTATCTTATGCGGAATTCCACAAGTGTACCATCCAGATCTAGAAAGACAACCTTAGAGCAAACCATGGTTCTATCTGGTCCGTCCAAGCCGCCAACATTCCTACAACTTTAGAATAGGTCAGCGGAGTGATGCGCGCGCTATGATCTTCAGGGTCAGCCAAGGCTAGCGCGCGCCGGTTTGGCAGTTCTTTGATAATGTGGTTATGAGATCTGCTGCTGTCTCCACGGGATCAAGCTTCAATATCAATTCGCCCAGTCTCGCAGATTTTTCTCTGTAACTAATCGAGCCTAGCATCTTCTCAACTGATTCCCTGAATTTCTCGGCGTTAAGCGATTTCTGCTCAATAGAGATCGCGACCCCCAGTCGGACAGCTCGGTTTGCGTTCCCATGTTGTTCTGTGTGGTCGGGCGTCGGAATAAGTATCAGAGGCTTGCCAAAGGCCAAGGCTTTTGTGATTGTTCCATGGCCTGATCTGCCAGTCACAATGTCAGCTGCCTTTAGCATTTTGAATTGTGTTTCATCATCTATCCAATCATAGCTAAGGATGTTGTCAGCGTTCTTTGGGCCAAGGCCTCCGTTAGGATTTCCGCAGGACATAACGAACTCGTAGTCTGAAGGCAGACGTTTGAAGATCCTTGATAGATTGTTAACTAGATATTTTCTCTCCACTTTGGGGCCACTTACTGCAGCGTAGATTCTTGGTTTACCTTCCGTAAGACCTAGGTCCCTGACTATTTCTTCTCGGCTTGGAAGATCCTTCGGCGACTCCCCAATTATTGGACCAATATAACGCACTTTGCTTTGGTATCTTCTGGGAACGGCCAGATTTGCCAGTGATATAGTGTTTGGATAAGGGAAGTCAGGAATGAGTATCATTCGACTCTGAGCCCAGACCCCAGCTATCAATGTTCTTACGAAGACCCAGAAGATATTTGCCACTAGGAAGAAGAGCCTGTCCATAAGACTCAGCCTCCCTGAGCTTGGCCTTCGAATGATCTCTACCCTGAACTGGTTTAGCATCAGTATAACGGGGATTCCGAGTAGTCTGGAGGCGACTATCGTGGAGGCCCTCGAGTCGGAGAAGACAATGTCAGGTCTGAAGCTTTTCAGGTTTTCTATCTCGGTCCTGACTTGTTTCAGGAATCGCCGAAGGCCTAGGGAGAGTCCACTTCTGGCGGCTGTCTGTTTGAAATCAACAGTCCCATCATCCTGCACCTTGAAGCTTATAGGCACGCTTTTGACAATTTTGAGCCCTCTGGCTTTTGCGTAGTCCAGCCCGTCATGGTAGGTCGATAATATCACTTCGGCGCCTCTAGATTCTAGTTCTTCCATTATCGGAACGGTTCTCGCAATATGCCCCAGACCCACCCCGTTCGGGGAAAAATACACTCTCATATCTTACGCTTCTCGTGTAAGATCCTTTCAACAGAACCTCTGGGCGTTTTTTCCTTAAAGATCGTCGCCTGGAATTTGAAGACTCTGGTGTCCCTGAGAAGCCAGTTGTCAGGCGGCAACCCAGCTTTTAGACAGCAGTTTGCCAGGAACTCTTCTCTATCCCATCCCCATTCCGCCGCAACTTGGGGAAGAAGTAGCCCCCGATGTTGGCCTCTGCCAACTATCAGTCCATCTGAACCGATATCCACATGGTTAGGTATCTCTTTGGGATCTGCTCTGATCTCCTCAGGTGTGGTCAGAACACTCACTTCGACGATGAGATGGTCCAATTCGTCCAAGGTCACTGGTGGGAAGCGGGGATCGCCAGTTGCAGCTTCGACGGCCGAGGTGATTGTTGCCTTAATGAGGTCTTCGATAGGTTCCGGAAAGCCGATGCAGCCCCTCAACTCATCGTCAGGGTAGCTGCTCAGAGTCACGAATACGCCACGTTTCTTGGACAGATTCTTGGGGGCATCATCAGGCGGGTCGATGATCTCGCCGCTGTTCAGACATGTCAAGATCGCTTTTCTTGAGAGTTTAACGAGGAAATTCCCCTCGTCCAAACTCAGTTCTTCTTTTTGGTCACTGAAGTGTTCTCGCGACATTGGTTTCTACTCTTTTGCTTTGTTGAGTGTCTGTTCTATCTTTGGCCAGTGGCTACCTCGCCAATAGACCTTTGAACATGACGATTCTAAACATATCCAGAATTTGTCATATTTCTGGTACGATCGTTTGGGCACTCTACCCTCTATGGAGCTCTTGGGCACTTGAGAGAGCGGTGATCCGCAGGCGGGACACCTTGATTTCGTCTGGTCGAAGACGAGTGGGAGCGTCAGTTTCTTGGAAAGCTTCGACAGGTTTTCAACTACTGAATTCCCTTTTGCAAGTACAGCTTGTAGACCCCTTCGCTTGGCTAACCTGAAGAGCTCCACATCCGCAGTCAGCAGTATCCTGCTCTCCAGTCTAGTCCTCAGGAGTAGTTCGTTATCATCTGAAAGGTTTTCGTAGGCAACGTCGTGCCCAAGTAGTCGCAACCATCGGGTCATGTTTCCCAGCATTCCATCAACAAGGAATCTCACTGCGCTACCCCCTCAAGGATTCTGCCAGTCCCTGGAGGAGCAATAACCTCACCCTCATCGAAGACCAGTTGACCTGCAATGAAGACCTTTGAAGCCTTCCCCTTACATTTCTGGCCGGCGAACGGGGAATATTTGGCTTTACTGTGGAATTGTTGGGGGTCGATTATATGTTCACTGTTCAGGTCGATCAATGTTATGTCAGCGTCAGCTCTTTCCTCCAGTCTCCCTTTTCCTTGAAGCCTGAAGATTCTGGCAGGTCTTTCAGCGAGGCACTCGATCATCTGCTTAAGGGACAACTCCCCTCTGTTGACCTTGGTAAGAAGAAGGGGCAGTGTAGTTTCCAATCCAGGGATTCCAGGTCTGATCTCTCGGGCGTCCGGAGAGCTTTTCTCTAGGAGACTATGTGGAGCGTGGTCACTTGCTATTGTTATGAAGCTGAGATCGGACAGGCTCTTCCAAAGGCCCTTGTGCTCTCTGGGATCTCTTAGAGGAGGGTCGGTCAATGCCCAGCCTCCAAACCTCTCGAGATCGCCTGTCGACAAAAGAAGATGTTGCGGAGTGATCTCGCACGTGACCTTCGTCCCAATGTTCCTCGATTTCTCGATGGCGTTGATACTCGAAGTGAGACTTACATGACACACATGTACTGTCTCTCCAGATTCTGATGTGACTTTCAATATTCTTTTGACCCCTCTTGACTCTGCTTCAGGTCCGTGAATCATGGAGTAATCCTCCGGCCTCAGCGGCTTTCCACGGAAGTCAGCTACCCTCTTCTCTATGCTTTCTCTGTCCTCTGCATGGACTGAGATGAGGACATTCATGGAGGCGCAATTTGAAAAAGCATCTTTTAGGGCGCTGTCATCAGTAGTATCTATGGGGCTATTGGCATCATTCATGTATAGTTTGAAGGAGAGTACGCCCATCGCACACATTCTCTGAAGTTCAGTTTGATCTTCAACTAAGCATGCGTGGAATCCAACGTTTGTAACTATCTTGTTTGCCGCAGCATCTCGTCTTAGCCTCAGATTGGTGGCTGAGTTCGTTGGAGGAAGGTTGTTAGGCATATCTAATACAGTCGTGAAGCCGCCGGCAGCGGCAGCGCAGGTGCCTGAATAGAAGTCCTCTTTGTATGAAAGCTGAAGGTCTCTGAGATGAACGTGAGTATCTATGAGACCGGGAATGGCTACGAGTCCTTTCGCGTTTAGTGTGTGTTCTGCTTTTGGCAGATTTGACTCGTTGCCAATCTTGATGATCTTTCCTTCTTCTATGGCGATGCCTGCCTCGACCAGGTCGTCACCAACAAAGAGTCTTGACCTAATAATGTTCAAGTCCGACCAAAACATGGAAGATACCTGCGAGAAAGTCCTCTCTGGAACGATCTGCTGGGTACTTCAATTTTAATCTTGGCAACAGCACCAAAAGTGAGAAAATCTGATTGCCCTCTTGAGTAGCGCGCGCGTACATTAGACGTCAGATAGACAGTCTTGACAATAGAACTGGCCGTCGTGCTGAGCTAGACTGTCAGACCAGACGCCACATTTGTCACAGTACCCAGCCAACCTGCTCGCCTCTCTAACAGGTCCGACTGGCGATAGCCTTGACTTCTCTGATAACACGTCCATCATGGCCGGGGTTATTCTGAGTATATCTTTGCTAGTGATTATTCCTTGAAGCTTGCCTCCGTGTATGACCACGAGTCTTCTGATTTCCAATTTGCTCATTTTCTTGGCGACTTCCCTGATGCTGACATCTCCATCTATGGTCACTAGTGGCCTGCTCATAACGTCAGAGACCTTAACCTTGCTGGGCTGGAGATTCTTGGCGACAACCCTCAGTGCCAAGTCTCTTTCAGTCACTATCCCTAGGGGTTTTCCACTTTCGTTGACAACTATGATTCCGCCGATCCCCTTTTTCTCCATGAGTTGAGCTGCCTTTGCCGAACTCTCGTTGCCGCTCAAGGTCACAACTGGCTTCGACATGACATCCTTTGCTGTCACAACCTCTTCGTCCTTTTCGATGGCCATGGCCGAGAGAACCCTCTTGTGGAGATACCCATCTTTTGCCGCTTAAAGTGTTTTGGGAAAGACTTTGCCACGTCTGACTATAGTACCTTTTCCGGCGGGAATCAGTCTGGCTACCTCATCTAAGTGAAGACGATTGAGTCTGCTTCTGGCATAGGAAGGGCTTTCTAGTTTCAGGATCTCGATTATCTGTTTAGCTAGTTTTGCCGATGAGGTTCTTCCAGGAACTAGTTCCACGTATGCCTCAGCCTGTTTTTTCATTGTTGAGGGTGGGCCTGCAAAGAATCTCAATTCCCCTTCTTCGTTTAGGATCCCTACGGCCATCTTCAGCTCGACACCTTTTATGTAGTTCCGCTTACCAGTTACCATGAATTGACCTTTTCCGAGGTACTCGCCACTTGGGGCCTTCGATCCGACCTGATCTGCTTTGACCCAGTAGATATCTGCTGATCCCTGATTCAATGACCATGCTTTGCTTCTGGAAACGGAGGCCTGTGCAGCTTCCACTAAGGTTGTATCGGGGACTAGCTTTCCCTCTGTCTTGACTATGGTAAAGGGCGCGCCGTGCATCTCCGCATGAAAGACAAGGTCCTGTGTCTCGAGGTGACGTCGGATCAGTATCTCATTTGTTGATGCATCCTTACCTGATAGTATGAGAAAGCCATCAGAGCTTCTGAACCAGTGAAATTTCTCATACCAAAACCTCTCCCTAATTCTGGTGGGGATCTGCTGTTGTGCCGCCTCAAGAACCGCCTTGGCCTCGAAATCTTTCAGTCTCGATTCAATCTGTTTGGTAGACTCTTTCAAGCCTTTGATTTTCTGTGTTGCTTTCTTGGCAGCTTCGTAGTGTTCTTGAGCCACTCGTTGCGGGCTCTTGTCAAGGCGTATGGGTATTATTTTCCCTTCAATATCCAGTTCCATCTTTTCCTGCGATACGGTTGGGTTGAGGTTGGGCTTGAGTCCTGAGGTTCTCTCGTTCACGATCTTATTGATCTGTTTGAGATCGGAACCACGCTCTCGTTCTTTTCGGATGACATCCATGATTTCAGATATGGTGTGGAGTTGCAGATAGATCTGATCTCCTTTCTCTTTGTTCGATTTTGCAGCCTCTGTCAGCAGTTTCTTCTGTTCAGATTGTTCTTTCAAGATTCGTTGCAGTCTTGCTTCTTCTTCAGTTTTGGTCGTCTCAACTTTCTTAAGTAGCGCAGTAGTTGCTTGATTTGAGAAGAATTCATCTGCTGCTTCATTGTGTGTGCTGTGTCTCTTCAGGGATTTGCCTTCGTAGGTCTTCAGTGGGAAAGGTGTGACGTCTATAGGTAGGTCTTGTTCATCATACACTATGCCCGGGTCGAATCTCCTTTCTGACACGAGTGTTCTTAATGACGAGAGGGATCGGCCTAAGCTTTCCATCTGGGTTTGTGTGAGGTTCTTTGCTCTTTCCTCTCGGTCAAGATCTGATTGGATCAGGATTTCTTTGATGTATTGGGGCCCTAAGGAGACTGTTGCCATGAGGGCTTTTAGGAGGGTTGAGTCGCCAGCTTTTCTGAGGACATCCAAACCCGTCAGATCCATCTTTAGCGGGTTCAATCCGCTCAGGGGGGCAGGTTTGTATGGCTCATACCTAATTACGTCTCTATCGCGCATTCTGGCATATCTGAGGCTGAGTCGTACTTTGTTATCAGGGTCAACTAGAATGAGGTTGCCCCGTCTAAACAGTTCAGCTACTAGTAAGTACGTTCCTTCGCTAGATGATATCTTTAGATCGACGATTCTTTCTAGCTCATACTGTTCAACGGATTCCACAGTGCCGTCGACTAGATATTTTCTGAGGGTCATGCAGAAGTTGCTTGGCGTTTGCGGGGTAAGATAGCTGAACTGTGTTAGATGTATTCTTCTTTCAATCTCTATTAGTAGTCTGAGACCGCTTGGTCTCAGTCGGATTATGAAGGTTTTGGGGAGGATGTGGTAAATGTTATCTACTCGTTGACCGACTATTCTGTCCGCTAATTCGAGGGTTATTGCAGCTATGTCCACACTTGTCATGACATCTTTCATTTTGCAGTCATCCGGGAAGACATCAGTTAAGCTGGGTCGGTTTGCGCCATCGGCTTATGTTTACTGGTCGAGATTCGGACTTGGGGTCATTGTCGCATTATTGTGCTATTTCCTGCAGCTCAAGGGTTCAACCGGTGTGTCGTTGGCTGCATTCATCTATTTGCTCTCGGTCATATTAGTGAAGCGTTTTACGTATATGAGAAAGGGGTTTGAGTCTGGCGGGAAGACTGTGATTTTGGGCGCTGGTACCTATATCTTCGCTTGGGCTGGACTCTGGATTCTGCTCTACTCGCTCAGTCCTTACTAGGTAAGGATTCCTTTGAGCTTGCTTCTGTGGTGACCAGTGTCTCTTCGGCCGCATGAGGAATTTTCCAGGGTCTTACGTGTTCAAGCACTGATGCATAGTCTGTTAGGGCTGCGAAGTATCCCCTGTCGTAGTCCGCGTGTAGCTCGTGTGTTGATTGCTTCTTGAATTCCTCTTTCAACTTCTTCAGTGCCGTATCATCCAGTTTCATGCGTTGGAGATAGAGATACCTGGTGTCATTAGATTTTAGGGTTAATAGTAGACCTTCTAAGGCTTTGACGTAGCCCCTGTCCCATTGTGAGCTCCCGAAGGCGCCTCGTATCTTCTCAAAGGCTTCTTCACTGTCTTTGAGCCTTCGTTCGGCGATAGCCTGAAGGTAGGGGATTGTCTTTTCCGAGTTTGATCGGCTCATTTCTTGGAAGCTTCCTCGCCCTCGATATCTTCTATGCCATTTTCGGTGACCTTGAAGAGCCTTTCGCCCTCTGGCAGATAAGCGCTCGATACGAGTCTTGCTATGCGAACTGGACCTCCGGCAGTTCTCCTTATGAAGACTCTTGTATGTGTTGTGTGAGCGACTATGTGGCCGCCGACAGCTTCAACAGCCATCGTGAAGAATGCATCTGGCCTTGACATAACCTGGTTTGTCACGACTGCTACGGTGTTAAATGCCCTTGCAAGCCTTACGAGTCTATGCAGGTGTTTGTTTATTTTTTGTTGTCTATCGGCAAGCATCTCTCTTCCCAAATACTCACTTCTGAAGTGCGCGGTCAGGGAATCTACTATTATGAGGCGGATGTTGTTATCTTTTATCACTTGGTCGGCTTTTTCTAATAGCAGGATCTGGTGGTCACTGGTGTAGGCCTCGGCATATATTATGTTGTGTGCTACAGTGTCTGGATCCATGCCAAGGTGATTTGACATTCTTACGATCCATTCTGGTCGGAATGTCTGCTCAGTGTCTATGTAGAGTGCTCCTCCGTTAAGGCCTCCCTGGTCGACTGGTTTCTGGACATTGACGCAAAGCTGGTGACATAGTATTGATTTGCCGACGCCGTACTGTCCGTAGAACTCAGATATCGTCTGAGACTCCAGACCTCCGCCTAAGAGTTCGTCTATTGACTTGCTTCCTGAAGTAAGCCTCAGTATATTCTGCCGTATCTTTATGAGTTCACTTGCGGGAATGAATGAGATGGAGATGCCCCCGCGAGCTTGAGAGATTATCTTGGCCGCCTGCTTCTCACTTATTCCTGCTGGAACAAGCTCCTTAAGGGCGGCAGTTGCCAAGGATTCAATTGTGTGATAACCCAGCTCTCTAAGCTTCTCGGCGGTAGCTGGGCCTACTCCCCCTAGATCCTCTATTGAATCGAGCTTTTGTTTGGGCTCTTCAGCAGACTCGCTTGTGCTCTTCTTGGCCGGCAATCTGTACTCACCTTTGCAGTATCTAGTTTCCTATTCACTGGTCTTGGAGGATAGCTTTTTCCTCTGTGAATTTGAGGACGGCTCAGATATAAGGTGGAGAGTAGAGTGAAAGCACAGGTTTTCTCCGGAATTAGGGATTTTTACACACACTAAACGCGCTGCGTCAACTGTGGTCCGGAAAAGGTTCTTACCTCATTCCTCTTCCGCCGGATACTGTGATAATTTCTCCTGTGATGAAATCTGATTCATCCGACGCCAAGAACAGGACTGCACTCGCGATTTCCTCAGGTCTACCGATTCTCTGAAGCGGTGCTTCTTCAACAGGTATCTTTCTCCTCTCTGGTGGCAAAGAAGCCGCCATGTCTGTGTCTATAAGGCCAGGGCAAATGGCGTTAACATTGATGCTGGGTCCCAAGTTTACAGCAAGTGACCGTGTCAGACCTATTACCCCCGCTTTGGATGTTGCGTAGTGCACATTTCCAACAGCTGATTTCTGAGCTAAGCCTGAGACAGAAGACAAGTTGATTATCTTGCCTTTCTTTTTGTTGAGCATTATTGGGGCAACTTCTCTGGAGCACAGGTAAGCACTTTTGAGATTCACGTTCATGGTCTTG
>Ga0315282_10016596_pt1 | contig 10744 bp, 10 predicted proteins | sample YL17G07_20_MG_FD_203693 | JGI IMG/M metagenome (GOLD analysis project Ga0315282, IMG submission 203693) | Sediment microbial communities from Yellowstone Lake, YNP, Wyoming, USA - YL17G07_20 | ecosystem: Environmental > Aquatic > Freshwater > Lake > Sediment | place: USA: Wyoming | collected... | reverse complement strand
CGCCGGAAACGAGCATTTCCCGCGCCACCTCGGCGTTGCGGCCTTCGTCGGGCTCGATCAAAGGCAACCGTCCGAGACCGGCGAAGAATGCCAGGGCCGCCACGAGAAACAGAAGGAGCAGAGGACGTGCGGGGATGGCCCGGTGGATTGCCGGAGGCGGGTTCGGTTGTGGGTTGATGTCCAAAAGCAACCAGACAGAAGCGTTCAGAGCTTAGACCGCCGCGCGCTCCTTGATCGTCTCCTGGGAGGGCGTGGCGTCCGCATGTTCGAATACTTCGAGGTCGGCCTGAAAGTTGATGACGTTTCTCTTCATCCAGCGCACCGCCCAGACGTCGGCCAGGCCCTTCACCATCCGGCCCCACGTGCCGTACTTGGTCTTGCCGCGCCGGCGGGGATGGTGACTGACGGGAACCTGCGTGACGCGGCAGCCGCGCATCTTGAGCAGCGTGGGCAGGAAGCGGTGCATCCCCTGATAGAGCTCGAGGCGCTCAAGCGACGAGCGGCGGAAAGCCTTCAGCGTGCAGCCGGTATCCACGATGTTGTCGCCCGTGACCCAGTTGCGAAAGCCGTTGCCGATGCGCGAGGAGATCCGCTTCCACCAGCCATCCTGGCGACGCACTCGAACCCCGCACACGCAGTCCCAATCTTTGAGCATTTCGACGACCCGCAGGATATCCGCCGGATCGTTCTGCAGGTCGCCGTCGAGGGTGACGATCGCGCTGCCCCGCGCCAGGCGAAACCCTACCGCCATCGCCGCGGTCTGTCCGAGGTTGCGGCGGAAGTGCGCGATACGGATGCGGGGGTCGCGCTGCTGGGCCCGCTTGAGCAATTCGAGCGTGGAGTCCGTGCTGCCGTCGTCGACGAAGACGACTTCCCAATCCTCCCGCCACGCCGCCAGGGCAGCCTGCAGGCGTTCCACCAGCGGATCGATGTTCTCCGCCTCATTGTAGACCGGGATGACGACGCTCAAAGAAATGTGGAGCACGGCGACCTATGCGCGCAGCATCCAGGAGCGGGGCATCTCGAATCGCTCCAAGCGATCCGGCGACCTTGGAGAAACTGCCAACCGATGTCATTTTAACACGCCTGGAATGCCGCACCGGAAATTCGCCGGCCAAGGCAAGTACAATTGAATCGAGGACTTCCAGCCCGCCCTGTTTCGGTTTAAACTCCTGGAAGCCGATGTGCATCCTTTCACCATCGGACGCGAATCGAAATGGGGGAGCGTTGTGTCTTTAGAACTCCTTCGGGAGGCCAGAATGCAAGGACTCAGAATATCGCTCGCCGTTACCCTACTGAGCGGCATGCTACTGTTCGGCGGGTGCAGCTATCTTCAATTGCTGCAGAAGCCGGACGATCAGGCCATTACCTCCGAGATCCAAGGCAAACTCTTTGCGGACTCCGTGCTGAAGACGCGTGATATCCGCGTGACTTCCCAGGGTGGCGTAGTCACCCTGAACGGCACGGTCTCGACCGACCTTGAGAAGGCGGCCGCGGAACGCATGGCGGCCCAGGCGAAGGGCGTAAAGCAGGTCCAGAACCAGTTGACGGTCGGCCCGGCAGCAGCCGCGCCGGCGGAGCCGACGACAACTGCGCAGCCCGAGCAGGCTGCCGCTCCCGAACCGCCACGCGCCGCGCAACCCAAGACGTCGCGGCGAAGTGAGCGAGCGTCTTCATCCCGCAATGAAAACGAGCCGGTCCGCCAAGCCGAGGCTCCGGCGGCTCCTGCTTCAACCGCGCCCGCGCCGCCGACAGAGATGGCGGCCACGGAGGCCCCGCCGCAACCTGTGCCTCCGCAGCCCGTTCATAGGACAGTCCCTGCGGGGACCACCATCACGGTGCGCATGATTGACGGCATCGACTCATCCCGGAACCGGCCGGGAGAAGAGTTCGCGGCGAGTGTGGACGCCCCAGTCGTCGTCGAGGACCACATCGTCATTCGCAAGGGAGCCGATGCGCGCGTGCGCCTCGTCCAGGCCCGCAGCGCCGGGCATATGACGGGGCAGTCGCAGTTGCAGGTCGAACTAGTCGGCCTCGCCATCGGCGGTCAGACCTATGCCGTCGAAAGCGCGGCCTTGGAGAAAACCGGCGCCTCGCGCGGGAAGCGTACTGCGGCGACCGTCGGCGGAGGAGCCGCGCTGGGTGGTCTGATCGGCGCCATCGCCGGCAAAGGCAAAGGGGCGGCCATCGGCGCGGCTGTCGGCGCTGGCGCCGGGACCGCCGTCCAGGCCACCACCAAGGGCGAGCAGATCCAGATTCCGGCGGAGACCAAGCTCGACTTCACATTGCGCGCCCCGATCACCGTGACGATGTAAGGCTGCGACGGCAACGCGCTCTCCTGCGTAGGCAAACTCTCACCGGACCGCGCTGAGCGTTGCTGGCCCGGCTTGGTTGTCCCGACGTCGGCTCAGGTTAGTCGGCGGGACTCAGACTTCCGCGCTGAGTCTCCCGAAATCCGTGGACCCATTCACACTTAATTAACTCGGCCGAAAGATTGCCTCCCCCGGGTGCGCGAGAGTCTGCTAACTTATGAAGGGTGGTGTGCCGTAAGGAGAGGCAAGACTCGATGAGCGCAGCGTCGAGCGCAAAAGACATTGTCCGCGGGCGTCAAGGGGGTTTGGCGCCCCGCAGGGAGCATTCCATCATCCGGGGGCCCGTGCAATGAAAACCCAGCGGTCGGTTACAATTCTTCTGGCAGGAATGCTGGTCATCAGCTTTGCCGCGGGCTGTTCGCGCGACCCCAACGTGCGCAAGCAGAAGTACGTGGAAAGTGGGATCAGTTACTTCGAGGAAGGAAAATACCGTGAGGCGGCCATTCAGTTTCAAAACGCCCTCCAGGTCGACGGCCGTGACGCTGAGGCACACTATCGGCTCGGGCAGTGCTACCTGAAGCTTTCGATCTGGAATGGCGCATACCAGGAATTGACACGTGTCACCGACCTCCAACCGGATAACCTGAAAGCTCGCGTCGACTTGGGCACTCTGCTCCTCCTGGGGCGAGAATTCAAACGAGCACAAGAACAGGCAGAACTGATTTTGCGCAAGGATCCCAACAATGTGGACGGGCACATTCTGCGGGCCAAAGCCTACGCGGCGTTGGGAAACTCCGATTCGGCGCTCCAGGAAATGCAGGAGGCCATCAAGCTTGCCCCTGATCGGTCGTCGTCCTATCTGACTTTGGCTGTCATCCAAAGCGGCGCAAAGCAGGCCGCCGCGGCCGAGGAAAGCTACAAGAAGGCGATTCAGCTTGACCCCAAATCGGCGTCAGCGCTGTCAGCGCTTGGCAGCTTCTTTCAGCAGCAACGCCGCTGGTCGGAAGCCGAACAGCAGTTTCGTCGCGCCATGGAGCTGGAGCCGAAGAACCCCCAACCAAGGATGGCTTTGACGCGCCTCTACCTAGCGCAGGGACTGCGGGTGCAGGCTGAGCAAATCGTCCAACAGGCTAAACAGGCCTTGAGCGATAGCCCCGAGGGCTATCGTATGCTCGGGGAGTTCTATATCGGCGTTGGTGATCTGGACAAGGCACTGACCGAGTACGCTGCTCTCGAGCGCGAACACTCCAACGACCTGCAAGTGAAGAAGAGCTACGCGCAGATCCTGATCATTCGCGACCGGCTGGACGAGGCCTCCAGACTGACTGACGAGATCCTGAAGGCGCATCGAAACGACGGCGAGGGCCTCATCCTACGCGGACAACTCCTGAACCGCCAGAGACGCTTCAACGACGCCGTTCAGGCGCTAACGGCAGCGCTCAAGAGCGAACCTGACAATGCCCCGGCCCACTACCACCTGGGCGTGGCCTTCAACCAGCTAGGGAATTCTGAGCGCGCTGAAAGCGAATGGCGTGAAGCCGTCCGCTTGCGTCCCGGCCTAGTCCAAGCCCAGGAAGCTCTGGCGGCCGCGGCACTCCGCAAGGGCGATTTCGACCAGCTTAACGAGAGCGCCCAGCAGGTGATCAGCGCGCAACCAGGATCCCCCAGTGGCTACATCCTGCGCGCCACGGCGAAGCTCGCTCGCAAGGACCTGCCAGGAGCTGAAGCCGATCTGAAAAAGGCCATCGAATTGGCCCCCCAAAACGCGGTTGCCTACAGCAGGATGGGGGGACTCCGCCTCAGCCAGAAACGCTACGTCGAAGCGGAGAAACTCTTCGATCAAGCCCTGGAACGCGATCCCAATTTCGCGGAGGCACTGCAGGGTTTGGTCGATGCATACCTCCTGCAGCAGAAACAGCTTCCCAGGGCTCTGGCGCGGGTGAGTCAGCAGATCGCCCAAGCCCCCAACAATAGTGCCTACTATCTCCTTCAGGGAAAACTATTCCTGGCGTCCAAGGACTTGGAAAAGGCGGAAGTTGCACTTCAGAAGGCCGTCGAGGCGGATAAGAACAACCTGGAGGCTTTCGCCTTGCTAGGCCGAGTGCAAGTGGCCCGAGGCTCGCTCGACAAGGCGACTGCCAGCTACGAGCGGGCAGTCCAGGACAACCCCCGAGATGCCCGGAGCTACGTCTTGCTGGGCATGCTGGAGGAAGGACGCGGTAACTGGCAGAAGGCGCAAGAACTCTACCAGAAAGCGCTTCAGGTGGAGCCCGATTACCCCGTGGCGGCGAACAATCTGGCTTACATTCTGCTCGAACATGGTGGCAATACGGACGTGGCTCTGTCTCTCGCTCAAGTGGCCCGACGCGGACTGCCCGACGCCCCCAGCGCGGCAGACACCTTGGCCTGGGCGTACTACCAGAAGGGTACCTACGGGCTGGCCATCGACCTTCTGAAGGAGGCCGTCCAGAAGGCTCCTCAGAATCCAACTTACCACTACCACCTTGGGCTGGCATACCAGAAGGCAAATAACCCCACCGAGGCCAAGGCCCACCTCGAACGCGCCCTGCAAATCGACCCGAGGGGCGCGCACGCCGATGGGATCCGCAAGGCCCTATCCGAGCTGGCAGGTGGTTGACCTTACGCAATCAGGGCTGCGAGCAGCATCGCCAGGATCCCACGCGTTTTAGATCAAGGTGGGAGAACCACGCGGGAGGACTGTCGCTACAAAAAAGAAAACGGGGGATGAACCCCCGTTTGCAAAGTCCTCGTGCAATTGCTGGAGGGGAACCGCGGCGCTAGCCGACCCTCAGGCAGATAAGATTGTTGAGCGCCGCCAAACCAGTTCTACTTTTTTGCGCGCAACTTGCGGCGCAGCAAACCGCCAAGGCCAACCAAGCCTGTTCCAAGCAGTGTAAGGGTTGCAGGCTCGGGAACCTCGGAAACGGGAATTTGGCCCGAGGAAACGGCACCACATTCTACAAGTTCGGCAATGGTCGGTTGCAGGGCTGAGGAGCCGCATTTGGTCAGCATAATGTCGAAACCGTACACCCCGCCCTCCACATACTCCCCGTTAAACCCGGTGACAGACGTTACTGTCAACCATCCACCTAGGTCTTCGGTACCCGGATATGCACCTGGCTGGGCAGCAAACCAGGAGATTGTTCCTGACAGCGAGTTCGACCCTGTTATGTCAAGATTCGTCGGCGTTAGGGTGTACTGAAGGCCCGTAACAATCGGCACCGAATCAAAATAAGCGGTGCAGGTACCACCGAAACCGAAGCCTGGGCCGCTGACGACGACAGGCCCGGCACCCACGCTCAATGAGCCTGTGCAGCCGGGACCATCGCCCAAGACGATTTGGTCGGCCATCGCGGCGAGCGGAATTCCTAAAACCAAGACCAGCAATGCCAAAACTTTCTTCATCAAAGTGTCCCCTCCCTGTGTTGTGATAGCCGACGCCGTGGACAACTGGCCTCTCGATACCTACATCCACTGGCGCTTGACACAAGTACGTGAGCAAGGAGGCTGCCAAAAGTGTGCACAAGAAAGTGTCTTAGAATCAACAGATTATGGGAATACCATCCTCGGAATATCAATCCTATATGCAAGAAAATGCACAAAAAACGACGCGGGCAGTCATTTTTCAAATGCAAAACACCGGGGGTTAAACATCAAGCCAATCCCTTGGAAAGGCTTGGGTTATTCAGGTGAGTCAAAATCTGCGCCTGCCCCCCGAACCCACATGACTTGACGCGACGGACGTTTCCTGGACGATCACCGCGATTGCTTGGGCCAACGCGCCACCTCCGCCTACTGGAGTCTGCGGACTGCGACGAGGTTGAATCGCTCGTGACCGCGCCCACCCGCGACCAACCCTAGTAGCTCAATCGCGCCGCCCTGCGGCGCCGCGCCAGCCCAGCCCCCGCCTCCTTCTCCCCTCAGTCCTGTCCGACAGCCCTAGCCTCCTCGGCCATCCGCGCTGGGCATTGACCCGAGGACATTCACGGCAAGGCTGGAACGTGCTAAACCGTGGGCGGCGGGCCTGCCTTCACACTCTGATCCGACAACGCGAGCTTGAAAGGGTACGGACGAGGGGTGTGAAGCTCGCCTACCGGAAGTCCTTGGGGGATAGGAGGCCCTTAGAAATGAGTCGAATCACACCTTCCGTCGAAGCGTTGGTACGGCAAGCGTTCGGACTGTTGCTGGAGATTCGCGGCCAACCGGAGCCCAAGCCTCTGCTCGGCCAGGTCATCGCCTTTCTGAAGATGCTGGTCGAGGACCCGACGACGGGTTCCCCGCCCATGGTCGTGTCCATCCGGGCTGTCCGCATTCGAGGGAGCTAGGCCACCGCCCTCGGCTCGGATTAAGAAGCGGCGGGCGGGGCGGAGGTCTTGGCGAACCCGCCGGCCCGCAACTGCGCAACCTCGCGTTGCAGTTCCGTGGCCAGGTCCTCCAGGATGCGGAGCTTTTCGTTCCTGCGCTCGACCGCCGCCTGGAGCTTGTCCACCTGCCGCCGGAGCCGCGCATTCTCGCGGCGCAGCAGCACCAAGTTCTCATTGGGGCGCACCGGAGGCAGCTGGAAACCCTTGCCGCCTCCCTCCGGTTTCGGCAAGGGCTGCCCGCCCAGGGGCAGGGGCGCAACCTCCGCTTGGACCTGCCGGATCAGGGCTTCGAGCTCTTTGCGTTCGGCTCCGGGAGGACAGAGCTGTCGCAGGGCCAGCAGGCGAGCCAAGTCCGGGTTATTCCGGCCCCGCTCCCAATGCTGAATGGCTCCCTTGGTGGCGTTGAGGAGGCGCGACAGACCCTCCTGGCTGACCTCCAGTCTTTGGCGAACCCGGCGGATAATCTTTGCGGTATTCAACGCAGTCATGATCTCCAGCCTCGCTTCCCAATTTTTGTCTTGACAGTAACTAGTGTAATAGGCTACAATAGACTTTGTCCGTTCAATAGAACCACCGGCTGCCGATCCGCTCCGGCACCCGGACTCAGCGACTCACCGGCCTTCGCCCCCCGCCGGGGCGAGCCGTCACGGTCCTAACGGAGGCTCTCGACAGTCCACCAAGCCGAGCCAGGGTCCTGGCGCAAGACTCCGGGCACTTATCTCCCCGCGCATTCTGCTCGCCTCGTGAGGCATTTGTCAACCCCGGGGAGAATGTATCTGGCAATAGATTACTCCTTATGGACGACCCTTACTGTTCAACTCCTGTGGTCAGCGTCGGGTCGCGGCACCATCACCCACCACACGACCCACGGGCCGCGTTGGCGCTCCTGCCGGGGGTTTACCCTGGACACCTCCACTCCCTCAGTTATCGGCGCAGAGCCCCTTTATCATTAACGAATATCCAATCCAACGCAAGGGGTGTCTGGCCGCGCCAGACTGACATTGACGTTTCAGCTAACCCGCAACTGAGAAGATCCCCGACGTTAGATTATACGGGCATCCCCTTGCGACACCCGGGGAAGCCTGCCTTGTCGGTCCAGCAGGGGCGCGGAACTGTCGGGCCCCTACCGTGCAACGTCCCAGAACGGACCGTCGACGTCTGCTCACGAAAGGAGCCTTCTCATGATCGAGCGCCACACAATCATTCGCACTCCCCAGGCGGCCGCCAGATCCTTGCGCGTGGCGTCGCGTCCCTGCGAGGAAACTCCGCGCACGCCTTCCGGCCATGGCGCCCTTTCTTCGCCAGACCCTCCCCGCCCCCCGCTTCGCTCGATGACCCCTGAGGCTAGGTTCATCCCCCCGCGCTCAGAGTTCCGACGATGCTCCAGCAAGGGGTGCGTCTTCCCCGCCTCCGCCCACGGCATGGGCAAGTGCTGGCAGCACGAACTCGAGGAACTCGAACCCACGCCCTTTCTGTCCTGCCAGCCGACCCACTGGGTGTTGGACCGCGCCAAGTTTGGGCTGCCCGACGCGGAGTGCGATGACTCGCGTGCCCGCGACCGCCGCCGCCTGGCCGCGCTGCGCGAACAGTTTCTCGATGACGCTGCCTAGGCCATTCAGGTGGCCATGGCAACCGCCAGCGACCTCTGGACCGCACTGACCCAGGGCCCTCCTTGGCCGCAACCTTTTCTTCGGTCGGCGCGGCCGGAGTGGCGCAAGAAAAGGATTCTGGGTCCTCCGGGCCGGATTCGTCGCGAGGAGCCATCCCGATGAAAACCCTACGAACGCTGGCAGCCGACCAATTTCCACCGCCCCTCCGGGCGAAGGTCTGCCCGGATCCCACAACCAGCATACTTTCCATACAGTCTGCGTGGCGAATCCTTCGCCGTCGGACAGGCGGCAACATCTCGCGCGCCACTTTCTACCGCTGGGTGAGCAGTGGGAGGCTGAGTTCAATCCGTCTCGGGTTCCGGATCTATATTCCCTGGCCTGCCCTGGATGAGTTCATTCAGAAGTGTCTGCAAGGCGGGTGATCTGCAGCGTCTGGTTTCCAGCCGTCTGCTTTTGCGGCGCCGAGCAGAACGAATGCCAGCACCATGAAATAAGGCCGCCAAGGCGCGAGCAATGCTGAGGCCCGCAAGCCCGTTGCGCCTGCGGCCTCGCCGATTGAGGGCAGGACGGAACACAAAGAGATCACCAGCGCGCCCGCGACCGCACCGGCGCGCCCCCGGTTGGCGTTCTCCTTCGAATCTGACATATCGAGCCTGCCTGGTTGGAACGCTTTTGCCGTACGCCACGGTGCTTGGCTCACCCAGCACTGCCCCTCAGTGCATGGAACAGGACAAACGTTCAAGGAGCCTCTCCGGTCAAGGTTCTAGCCCCCGAGCTCCAAGCATTGGCCGTATGGATGGGGAGGCTGCGTAGCTAGTGCTGTCCACCTGGCTTTGAAGACCGGTCCAGGGAACCCCCTTCGATTCCTAAAGGCCGGCAGCTTCGGCTTCGAGACGGCGTAATGCACCGACGGCAAAGCTGCCATAATGGCCGACGACGCAGCAGTTGAAAAACGCATCACCTCATGTGAGAATTGTCACACACTTCGAGCCTAGGTGCGGGATTTTTCGACAATCGGCTGTGTAGCTCCGCCGCTGTCAGCGAGACGCACACTCACTCTGCTGAGTTCCTCCTCAACTCTCACAAACACCTTGCCGATGTGCCGGGTTGAGTCTTATGGCGCTAGTGACTGCGTTTCGCAACATTTAGGCGCGATCTGTATTAGATGTCGGAATTCCTGGGACCCGACCGGAAGGGCGATACAAACATCCGGACTGCCGAGAAGGAACGCGAGCCGGGGAACTAGGCAGTGCAAAATGCCCGAGACGTGTTGGCACCGCAAGTGCTTGGGTTCTACGGCTTGGGCTATCGCCAGCAGCCTTGATTCTGGAACGGGAAGGTTAGTCTCATGACAAGACCTAAAGGCAATCTCAGAATGTCGCTCCGGCCGGCCCTTTTGTCCGCCATCATATTGCTGGGAGCCAGCGTCGCCTTGGCTCAGAAGCAACCCGCTTCCAATGAGCCCTCCTCCGTAGCATGGAAAGCCCCGGCGCAGGGGCAAGCCAGTGACTACGTGGGCCAAGACACCTGTGCGGGGTGCCACGCTGACCAGGCAAAGCAATTCGCCAAGACCGTCCATGCGCGGATCGAAGTCGCAGGAACGAAATACGGCACCGGCTGTGAGTCCTGCCATGGCCCAGGCAAGGCCCACGCTGACGCCCAAATGGAAGCAGCGGGGGACGCTGTCAAGGTCGAAGCGGGCAAGAAGCTGATCTACGGCTTCCATGGGAAACCCCAAGACAATGCCGCGCGCTGCCTCGCCTGCCACAACACGAGCCGCGACCAGGATCTCTACAACCGCTCCGAGCACAAGTTGCAGGGCGTTTCATGCGATCAGTGCCACGCTGCGCATCTGCTCGAGCGGACGACGAAGCGCGAGCGCGTGGAACCTACGATCGCGCAGGCTCAATTCTTCACAGCGCCCCGCCTGACGGAGGAAAACCGCTGGCTCAACCAGAGCCTGCTGAAGACACCTCAGCCGGAACTCTGCTTCACGTGCCACCGGACGATCCAGGCGCAGTTTGCCCTGCCCACGCACCATCGAGTCCCCGAGGGCTTCATGAAGTGCACGGACTGCCACAACGCTCACGGCACGCTGCAGCGGCCGCTGCTGAGGAAGACGAGTTGGGAAGCGTGCATATCCTGCCACGCGGAGAAGCGCGGTCCTTTCGTGTTTGAACACGCTGCGGTGAAGGTGGAAGGCTGCACGATCTGTCACACGCCGCACGGCAGCGTCTCGCGCAACCTGCTGACCCGGCGCGAGGACCGCTTTACGTGTCTCGAGTGCCACGTGGATCCGTTTGCGGCCAATGTTCCTCACGGCCGGCTGGGTTTCCAGACCCGCGGGGAGTGCGTGCGCTGCCACCCCACTATCCATGGATCCAACGTGAGCGAATTCTTCTTGCAGTAAGGGAGGCCTCATGCGTTTCTTATCTTA
>Ga0315282_10016595_pt1 | contig 10746 bp, 5 predicted proteins | sample YL17G07_20_MG_FD_203693 | JGI IMG/M metagenome (GOLD analysis project Ga0315282, IMG submission 203693) | Sediment microbial communities from Yellowstone Lake, YNP, Wyoming, USA - YL17G07_20 | ecosystem: Environmental > Aquatic > Freshwater > Lake > Sediment | place: USA: Wyoming | collected... | reverse complement strand
AATATCTCTCCTAAATACTTCTATCATAAATATATAAGTACCATTTGGGAATTTATCTGATGGAGTATAAAGTGTATAAGATGTAGCCCCCTCTATTTTATGAAATTCATCTGGTCTTTCTCCAGGGGATGTAGGCTGGTCATCCTGGACATACCCCCAGGTCTTTCCACCATCAGCAGAATACTTTACTGCATAGATAAGAGGTGGAAACGGATAATTAGAAGGGTAGGTATAATCAGAATAGCTCTTTCCATCCCAACGCTTCCACTCTGTGGTCCACTGTATAGTTATACTCTGAGGATTATTAATCTCGTCTATCTCCGTAGGAGATGTTATAGTAACATATGGAACTTGTTCTATTCTGTCTGGATTTGTAGGATTCCCTGCATCTAGAAATCCCATAATAGTGCTTACAATAGCATACCTAGCGATAAAGGCTGTCCCTGTATCTCCAGCTGGAGATAATCCATTTATCAGGAAGTATCCGGTTTTTGTATCACCAGCAAGGGTTGGGGCAGTTACCTTTATGAGAGCACTGGATCTATAGTTAGAATTGAATGAGGCATTATAGTACGACTTGTAGAAACTTAAGGTGGCTCTATAAGGACTAAAGCCCGTATCAGACCATTGAGGAGGCATCCACCCCTTCGTCTGCAAATTTACATTCAGAGCAAAGGGGCGTCTGGCATCCATCGATTCTGGTAATACAATATTAAATGCCTCATTTATCCTCCTTCCATCAATGGTAAGTGTTGCAGTATTAGGGTAATCTGGAGGATTTCTATGTTCGTGGTTAAATCCTAAGTTAGAATTAGAGGGATTTGAACTTCCGTTTAAAGCAGTAGGAGGACCATACTCACTTGTCCTCTTGAATCTATTGTAAGGATACTCAGTGGACTTTATAGCTTTATACCTTTCTCTGTAAAAATCTGGAGCAGGTAGATTTCCATTATCTTTCCAATCACTATATTTGCTATCTGGATATAATTCCCCAAGCCATATCCTTGAATACCAATCAGAATTTTTATCTTTTATCAATCTGCAGTAAGAATAATATGCCCCATCATCTGGTATTATCTCATCTACCTTATTGGTACCGCTTGAACCTCCCCAAGGAAGACTTGAAATGGGATTATCCAAAAGATTATTTATATAAGGATTAGCTGTATCTCCCCCCATCTCCTGCCCAAAGCCAACATAGTAGAATGAAAAACCAGTAACACTATTAAAAATACTTTTGGACCTCAAGATGCCATCTCTGAATATCTGGAAGTATCTGGGGATATCAGAATCGAAGGGATAATGATAAACTTTATCATTATTATCATAATATGGCATACCCCATCCATTATTACAACCAGTAAACCCATAATAGTCTGAGAGATTATTTGTAAACCACTTATTATACCCACCATTTGCCTTTACATCTAGATATGGACAGTATCTTGGGTCACCCATAAATTGAAACTTTTCTGTAATGGGTGGGTCTGATCCTATCCAGGTATATGTTCTAGAACGATTTGGGGTATACTGAACTGGGTCAGGGATACTATTTGCATCTTTATCTCCTATATATGTCTCTATAGTAAGCATCGTAGGACTAGTGCTACCATTTAGTGTTATTATCCATCTGGCAGTATTCTTGGGGCTATTACCTGTTGTCGTTAAGTCTTGCCAAGCAGAATAATTAGAGGATGTTCCAACTGGGCAGGGGATATATTCAAGACCATAGAGCTTGTAACTGCTAGGCAATCCTGTTCTACTACTATTATGATACGGACATTTAGTTGGTGTATTCTTAAGTAGAATCTTAGTGCCTATGAAAGTTCCATTATTATCATATAGCAATCTAGCTTCGTAATGAGTAGGAGAACTTGCAGTGACTTTAGTATATTGTGTAGTTGCACCTCCCTGTATAACTTCTATCTGCTTTATACCTTCTATGATACCATCATTATTCCTATCGAGATTTACCCCTCTTACAAGGATAGTAATATAATCTACACTATCTGGAGAAGAAGACTCTGGCATAAGATAGGCATAGACCCTTAGATTTACATCATCACCTGTATTGTATTTTAGTTTCTCTGGATGTGTTACTACTCGCACACCTAGGAGATTCTCTGGGTCTTTGGCTGGGTCTGAGTAATTTCTCAAAGGAGGGAATGGCATTAATTCACCATGAAGGTTTATTATTATAGAGTTTTTATACTTGTCTGGATTTGAGAATAGGTCCTCCATTAACATTCGCCAGCTTGGTTCCAGGCTTGGATTAGATAACTTTTCATAGTTATATCTAAGTAACTCATCTGGATATCTCATACTGTGGTTGAATTGGTCAGCCAATGCATAAGTCCCATCATTAAAAACTCCATCTATATTGAGTTTACCCATTATAAAGTTTGCATCGTAGTAGAAAGAATTAGCCTGAGCATTATTATTTAATAACCCCGGGTAAATATAAGTCCATGGGACAGGAGATGCTACTGTATTAGTCTTATTTATATACGGTCTATAATACTCGTCTCTTCCATAAGAGAGTCTTGTTATCCAGTGAGCTCTTATTGTAAGGTTCGGATTTCTTGATTCCATCTCGCTTATAGCACTATCTACCATCATCCTAAGGTTTGTAGTATTTACCCACCACCCAGGGACATTTTCAATGGCTATGAGATATACATCGTAAACTTGCTGTGGTATATCTGGAGACCCAATAGTAGAGATTATAGAGCTTATATTTGATAATCTTTTATACTCATTCCCTACCCTTTTGAATATTTCTACTATTACATATCTTACATCACGACTCTCTATATTAGGTAACTTTCTTACTGTTATTCTCCTATAGTATTTCCAGTTTCCATCGCTTAGCTTACTATTTCCGCTTAATATATAGTCAGGGGTAGCATCCTTTGCTGTAGTTAAAACTGGATTATAGCTTGTTCCATCATCAAAATTATCTAAGTATTCTGCCCTCTTTTCTTCACCTTTTCTTATATAACTTTTAAGTTCCTCTATCAGTTGGTTTGCCTTGATATTAGCAAAGGCGATATCCTGATTACTAGATGTATAATTAAACGTCATAGCAATATAGTTGGCAATTACAGCAAATACTATACCTAGTACAAATAGTCCTATTATTACCTCTATAAGAGTGAACCCTCTCTTCATTGTCTTACCTCTCTTATAAGAGGAGTGGCTCTCCTGTAGAGTCCTACCCTCCGTTTCATCATATCTATAATACTTTTATCATAATCTATCTCAGATATCTCTCCTGTTCCTTCTATATTTAACTCTGAGCCAGTAACTACTAGACAACCAGAGATAAGAGAGGGAGCCTGCTGATGATAGTTACTACTAGCATTTCCAGATACATATATTATTCCAGTAAAATTGCTATTACTTCCTGCTTGAATATTTAGATTTCCATTTACAATGAGAATACCTCCTCCATTGAGAGGTCTATCCCTTCCAAACTGGGCATTGCCATTTATGTATATAAGAGCCGAGGTAGGTAGTTTCTCTGGCAACTCATCTTCACTTGATACACTTATATCTGCAAGATTACTCAATTCATCTAGAGAAAGTCCAAAAATAGACAGGGAATCAAGAGACATATGTTGATTCTCTGAGATTGTTCCTTGAACGTCTCCAGTCTTTGTAACCTTACCATTAGTAGCTATTCCACCGCGTATCCTTCCACCATTACCTATTGTTACATTCTTCTCAGCTAGGATTGCAGACTCGATAGGCAGGTTTACCCCCATCCTTCTTATCTCTGTAGAGATTTTACTCTGCCCTAGTATTCTGTTAGGAGACTCATTGAATTTTTTATTAGGGTCTAACTTTTGAAAGACATAACCATAGCTTTTAATCTTCCATATACTTCCTGCTTGTGTAAGCCCCCTCTTTATAGAAACATCCTCCACTTCGTTTTTAGGGACTTCATATCTACCATAGATATTCCCTGAGATTAGATACTCTCTCACAAGACCTATCTCAGAATCCTCGGTATCTGTCCCTTGAGGAGAGAATATCAAGACAGGTTGAGTAAGTTGTCTTTTAAACCAAGATATAGCATCTTCGATACCTGCATTGGCAACCTCGTCTGCTTTCGAGTTTACATCGAAGTTTACCTTTAAACTTCTTTGAATATTTAAGACCAAAGCCATCCCTACCGCAATGAAGGCAGAAAGTACTAAGATTATAACTATTACAAATAATAAGATAAAACCCTCTTTCCTTCTCATAATCCCAAACTTTATAATAAATTATACCACATATTATATTATTATATTATCACAAAAATTTACTTTATCTTAACCCCTCTAAATTTAAGCTCACTTAGGGCAGTTTCTTTTTCTAATTTTATATGTTCTCTACAGTAGAACTCTGCACTCTGTGAATTTTTTCTCTCTAGAGACGATAGAATTTTTCTATGCTCTTGGAGAGAACTTTCCATCCTCCCCTGTAAAATACTAGAAACAGGAATAACAAGTTTAATTTGAGAGTTCAATATAGATATAAAATATTCAAGCCTTTTATCATCAGCTATCTCTCTTATTGTAGAGTGAAATTGGGTATCTAAATCTTCATATTTTAGAAAATCATTTGTTCTTAGACATTTCTCACTTTCCTTTAATATGTTATTTAACTTAGATATGTGTAGTTCAGAGACTTTATCTACTGCTCTTTTCCCTGTTAGTCCCTCAAGGACTTCTTTTAAACTATATATCTCTTCTACATCTCTTAAGGTTAAGGTGGTTACAAAAGCACCCCGCCTTGGCTTATTTTCAATAAGTCCTTCCCTTTCTAAGGCAACAAGAGCCTCCTTGATAGGTGTAGGGCTTACATTGAACATCTTAGATAGGAGGTCTATAGTAAGCTTCATCCCACTTTGAAGTTCTCTATTTAATATAGCCTCTTTTATTTGGGTATAAACCTTCTCTCTTAGTTCTAGGGGAATTTCTATTGTCTTCTCCATTTCTGTAGATTGCATTTTAAATTTAATTTTAGATTTAACTTAAAATCAAACATATAATTACCTGCATCATCTTATAACTGCCTCTGAGACCTTATCTACTACTAATGGATTAAATGGGCTAGGAATTATTATACCTTTAGCCAAATCTTCTTCTGAAACAATACTAGCTATTGCCCTTGCAGCATTTATCTTTACATCCTTATCTATCTTTTTCCTAGATATCAGTGTCCCCTTTATAAGTCCTGGAAAGACAAGAAGATTATTTATCTGGTTAGGATAATCTGACCTGCCAGTAGCTACCACTTTTGCTCCTCCCTCTATAGCCTCGTTATAATCTATCTCAGGTATAGGATTAGCCATAGCAAAGACTATTGAGTTAGAAGCCATACTCTTTATCATCTCCTTTGAGACTATATTTGGAGCTGAAAGACCTATAAAGACATCTGAGCCTATTATTGCATCTTTTAAGGCGCCATTTATCATATATGGATTTGTAACTTTTGCTAGCATCAACTTTTCTTCATTTAGGTCTTTCCTTTCTAGAGATATTATACCTTTACTGTCACACACTATTATATACTTAAAGCCAAAATCTAAAAGGAGATAAGTGACTGCGGTGCCTGCTGCCCCAGCACCAGAAATAACAACTTTTACATCTTCTTTCTTCTTCTTAACAATCTTTAAGGCATTTATAAGCCCAGCCAAGACAGTAACTGCTGTCCCATGTTGGTCATCATGAAAGAAGGGGATTGGCATCTCATCTTTAAGTGCCTCTTCAATCTTAAAACATTCTGGAGCCTTTATATCTTCTAATAGTATGAGTCCAAACGTAGGAGCTAAAGAAAGAATGATATTAACAGTATCTTCCCAGCTCTTAGAAGTTATGCATATAGGAATAGCATTTATACCTGCAAATTTTTTTATTAAGAGAGCCTTACCTTCCATTACAGGAAGGGCTGCCTCTGGTCCAATATTACCTAATCCTAATACTGCACTTCCATCGCTTACTACTGCTACAGTATTACCTTTCCAAGTATATTCGTAAACTCTGCCCTCGTCTCTAGCTATCTCTTCTGAAACAAAACCTACTCCAGGAGTATATACCAAACTCAAATCTTTATTATCCAATACATCTACCTTTGATTCTACAGAGAGTTTTCCCTTTAAATATCTATGCAAATTTATGGCATCTTCTCTAATCAAAATCATCCTCCAAAGATAGGGAAAAATCAAGAGACTTGGCTGAGTGAGTAACTGCTCCAACAGAAATAAAATCTATTGGTAGTTTAGAGAATAACATTATATTGTCCCCATTAATTCCACCGGACACTTCTATCTTGGCTCTTCCATTTATAATACTAACCGCCTCTTTAACCATTTCTGCATCCATATTATCGAGTAGGATAATATCTGCGCCTGCTTCTAGAGCTTCTCTTACATCTTCTAAAGAGAATGCTTCAACTTCTATCTTCATATAATGTGGAGCTCCTATCTTTACCCTTCCTATAGCCTGCATTATACCTCCTGCTGCTATAATATGATTATCTTTTATAAGAATACCATCATAAAGTCCAAATCTATGATTCTTTCCCCCCCCAACTTTAACAGCATACTTTTCTAGAGCTCTTAGCCCAGGGAGAGTTTTACGGGTATCGAGGAGCTTTATTGAAGGTGGAAGGACTTTTACGAATCTATTTGTCATAGTCGCTATACCAGATAGATGAGACAAAAAGTTTAATGCCACCCTCTCACCTATAAGGATACTCTTAATTTTCCCTCTTATAACAATAATCTTCTCTCCTACAGTTATTTCTTCACCATCTGTTTTCAATAGTTTTACTTCTAAGGAGTTATCTAGAAGAAGAAAAACCCTTCTTACTACCTCACATCCGCATAAAATACCATTTTCTTTACATTTAATAAAGGCTCTCCCCCTAAGAGAATCATTTACTGTTAACTCTGTAGTAATATCTCCAGTGCCTATATCCTCTTCTAAAGCATTTAGAACCAAATCAGATATATCTTTCATAGCCACCCTTCTTCTTTATAATATGTTTTCTCCATACAGTATCGTTTTTACTTGGATAATCTCTTCTAAAATGAGCTCCTCTACTCTCTTGTCGTTCTAAAGCACTCTCCACTATAAGTCGAGCTAAAATTAGCATCGTTTTAGTCTCAATATCATAAAAGTTATTAATTTCAGTGCCTTCTATACTACTCTGAAGCCTCTCTATTTCGTATAAAAGATTCTTCAATCTTCCTTCTTCCCTTTTAATTCCACAGTTATTCCACATAAGCCATTGTAATCTAGTCCTCACATCCGAAAGAGATACCTTCTCTATAGCCTTCCTCTCTATAACTGATATCCTTTCTTTAATATCTATGTCTCCATTTTGAATGATATATCTAGACACCTCTTGACCTATAATTTTACCAAAAACTAACCCTTCAAGCAAAGAATTACTTGCCATTCTATTAGCACCATGTATCCCTGTAGAAGCACATTCTCCACAGGCATAGAGCCCTCTTATATTTGTCTCTCCTCTAAGATTAGTTCTTATCCCTCCCATCATATAGTGAGCTGCAGGAGCTACAGGGATATAATCTTTGGTAATGTCTATCCCATATTTAAGACATTCTCTATGTATAGTGGGAAAATGTAAAAGTATAAATTCTTTTGAAAGATGAGTAATATCTAGATAAACATAATCTGTACCAGTTCTCTCTAGCTCTTCTGTAATAATTCTCGAAACAATATCTCTTGGTGCAAGTTCTCCCATTTCATGGTATTTTGGGACAAACCTTTCTCCTTTTTTGTTCCTTAATATTCCCCCTTCTCCTCTTATGGATTCTGTAATAAGAAGGGATGTAGCCCCAGATACTTTCAAGACAGTAGGATGAAATTGGATAAACTCCATATCAACAACTTCTGCTCCTGCATTATATGCTACAACGGTTCCATCACCACAGGCAACAGATGGATTAGTAGTAAAGGGATAAATCTGCCCTATACCTCCTGTAGCCAAGACAGTGGTATTAGCATAGATAGGATAAACCTCCTCCCTTTCTCTATCCCAAACAATTGCACCTTTACACACAGCATCCTCTACTATTAAATTTAAGACCATAACCTTGTCTTTAAGAGAAAGTCTCCTCTCTAAGATATGACGTATGAGGACATCCATAATTGCCTTCCCAGTTGCATCTCCATTACTGTGTAAGACCCTTCTTCTAGAATGAGCCCCTTCCCTTCCCAAATCTATCTTTCCTACCCCATTTCTATCAAATTCAACCCTTAACCTCAAGAGGTCCTCTACAATGCTTGGAGCTTCATTTACTAAAAGTCTAACAGCTTCTGGATTACAGAGCCCATCTCCTGCCCTTATAGTATCTTCAAAATGAATATCTGGACTGTCGTCTTCACCAATTGCAACTGCTATACCTCCTTGAGCATTGTAAGAATTACTCTCTCTTATGTCTCCTTTTGTTATAATAAAAACCTTATATCTAGGGTCTATATTCAAAGCTGTATATAAACCTGCAATACCACTTCCTACAATAAGGACATCGAATTTGTTATTCAATCCACACATTTGACCCTCCTAAAATAGTCTGAAGTTCTTTAATCAACTGTGCTGTCTCTTTAACTTTATACTCATCACCTAAAGCCACTCTATAGATTTCAATATTATTAACTATATGAATTATTACTGATAAGTCTCCTGGATATCCAGAAATAATATTTTTAATTCTAAACAACATACTATCTGAACACTTTTCTTCTTTTATGCTTATATGTAAGCATCTATTACTGCTACTGTAATAAGACCTTCCCAAAAGAGAAATCTTATCAGCTATTATTTTAATCTCTTCCTCTTTCTTATCTACCCTTCCCTCTATTATAAATACATTAGTAGAGTTATTAATATCATTTTTAATCTCTTTAAAGAGTTTAGGGAATACGACTACCTCTAAGCTTCCAGATAGGTCTTCTACCTGAAGAAATCCCATCTTCCCATTTTTTGTATCTACAAGCTTTATACCAGATATGATACCTCCAATCGTTACCACAGACTCATCTTCGAGCTCTTCTAAATCTTCTATGTTATAAGATACTCTCTCTTTCAATTCATCTGCATAATAAAATAATGGATTATCAGATATATAAAGTCCGATAAGTTCTTTTTCCATAGCAAGAATCTTTTCTATAGGGAATTCTTCTATATTGGGGGAAGAAGTTTCTACCTCTTCTGTTTTAAACAGATTCTGTCCTTTTCCTTTTCCCTTTCCTTTCTTCTCTTGGTATTGGTCAAATATAGCTAGCAAAGATGCCCTACTTTTACCAATAGAGTCAAAAGCTCCTGCTTTAATGAGGCTTTCAATTACCTTTTTATTTACCTTTCTTAGATCTACTCTTTTTAAGAAGTCTTCTATATTCTTAAATTTTCCTCCAGTTCTTCTTGCCTCTAGGATAGCTTCTACTGCTGATTCTCCAATATTCTTTATAGCAGCTAATCCAAATCTTATACTATCCCCCACTGGAGTAAAATTGACATCACTTTCATTTACATCTGGAGGAAGGACTTTTATCCCCATTCTTCTTGCTTCCTGTATATACTTTGCCGCTTTATCTATATTCCCTTCTACGCTTATAAGGATGGCAGTCATATATGCTAAGGGATAATTGACCTTAAGATAGGCAGTTTGATAAGACAATAGCCCATAAGCTACAGCGTGAGACTTATTAAATCCATATCCAGCAAAATATTCCATTAAATCAAATACATGGGAAGCTATCTCTTTATGAATGTTCTTCTTCAATGCTCCATCTACAAATCTCGTTCTCTGTTGTGCAAGCACTTCAGGGAGTTTTTTCCCCATAGCCCTTCTCAATAGGTCTGCCTCTCCCAAAGTGAATCCAGAAAGAACATTGGCTATCTGCATAACCTGTTCCTGATAGACAATCACTCCATAAGTATCCGTTAATATGGGTTCAAGAAGTGGATGAAGATACTCTATAGCTTCTTCCCCCCTTTTACGATTAATAAAGTCTTTAACCATCCCACTACCAAGAGGTCCTGGACGATAAAGAGCCAAAACAGAACTTACATCTTCAAAATACTCTGGTTTCATATCTTTGAGTAAATTTCTCATACCAGAACTTTCAAGTTGGAATATCCCAACTGTTTCTCCTGATTGTAAAAGCTTATAGGTATCTTTATCATCTAGAGGGATCTTATCTAAATTTATGTCTTCTCCTGTAAGGTCCTTGGCAATTTTGAGAGTATTTTCAAGTATAGTCAAGGTTCTTAATCCAAGAAAGTCTATCTTTAAAAGTCCAAGACTCTCTAAGTCTCCCATTTCAAATTGTGTCATTACTTCCCCTTCAGGACCTCTCTGAATGGGCACTAAGTCCATTAATGGGAATTTAGATATAACTACACCTGCAGCATGGGTAGACGCATGACGAGGCATACCTTCAAGCGTTTGGGCTATGTTAAGTAAATTGACAACCCAATCTGTATTCTCATAAAGTGTTTTCAACTCTGAAGAGGTTTCTAGTGCCTCAGATATAGAGCTTCCAAAAGGGACGAGTTTTGCTAATCTATCAACCTCTCTATAGGGGATATTTAACACCCTTCCGACATCTCTCACAGCAGCTCTAGCTGCCATAGTACCAAATGTAATGATTTGAGCCACCTTGTCAACCCCATATTTCTCCGTGACATACTTTATTACTTCCTGCCTTTTTTCGTCAGCAA
>Ga0315282_10016594_pt1 | contig 10746 bp, 6 predicted proteins | sample YL17G07_20_MG_FD_203693 | JGI IMG/M metagenome (GOLD analysis project Ga0315282, IMG submission 203693) | Sediment microbial communities from Yellowstone Lake, YNP, Wyoming, USA - YL17G07_20 | ecosystem: Environmental > Aquatic > Freshwater > Lake > Sediment | place: USA: Wyoming | collected... | reverse complement strand
CGGCCAGTGCCGGTTCCGCCAGGCAGTCCAGACTGGCCAGAGCCTGATGCGCAGCCTGGCGCTTGGCTGACGTCTGGGCGCCAAGGTCCGCGATCAGCCGGCCCAGCGACTGCGCGTCGGCGGGCACAGCCGGCAGAAGCTTGCCGGCCAGGAACTCCGCGGCGGTGTTCGGGTCCGCCGCCAGCGCCCAGATAGCCACACGAGCGGCATCGGCATTGGTGTCCGCCAGCGCTTCCCACAGGCGCTCCAATGCCTTGGCATCCAGAGCGGACAGTTCTTTCGCCGGCTGGGTGGCCGGGCCAGGGCCCGTCGAGACCGTGGGAGCAACGGCAGCGCCGCCACCATCAGCCCATGCCGCCGCTACGGTAAGCCCCAGAACCATCCCCAGCCCGATCACCAGGTATTTGCGCATAATGCTTCTCCCGCATTCGACCGGTGCCTTAGACGCCGCCGAACCGTCTGGCCGGCCGGTTGGGCGGCGCCCGCGCTCCGGGCTACTGCTTTTCCACGGCGTCCCGCCATGTCATCGGCTCAGGCCAGGCCGTCTCCATCAGGCGAACGCGGTCGCCATCGCGCACAACGTACCGCAGGCGCTCGGCGCGGTTGGCGAAGCCACCCGGAATCCACAGGTCTTCGTGCGACGGCCCTTCCTTTCCGTCACAGACGATCATCTCCTGCCCCTCCCGCCGCGCGGTAAAGGTAAATCGCTTGCCATCCGGCGAGAAGACAACGGGTCCGACGGCCTTGTAGGCCTTCAGAGCCTGGGCGATCCTGCCCTGATCCGCCGAATGTATGGCCCGGCCGGTGCCGGTGGTTGGAACGGGCTTATCCTCCTGGCCGGCGAACACGGTGAAAGAGTTGCCGTCCTTGGTTACACGATATGGAAGGCTTTTGCCGTCCCGGGAAAATGGGCCGACTTGCTGGATCGAGTCCCATGCAGGGCTTTGGTTGCCATCGCAGACGAGGATTTCCTTGCCGCCGGGCCTGAGGACGTAGGCGACGTGCTCGCCGTCGGGGCTCACGAACAGGCGGGTGTCCTTGAACGGCTGGGGGACCTTGCCGAGCTCCTTGACGCAGACCTCGCGAGCCTGGGCGATGGCCAGGAGGACCGCCGTCGCCCTGGAGCGGACCTCTTCGTTGCCCGATTCCGCCGCGGCGCGAAGCGGCCGCATCGCCGGCAGGCCGATCTCGACAAGCCGCTTTTCGGCCGATTCCCGCACCAGCCGGGACTTGCTGCCAAGATTGGCGACCAGACGCTCGATGGTGGCGTGGTCCGCCACCGCCGCCGGCTCCGATGGGACAGGCTGAGTAGCAGGCGATTGCCCCATACATACCGTCGCCGCAAATAGCAAAGGAATTGACACGCAGAGTTTCATCATCTCGGCTCTCCTGCATCAGGACCCGAGTGTTAGATGCCGTTTAGCCGCCCAGGTTGCAGCGAATCTGCAAAGAATCTTGACCGCTCGCACTCACAACGAGATTCAGGGCTGGTGCCGGAATCACGTCTTGCTTGAAACGCCCGGCTGCGTGGTCGCCCTGTTTGGGGCGGGCTGAGCGGGAGGCTGCGGGGCGGGTTGGTCGCTCGTGACGATCGTGGAAACGAACGTCTTCTCGACAATCTGGCCCTCTTTGACATCCTTCAAATCAGCCGTGAGGTACACGTAGATCTCCCCGGCCCGCCTGAACTGCAACTGAACGTCCTTTAGCGGCGGGACTTCAGTCGTGAACCGGCCGTCTTTGTCCGTCTTAGAGAAGGTCCCGCCAGGATAAACCAGGACTTCTTGCTGCGCCAAGGGCTGCCCCCGCGAATCCAGCAGCCTGCCCCATAGAGTGCTTGTGCGCAACAGGCATACCTCAACGCCCTCATACGTCCCCGACGGGACGCCGCCAGTGAAATCCAGGCAGTCTTCCCTTTCACCAGGCACCGTGAAGAATGGCAGGGTGTCCGGGATCTTGACGCGGGCATAGTAGCCCGCTTGGCCCATGAAGAGGAAATTCCCGGGGCCGCTCGTCTCAAACAAGAGGTCGAACGTGCCGTCCGGGCAAACCGGGAACTCCAGGCGATAGCCGCCATTCCTGCCTTTGATCCCGGATATTGATGCCAGAATCAGTTCCTCTTGCCAGGACATCGTCTCCGACCGCGAGGCAACGTACTTGCCCTTCATGCGAAACCCCGGCCTCGTATGCACCATTATGTCTGTCGTGCGCTGGTTCTCGGGAACGTCCACGTATGACGGCGCAAAGGCCCAGAGCCGGCCATCTTCCACATGGGCTGTAACCTCCCAGCGGCCTGGCGACGCGCCATCGAGGCTGAACTTTCCGGCCGCGTCCGAGACGGCCTTGAGAATGAACTCCCGGGTATAGTGGCCAGGGGCCATCTTCCTGGCGTTCAGCACAACTCCACTAATTGGGGCCGCTTCAAGGCTATGCACGCTGCCGGTGATGGAAGCTCCCTTCGGGAGTTTGATGATGAGGGGCCGATCAGCCGAGAGCCGAGCCTTTGTGACAGTGGTGGACGCGTAGCCTTTGGCTGCCGCGTACAGGGCGGCCTCTTCGTCGGGGAAGTCGATGGTCGCCTGCCCCTTGGAATCCGTGTGCGCCGTGCACGTATTTGTAATCGACCTGAGACCATCCACCGCCGCTCGAAGGTTCAACTCAAGCACGACCGTGGCCGCCGCAAGAGGTTCGTCGCGTTCGTTGACCACCAGGAGCTTGCCTGGCCTTGTCGGCAGCACCATCCATGTGGCATCGAACTGCCTGTCAATGGGCGAAAGGTCCGAGAGTCCGTCACCGAGAAACTCCCCGCCGTTCAAGGATATCCAGAAGTGGCGGTCCGCCAACAGGTCCGCGGAGTTGACCGTGAAAGTCGCGACCCCGTTGGCGTCCGTTGGGACAACCATATCCACCAGCGGCTTGGCCCTGCCGGGGCGGGGGTGAACGCAGCGAACCTTGACGCCGGCTTGCGGCTTGCCCTGCATCGTGACTGTCCGGACCGTGAAGGTGAATGGCGGTCGGACATCCAGGATGCTCGTGATCCGATCTCTCCGTCGAACTATTGAGGCCAAGGCATCCTTCGCCCTTGCTGCTCGCTCGGGGTCCGTGCCATCGGCCACAGCACGCAGCGCCGGGACGGCCTCCGGCCCAATCTGAACCAGTGCCTCCTGGGCGGCCTGCCTCGTTTTATAATCACTTGCTCCCAGGCGATCTATCAAAGCGGCAATGACCTGCGGGTTGCAGACAGGCGCCGGTTGCGTGGCAGGACCAGTAGTTGTCTCACCACGAGCCAAAGCCGTCGCAAGCCCAAGAAGAAGTCCCAATCCGATCGCCAGGCACCTGCGCATAATATCTCTCCCGCACTTGACCTGAGTATTAGACGCAGCGCGCCCGCCAAGGTTGCAGTGAATCTCTGACTCTTTCGTCAAACCCAACGGAACCGGAGGTTTCAAACTCCCATGCCAAGGCCTTGGCGCAATCTCGAAATCACCGCTTGCTCATCTTGCCGGTTGCGTGGTTGGCGAGGACGGCTGGGTCGCGGCAGTGTGGAAGTCGTCGGCCGTCCAGCGGTCCGGCTGGTTGTAAGCCGCGCGACTGCTCAGCGTGAACTTCTTGATCAACGTCTTGCCGTCCTTCTCGACCTCAGCCGTTATGGGCACCACGAGAAAGCTTGTCCGCAAGTCCGGGTGAGGCCGAGGCTGGCCAATCTCCACGATCCGCACAAGATTGATGTCCCCATAGTGTTTCCTGATGTATTCGCCCGGCACGCCTTCCATTATCTGCCCGGCCTTGTCGTAGTCCTTGGCGATCATGGCCTCGAAAAACTCCCTGGCGACCTTCATGGCGATTTCGTTGTCTTTCAGGTCTCCCCTGGCCACGCCGATCCTGCCGGTCGTCTGATCGACCCGCATGATGTCCTTGGGCAGTTCCGGCCGCCAGATCTTCGGATCAATCGGTTTGTTGTAGTCAAGATACTCAAAACGGGCGACGACTTCCCACGCATCCTGTTTGCGTTGATACTTGATGTACTGCTCGACCAGCTTCGTTTCGACGTTGATCAGGTAAACCTGTTTGCGGTCGGGGTCGGCCTTTGAGGTCACCGTCACGGTGGCGTTCCGGCCTTTCTCCGCGGGATCCTGAGTTTCCACCTGGACCTTGCCGCTCTGTTTCTGTTTCTGAAGGATCTCGAACGCGAGTTTCGGATCAAAAACGTCCCTCATCCAGGCGAACGTCTTCATGACGCTCTTATCATTAACGATCACGAAGCCGTTCTTGTCCTTGAACCAGACTTCGGCCTTGTCCGGTGACAGAATCGACACCTTGGCCCCATCCTCGGTCTTCGGGAAGTCCATGCGGAGATGGACGACGTTGCCCTTGCCGTCGAGTTCGGCCCAGGCCTCCCCGACGCCTCCGTCGGCCGGTGTGATCTTGACGTGGTAGTACCTGACTTCGCGGTTGGCCTGCGTGGTCTGCTCCAACGCGTAGGCGGGCGAAGTGGTGGATGAGAGAAAGACCAATACCAATACTCCGACGATGGCGACGATCGCCGCCGCGGCCGCTGACATGCGTTTATGTGCGAAGATCATTTCTTTCGTTCCTTTCAGAAGTTGCGCCGGCCAATGGGCCGATGCTCGATGTTGACCTGGGCGGTTCCCGCCGCCGGGGATCGTCCATCCGGCCGCCTCCTCGCCTCGCGCGAGCAGCTCAAAGGCCGACCGTACCTGCTGTTCCTCGTCCGCCAGGGCGTCGCGAACACCCCGGCAGATGCCGCATCCTTCGATGTGTTCCCGCAACGCCTCGGCGGCTCGGTCGTCGAGTTCGCCCAGGACCATTGCGGCGATGCTTTCCCTTCGGTTACTGCAATCGTTTATGTTGTTCATGGCTGCTCCTCCCGCAGGAGGTCGTGAAGCATGAGTCTTGCCCGCACCAAACGCTGCCGGGCGGCGGGTTCGGCGATTCCCAGGCAGGCCGCGACGGCGGCACAACTCCGCCCGTCGAGATAGTAAAGTGTGATCGTCTCACGGTAATCAGGCGGAAGCTGCTGAATTGCGGCGTGCAAGCGGGCCACGGGGGGGGGTTCGCTTTCAGGACTGGCGGCAAGCCCTTCGGGGATCGGCTGCATCGCGTGCTTGCTTTGGCGATGGTGGTCCGCGCACGTTCTGCGGGCGATTTGCAGGAGCCACGGCCGCACGCGGCTTCGGTCCCGAAGGGTCTTTATGCCTGCCAGGGCTTTCAGGAACACATCTTGCATGATGTCCTCTGCATCGTGAAGGTTTCGGACGTTGGCAATGCATATCGCCCAGACGACCGGCCGAAATGCGCGGAACATCTCCGCCGACGAGAGGTCATAGCCGCCAGCGCCCGCACCATTCTGTTCAGGTCCGTGTTTGTCCGGCCGCATATTGCCTGCCTCTTATATATGACGCGAACGGCCGCCGAATGTGACAAGAGTAACTCGCGGAAATAGAACTTGGTGATAGTAACTGGAGATTCGTATGCGGGCAGAACTTTCGGGAATCAAACGGGGGTCGCAGGCTTCGAGGCGGGCCAAACGGCCGAGGCCAGATTCGCCGCCGCGATCTACCGCCTCCAGTCGATCCTGTTGAACGCGCAATCCGGCCCAGGGGCTGGCGCGTTGGGAGTAGGCCCTGAGCCCGCCGAAGGGGCCGGCCGAGTGGAGGGTGACGTTAAACCGGACCCGTCTGGCGCAGGCTTCACCCCAAGTCGCCGGTAAAGCTGAGGGGTCGGCCGAAATCCAGGGATGGCGTCTTCTATCGAGGAAATACGGAGCGTCAACATACTGACCGTCGACAAACAGGTAACCGGCATCGCACGGTTGGCCGAGGTTGATCCCGAATTATCGGGTCCACTTGGCGGAAAGATCGCCGATCACCGCCGCCAAGGCCCCCGCCGCCAGGACCGCGCCGCACACAACGCCTCGATTGAACATGGCCTTCTCCCGATAGAGATCGCCATCGCCGACGTCCCTGCTGACTTGACTCTACCTTGTTCACCCGTTCGGGCAAGACCATTTCGGGCCTGATTTCTCCCCCGTCCTGACGCCCGGGCAGGACAATGCTACTTGGCGGCCGGCGCGGAATCGGCCGGAGGGGCTTCGTTGATCCATACCGTCATAGCGCCTTTGTCCCTGTTGGCCCAGGCGTAGTAGGGCACGGCCGTCATGGTTACAGGGCCCCCGCCGCCGGATGGGACCTGTCCACGGATGACGGTTACGCCGCCGAGCAGGTCCGCTCGATGCTCCGCCGTCAACCTGGCCTCTCGCGGCAGCGCCAGGCCAAAGACGTCCTGGTCGGGCTGATCGACCGTCTCCAGGCAGTAGACGACCGGGCCGCGCATCAGCGCGACCTTGCCCAGGTCGTCCTTGACGTTCTCGTGAGCCAGCACGCGGCGGATGGGCATGGGCAGGTCCAGATCGACAACGTCGCCCGCCTGCCAGCGGCGTTTTAGGTGCACGTAGCCGTCATCGGCTGCTGCGGCGTCGGCGGGCTTGCCGTTGACCTTCAGCGCCGCCGGCGCCGCGGCGGCGTCGGCAAAGCGGTACAGGTCGCCGGGCACGGGCCGGCCCAGGGCCCAGCCGGGAATCCGCAGGCACAGTTCAAACTCAGCCGGCTTCTCAGGCGTGACCGTCAGCCGGACGAGCCCGGACCACGGGTATTCGGTCCGTTGGGCCAGCTTGAGGGCCGGACCGTCGTCGAGCCTCAGCGAGGCCTCGCCCGCCGCGTAGAGATTGACGTACGCCCGCCGCTTGGCAACCGCGCAGGCCAGCCCGCCGACCTGCGGGATGATCCTCGCCAGGTTCGTCGGGCAGCACGAAAGCCCTATCCACGAGCTACGCTGCCCGCCCTTGCTGGCCAGAGGGTTCTGGTAGAAAAACGCGTCGCCGGAAAGCGAGATGCCCGAGATCGCCCCGTTGTAGAGCGCAAGTTCCATCACGTCGGCGTACTTGGCCTGCCCGGTCAGCAGGTTCATCCGGTGCTGCCAGAGAACGTTGGCGATATTGGCGCACGATTCGCAATAAGTCCTGTTGGGCAGCAGGTACGGATCGCCGAAGCCCTCGTCGCCGTACTGGGCGGTGCCGATGCCGCCGGTGATGTACATCTTGCGCCTGACCACGTCCTGCCAGATGTGTTCCGCGGCCCGCTGGTACTGCGGCGCATCCATGAAACGCGCGATGTCCGCCATGGCCGCGTACACGTAACCCGCCCGGACGGCGTGGCCTATGGCGTCCTGCTCGATGAGCGGCTTGTGGTCCTGCATCCGGCCGTTGCGCACGCGGTTCCGCGCCCGGCGGGTCTCACGGACCTTGTCCTGTCCGGTCAGCCCTTCGGGGATTGGCGCCATAACCGCGGTGTTGGGGTCGAAGGGCTTGCGCTCGGTCCCGTGGGCGTATCCGCGCTCGTCGAGGAAGAACCGCGAAAGCTCCAGGTACCGCCGCTCGCCCGTGGCGCGGTAGAGCTTGACCAATGCCAGCTCGACCTCCTCGTGGCCGGGCACGTCGTAACGCTTGCCGGGCCCGAAGACGCCGTCGATGTTGTCGGCAAACCGCCTGGCCGCGTCCAGGACCCTCGTCTGCCCGGTGAGGCGATAATGCTCGACCGCCATCTCGAAGAAATGCCCCGCGTTGTACAACTGATGCATTATCCGCATGTCATCCCATCGCTTGTCGCTGTCGCGCAGGATGAAATACGTGATCAGGAATCCATCCTTCTGCTGGGCGGCCAGGATGTGGTCGATGATGCCTTCCGAGCGTTTGCGCAGCAGATCGTCGTCGCGGTTTTCCAGGCAGTACATCGCGCCTTCAAGGGCCTTGTAAAGGTCCGAGTCGAAGGCCGAGTGGCCGCTAGGGTCGCCCTTGATCTTACCCGCGGCCTTGTCGAAGTTCGTCACGTGACCGTCCTTGTCCAGGCAGTCAAACGCATGGGGAACGGTCACATCGTGTCCGGCCTTGAGCCGCGGCCCCCAGAACCCGCCGCTAAGCTCGACCTTGTCGTTGGGCACCTCTTTTAGCCCGCGAAGGGGAGGGACGCCGGGAAACTCGGCGGCGCCGGCTGGGTTCGAGGCAAGAGCGCACATGATCAGCACTCCGCACAAGGCATGAAGATGCCGGCCTGGCGCGGGCCGGGACGCAACCGACGTGACCGGCCGGTCATGATGATCCAAGACTCGCATTGCATACCCTTCTTCCGATCTTCAGACATTGGGGCCTTCAAGGCCCCGACACACATCTGAAACAGCCGCCGGGCCTCCATGTTGCTCATGCTCGGCGGATAAGGCGGCAGGTGGCGGGCAAGAAACGCGGGTCGCCGGCTTGTCCTGTCTCAGGGCAAGCCAGGTGCTCATGTCGGATTGCGCATGGATCCGCGGAACGCCGGTCACCGGCGGTCGTGGGCGACCAGGCGGCAGATGGTTTGGCTCGGGCATAGTTCGGCTATCACGCCGGCTACTTCGGGCTTGGGAGGACCTTGCCTTCAGGGTAGTCCTTGCCGCTGTTGCTTAACACCACGGACTGGAGCCAACTCTCCAGTTCGGCCTTCATCCGCGCGACGATCTCCGGGTTCTTGGAGGCTATGTCTGTCGTCTCGTTCGGATCGGCCCCGAGGTCGTACAGTTCCCACGTGCCGGGCGTGACGCCGGCGCGCGACCCGGCTGGTTTCTCGGACTTTCTCCCTTGCCCGCCTTTATGGACCTTGTATCGGCCTTTGATCCAGGCCGACGGGCCGCATTCCGGCGTGAGGCCGCCGCCGCCAACGGTGTCGTCGTACGACCAGAACCCCATCGGCTTGGGCCTTTCGGCCATCTTGCCGTCCAGAAGGGGCACGAGGCTGATCCCGTCGAGCGGCTCGACCTGGTTGGGCACCTTCACCTTCAGGATGTCCACGATGGTCGGGTATATGTCGCAGGTGTTGGCGGACACCTCCGTCACGGCCGGCCTGGTTATCCGCGCCGGCCACTCGATCAGCCCCGGCACGCGGATGCCGCCCTCCCACAGTTCGCCCTTGCGGCCGCGCAGGCCGCCGTTGGCGCCGTGCTCGTCGGGGTTCTTGTCGTCGTGCCACGCGCCGTTGTCGCTACAGAACCACAGCAGCGTGTTGTCCGCGATGCCGAGCTTCCGCAGCCCGTCGCGCAGCGTGCCCATGGCGCGGTCGACACCCACAAGCTCGCCATAGTACGCCGAGCCGCCGGCCGCCTTCTGGTCCTCGGGCATCGGCTTGTGCGGCACGTGCGGGCTGCCGAACCAGACCACCGCCAGGAACGGCTTCTTCTGCCCGGCCATGTCGGTGATGAACTTCAATGCCTGCGCCACGATGGCGTCCGAGCCGTCGCCCGGCACTTTCACGTTCGTGCCGTTGTGGCTGAACGTCCAGTTGGTGTCGAACCAGTTGGAGACCGAGAACCACTCGTCGAAACCGAACTTGCCCGGTCCGTGCGGGTCGGCCGCGGCGATCGGCTTGCCGAAGCCGGCCACGCCGTTGAGGTGCCACTTCCCGAAATGCCCCGTGGCATAGCCCGCCCGCTTGACGGCCTGGGCGACGGTCATTTCCTGATTCCGCAGCGCCACGCCCGGCCAGTAGCATCCCATGCGGTTTGGGTGCCGGCCGGTCATCACGCTGGCCCGCGTCGGCGAGCAACTCGGGTGCCCGGAGTAGAAACGGTTAAACCTCAAGCCCTCCCTGGCCATGGTGTCGAGCGCGGCGGTCTTGATCTGCTTCAGGCCGTTATAGCTCACATCCCCCCAGCCCTGGTCGTCGGTCATGGCCAGGATGATGTTGGGCCGGTCAAGGCTGGTATCCGCAGCCGCGGCCGCCAGTACCGGCAGCCGGCCTGCCGACAGCGCCGCCGCTCCCACGCCAACCACCTTGAGGAATTGCCTGCGATTCATGACGGACATCCACATGCTCCTTGTAATGACATCACTTCCTTGGACTTCTCCACGCCGCCGCCGACGTCGCCGCCACAAAAGAATGCGGGCCGCCGACCAGAAGGGCCAGGACAATTGCCGCAGCCGTGCGACTTGCAGGCGTGTGCCTCATCCCCGCCGTCAGACTGGCTATCCACGTCGAGCGCGCGAACATTCGAAGATCACTTTTCCTGTAGGAAGCAGACATCACATTCAAGGCCTAAAGGGTTTCAACTCAATGCCCCAGTCACGGTTCCTGCGAAAAGCTGCCCCCAGGCATGAAAACAAAACAGGCGAGCCCGCAAGGGCCCCCCAAGGGGAGCCGCACGGAACGCCGTCGTGCCGGTCATGATGAGAGCGGGCGTCTCTCGGAGAGTTGACTCTGACGCACGTACGCACTGCGCGGCCATCCGAAGGTCCTGGAAGCTACCTGCGCAAGAACCGGATGAGCCTTATAATCGCCCATCCTATTGTGGACTTTAGCCATTTCGTGTCGTACACCAGGTGTCCAGTCCTTGTGCGGCAGGAATCCAGGCAACTCCACCTTCAATGGACAACTTGTATTAATTCCGTAAGTCTTTGTCGGCAAAGACTTATACTCGCTCAAAAACGGCTAAACCGCACCTATTGTGTCTACTCTAAAATTGCCTCAAACCTTAGCTCGACTTTTGCCATTTTTGAACAGGTTACGCCGCCAAACTGAGGCGGCACACTGGCGAAAAAAAGGGGTCTTCCGGATATTGCGTAGGTAGGCAGGGGACAAGACAGCCCTTCCGGCGGGCTCTTGGGGGCCCCGCCCCCAAGAGCCCGGAGTTTATCGCTTTACGGCTGCC
>Ga0315282_10016593_pt1 | contig 10746 bp, 9 predicted proteins | sample YL17G07_20_MG_FD_203693 | JGI IMG/M metagenome (GOLD analysis project Ga0315282, IMG submission 203693) | Sediment microbial communities from Yellowstone Lake, YNP, Wyoming, USA - YL17G07_20 | ecosystem: Environmental > Aquatic > Freshwater > Lake > Sediment | place: USA: Wyoming | collected... | reverse complement strand
CATAATGCCCTTCGCCATACCGGGGTGGATGTTGTGGCCGTGCACGGTAATGACGGCCGTATTTGCGCTGAATGTCTCCTTGTTCAGCTCCCCGGCCGTGTCCCCGTCGACGGTGTAGGCAAACTGAGCTCCAAATTTCTTGATGTCGAAGTACTTTGTCCCGTTCCCGACCTCCTCGTCAGGGGTGAAGCCGACCTTGAGGTCCCCGTGCAGGATGTTGGGCTTCTCGAGCAGGGTCTGCATGGCCGTCATGATGATCGCGATCCCCGCTTTGTCGTCAGCGCCGAGGAGCGTCGTGCCATCGCTTGTAATGATCGTCTTCCCGACGTTGTTCTTGAGATCCGGGTTCTCCGATTCACGAATGACCACGGACGGATCTCCAGGCAAGGTGAGGTCGCCGCCCCGATACGTGATCACCTGCGGCTTGACGTTTGCGCCGGATGTCGAGGGCGATGTGTCGACGTGTGCGATGAACCCGATGGTCGGGACTTTGCCGAATGCCGGGTCGGTTTTCGGCACGTTGCCGGGAAGCGTCGCCATCACGTAGCCGTACTTATCAATCGAAGCATCTTTCAATCCGAGCGCCTGGACTTCCTTCACGAGAAGATTGAGGAGGTCAAACTGCTTGGACGTGCTTGGGTACGTCTCGACATCATCTTGCGACTGCGTGTCGATCTTCACGTACCGAAGAAATCTATCGAGTGCCGTTTCTTTCATTGGCCTCTCCTTAAGACAGAAGGTGAATGATCTGAACTGAATCGTGCCGACTGACCGCTGCTCTCCGCGGCAGTGATGCGGCGGACAATCTGTAGCAAGCGCCACATTCAACAGGTCAAGATTGTGCTCTTTGATTGAGGCATCACTTTTTCTGACAGGACAAAGGCCCGAAATCGTCGGCAGGTGCGTTGGCCGTTTCATCGTGCGTTTAAATTCCGGCCGACTGTAGATACTCAGACAGATTCCACCCTGACCAAACGCCGGAATTTTCGGCCCGTGCGGTTGGCGATCCATCAAGTGCGTTTCGATTTCGGGCAACGTTTTCTTTTGTCCATTTCTTTTCCTAAAAGAAATGGACAACTCTGTCCCGTGAAATTCACCCGACTCACATCCCTCGCTCTGGATGGCACTTTTCCGCCGAAGGCGGATGCCAGAAAGTCCCGCTGTACGGGATGCCGCCGTTTTTGTATTTCATTAAAGGTGGCGGCAAAAACTTGTGCCGGAATCGGAACCCACGGGAAGATTCAGCTTCCCGCTTGCCGAAATTCCCCGCCGTCGAGAAGAAAATAATCGATGGCCGTTCGGAAAATTGGCGGGGAATTAAACCCACTGTTCAAACCGCCTCACGCTCAAGCCATCGATTCCGGCACTTTAGTGAAAGATCTCCTCTCCCACTGGTTTGTTCGATATAGGGACTCTCTCAAATCCCAAAGTGCCTGAAAACACAAGAAGAGTTCCACTTGACATCCTATCGCCAGCGGACCGTTCCCCAGCGTTCCGGATCGAAAAGTTTCGGGTCAAGCTTACCTCCAGCCTTGATCCTGGAGTACTCTTCCGTCATGACGACCTCTCCGTCCAGTTTGATGACTACCTCGGGTGAGATCCAGCAGCCCGCCAGGCGCATGTACTCGTTGAACTGCACTTCCTGTGTCTGCGATCCGTCCTCTCCTGCGGGCTGCAGGAGCCGCACGAAGTAGAGGCGTTCCTTGTCGATCCAGAACTGAGGCGAGTGGGAATCCCCCTTCTTCGCGCCGACGACGTAGATCGGCCTGTCTTGCCACGAGTCCTCTCGGAGAATCGACAGGTCGAACTGAAATTCCTTCAGCTTGGCGAGCGTCTGCCGGACGGGGAGGAAGTACACATCGAAGCCCAGGAGGAGAAAAGAGTGGATGGTCCGCCGCGCACGGATGAGCTGCTCGGAGCTCTTGATCTCCCCCGACTGGGAGAGTACGAAGAGGGCGACGGGAAGAACGATCAGTCCGGTCATGAGAGTGCGTGGATGAATGGGGTAAGGGGGAGCGTGACAGGCGATAATTAACGGGAAAAAGAAGAAAATTCAAAGTGGAAAGTACGGGATTTCATTGCTCTCACTCCTCTCATGTCCTCTTGAGGAATTCGAGCACGAGACGGGAAAACGCCTGAGGAGCCTCCGCGTGTATCCAGTGTCCTGTGTCAAGACCGAGGATCTCTGCCTGAGGGAATAGCTTCCTGATGCCGGGGACGTCCGAGTCGCGAACGTAACCCGAGCGCTCGCCCCTGACGAACAGGGTCGGTTTTGTGAATGTCCCCTCAGATTCTATCGCTCTTGTGATTTCGTCATAGTTTCTCCTGATCGCCTCCAGATTCACCTTCCACCGAAATCCTCCTGATTCATCGCGGCCCAGGTTCTTCATCAGGAATTGTCGCGTGGGGAGGTCCTGTATCTTCTTCGCCATCGCTTCATCAACCTGCTGCCTTGAAGAATACGTGCTCAAATCGAGAGGCAGCATGGCGTCGAAGATCTCGTCGTGCACCGGCGGGTAGGCGCGGGGAGCCATGTCAACCACGACGAGCTTGCTGACGCGGTCGGAAAAAGTGAGCGCGAATTGCATCGCGGTCTTCCCCCCAAGCGAATGGCCGAGCACATGAGCTGTTTTTAATTCACGATCGTCAAGGAACTCCCTTAGGTCTTCCGCGAGGGCGTCGTACGTGAAGACGTCGGAGTGAGGAGAATGACCGTGGTTGCGCTGGTCGATGGCGAACACTCTGAACGATTCGCTGAAGATCTTGCTCAGTGTATGCCAGTTGTCAAGCGAGCCGAAGAGCCCGTGAAGGATGATGAGAGGATGGCCGGAACCGTACTCTTGAACGTGGAGCGTCATTCCAAATCGGATGAAGTTGAGACCCCCGGGAGACGCTAGTTGGCGGCGGCGCGCAGCGTGAATCGAGGTATGGTCACTCTGAACAGCTCGCCGTTCTCCCGCTGCATCAGGTAGGTCCCCTCCATGGTTCCCTCGAGCGTTTCGAGAATGCAGTAGCTGTTGTATTCGAAGTGCTTGCCGGCGGGGATCACCGGCTGTTTCCCGACGACCCCCTCTCCCTCGACTTCTTCGACCCGGCCGCTGGAATGCCTGATGAACCAATGCCGCCGCAAGAGCTGGACCGTCTGGCCGGTCTGATTGTCGATTCGGATGAAGTATGCGAAGACAAACTTTCTCGCCAGCACGTCCGATTGCCCGTCGATGTAGATCGGCTGGACCGCGATGCGAATACCCTCGGTTGTGGCGATATAAGCCTGCATCTGCTGCGAACCCTTCTTCCTACAAATTAGCTTCAAAGAAGGAGAACCACAAGTGCCCGTTAAAAGGAGTGGCGTCCTGGAGGGCAGGTAACCCGCCCGACTGAACGAATAGTCGTTCGGGCGGGCTCCCGACACTACCCGTACAGAGACCCAAAGCAGGACACTACGCTAGAAGGTGAAACATCCCCCGTTCTCCAGAATAGGGAGCAGGGCGATATCAATCGCGTGGCGCTGCCCGAGCTCTCGGAAAAAGTCACCGTAGCCGGTATCGCCGGCGAAGTAGACGGTGCGGCCTTCAGCTTGAATGACATAGCCGCAGCATGCCGAGCTGTTGCGATCCCACGGCCTCCTTTTGCTCACGTGTTGAGCGGGGGTGCAGGTGATCCTCAGGCCGGCCCGTTCGATCTCCTCCCACCAGCTCATCTCGACGATGTCCCGGAATCCCGCGCGGCGTCCATACGGGGCAAGCCCTCGCGGGAACACCACGGTCGATGTGCCCCGGCGCCTGAGCCACCGCAGAGTCATGACGTTAAGGTATGCCCGGCTTCTGGAGCCGCGGGAAGACAAAGGAGATGGTCCGGGCGTAGATCGGGTCAGTCAGGATCGAGAAGCCGCCGAGCTGAATCAGGACCGTCGCGTGGTTGATGAAGGTAACGGAATCCGGCATGAGAGCTCGAAGGATGTTACTGATTACTTCCAAGGCATGCAATCGGGCTGATCACGAGGCGGCGGGAGAGTCGATGATTGACGGTGAAGGGATTTTCCTTCATATTGCTTTATGACCTCACCCTATCCCTCCCCCGGGCGGAGAGGGGATCCCGGCATGCCGGACTACGACGTCATCATCATCGGCGGCGGAGCCGCGGGATTGATGTGTGCTATGGAGGCAGGCAAGCGCGGGCGCTCCGTTCTGCTGCTCGAGCGCAACGAGAAGATCGGCGAAAAGATCCGCATCTCGGGCGGCGGAAGGTGCAACTTTACGAATCTCAGCGCCGATCATGCCAACTATATCTCGCAGAACCCCCACTTCTGCAAGTCGGCGCTTGCGCGCTACCGGACGTCGGATTTCATTGGGTTGATGGAGAAACACAAAATCACGTATCACGAGAAGACGCTGGGCCAGCTGTTCTGCGCCGGAAGCTCTCTGCAAATCATCACCATGCTGCTGGCGGAATGCGGCGAAGCCGGGGTCCAGATGCGGCTCGGATGCGAGGTCAGACAGGTGAAGAAGGAGCATGCCTTCATCGTCTCGACCGGTGTCGGCAGCTGTGCGTCGCGCTCTCTCGTCATTGCCACAGGCGGTCTCTCCGTTCCACAGCTTGGTGCGACGAACTTCGCGTTCAACCTTGCGCGCCAGTTTGGCCTGAAGGTGACCAAGCTCAGGCCGGGACTTGTGCCGCTGACGTTTCACTTGGCGGATCTGAAATTCTTCAGCTCGCTCGCGGGGGTCTCGATCGATGCAGTGGTAGGATTTGACGACGTCTCATTTCGGGAGAAGGTGCTCTTCACGCACCGAGGCTTGAGCGGACCAGCAATCCTCCAGATTTCTTCCTACTGGAGGGAGGGGGAACCGATCTCTCTCGACGTGCTGCCGGAGACCGACATCCTCCAGCTTCTCCTGGCAAACCAACAAAGCAAGAAGGAGCTTGCCACGCTTCTCGACCAGCATCTACCGCGGCGATTTGCGCTCCAATGGTGCGAGAGAATCGGAGGCTCGAAGCCGATGAATCAGTTCTCACGGAGTGAGCTCGAGCTTCTTTCGGCAGGGCTCCGTCACTGGGAAATCCGCCCAACCGGAACGGAGGGATTCGGAAAGGCTGAAGTCACCGTCGGTGGGGTCGACACGGACGAGCTTTCCTCGAAGACGATGGAGGCCAAGCGGGTGCCGGGGCTCTATTTCGTAGGAGAATGCGTGGATGTTACCGGTTGGCTCGGGGGCTATAATTTCCAGTGGGCATGGTCCTCAGGATGGGTAGCAGGACAGTGTACCTGATCATGAGGCTCCACTACATGCTCGCTGCCGGGGGAGGCCCGGTTCGCGCACAAAAAAAAGCGCCGACCCTCAGTCAAAGACTAAAGATCGACGCTTGTTCTCAGCGTACAGCTGTGTTTGTCCGCGTTGCGCGGACTTGCCTAAGTTTTTGTGGTTGCCTAAGCGGGGAGGCAACCCTTAGGCGGCCCAACCTCATGCCATGCACCGTAAGATGGCAGCGAGGCAGGCACCCGTAATGTATCCATTCCAAAGGCAATTGTCAAGTGCAGATTGACAAAGAGTCGACAGCCCCATACCAGCAGTAGCTAAAAATGAGAAGCCGTTAGTGAGCCAGGACAGACTGGGGCTGGATCCGTCCCCCACTCGAAGGGGGCCGTAAACTGGAAACTCGAAACCCTGCATCCTGACCTGAGCAATACCTTGTTGCTCACCGGGGAGCTCGTTTCGCCCGTCTTGCCTGCAGATCGGTCAATACTTCGGCGTCACACCGAGATTATAGAATATGAATGAATAGATGTCTGCGAGTTGCTCGATTGCCTTCGTCGTGCTGCTCCCGCCATGGCCCGCACGCGTCTCGATGCGGATCAAGGTGGGCTCATCGCCCCCGTTCTTCTCCTGCAGCGTTGCGATATACTTGAATGAGTGGGCCGGCACGACGCGATCGTCATGGTCGGCAGTTGTGACGAACGTCGCGGGGTATTTTGCACCCTGGCGGATATTCTGCAGCGGGGAGTAACGGTAGAGGGCCTTGAATTGCGCCTCGCTGTCGCTCGATCCGTAGTCGGGGATCCAGTTCCACCCGATCGTGAACTTGTGGAACCGGAGCATATCCATGACGCCCACCTGAGGGATGGCGACCTTGAAGAGCTCCGGCCGCTGGTTGATGACGGCGCCGACCAGTAGGCCGCCGTTCGACGCCCCCTGGATCGCAAGCTTCTCGGGCGAGGTGTACTTGTTCGCGATCAGGTACTCCGCTGCGGCAATGAAATCGTCAAAGACATTCTGTTTCTTCAGTTTTGTCCCGGCCTCGTGCCATTTCTCGCCGTACTCGCCGCCACCTCGGATGTTCGCCGAAGCGTAGACGAATCCTTGCTCCAGGGGCGCCAGACGCAAAGCGTTGAAGGAAGGGGAAGTCGTGATGTTGAAGCCGCCGTATCCGTACAAGAGGGTCGGATTCTTGCCGTCGAGGACGAGCCCCTTCTTGTGCACGATGAACATCGGGACGCGAGTGCCGTCCTTGCTTTTGTAGGATACCCGCCTGGTTTCGTAGTCAGCGGGGTTGAATTCCGGAATCTCGGGAGCGCGGAACAGTGTGGATGTTCGCGTCGCAATATCGTACCGGTAGATCGTCGGAGGGAAGGTGAAGGAGGTGAAGGTGTAGAAGATGAACGTTTGGTCTTTCTGCCCGCCGAAGCCGCCTGCAATCCCGAGGGCCGGCAGCTCGATCTCGTTCTCGAGCTTCCCGTCGAGACTATAGACGTACGCCCGCGTCGTGACATCCTTCAGGTATGTGGCGAAGAGCTTCCCTCCGGCCGTGCCGACACCTTGCAGCGGCTCGGGCTTTTCAGGGAGGATCTCTTTCCAGTCCTTTTCTTCGGGGTTACTGGGGTCGAACAGAAGGACCTTTCCGTTTGGCGCGTTCTTATCCGTGCGGATCAACAGCCTATCACCGATGTTGTCCACGACGCTGTAGCTGTCGTCACCGATTTCGGATACAATCGGTCTGAAGGCCTTTTCCTCCTTTGAATCGTCACGAAAGAAGAGCGCGTTGCCTTTCTTTCCCGTCGACTCATCGGAAACTGAAAGGAGAGCAAACCGTTCGTCTTCAGTCGTGCCGACAAAGTGGAAGCGTTCGGCATGAACCTTGTCTTCATAGACAAGCTCATCGCTCGACTGCGGCTTGCCCACCCGGTGGTAGTACACGCTCTGGAAGACGTTCTTCGTGGTGAGCTCCTTTCCCTCCTCCGGTGCCGGATAGCGGCTGTAGTAGAACCCGTCCCCCCGCCAGGCGGCTCTGGAGAACTTAATCCAACGCAGGGAGTCCGGGAGCCTCTTCAGGCTGGCCATCTCCATCACGTAGAGCTCCTGCCAGTCCGATCCGCCTCTCGAGATCCCGTAGGTGGCGTACGTTCCCTCCTTCGAGAGGGAAAACCCGCTTAAGCGTGCCGTGCCGTCTTCGGAGAATGTGTTCGGATCCAGCACCACCTCCGGTTTGCCGTCGAGCCCCTTTTGCCGGTAAAGCACGCTCTGATTCTGCAATCCGTCGTTTTTCGAAAAGAAGAAGTACTCGCCCTTCTTGAACGGGGCGCTGTATTTTGGATAGTTGAACAGCTTTTCCAGCCGCTCTTTGACCTGCTGGCGGAACGGGATCTTCTCCAGGTATGCAAACGTGACCTTGTTTTCCGCTTCGACCCACTCGCGGGTCGCGGGTGAGTTTTCGTCCTCAAGCCAGCGGTAGGGGTCGGCCACCTTCAAGCCGAAATAGGTGTCAACCTGGTCGACCTTCTCGGCGTGGGGATACTGCAGCTTCTGGCCGGTCGAGTGTTCCGTGGCCAGCGCGAGTGCGACGGCAAGCGTGACGAGGAACATCCAGGCATTGCGAGTCGGTTTCATGAAAGTACCTCCCGATTAGGTTGGAAGAGCGAAATCGTAACTCCCCGTGAGGGAGCCTCCATCCCGCAGGCCGACATTTCACCCCCGTCAAGAGGAGAAGAACCTCCAACCCAAACTTCACTTGGGGGTGAAATGGAACGCACGAAGAGGCCGTCCGACACACCTGCCGGACGATTTCGACCTGCAGAGGGAATGATATCTTTGTCCCGAAATCGTGGCAGGCGGGGAGACGAATCATCGTGCGTTCGATTTCGGGACTACTTTCTTTCTGGCACTTTCTTTTGTAAAGAAAGTGCCAAGCATACATTCAGGAGCGTTCAGAGAAAAAAACCACTTTTTGGGAGTTGCACTGGTCTGTCTCTGATCCGTATGTCGATGTTATTAGTGTGACTGCGGCAGCATCGTGTCGTGATATCTTCTTTTGAACAGAAAGAAGACCGGTATTCCGATCAGGACGGTCAATAAAGCAATGGATGATTCGGTCGGACGTTCAAAGAACGCGAGGATCAGAATGAGGAGGCCGGCGAGCACATACACGAGCGGGACGACGGGATAGCCGGGAAGGAGTCGCTTGGTCCGCTCTGAAGGGGCCAACCGAAAGACTCCGAGGATCGCCACGATGGGGAAGATCCCGAGTGAAAATCCCATGTAGGTCAAGACCTGGTCGAAAGTGCCGGACAGCACCATGATAACCGAAATTGCTGCCTGAAGCAACAGCGACTTTGCCGGAACCAGGAATCTCGGATGAATCTCCGAGATCGATTTGAAGAAATATCCGTCCTTCGCCATGGAGAAGTAGACTCGCGGACCGAGAATGATGAACGCGCTGAGGGACGAAAAGAGCGCAAAGGAGATGAAGAGCGAAAAGACGGTTTCAATCGATCCGCCGAACAACGATCCCATCGCCAATCCGGCAATCGAGATCACGCCTTTCATGTCACCCGGTCTTATGGCGTAGACGAACAGGACATTCAGGGAGAGATACAGCAAGGTCACAACACCGGTCCCGAGGATCAGCGAACGAGGCAAATTCCTCGACGGATCCCGTACCTCTGAGCCGATATAGGTCGACGCATTCCATCCGCTGTAGGCGAACATGATCCACATCAGGGAAAGCCCGATCGTCTTCCAACCGCCGAAATCCAAGGCGAGGCTGCGGCCCTCAGCGAAATGACCGAATTCCCCCTCTCCCCAAAGAAACCCCAGGAGAAGGAGCCCCAGGATCAAGCCGACTTTCAATATGGTCAGGTAATTCTGGACCCTGGCTCCAAACTCAATCCCTCTCAGGTGGATGAGTGTGAAGAGGAGGATCACGATGATAGAGAGGATTTTCTTCGCCATCATCGGATCATTGAGGCCGAGGCTTTGGCTCCAGCCGAGCCATTGGGGGAATGCTCTGCTGAAGTATTCACTGAACCCGATGGAAGATGCGGCGATCGGAGCTGAGAACCCGACGACGAATGAGACCCAACCGCTCAGAAAGCCTATGGCGGGGTGGAAGAGTTTTGAAAGGAAGGTATACTCTCCGCCTGCCTGAGGTATTGCGGCACCGAGCGCCCCATAACTCAGAGCCCCGCACAAAGCAAGGATTCCACCGACGGCCCACAGAAGGACCATGAGGACGGGGTCCTCCAGGTCGGTCATGAGGAGGCCGGACGTTGTGAAGATTCCGGCGCCAATCATGTTGGCGATCACGATGTTCGTGACGGGGAAGAGGCCCAGCTTTCTTTCCAGCGAGGGATTCAGCGCGTCTTCCACGAGAGGTCACTTCGCTGATTTCTTGAAGCTCACGGAGAGGCCCGAGCGGCTCGACCTGTCGATCGTCGTCTCAAAATTCTTCAGCCCGCGGACGTATTGATAGAATTCCCCTGTGCCGTAGGAGCCCCATCCGCGATCGGACACATTGTGGGCCGTGTAGCAGCCGCCGACTTCGAGCTTTGGCGCCACGGCCGCGAAGTAGTTCGTATACCATCCCTTGTCGGCGTCGCAGAATGCGAAATCGAAGGGGCCTGCCAGCTTGGGCACCAGCTCGTGGGCATCCGCCAGCCTTGCATCAATGTAGTTCGAGAGGCCGGCCTCTTTGAAGTTTGTCACGGCCGTTCCGTAACGCGATTCATCGATCTCGATTGTGATAAGCTTCCCACCTGTCTTGCTGAGCGCCCACGCGATCCAGATTGCCGAATGGCCGGTCGACGTGCCGATCTCGAGCGCCTTCTTGTACTGATGTTTCAAAACAAGGTCGTGCAGGATTTTTCCATCGGCGGCGGGCACGTTCATATCGTGCCATCTGCCCGCGTGACGGTCAAGGAACGCCTGAACCTTCTTGTCCAGATCGGTCGGTACTCCTGTCTCCTGGGAGTGGACTTCGCCAGCCGGGAGTAACAGGAGGAGGGACGGAAGCAACATCGCAAGTCTGAAAGCCGTGAGCTTCATCTCGGGATCTCCTTTCACCTTATCTGCTCGACAGTGATTTGCCTGTACCGTCCAGCTGCAAACTACGATCTTCTGGATCCTCAAATCCCCCGTTGCGAAAGGGCGTGGCACGTGATTGACCGACTGGCGACTCAACTTTTGGCAGATCTCAGATCCCGTCTCTCATCACTGGTCAGGGCCGTCCGAGATGCAGGTCGAAAGGCTTGTCCACTACTCTTTCTGGCGGGTCAATTCGACCACAACGGTATTCGATGAGCACTCCGTGGGCAGCTCCCGATGGGCTACGCTTTCTTCAGAGCCTCCTTGACTCTCTCCGGCGTCATCGGAAGCTGGTGCAGTCTTGCTCCGACGGCGTCGAAGATTGCGTTGGCAACTACCGCACCCATCGTGATGATCGCTGGCTCGCCGCCCCCCTGAGGATCCGACTCCT
>Ga0315282_10016592_pt1 | contig 10747 bp, 7 predicted proteins | sample YL17G07_20_MG_FD_203693 | JGI IMG/M metagenome (GOLD analysis project Ga0315282, IMG submission 203693) | Sediment microbial communities from Yellowstone Lake, YNP, Wyoming, USA - YL17G07_20 | ecosystem: Environmental > Aquatic > Freshwater > Lake > Sediment | place: USA: Wyoming | collected... | reverse complement strand
GGGGACGACGGGCACCTGTGCCTGTCTGGCCACCAGTCCCACGCCCCGTCGGAGCGGCCAGATGCGCCCGTCAGGGGTGCGGGTGCCTTCGGGAAAGACCAGCACCAGCTCCCCCCGCCGGAGGCGGGCCACCGCCTTGCGGAGGGCCCGTACGTCCGCCCCTCCCAGGCGGAGGGGGAAGGCGTTCAGCGACCGGATGAGCCAGCCGAAAAGGGGGATCCGAAACAGGCTCTCCCGGGCCATGTAGTGCACCTGTCTCGGGAGGCCGGCAGCGACCAGGACCGGGTCAAAGAAGCTCTGGTGGTTGCTGACCAGGAGGGCGCCGCCCCGGCCGGGCACCTTCTCCCGCCCCCACACGCGGTAGCGGAAGAGGAGGAGCACACCCAACCGGCAGACACACCGGCAGATGCTGTACCACCAGCGCTGAAGGAACGCGAAGCTCACGACGGGGGGTTCTCCTTCCGCAGAGGCCGAGCGTGTACGAGCATCCGCTCTACCACCTCGGCCACGGTCATGCCGGTGCTGTCGATGACCACGGCCCCCGGCGGGACGCGGAGCGGCGAGACGGGACGGCTCTGGTCCCGCCGATCGCGCTCCTGGATATCCCGGCGGACCTGGTCGCGGGCGGGGGCGAGGCCCTTGGCCTTCCACTCTTCGGCACGCCGGCGGACCCGCTCCTCCAGGCTCGCGTCCAGGTAGAACTTGACCGCAGCGTCCGGGAAGACGACCGTGCCCATGTCCCGTCCTTCGGCCACAACCCGGCCCCCGCGAGCAAACTCCCGCTGACGCTCCACCATGTGGGGTCGCAAGGGGCCGCAGCCAGCCACGAACCCGGTCAGTTCGGTCACCTCAGGCGTCCGGATGGCCTCCGTCACCTCGTCGCCGTCGATGAAGACGCGGGTGGTACCTGTGGAGACGTCCAGGCGAATATCCGTGTGCTCGAGAAGGTCGATGAGGGCCTGGCTTGAGGTCATGTCCACCCCCGCCCGCTGGGCCGCCAGGGCGAGGGCCCGGTACATGGCTCCGGTGTCCAGGTAGCGGTAGCCAAGTCGCCGGGCCAGTTCCCGGGCGACCGTGCTTTTCCCGCTGGCTACCGGGCCGTCGATGGTGATGATGTCACTGGCGGGAGTGCCCATATGAGGATGAGTATGCCCTGTCCGCCTCGGCCGGACAAGCCTTTTCCCCTGGCTCAGCGCCGGGAGCAGGCCGCCACGCTGCGGGAGAAGCGCTCCAGCTCCTCGGCACCCTCGAGGACCCCGACCTCGATGGTGAACTCCTGGACCTCGCCAGGCCCGAGGTGGACCAGGGTCCCCTCCTTGCGGAGGACGGCCCGCGGGGCCATGGGGCAGTTGGCCGGTTCGATGCCGACGACGTACTCCCCCTGCCCCATCTGCTTCCATTCGAGCATGTAGGGGAGGGCCTCTTTCCGGAAGCGGAGGTACACGCCCAGGCCCCGGCCCCCGAGGGCCGTCCGGTTGACCAGTCCGACGTGAGTGTAACCCGACGCGTCCGGATGGAAGGAGAGCCGGTAGACCCGCTCCTGATAACCCGGCTGGGGGCTGAGGAAGCGGGGGAAGTCCTTCGGTTCGGCCCTGGCGCGGTCGTCGAGGAAGTCCACGCTCTCGACTGCGGCCAGGAGTTCAGCATCGGCGTCCACGATGGGGTAGCCGATGTTGATGTGATAGAGGAGCATCAGGGGCTGAGGCCGGAAGCCTCGGTTTTCCACGGCGTCGGCGATGAAGAGCCGGCGGTGCCCCAGCCGGGCGGAGATGGACCTGCGAAGCACCATGTGCGGACCGAAGACCGCAGCCTCGGTCACCTCACCGGTGACCCGCATGACGAACTCCTCCCCTTCCCAGCGCTCCTCCACCTGGAGGTTGTGGGCGGGGACGTGCGAGATGCGACCGTGGAGGCCCAACTGCTCCCCTTGGTCGACGCAGGGGTGGTGGGCGTAGGTCAGCCCGCAGGTTGTGAGGAGCCCCCCGAAGAAGGTTCGAAGCCACGCCAGCCCCTCGGGTTCGTAGTAGGCGGGATGAGCGCTCTGGGTGGCCGAGCGCCAGCAGAGGGGCACCCCCCGGTAGTCGGCCCGGTCGATGTCCATCCCCCGGTCGACGAGGACGGTGAAGTCGAGGCCGCCGGCGGTGCGGAACTGCGCCGCGCGCACGCCTCGCTCCCGGCCGTCAGCCAGCTCCACCAGCCTGATGCCCGCCACCTGGCTGATGTCCCCCACCCGCTCCAGGAGTTCTCCCCGCGTCACGCTCTTCCCGAAAAGAACAGGCATGCTCCGCCCTCCGTCGCCAGGGTCGCATTCTCGTGTGAAGCCACCTATCTCCTGCCATCCTAACTCGGCCGAGGTCAAGAGAAAAGGGCGGCGGTCCCACGGAGGAAGGCCCGAAGAGGATTGCACGGGCTGGCATTCGGGCCGATAATGACGCCAGTGGCAGGCGTCCTTCTTGGAGAGGTTCCCGGCATGGCGAGGGTGAGCGGGCGGTTTCGCTTCGGAGGCCGGCTTCTTGGCGCCATCGAGAAGCGCGACCTCATCAACGCGAAGGACGTGGACCCGGAACTCTTGAAGGCCTACGGCGAACTGTACTGGGAGGCCGGGCGCTTCTCCGACTCCCTGGACTTCTTCCTCGGTGCTGGAGACTTAGACGGCCTCGCGAAGGTGAAGGCCCGGGCTATCGAAGCGGGCGACAGCTTCCTCCTCCACCGTCTGGAGGCTTCAGCCGCCTTGCGCGTCGAAAGGGAGGACTGGCTTCGCCTCACCGAGCAAGCGGAGAAGCTCGGGAAGGGGTCCGTCGCCGAGACGGCCCGCACGCGCGCCGGCGAACCTGCTCCCCCATCCGAACCGGGCCCGGGACCGGACAAGGGAGAGCCCCGCCGAGAAACCGGAAAGCGCTGACCGGGAGCCTCCGCCTCCTTTGGCCTGCTGGCGCCCCCGTTGCGGAAGCCTGGGTTGCCGAAGGACAAAACGCGTAGCAGCAGGCTGAGTGACCCGAGGCTCCCGGCTCCTCTGCCCCACCGCGGCGGCAACTATCGGGGGCGAGGCTCCGGCCCCATCAGCTTCAGCATGCCCAACTGCTTTGCAGACGCAGCAGTGCTCTGTGGCCGAAAACTGCCACTTTGACAGCATGGCTCCGCGCCGTATTATGTGTTGCGGCGGGGTGGGCAATACCAAGGGTGACCCATTCGAAGCACCAAGGAGGTTCGGGCATGGCCTGGGACGGGAAACTGGACGTGTTGGTCATCGGCGGAGGCATGATCAGTCAGGAGGTCATCCTCCCGACGGTCTTTCAGGAGCGACGGCGCGGGAAGGTGGGCCGGGTGCTGGTCAGCTCCCTCAGCGGCGACATCAACCAGCAGGTGCGGGCGGCGTTGCCGGGGGAGCCCTTCGCGCCCTACCCTGACCCGGACAAGGTGGACCCGAAGAAACCTTTCCCCGAACTCTTTCGCCAGGCCCTCACCGACCTCGGCGGGAAGGGCATCGTCATCGTCGCCACCCCCGACCACCTGCACACCCCCATGGTCCTGGCGGCCCTCGAGGCAGGCTACGACGTGAGTTGCATGAAGCCGCTCTGTTTGAAGGTGGCGGAGGCACACCAGATCGACGCAAAGGCGCGCGACCGCGCCCGCTACGTCCTCACCGACTACCACAAGCGCCATGACCGGGCGGTGCGGGCCGCCCGCCACCGCTACCGCAAGGGCGACCTGGGGGAGATGCTCCACGGCCACGCCTGGATCGAAGAGCCCAAGTACATGCCCCTGGACAAGTTCAAGCGCTGGGCCGCGGAATCGAGCCCCTTCGAGTACATCGGGGTGCACTACGTGGACGTGTACTACTTCGTCACCGGCCTTAAGCCGAAGAGGCTGGTGGCCTTCGGGCAGAAGAAGTACCTCCCCACCCGGGGCTCCGACGCCTTCGACGCCGTGCAGGCCACCATCGAGTGGGAGGACGGCTCCGTGCTCTGGGTGCAGACCTCCTGGGTCCTCTCGGCCAAGGGGTCGGCCATGACCCGCCAGGGACTGAACCTGGTCGGCACCATGGGTGAGTACTGGGCCGACCACATGGACCGCAACCTCCATTTCGTCACCGAGGAGAAGGGCTTCGAGCACTACAACCCCAACTTCTTCAAGGCCTACGACAGTTGGGAGGGGGAGGGCCTGACGGACCACGTGGGCTACGGCTACGAAAGCGTCCAGCAGGCCTTAGACGACGTCAGGTCCATCCTCAAGGAGACGGAAGGGCTCCCGGAGGCGCGGGCCGTCGCCCGCCGAAAGCAGATACTCGAAGGCTGGAAGGACCTGCGCGCACTCCCGCACCAGGCCCTCATCGGCGTCGCCGTGAACGAAGCAGTCCGCCTGAGCATCGAGCATGGCTCCGCCTGGGTCGGCTTCGACGAGCAGATGTACCCGAAGTTGTGTTAGGCGCTCAACCGGCGCCCACGAACCTCTTGCTGTGAGCGGGGCAGGGGGGCAGAGCAGGAAGGAGGAGTTAGGGATGGGGAAGAGAGGGCGACCGCTGCTCTACGCACTGGTGGTGACTATGTGCCTGGCACTCAGTGCCCAGCCCACTGAGGCCCAGGAGAGCCTTTGGGAGAAACGCAACGATGCTGGGACCGAGGCCTACCAGCAAGGCAAGTATGCCGAGGCGGAGAAGATGTGGGCAGCTGCCCTCACCGAGGCTGAGAAGTTCGGCGCACAGGACACCCGCCTCGCCAGCAGCCTCAACAACCTGGCCGACTGTTACCGGCAACAGGGGAAGTACGCTGAGGCTGAGCCGCTCTATGAGCGCGCACTCGCAATCAGGGAGAAGGTTCTCGGGCCCGAGCATCCAGATGTTGCTCAGACCCTAAACAACCTGGCTGAGCTCTACCGCGCCCAGGGCAAATACGTTGAGGGTGAGCCACTTTGTAAGCGCGCACTCGCCATCAGGGAGAAGGTTCTCGGGCCGGAGCACCCAGACGTAGCCCAGACCCTCAACGACCTGGCCGAACTGTACGGGATACAGGCCAAGTATGCTGAGGCTGAACCACTCTGTAAGCGCGGACTCGCCATCAGGGAGAAAGTCCTGGGAGCCGAACACCCGGACGTGGCTACCAGCCTCAACAACTTGGGCTTACTCTACAGTGACCAGGGCAAGTACGCTGAGGCCGAGCCGCTTTATCAGCGGGCGCTCGCCATCACGAAGAAGGCCCGGGGAGCAGCGCACCCGGACGTCGCGACGAGTCTCAACAATCTGGGCGAACTCTATTACGACCAAGGCAGGTTCGTGAAGGCCGAGCCGTTCCATAAACTGGCGCTTGCCATCCGAGAGAAGGCCTTGGGACCGGAGCACCCGGACGTTGCCGAGAGCCTGAACAACCTCGCTGTGCTCTACGAAGCCGAGGGCCGGCCTGCCGAGGCCGAGCCGCTCTATAAGCGCGCGCTCGCCATCGCCGAGAAGGCCGTGGGACCAGAGCACCAGCACGTAGCGACCGGCCTGAACAATCTGGCCGGGCTTTACTGTGCCCAGGGCAAGCACACTGAGGCTGAGCCACTCTACAGGCGCGCTGTCGCCATCTACGAGAAGGCCCTGGGGCCGGAGCACCCCACAGTAGCGACCTGCCTGGAAAACTACGCCGACCTTCTGCGGAAGATGAACCGCAGCGAGGAGGCAGAGAAGTTGGAGGCCCGGGCTAAGGCCATCCGCGCCAAGCAAGCCCAAGAGACCCCCGCCAGATGAAACTGAGGGGTCCGCTTGCTGTCGAACCGGGCGCTGTTGAGTTCGGGCAGTGCCAGCCTGGCTGCTTCCCACCTTTGCCCTTGCCCGGCGGAAGAAAGCGGGTAGAATGGGTAGAAGTTCAGCCAAGGGGGGTGGAGGGTTGATGCTCGGCGGGCGTGTCGGTGATGGGCTCCATGGGAGGAACAGCGCGTGAAGGTGCTCTTTGCCACCTCTGAGATTGTGCCCTTTGCCAAGACGGGTGGTCTTGCTGACGTTTCCGGGGCCCTGCCCCCGGCGCTGGCGGCCCTGGGCGACGAGGTGCGGGTGATCATGCCCCTCTACCGTTCCGTCCGGTCGCAGGCGCGGGACCTCGCCGATACCGGCCTCCGGGTCCAGGTCCCGGTCGGCGAGAAGACGGTGGCGGGGGAACTTTTGGTGACGACGCTCCCCAAGAGCCAAACCCCGGTTTACTGCCTGCGCCAGGATGACTGCTTCGACCGGGACGGGCTCTACGGCGAGACCGGCCCTGACGCTCACCCGTACCCCGACAACTGCGAACGCTTCGTCTTCTTCAGCCGGGGGATAGTTGAGGCCCTCCTCCAGCTCGACTTCCAGCCCGACGTCATCCACCTGAACGATTGGCAGACGGCGCTCGTGGCACCGTACCTGAAGACCCTCTACCGCGACCGGGAGCGCCTCCGCTCCCTCGGCACCCTCATCACCGTGCATAACCTTCTCTACCAGGGCATCTTCTGGCACTGGGACATGGCGCTCACCGGCCTGGGCTGGTCGCTCTTCAACTGGCGCCAACTGGAGTTCTATGGCAAGCTCAACCTGCTCAAGGGCGGCCTGGTCTTCGCCGACTACATCAGCACGGTGAGTCCCAGCTACGCCCGGGAAATCCAGACCCCCGCTTTCGGAAACGGCCTGGAAGGGGTGTTGGCCGAACGGCGGGACCACCTGGTCGGCATCGTCAACGGCATTGACGGCGGGGCCTGGAACCCGGAGACGGACCCGCTCCTCCCCGCCCGCTACTCGGCCCGCAACCTGGCCGGCAAGGCCACCTGCAAGGCCGAACTGCAGAAGGAAAGCCGGCTGCCCGTGGCCCGGCGGACGCCCCTGGTCGGCATGATCTCCCGGCTGGTGCCGGAGAAGGGGTACGACCTGGTGCTGGAAGCCTTGCCCGGGCTCCTCGCCGAAGGGGTACAGGTGGTGCTCCTGGGCACCGGCGAAGCCAAGTACCACGAAGCCTTTACCGCTTTGGCTGAGAAGTTCCCCAACGGGTTCGCCGCGCACCTGACCTTCGACAACAAGCTGGCCCACCACATCGAGGCGGGGGCGGACATGTTCCTGATGCCCTCGCTGGTAGAGCCCTGCGGGCTGAACCAACTCTACAGCCTGCGCTACGGCACCGTGCCGGTCGCGCACCGGACGGGCGGCCTCGCGGACACCATCACCGACGCGAGCCCGGAAGCCCTGGCCCAGGGGAAGGCCAACGGGTTCGTCCTGGAGTCAGCCACGACCCCGGCTCTCACAGAGGCCCTGGGGCGAGCCCTCGCCCTCTACCGCGGCAACCCCAAGGCCTGGCACGAGCTGCAACTGGTGGGGATGAGGCAGGACTGGTCCTGGTCCCGGAGCGCCCGCGAGTACCACGCCCTCTATGAGCGCGTGGCCGAGGCGGGCCGGGGTTCGAAGAGCAGGTGACCCGGGAGCCCGCCGGGGTGTCCGCGAAGCGGGCCGGACGGGCGCGAACCGGTGGGCTTTTCCACCTGTTCTACTGCTTTGCCCGCCTGAGGCGGGCGGTGGGGGAGGCTGGTCGCCAAGGGCCACGGCAAGGGGTGGCTCGCCGGTAAGGCGCCGAGGATGAGTCCGATATCGGTCTGCATTATCTGGCACATGCATCAGCCGTACTACCCCGACGACCTGGCCGGGGAGTGCGCCCTCCCCTGGGTCAGACTGCACGCCATCAAGGACTACTTCGGCATGGCCGCCCTGGCCGAACGCTTCCCCAAGGTGAAACTGACCTTCAACCTGGTCCCCTCGCTCTTGGAGCAGCTGGACGGCTACCTGGAGGGGCGCATCCGCGACCGGTTTCAGGAACTCACGGCCAAGCCGGCCCGCGAACTCAGTGAGGAGGACCGTCAGCTCCTCCTGGCCACCTTCTTCCTGGCGAACCGGGCCACCATGATCACCCCGCACCCCCGCTACGAGCAGCTCTTCCGTAAGCGCCAGGTGGCCCGGCGGGAGGGGGGCTACCACAGCGGGCGGTTTTCCACCCAGGAGTTCCTCGACCTCCAGGTCTGGTTCAACCTCTGCTGGTTCCATCCCCTGGCCGTCGAGGGTCGGCCCGAACTCCAGGCCCTGGTGGCCAAGGGGGAGAACTTCAGCGAAGAGGACAAGGTGCGGGTCAGCCAGGGCGAGCAGGAGGTGATGGCGGCCGTCATGCCGCTCTACCGCCGACTGCAGGACCGCAAGCAGGTGGAGCTGACCACCAGCCCGTACTTCCACCCCATCCTGCCTCTCCTGGTGGACCGCAGTTCGGCCCGCATCGCCCTCCCCCAGACCAAGATCGCCAACGCTGACCGGCGGTACCGGGAGGATGCCCGCTGGCAGCTCGCCGCTGCGGTCACCGCGCACCAGAAGCGCTTCGGCAAGCCACCGCGGGGCCTCTGGCCCTCGGAGGGGTCGGTCAGCAGGGACATCGTGCCGCTCTGTCGCGAGGCGGGGTTCGAGTGGCTGGCCACCGACGAAGACATCCTCACCCTCTCCCTGGGACAACTCCTGGAACGGGACGCGGACCGGAACCTGAAGCAGCCGGACCTCCTCTACCAGCCCTACCGCTACGAGGGGGAAGGAGGACCGATAGCCGTCCTCTTCCGCGACCACTACCTCAGCGACCTCATCGGCTTCCAGTACCAGAAGGCGGAGGCCGCGGCTGCGGTCAAGGACCTCCTGGGACGCGTCCGCGAAGCGTCCCGCTCGCGCCTCGCGCGCTCACCCCTGGTGGTCATCATCCTCGACGGGGAGAACGCCTGGGAGTACTACCCGAAGCAAGGCATGGACTTCCTGACGCGCCTCTACCAGGCGCTCAGCGAAGCCTCCGACCTGCGGACGGTGACCCCCGCCCAGTACCTGGCCCAGGAGCCGCCTACGGCCACCCTGGAAACACTCTTTCCCGGCTCCTGGATCAACCACAACTTCGCCATCTGGATCGGTCACGAGGAAGACAACCGGGCCTGGAGCGCCCTGGACCGAACCAGGGACTTCCTGGTCCGGACGCTCGCCGCACGGCCGAAGCAGGTGCCGGCGGAGAGACGGGAAGAGGCCTGGCGCGAACTGTACATCGCCGAGGGGAGTGACTGGTTCTGGTGGTACGGTGACGAGCACTCCTCCGGGATGGACGACGAGTTCGACCTCCTCTTCCGCGGCCACCTGAAGAATGTCTACCGCCTGCTGGGGAGCGAGCCCCCCGTCTTCCTGGAAGAGCCCATCTGCCAGGCGTGCAGCAAGCCCATCTATACCGTCCCAAAGCAGTTCCTGGACGTGACGGTGGACGGTCGGCCCACCAACTACTTCGAGTGGCTGGGTGCCGGCCGCTACCACACGACCAACCCCCATGGGACCATGGCCGCCAGCAGCCGCGGGCCCATCCAGGACCTGTACTTCGGGTTCAACGACCGGGAGTTCCTGCTCCGCATCGACTGCTACCGTCCGGCCCGGCAAGTCCTGGGCCGGTTCTCGGCCATCCGCGTCCTCTTTGACGGCGGCAAGGAGGTCAAGCTGGAACTGACCCGCTGCGAGAGCGGTACGCCCGCGGTCGAGGTCCAGCAGGGCGAGGAGCCACCGCAGCCGCTCCCCGAGGCCCGCGTCGCCTGCGACCTTATTTTCGAACTGGCCGTCCCCTTCACGGGGCTGGGCCTGGAAGCGGACCGCCAGGTCGAGTTCCTGGTGGAGTTTGAGGAGCCGGGGGGCGTGGTGACCCGTTTCCCACGGGAATCGGTCATCATTTTCCGCGTGCCCACCCCCGAGTTCGAGGCCAAGATGTGGACAGCGTAAGGGACCGGTATCCGCCGAACGCGGGCGGAGCGGGGGAACGGTGGAACAGGAGAGCAGGTGAAAAGAAACAGGCGAGGGGCAAGAAGCACCCGGTTCGCAGGTCCGATGCTGTTCCCCTGCGGTCACCTGCTCACCCGCTCGCCTGCTCTTCGAACCCCCGCCCGCCGGGCGTCAACAGGGAGAACGAGGAGTCGATGAGCAATGCCTGAGCTGCGCAAAGACCCCGTGAGCGGCCGCTGGGTCATCATCGCCACCGAACGGGCCCGCCGTCCGAGCGATTTCAAGAGCGAGCCGCAGCCGGTCCGGGCCGGGTACTGCCCCTTCTGCGAGGGCTGCGAAGACTCGACGCCGCCGGAGATCATGGCCTACCGCACGGCTGGCACCCTGCCCAACAGTCGTGGCTGGCGGGTGCGGGTGGTGCCCAACCTCTTCCCGGCGCTCCAGATCGAGGGGGACCTGGACAAACGCGGAGAGGGTATCTACGACCGCATGCGGGGCATCGGCGCCCACGAGGTCATCATCGAGACGCCCAAGCACCTCCTCTCGCTTTCCGCCCTCAGCAACGAGAACGTGGAGGAGGTGCTCTGGACCTACCGCGACCGCCTGGTGGACCTGAAGAAAGACAAGCGGTTCGTCTACGGGATGATCTTCAAGAACGTGGGGCTCGCCGCCGGGGCCTCTCTCGAGCACACCCACTCGCAGCTCATCGTCACCCCCGTCATCCCCAAGTACGTGGCCGACGAGATGGAAGGGGCCAGGGAGTTCTATGGCTACCGCGGCCGCTGCATCTTCTGCGACATGGTCGAGCAGGAGATCGCTGCCGATAAGCGCGTGGTCCTGGAGGGCGAGAACTTCGTGGCCTTCGAGCCCTTTGCCAGCCGGTTCCCCTTCGAGACCTGGCTCCTCCCCAAGCGCCACGCCTCCCACTTCGAGAACCTGCAGAAGCTCGGCATCGCCGAACTGGCCGCCGACCTGAAGAGCATCCTGGGC
>Ga0315282_10016591_pt1 | contig 10747 bp, 12 predicted proteins | sample YL17G07_20_MG_FD_203693 | JGI IMG/M metagenome (GOLD analysis project Ga0315282, IMG submission 203693) | Sediment microbial communities from Yellowstone Lake, YNP, Wyoming, USA - YL17G07_20 | ecosystem: Environmental > Aquatic > Freshwater > Lake > Sediment | place: USA: Wyoming | collected... | reverse complement strand
GAGCGGCTCGAGCTCGCCGTCAATGCGAAGCATCGGCGGGGCATGGGCCGTGAGATGCAGATCGGACGCTTGCTGTTCCTTGGCCTCGATCAGAAGTTCCTGGATCGTCACGGCGATCACAGCTCCTTGTCAGACACGTCAAACGCGTCGGACACATCAGACACGTCAGACACGCCAGACGCGTCGGACCGGTCAGACCTTCCCGCGCGCCTTGAGATTCTCGAAGCTCAGATTGGCGCTTTCGAGCGGCGGTCGGCCGCACGTGTCCTGTTCGACGATAAACCACTGAACCCCGCCGGCTTCGGCGGCCTGGAAAATCGCGTCGAAGTCGAGGGTGCCCGCGCCAATCTCGGTTTGAGATCGCTTGTCGTCGTTGGCCATGTCTTTGAGATGGACCAGCGGACAACGTCCGGCCATCCGGCGAATATATTCGGCCGGGTCTTCGCCGGCGTATTTGATCCAGTAGGTGTCAATCTCGGCGCCCACGAGGTCGGGATCGGCGGCTTCGAAGAGGATGTCCCATCCGGTTTCGCCGCCGACCTTCTCGAATTCAAACGCGTGGTTGTGATACAGGAGCTTGAGGCCGTAGTCCTGAATGTCCTTGGCAATCTCGTTCATGGAGTTGGCCACTTCGCGCCATCGCTTGCGATCGCGCCGGCGCTCTTCGGGCAGCCAAGGGACCACAAGGAAGTCGTTGCAGATCTCGAGGTTCATCTCCACGACCGATTCCAGATCGTTCTCCAACTGACCGAGCGGCCAATGAGCGCCCGCGGCTTTGAGGTTGAATTCCTGAAGGGCGCGCCAGACTTTCGAAGACGGGACGTCGCCAAAACCGGCGAATTCCACGCCGGTATAGCCGATCTCGGCCACCCGCTGCAACGTGCCTTCGAAGTCCTTGGCCAGATCCTCGCGAACCGTGTACAGCTGCAGTGCAATCGGCACATTCGCCATATCCTCTGTCCTTTCCGCCGCGTTGAAAAAATGAGCGGAATGCGAAAGTTCCGATTTCTCAGCTACCGTCCCAACGGGAGGATGTCAAGCGACGCGTTCGGGCAAAGTGAGAAACTCGCCCGCCTCACAGTCTCAAAGCCTCGCAGCCTGTCTTCCTCACAGCCTCTCTCGCCAGTACGTCAAACTCCGGCATGATGTCGCGGGGGCTAGTCCGAGGACGTTGGCGCATCGTGGCGGCGAGAAGGTACTCGATATTTCCCGCGGGGCCGGTGAGGGGCGAGGCAACCAGGCCGATTGGCGTCAGGCCGTAGTTGTTCACCGCGTTCCAGAAACCTTCGAAGATGCGGCGGCGGATCGCGGGATCGCGCACCACGCCCTTGCGCCCAACCTCAGCGCGGCCTGCTTCGAACTGCGGCTTGATGAGCAGGAGGACGTCGGCCGCGGGGCCAACAAGAGGAACGAGGGCGGGCAGGATCAGCTTCAGGCTGATGAGGGAAACGTCCACGGTCGCGAGGTCGAACCGTTCGGGGAAATCGCCGGGCTTGAGATCGCGCGCACTGCAGCGTTCCCGCACGACCACGCGCGGGTCGTTGCGCAGCCGCCAGTGCAATTTTGCCCCACCCCGACGTCCACGGCGTAGACACGGGCCGCGCCACGCTGGAGCAGGCAATCGGTGAAGCCGCCCCTCGAAGCACCCACGTCAAGGCACACCGCGCCTTCGACCGCGATGCGAAACGGCTCGAGCGCATGGGCCAGCTTCACTCCGCCACGACTGACATAAGGATGATCGGCTTCGGCGATTTCGATTCCGGCGTCGCTGGGATAAGACGCGCCGGGTTTGGAGGCGGTCTGGCCTTTGACCCTCACCTTGCCCGCGAGAATCAAGGCTTGGGCGCCCGTGCGCGACTCGACCATCTCGCGTTCGACGAGCAATTGATCGAGCCGGCGTTCCCTTAGAGTCCCGCCACGCTGACGTAGGGTGCGTTGGCTCGACTCCGAGCATCCCGGTACGGCAGCACATCCACGATCTCATATTCGCGGCGGCCCAACCCCAGCCGCTCGCATTCGGCGACCACGAAGTACGGGTCCTTGTACGGCCCGTGCACTTGCGCGAACGGATGCGGCGCGTTTGGTGTAAGCTCGTAAATCGCGGAGACATTCTCTTCGATCAGCTTCATCGGCTTCAGCATGTCGAGCGTCGCTTGCTCGACTGCCACCATGTCGTCGGATGCGAGAATCCCGAGATCGTTCAAAATCGCCGGACCCGTGAATCCGAAACAATCGCACACGGCGGTCATGTGGGTGGCGATGTTGATGAAGACCCTTTTTTCGCGCGCGAACGTATCGAGGCAGAGCTTGGTCGAGGCGGCGCACGCCTCCATGAACGACCGGAAAGTGATCGGGTCAATCTTGAGGGAGCCCGGAGGCGCAACCTTCAGGCAGCGGCCACACTGATTGCACGGCTCGGCATGCAGGTGCAATCGGCGGTCGTCCTTCTTGTCGCGAACCAACGCGCCGAACGGGCACGACTCGACGATCTTCTGCATTATCTTCTTGTCGGGACATTTTTCGGGAAACCAGTAAGGATCATAGTGATTGGTGTCGTGCATGGCGCTGCGCGTGGCGGCGACCATCGCCCCGAGCGCGAGATTCTTGATCGCGCCGCCATAGGAACACGAGGGATGACCTTTGATGTGGCTGAGATCCACCAGGAACGTCGCGTCGGCGATCTCGCCGGCCAGCCCCCACTCGGTCACGTTCTTGTAGGTATGCTTTTTCCAATAGACGTGTTTTTCGTCGGGACCGGCAATAGGGTAGATGGGACAGCCCAGCGTTTCGGCCGTGTAGCCGCGTTCGTGGGCGGTGGCAACGGCCCCGCAAGTGTCGGTGACGAACGGTTTGCCGCCGCCATCGAGAACGGCCTTGACCACCCGCCGCACAAACACCGGGTGGATGGTCGAGTAGCCGACGTGGCCGCCCAGGTGCATCTTGATGGCGACGCGCTCGTCCTTGACGCGCTCACGGATTTTGAGCCGCTCGACGATGAGATCGAGCTTGCAGGGAAGCGTTTCGCCGGCATCGAGCCAGGCTTGTTTGGCCGTGGCGAAAAAGACGGTCGCTTTCATGCTGCCAAGCTGCTCTCCTAAAGTCTCACTATTCTCCGCATCGCTCATAATCAATGCTGGCCGCCAACCTTGGTTGCCAGAGGCGAGCGACGGGGCAGATCATACTTCTCGGCCGCTGCGTGAGCCTTGTTGAGGATTTCCTCGAGTGCTTGATCCAGTGGCAAATGAGCCACCTCTCGATAAATCGCTTCTTTACACTCCCATAGCTCCCGCAGGCGCTTTGAGATAATTAGCTCAGGCTTACTCATCGAGCACCTCCATCGGAGACGCCAATCGCAAAGAGTGCAGGCAACCCTCCTCCACGTTTACCGCGAGGAATCTTGCTTCCTTCCTGATGTTGGCCAAATGCTTGAAATTCCACGACAGAAGAAAATCCATCTCGTGAACCGTCGCATAGGCCGCATGAAGAGCATCTTCCATTTTGTTCGGCGGCACAACTCCTTTTTCAACGTAGCGAAACGCCAACTGCCGAACTTCAAAGTCCTGGTCGCGTGGCAGCGTGGCGATCTGATTCTCCGAAACCACCGACTTCAGTCGCAGGCGAGCTACGGGATCGGGATGATTCTCGATTTCAAGCAAAACCATATCCGAAACAAACAGATCATACCGGGAGGCATAGTTCTCAAAGAAATCAATTGTCACGCCCTGGAAGTCGGGTGAATCGTCGGCAATGACAAAACTGATCGCGGACGTGTCAAGATAGATGCGTGGTTTCCTCATGCCCCACCTCAGCAAGGATCCCGTCGCTACAATATGGCTCGGGACGCGGTGGTCTGCGCCCCCACACGAGTATCATCTTCAGACAGAATGCCAACCGGTCCTGCTCAAGCTTTCACCGGCAGCGGATGATCCACCACGACTTCCTTTTCCGCGTCGAAGGCATAGACCTTGCCGTCGCGATAGGAGCGGCACGACAGATCAATGGCCGCCATGGCGCTGTAACCGATCTGGACGCTGCAGACCGGCGTCCCGCGCTCGCGAATGCACCGCAGCCAGTTTTCCATGTGGCCTTCGCGCTTCTCGGTCTTGAAGACGATCTTGTCCTTGCCCCACTTCTTCACGAACTGGTCGCGGAAGCATTCCTGGGCCGTGACCGTGATCTGGTCGGTCCGGCCTTCGAACTGGCCGTGCTCGACCAGCATCAACGTCGCTTCGTGGCCGCGAATCAGGCCCGGAATGTGCGTGTCGTTGGCCATCGAAGAACTCAGCACCACCGAATGGCCCGAGGGGTAGTCGGCCATCAGCATGAACGTATCGGGCACGTCGCGGTCGTGAAACGCCCAGATGCCGCCGGTGCCGACCACGCGGATCGGGAATTCGGGTTTGCCCCAGCACAACGTCAACGGCGCCATGACGTGATAGAACAGGTCGGTGGCGATGCCGCCCGAATAATCCCAGTATTTGCGGAACCGGAAAAAGCGGTCCGCGTCATAGGGCCGCTCGGGCGCCGCGCCGAGCCACTTCTTCCAGTTGATGAAAGCGGCGCCCGTGGCGGTGGGGCCGGCGTCGGCGTCCATCGGCCAGTTCCACTGTCCCTCGACGTTGTTGCGATGATAGGACCCCTGGCTCATGATCAGTTTGCCGAGCATGCCGTCGGCGATGACCTTCTGGGCCTTGTGCCACTGATCCTGCGAGGTGGTCTGGCTGCCCACCTGGACGACCGCGCCGGTTTCTTTGGCCACCCTGCACATCTCGCGCGCCTCTTCGACCGTGTGGGTCATCGGCTTTTCGCAATAGACGTCTTTGCCTTTTTTCATCGCGGCGATCGCGATGGGAGCGTGCCAGTGATCGGGCGTGGCGATGATGACCGCGTCAATGTCCGGCCGGTCGAGGATTTCCTCGAAGTCCATGCAGGCCTTCGCGCCCTTGGCTCGTTGCGCGGCCCGGTTGAGTCGCTTCTGATAGACGTCGCAAACGGCGACGACCTGGATGCCGCCGCCCTTTTCGCTCAGGTCCAGAGCCTGGCCGAGCAAACCCGACCCACGGCCCCCGATTCCGATGCAGCCGACGTTGATCTTGTCGTTGGCGCTGAGCGCTCGCCGCGTCGCCGCCGCGTAAGATTTGGCGGTGAACGTCGCGCCGACCGCCGCGCCGGCCGCCGTGATGCCCGCGGCCTTCCTGACAAACTCTCTTCGCGATAGCCCTCGTGACATGGTAAGCGTCCTTTCCTGATCATCTGTGAGCAGACCGTGCGATAGCCCGCCCGTAAGACAGAGGCGTTCCTAGCACAGGGCCCGTAACTGTGCAAGTGCGATTGTGCGGGAAATCGCGGGCATCCACCGAATTCTTGTCACACTTTCTTTCGCTGGCAGGCGGGCCAGAAGTAGCAGGCGCGCTGGCCGAAAGGGATGCGCCGGATTTCCCGGCGGCAGCCGGGGCATGGGTCGCCTTCGGAGCGGTGGTTGGCGAGGAACGTGCGCGGCACGGTCCAAAAGGCACGCTGCAGGCAATGGCCTTCCGCAACACGACAGCCGGAATGCTGAAAGGATTCTCAGAGACAGGTGGGGCGTGAATTGTCAGGCGACAAGAATCACCGAACTGACAGTTCGCCTCTTTCCAAGAGGACAACGGGGGTCAGATAAACTCTTCCAACAACTCGCGGCGGGGGGCGGGGATGACTTGTTTGCTCACGAGGATGCCGTCGGCCGATGCGACCGCCGCGCCGGCCTCGACCGCCGCCTGGACGGCCGCTACGTCGCCCGTCATCAGCGCAAAGCCCTTGCCGCCGACCGCCATCGCCAGGTGAATGTGGTCGCGCGGTTCACGCGGTCCGCTTGAGGCGCTTGGTCGGCCCTCTTGGCTGACGACGTCTCAGGGCCGCTGCTTCCGCGGTCTCAACCAGAAGTCGAAGCGCGTGATTGACGGATGCCGTGTCGGGAAAGATGTGCGCCAACTCCGGCTCAATCAGCACCAGATTCGTGCCGGCAGTCGCCTGGCGGTAGTACTTGCCGCGGACTCCGCCCTTGAGCCGGGCGAGATCATATTCCGGCCGAAGATCGTCGGGCACCTGATTCACCGATGCCTTCTTCATACTGCTGGCGCTCCTTTCGGGTCGCTTTCCGCGCGCTGATGATTCGAATCCAATCGCCTCTCTGGCAGTGAGAGATGAACAAAAGCCGTTGTCTGTTGGAATGACCGATGGTCATTTCCCGCTCTTCCTCGTCGGAGTGATCTGGATCGCGATAGGTTATCGCAAGCGGGTCGAGGAAAACTGTCGCGGCCTCCTCGAAAGACACGTAGTGCTTGCGCAGGTTGGCCCGCGCTTTTTCAAGATCCCACTCATAGATCATTAGGATGAGGCTACCTCAGTCGGCCTAAAAAGCCAAACTCTCCACGATTGAGAGGACAAGCACCTCACCTCGCAGTGGAGGCTGTTGCTGGCGGGTGATCTGTGTCAAGGGAATTGCAGCCACAAATCGGGAGACAGGCGCCAAACGTTAGAAAAGCGAACGTCTCTTGCCAGTCCCCCATTTGCATATTGCCACTGAAGACTCAAATAAATTCTTCCAACAACTCGCGGCGGGGGGCGGGGATGACTTGTTTGCTGACGAGGATGCCGTCGGCCGATGCGACCGCCGCGCCGGCCTCGACCGCCGCCTGGACGGCCGCTACGTCGCCGGTCATCAGCGCAAAGCCCTTGCCGCCGACCGCCATCGCCAGGTGAATCCTGAAGAGCCTGACCGGGGCCGCCTTGACCGCCGCATCGGCCGCTTCGATGATGCTCGCCGCCGAAAACGTTTCGATCACGCCCAGCGCCTCGACCGATTCTTCCATCAAGGGAACCGCCAGGCCGATCGCCGGGAACACGTCGGGATGCACCCGCGGAATCACGCGCTCCTCGACCAGCGCGTCCTCGCTCAGGATCGCCCCGGCGCTGACGCTCGCGCGCACGGCCGAGACCTCGCCGCCGACCACGATGATGTATTTGCCCGAGCAGATCGTCCGCGCCACCAGCAGCTCGACCGATGCCGCCTTGAGCATGGCGTCTTCGACCTTGATGCCCACGCCGATGCTGGTCACTTCAACCAGACCGATAGCTTCGAGAACGGCCAAGGGCAAAACCTCCGAGAGCAAAGGATGAAGAATGAAGAATGAAGGATGAAGAAAAACCGACAGGCAATTCTGCGGGAATCTCTCTGGCTTTTATTTCAGCCTTCATCCTTCAGCCTTCATCCTTTTCTTTCGATTACGATCGCGTCCCGAACCTCTGTTACGGTGCCGTCAATGCTGGCGTGAATGCGGGCGCCGAGCGATTTTTCGGCGATCTCGGCCACCAGGTCGCCTTCGCGCACGCGTTCGCCGGGCCGCACCGTGGGAACCGCCGGGTCGCCGATGTGCTGTTTGAGCGGCAACAGGACGCGATTGACGCGCGGACCCTCCTGAATCAGCGGCCCGGTGTTGCGGAAGCGCGACAGGCCGAGCTTCCGAATCAGCGTTGCGACCGGCGGCCGCCGACCGCTCATCAACGGGTGCGGTCCGCGCGGTTTGCCTTTCCACTTCAGGCCCGCTTCGCGCACCAACGCCTTGTCGTAAACGCAGACGTTCTTGGGGTCAAGGTTTTCGGGACACAGCACCAGGCTGCACAGGTTGCACTCGCAGCAATAGGGCGTCCCCACGATCATCATCTCCTTTTCGGGAGCGAACATCAACGCGCGCATCGCCAGGTGTGGCTGGATCGGATGGCCCAGCAGATAACGCGGGCAGCGCTCGGTGCAGAACGAGCACTGATCGCAGGCCGACTTGCCCAGCCGGCGGATCGCCTTCCAGTCGCGACGATACCAGAGCAGAAGCGGATGATCGTCGGGCAGAACGATCAGCCCGCCGGCGGTTTTAGTGATGGGATCGTCGGGGCTTCCGGCCAGCTTGCCCATCATCACGCCGCCGACCAGCAGGCCATAGGGTTCGCTCGTCGCGCCTCCGGCCATTTCGACCGCGACTCGCATGGGCGCGCCGACCGGAACACAGACGGTCGAAGGGTTCTTCACCGCGCCGGCCACGGTCAGGTATTTGCGCGTCACGGGGCGGCGGCGGCCGATGTTGATGAGCGTTTCGACGTTGTTGACGACCGTGTCCACGTCGAGCGGAAGACCGCCGGGCGGAATGACGCGGCCCGTCACGTCATAGACCAGCACGAACTCGTCGCCCGCGGGATAGTAGTCGCCCAGCGGCGCGATCCGCACGCCCTTGGGCAGACGCGGCTCCAGCGCCTTGATCACGTCGGAGTATTTGCCCTTGATGCCGATGACGGCTTCGCGCGCGCCGACCCGTTCGACGGCGATCCTGAGGCCGGCGAGCATCTCGTCGGCAAACCAGCGAACCAGTTCTTTGTCTTTATGAAGCAGCGGCTCGCATTCGGCCGCGTTGACGATGAACGTGCCGACCTGCTTGCGGTACTTGACGTCGGTCGGAAAGCCGGCGCCCCCCGCCCCAACCACACCGCTATCACGAATAGTGTCGGACACCCTTGCGCGACTCCATCGCGCCCTCCCCCGGCGGCGTCACACTGCCTGCGCCGCGCTTGACGCGACCACACCGATCATCCGGGGAGATCGGCGCGCCTGTCAACCGCTTTCCGGCAAGAAGGAACGCCGGCGGCCCCGATGGGGCTTTTGATTTTGGATTTTGGATTGGAAGAAGAATGCGGGTGGTTGCAGAGGTGATTCTCGCTTCGGCGCGTTTGCTTGCTTCGCTCAGCGTTTCGAAGAGCACCGCCACACGGCCGGTGTCCCAGCGCCCTTTGCGCCGGTATCCGAGTCCCCTTTGTTTGAAGAAATCGTTGAAAAGCCGGGGCGGGGTTGGTTCAGAATCGCCACAAATTCAAAGGCAAGCTGAACGCCGCGAATCAAACGCCACAGGAGGGAAGAGATGGACATCACGGTGCGAAAGCCGACGCCGCAGGAACTCGACCAGATGGGTGTTCGCAGCTGGCCGATCTGGGAGTGCGATCCTTCGACGTTCGACTGGGAATATGACGAGCGCGAGACCTGCTATATTCTGGAGGGCGATGTGACGGTCAAAACCGACACGGGCAACGTTCGATTCGGAGCGGGCGATCTGGTCATCTTTCCCGTGGGCCTCAAGTGCGTTTGGTCCGTGGCCAAGAAGGTGAGGAAGCACTACAAGTTCGGCTGAGAGAATTTTGAATGCTGAATGTTGAATTGTCGGTCCCGGGTCACACGTCAATCCTTCAGTTTCCCAACCTTCATTCAGGGGTCTGGGATCAGGGGTCGGGGAAAAAGCCAAGTGCCAATATGGCTGTCCCCCCACCCCTGGCCGCTGATCCCTTTTTTCCATCGGTCAAACAGGAGCGAAGGATCGGGGGGGCACATCGGGGGTCACTAAGGATCGCGCGTCGGGTTTTGGGGTGGAGTGAGGGTCTAGGGGTTTTGAACCATTCTCTTGCGGTGTCGGGTTGTTACTGGCCGTGGATCCTCCTTTGCAATAGTGTATTAGAGCACCGGCGGGGCCGCCGGCGTTTCTGGGATCATGGGAAAAGTCAAAAAAATGGCTTGACACCGGGCGTAATACTGGTATTGAAGTACCTGATTCTTTGTTATGCCATAGGACCTATATGTCCAATATTTTCAAAGTTTCACAGGCCGCTTCCCTGGCCATTCACGCCATGATGCTCATGGCATCCAGCCACCACAAGCCGCTTTCGACCAAGGAAATCGCCCTGACCATGGACGCCTCGGAGGCGCACTTGGCCAAGGTTTTACAGCGGCTGGGCCATGTCGGCCTGGTGAAGTCGGAGCGAGGGCCCAAAGGGGGGGTCACTCTCGGAAAACCGGCCGACGCGATCACGTTGCTGGATATCTACGAGGCAATCGAGGGGCCGCTTGCCGTCAGAACCTGTCTGCTGGGACGGCCCATTTGCGATGGCGGGCAAAAGTGTTTTCTCGGCGGCCTGATGCAAAGCATCGGAGAACAGGTCAGGCGTCACCTGACGGGAACAAGGCTTTCCGAACTGGCGAGCGGCGGTACGGACGGTCACGGGGCCAAACAGGAGGCGACTCCTATAAAGATAGAGGGCGCGAGACAGGGCGCTCCTGCTGGAGGGGAACGATGACTTATCTGAGAAAGATCATCCGGATTGACGAAGAGAAATGCGACGGGTGTGGCCAGTGCGCCGAAGCCTGCGCCGAAGGAGCCATCCAAATCATCGAGGGTAAGGCCAGGCTGGTCAGCGAAACCTATTGCGACGGGCTGGGCGCTTGCATCGGTGAGTGCCCGCGCGGCGCGATCACGATCGAAGAACGCGAGGCCGAAGAGTTCGATGCCCGGGCGGTCGAGCAGCATCTGGCCGCCAAGGTGCAAGCCCAACCGCAAGCGGAACCCGCGCGACCGAAAGAGCAACCTTCGCCCGGCGGCCATGTCTGTCCGGGCAGTTTTGCGCAAATGCTCCGCCCGCGCCCGACCGCGCCACAACCCGCCGACGATGCCGACACCGACGAGCCCACCCCGCAGCTGAGCAACTGGCCGTTGCAGATTCACCTGGTGCCCGTGCATGCGCCCTATTTCCAGGGAGCGCACCTTCTGATCGCGGCCGATTGCGTTCCGTTTGCCTATGCGAACTTTCACCGGCGGCTTCTGGCCGGTAAGATTCTACTGATCGGCTGCCCGAAGTTGGATGACGGGGAGTTCTATCGCAAGAAGCTGGCCGCGATCTT
>Ga0315282_10016589_pt1 | contig 10749 bp, 8 predicted proteins | sample YL17G07_20_MG_FD_203693 | JGI IMG/M metagenome (GOLD analysis project Ga0315282, IMG submission 203693) | Sediment microbial communities from Yellowstone Lake, YNP, Wyoming, USA - YL17G07_20 | ecosystem: Environmental > Aquatic > Freshwater > Lake > Sediment | place: USA: Wyoming | collected... | reverse complement strand
GTCTACATCGTGGGGGACTGGAGCACGATCTACCATTGGGACGGCGCAAACCTGCAGAAGGAAGCTGCTCCCACGAGCGGCAACTGGTACTACTCGGCATGGGGGACAAGCAGGGACGACATCTATATCGTGGGGGATTACCAGACCATCGTTCATTACAATGGCACGGACTGGTCTGTGGTCATGACCGGCGGAAGCGATGAAGTGTTCAATAAAATATTGGGCACGAACATGGGGGAGATGTACGTTATGGGCGAGTACTTCCTGTATTCATTCGACGGCAGCTCCTTGACGAGTCTTGGCCCTGGCGTGAGTGGGGTGGACTTCGTGAACATGGAATTCGGTCCGAACGGCAAGGACCTATATCTGGCGAACTTCTACGGCAGTGTTTTTGTCTATTCGAATGACACTTGGCATGAAGAAGTCGCCGGCACTGAAGACGGATTGTGGGACATTGTCGTTGCAACAAATAGCGAATTTCTAGTGGGCACGGAAGTCCTATTAGAAAAGGCAATACCATAGATTTAACATAGTCCTCGGTGTCAGACACCCTTGGCTTCCGGGAGCGCTATGGCTTGCTTCATCGAGGGTCAAGGCATCTTCTCCGGAAGGAGTTTGAATCCCTCTTTTCTCGCCGCGTCGCGCAGCTTCAGGTCGAGACAGGCGAATCGGCGGCCTCCGGGATTCTTCCCGCACCAGACCAGGGCGGCGGCGAGCTGGAGGGCGTCGGCGGCCGACAGGGGATGGACGGCGAGGATCCGCCCGGCGAGGTCCCGGAGGTCATTGCCCGGCAGGATTTCCGTCCATCGGTCCGACAACAGGGTCAAGAGCCCCAACGCCTGTTCCTCGTCCTCGGCGTCCATCGCTCCCCTGCGCCTCAGTCGGGCGAACGCCGATCGGCATTCCGGGACGCTTCCCCACCACACGGCCATGGACGGATCGTCCTTCAGGATGCTCCTCGTCGTCCGGGTGAACGGCTCCTCGACGCACAGGGGGATGATCGCCGAGGCGTCCCAGAAGATCATCGGTCCTCCTCGCGCTCGTCGAGCAGGGCCCTGAGGGCCAGACCCTTGGGGTCGCGGGGCCTGGGCCGCTTCCAGAAGTCGTCGGGCAGGGCGCCATGTCCGAGGCGGACCAGCCCGGCCCTTTCCAGCGCCAGAAGCTCGGCCGGAAGGCCCGGACCTTCGCGGCCCACCGGGACGATCCGGGCCACGGGCCTGCCCCGATCCGTCACGATCACTTCCTCGCCGCCCCGGACCCGCGCCAGATACTTGGAGAGCGAGGCCTTGATCTCCGAAACAGCAGCGGTCTTCATAATAGGACCTCCATAGTCATATCCCCATAACCAATATAGTCTTTTCATGGACCGCGGTCAAGCGCTCGGAAATACTCCGATCCTGGACAACCCATCCGAATCCTCGTAGCCTGAGACCTTCGTGGAACGAGGAAACGCAAGATGAAAACGACGAAAGACACGGACAAGGCGACTGAGAAGACGGAGGCCGGGGAAGCGGCCGCGACGGGGCTGAACTTCATCCAGGAGATCATCGAGGAGGATGGGCGGACCGGAAAACACCGCGGCCGTGTGGCCACGCGGTTCCCGCCCGAGCCGAACGGCTACCTCCACATCGGCCACGCCAAGTCGATCTGCCTGAACTTCGGGCTCGCGGCGAAGTACGGCGGCCTGTGCAACCTCCGGTTCGACGACACCAACCCCTCCACCGAGGACGTGGAGTACGTGGAGTCCATCCTGGCCGACGTGCGCTGGCTCGGGTTCGACTGGGACGACCGGCTCTACTACGCCTCGGACTATTTCGAGAAGCTCTACGAGCGCGCCGTGAAGCTCATCAGGGCAGGCAAGGCCTACGTGGACAGCCTGAACGAGGACGAGATCCGCGAGCTTCGCGGCAACTACTACAAGAAGGGCAAGGAGAGCCCGTACCGAAGCCGATCGATCGAGGAGAACCTCGACCTCTTCTCACGCATGCGCAAGGGGGAGTTCAAGGAAGGGGAGCACGTGCTCCGGGCCAGGATCGACGTCGATTCGCCCAACATGAACATGCGCGATCCGATCCTGTACCGCATCCGGCGGGAGCGGCACCATCGGACCCGGGACGCGTGGTGCATCTATCCGATGTACGACTATGCGCATCCGCTGTCCGATGCGATCGAAGGGATCACACACTCGGTCTGCACGCTCGAGTTCGAGAACCACCGGCCCCTCTACGACTGGTTCGTGGCCGAGACCGGGTTCGTCGACCCGCCGCAACAGATCGAGTTCGCGCGCCTGAACCTGAGCTACACCGTGATGAGCAAACGCAAGCTCCTCGAGCTCGTGGAGGAGAAGCGCGTCACGGGCTGGGACGACCCGCGCATGCCCACGCTCGCCGGGCTCCGACGCCGCGGATTCACACCCGAGGCGATCCGCGACTTCTGCGAGCGAATCGGCGTGGCCAAGAGCGACAACGTGGTGGACCTCGCGCTACTCGAGCATTGCATCCGCGAGGACCTGAACCGCCGCGCGCCGCGCGTCATGGGGGTCCTGAACCCCCTCAAGGTGGTCATCACGAACTTTCCCGAGGGCAAGGTCGAGGAGCTCGATGCGCCGTACAACCCCGAGGACCCCTCGCAGGGGTCGCGCAAGGTGCCGTTCTCGCGCACGCTCTTCATCGAGCGGGACGACTTCCGCGAGGCGCCGCCGCCCAAGTGGCATAGGCTCGCGCCGGGCAGCGAAGTGCGGCTCCGCTGGGCGTGCCTGCTCAAGTGCGAGGAGGTGGTGAAGGACGAGAAGGGCGAAATCCGGGAGCTTCGGTGCACCTGGGACCCGGAGTCCAAGGGTGGCCGCTCGCCGGACGGACGCAAGGTGCCCGGCACGATCCACTGGGTCTCGGCGCAGCATGCGATCGAGGCCGAGGTGCGGCTCTACGACCGGCTCTTCAACGTGCCAGACCCTCTGGCTGCGGCCGAGGGCGAGGACTGGAAGCGGCACCTGAACCCGGACTCGCTCGAGGTGCTCTCGTCGTGCAAGGTGGAGCCGAGCCTCAAGGGGTCCAAGCCCGGCACGCGCGTCCAATTCGAGCGCATGGGGTATTTCTGCGTGGACCCGGACACGTCGGCGACGAAACTGGTATTCAACCGTACGGCCACGCTGCGCGACTCCTGGGCCAAGATCGAGAAGTCGATGAGCACCGACCCGGACCGGTCGCGTGGGGCGGCCAGGCGCGGGGGTCTCCGATCCGGCGAAGACCGGGTAGGAGACCCCAAGCCGGAAGCCGGGGCCCCCACGCCCCAGGCAGGCCCCGATCAAAAAGCCGGGGGCCCCGCGCAATCGGGAGCCGCGTCCGAAATCACCATCGACGATTTCGCGAAGCTGGATCTCCGCGTCGGGCTCGTGGTCGAAGCCTCGCTCGTCGAGGGCGCGGACAAGCTGCTCCGGCTCATGATCGACCTGGGAGAGGGCAGGCCGCGGCAGATCTTCGCCGGCATCAAGAAGAGCTACCCCGACCCGGCCGCGCTCGTGGGGCGCAAGGTCATGGTGGTCGTGAACCTCAAGCCCCGCAAGATGAAGTTCGGCATCTCCGAAGGCATGGTCCTCTCGGCCGGCGACGACGACGGCCTCGCCATCTCCACCTTCGACCGTGACCCCGCGCCCGGAAGCAAGGTCTCGTAATCCTGACCCGCGGCCGGGGAGGGGTAAGGGGAGGGGTCAGCCGCAGTGAAACGCCAGAAGGGTCTGGATTATCCAGGTGGCAAGCCTATAATGGCTAAAATCAAGAAGTTGTCCTGAGCGAAGAAGCTGACACGATTTTCGGGGAGGTGCTGTCATGAGACAGTGGATAGTCGTTCTTGGAATCCTCGGGTTGCTCGCGCTGAGCAGCGCGGCTCAGGCGCAGACGGTCCTGACCCCCTTGACCCCGGTGGCCGTCGGCAACGCCTGGTACAGGCAAATGAGGGCCAGCGTTGGAGGGATCTGGGTCACCGTGCAGGGACAGCCCAGCTACATCGGGGTCGGTAATAACTATTATTCCACTTTGAACGGATCATCGACGAGGTTCTACATCAATACCTGGAGGAAAGGGGTCGTGGAGTTCGGGATCCCGGCCTACGGCTTTATGCCGGCGTCCATGACGGCAAACAACTTTACGGCCAGGCTCAACGGCCTGAACGTCATCACTTCGTCAGGAGCCGGAAGCATGCTGGTGGATCTGTTCGACATGGCGGACAGCCATGAAGACGGCTCGGTGACGGCCGGAGATTACATTGCCGCCTGGGGCAGCGTGATCACCTCCGCGACCCATTATTTCAGCGGGGCCCATGCCGACTTCACGAACGTGGACGTCACGGCCGCTGTGCAGAACGATTTATTCGGGGGCGGGATCGGCCAGTCGACCATCGGGTTCCTGCTGATCGCGCCGAGCCCGAACCAGAATCAGATGCTCTGGTACGCCACCGATCCGGAGCTGGTGATCACGGTGGCTGGTGCGGACGCCGATGCCGACGCGGATGCCGACGCCGACGCTGACGCGGATGCCGATGCGGACGCGGATGCCGACGCTGACGCGGATGCCGATGCGGACGCGGATGCCGACGCTGACGCGGATGCCGATGCGGACGCGGATGCGGATTCGGATTCGGATACAGACACGGATTCAGACACCGATATAGACACCGACACGGACACGGATTCAAACACCGACACGGACACCGATACGGACACGGACAGCGATGCGGATGCGGCTACAGACGCGGCTTCGGACGCGCAGGCCGACGGCGGCGACGCGGACGGAGATACGGACAGCGACGGGGACACGGACGGCGACACGGACACCGACACGGACGCCGATACCGACGCCGACACAGATACCGACACGGATTCAGATACCGACGCGGACGGGGACGCGGACGGCGCTGTTGCGGACGGCGCCCCGGATGCGGCCGGAGACGGCGGCGCCGGAGAGAAAGGCGGCGGCTCGAACTGCGGCTGCTCCACCGTGGGCGCGGGCCATGCGCAGGGCCTTCTCGCCGTGATCCGATCTGTGCTCTCGCTCTAGCCTCCCGATTCTTCCAAGATACGCGTGCTCACCGTTTCAGCTTCAGCGAAATACCAGAATGGGCTGGATCGACCTTCCCGCTTTCTGTAGAATTTTCGCTATATGGCTATGGGTGACTAGAAAGAAAAGCGACATTCCTCAGGAGGTGATGCCATGAGACGTTGGATACTCGTTCTCGGAATCCTCGGATTGCTCACGCTGAGCGGCGCAGCTCAGGCCCAGACCGTGATCAACCTGAGCCCGTCGGCCGCGGGAACCGTAAAGCACACGGACAGCCCAAGTATCTACTCGACCTCAACGACATTTATGATCGTTGGAAAGGGCAGTAGACGGTTCCAAGGAGTCATCGAGTTCGGGATCCCCACGACCGGTCTTGAGGCGATGACCACGAGCAACTTCACAGCCAAGCTCAACAACCTGGGCATCACCGGCTATACTGGGATTGGCACCATGGCGATCAATTTGTGGGATCTTGCCGACAGCACCGAGGACGGCGATATCAAGGTATCGGATTACAACAATACGACCGGAGGCATTATCGCCACCCAGGTCCATCACTTCGGTGGTGTCTGGGCCAACTTCAACAATGTGGATGTGACGTCTCAGGTTCGGAACGACCTGTTCGGCAGCGGAACAGGTCAGCCCACCATGGGGTTTATCCTGATCGCTCCAAGCCCTGGAGCCGCCCAGGTAGTGTTCTTCAATAAAAGCACTCCGCGCGTTGTGATTACTGTCAGTGGCGCGGACGCGGCCGTTGATGGAGCCACGGACGCGGCTTCGGACGCTCAGGCCGACGGCGGCGACGCGGATGGCGATGGGGATACAGACGCGGACACGGATACCGACACGGACACCGATACGGATGCGGACGGCGATGCGGATGCGGCTACGGACGCGGCTTCGGATGCCCAGGCCGACGGCGGGGACGCGGACGGAGATACGGATACCGACACGGACGGCGACACGGACACCGACACGGACGCCGATACCGACGCCGACACAGATACCGACACGGATTCAGATACCGACGGCGATACCGATACCGACGCGGACGGCGACTCGGACGGCGCAGTCGCGGACGGCGCCCCGGATGCGGCCGGAGACGGCGGCGCCGGAGAGAAAGGCGGCGGCTCGAACTGCGGCTGCTCCACCGTGGGCGCGGGCCATGCGCAGGGCCTTCTCGCCGTGATACGGTTGGCTCTCCCGCTGTAGACTCCCACTACATCATCCAATGTGAGTGATGGCACCGGAGGTCTCGGGGGTTATGGGGCCGGGCCAGGGCTTGCGCCGCCGGGCGCCAATTTGATACTCATCAGACGTCATGCCCGGCAAACGCCAGATCTGGTGCGCGATGCTTCTGCTCGCCGCCTCCGTCGTTGCCGCCTGCGAGTCCCATCCGGAGTCCGACGCGACGGACGCCGCGCGGCCGGACGCCGCCAGCGAGGCCGGCGCGCCCGACGCAGAGGTCCCAGACGCGACGCCGCCGACGGACGCCGGCGACGGCGGGTGGTTTTTCGGCACCGACTGCCCCGCCGCGGTGCCCTCCTCCGTGCCGCCTGGCTCGCCGCGCATCCTCATCCTGGGGCCCGCGGAAATGATGCCGCCACTGCTCGCCGCGTACCTGCAGGGCATGCTCGCCGCCGACGCGGCCTTCACGGCGCCCGAGGTCGTCGGCCAGGCAACGCCGGCTGTAGGCAACGGGCCCCCCGGTAGCAATCCCATCATGGGTGAGTCCCTGATGAACTATTTCTACCAGCCGGACGGGCGCGAGGAGCGCCTGGCGTGGTCCGCCGAGCCCTGGTCGTATGTGGTCCTGCTCGAAGACGCATCCTTCGCGCTCGGGTACCCGGAGTTCTACTTCGAGGGGTACGCGCGCTCGGGTGCAGCGCGCGGGCCACCGGAGCGCGGCCGATCGTGCTCATGAGCCTTGACTGTCGCAACGCGCCGGGGACTTCGCCGAACGCCGCCACGCTGGGCGAGCTGGCCTACCGCGTGGCGAACGGCACGAGCTCGGTCGTCGCCCCGGCGGGCTCTGCGCGGGAGGCGACCGCCGAGCCCGTGGACGGCGGCGCCGACGGCGGCTTCATACCGGTGCCGACGTGCGGCGGTGCCGATCTGTTCGTGACGGCGGCGACCCTCTACAGCACGCTCACCGGCCGAGACGCGGCCGCGACAAGCTACCGGCCGACCGGCATCGCGGCGGGTGAGGTGGAGCGGCTGGCCGGGATCGCCCGCGACACGGTCGCGACCGAGGCGGGACGCGTCCACTACCAGGAGCCGTTCCACGGCGTCGTCGAGATGCGGACCGCCGCTCCCGGCCGCGACTTCTGGTTCATGGACTCCGGTTCGAGCTCCGAGCAGATCTGGTTCGACCGCATGAACGAGATCCTGCCCAAGGCGGGCTTCACTCCGCAGGGCACGCAGATCGGGTACACCAACCCTGAGAAGCTTTTCGATACGGCGTGCCTCGACAACGCGGGGCCGTACTTCCAAGCGGAGCAGTATCGGATCCTCTTCGCCCGGGGCTACTCGGTCGACGCGACCACGATCGCGACGACCGGCGCGCAGACCGACCTCCAGGTGCAGATCTGGGACCGCCACGCCGACGCGGATCCCTCGGACGGCATCGCCGCCGTCGAGTGGGTGGAGGCCATGTCGCAATACACGTACGGCATGGCGAAGTACTGGGGCGCCACGATGACCCCGTTCCACCTCATGTTCGCGAAGCTCAAGACCATGCGGCCGTCGGTGCAGCTCCTGAGCGACGGCACGCACGCGACCTATCCCGTCGGCTACGGCCTCGCGACAATGTCGGTCGTCGCGCGCGCCGGCATCCACCCATCGACCGACGGCCTCGACGACGACACCCGGCTCGCGGCGCAACTCGCCGAGGAGACCATCCGGCAGCTTGCGAGCCTGTCGGTGACGGGCGCGTTCGTGCCCGATGACCCGAGCACCCGGCCGACACCGTGACGGAGGACCATAGGGTATTCGAAGTGCGTCTCCGCGCGTCACCCCGAGTAGAGCCACGCCCTGGCCTGTGTCCGAGTAGGGACATGGTGGCGCGGCAGGCCGCTGCCATAGGGACTGGTGGCTGCGCGTTCGTGCTCGAGGCCGTCGAGCTCCTCGGCCACCAGGCGATACAGGACAGTCGCCTCGGGTTCTCGGCGCCGATAGGAGCCCGAGGGCAACGTGGCGCCGCCGGGGCAACGTATAGCGCGCACCCCGGCGGAGTACTCACCATCGAACGTGATTGACACCTGAGGTTATGGGGACATGAAGGTCATCCTTTTCGGAGCCACGGGCATGGTGGGTCAGGGCGTGCTGAGGGAATGCCTGCTCTCCCCTGACGTCGAGTCCGTCCTCTCGATCGTGCGCCGCGCAACCGGCCGACAGCACCATGTGGGCGCGGGTCAAGGGAAGGACCGAGAACGCGCTCCTCAAGCTGCCCTTCAAGGCCGCGACCATGTTCCGGCCAGCGGCCATCCAGCCGTTGCACGGCATCGTGTCGAGGACGAAGCTCTACAGGGTCTTCTACGCCGCGATGGGACCGCTCTTCCCCCTTTTGAAGGTGCTTTTCCCCGGCACCGTGACCACCACCGAGAATATCGGCCGGGCCATGATCCACGTCGCGAAGCGCGGCGCGCCCAAGCCCGTGCTCGATACCCGCGACATCAACGCGCTGGCCGAGGTTCCGGAGGCCTGAGAGTGCCGGACGTTTCCGTTTGACGTCCCCCGGACCGGGACGATAGGGATGGAGGGGGGGACTGGGAGGAGGCGGCACCATGGATTTCAAGAAAGCGTTACGCGACATCGTGGGTTCCGAGCGTGTCGTCGACAACGACCTCGAGCGCCTGTGCTACTCGCGCGACATGTCGGTCCACACCGGCGTGCCTGAGGCGATCGTCTTCGCCAAGACCACCGAGGAGATCTCGAAGATCCTCGCGCTCTGCAACCGCGAGAAGATGCCGGTCATTCCTCGCGGCTCCGGGTCGAGCGTCACGGGCGCCGTGATCCCGGTGGGCCGGGCCGTGATCCTCGACCTCTGCCGCATGAACCGCATCAAGGAGCTGGCCATCGAGGACCGGTACGCCGTGGTGGAGCCGGGCGTGGTGTGCAACGACCTCAACACGGCGCTCGCGCCGACCGCCTTCTTCCCGCCCGACCCCGGGAGCTCGGTCGTGGCCACGATCGGCGGCATGGTGGCGCTCAACGCCTCGGGCCTCCGGGCCGCGAAGTACGGCACCACCAAGGACCACGTGCTCGCGCTCGAGGTGGTCCTCGCCGACGGCCGCGTCATGCGCACCGGCACGCGCGCGCCCAAGACCTCGTCGGGCTACGACTTCACGCGCCTCATGATCTCGTCCGAGGGGACGCTCGGCGTCATCTCCGAGATCACGGTCAAGGTCTCGCCCATGCCCAGGTTCACGGCCATCGCCACCGCGTATTTCACCGACGTGGAGGACGCGGGCCGGTCGGTGAGCCGGATCATGTCGTCGGGCATCGCGATCTCGGCGTGCGAGATCATGGATCGCGTGAGCCTCAAGACCGTGAACGAGGCCATGAAGCTCGGCCTGCCCGAGGCCGAGGCCATGCTCCTCATCGAGGTGGACGGCCACCCGGTGCAGGTGCGCGAGGACATCGAGCAGGTGGTCGACATCTGCAGGAAGAACAAGGCCGCGCAGGCCGACTGGTCCGAGGACCCGGCCACGAGGCTCAAGATGTGGCAGGGCCGCAAGGGGCTGGTCTCGTCCCTGTCGCTCGTCAAGCCGGGCTACCGGCTCATCGACATCATGGAGGACATGGGGGTGCCGGTCTCCAGGATCCCGGAGGCCATCCGGAAGGCCCAGGAGATCTCCAAGCGCAACGGCATCGAGATCGCCACGTTTGGCCATGTGGGGGACGGCAACCTCCACACCGCGTTCGTGATCGACCCGCGCAACAAGGCCGAGTGGGACGTGCTCTACAAGGCGGCGTACGAGCTCGTGGACATGGCCGTGAAGATGAAGGGCACCCTCACGGCCGAGCACGGCATCGGTCTCGCCAAGGCCCCCTACATCGGCCGGGAGCTCGGGCCCGAGCGCCTCGAGTTCATGCGGAAGATCAAGGCGGTCTTCGACCCGAACAACATCCTGAACCCCCACAAGCTCGCGCTCGACGACACGTGCAAGGACATCTACGACTTCTTCTGTTTCTCGAAGGCGGTGGAGAAGCCCGAGGGGAAGCGGTCGTTGGGCGAGAAGGAGGACCACCAGCACATCGCGTGCGTGCAGTGCGGGTTCTGCCGCGCGGTCTGCCCGGTGTTCGAGGCCACGGGGCTCGAGTCGTACAACGCGCGCGGCCGGAACATCCTCGCGTACAACCTCTATGCGGGCGACCTGAAGCCCTCCAAGGAGCTTGCGGACCGCTTCTTCTCCTGCACCACCTGCATGAGCTGCACCACGGCCTGCCCGTCGCAGCTCAAGGTGTCGGAGGTGATCCAGTCGGTGCGAAAGGAGCTCGCCAAGGAGAAGCTCATCCCCGAGAGCCTGACCGCCGTCGTGGACAACATCGAGAAGAGCGGTAACCCGCTCGGCATGCCGGCCGCGGAGCGGGTCGAGACGATCCCCAAGGCCAAACGCGACGCGATCCTCGGCAAGAAGAAGGAGAACGCCGAGGTGCTTCTCTTCATGGGGTGCATGCCGTCCTACAGCGACAT
>Ga0315282_10016588_pt1 | contig 10751 bp, 8 predicted proteins | sample YL17G07_20_MG_FD_203693 | JGI IMG/M metagenome (GOLD analysis project Ga0315282, IMG submission 203693) | Sediment microbial communities from Yellowstone Lake, YNP, Wyoming, USA - YL17G07_20 | ecosystem: Environmental > Aquatic > Freshwater > Lake > Sediment | place: USA: Wyoming | collected... | reverse complement strand
AGGATCCGGTTCTTCATGATTTCCCTAAAAAAGCTCTATATTAGAGGAGTGTCTGTCGGCTGTCAATTTTTCGGGTCGAGCGTTTTCCGGATTGCTTCTCCCGATGAAATCCGTTAAGTTATGAAAAGCATCCAACGAGACGCAAGGAGCAGGAATCACATGGCGAAATATTCCAGACGGGACTTCATCAGGACGGGCGTGGGCATCGGCGCCGCGGCTCTGGTCACGGGCGGCCGCGCCCAGGCCGCGCCGTCGCCGGCGGGCGCGAGGCCGATGCGCGTCGTGTCGAGCGGCAACGGCATCCGGGCGACGGGCAAGGCCATGGAGATCCTCAAGGCCGGAGGCGACCCCCTCGACGCCGTCATCGCCGGCGTCAACATCGTCGAGGACGACCCCGAAGACATGTCGGTGGGCTACGGCGGCCTGCCGAACGCCGAGGGCGTCGTCGAGCTCGACGCGTCCGTCATGTACGGCCCGACCCACTCGGCCGGCGCCGTGGCCGCGCTCCAGAACATCAAGAACCCCTCCAAGGTCGCCAAGCTGGTCATGGAGAAGACGCCGCACGTCCTGCTGGTGGGCGAGGGAGCGCTGAAGTTCGCCCGAGCCTACGGCTTCAAGGAAGAAAACCTCCTGACCGACAAGGCCCGCGAAATATGGCTCCGCTGGAAGCAGGAACACGGCGGGACGGCGGCCTGGCCGCCGCCCGAGGCGAGCGGGCATTCGGAGAAGCCCGGGACGGTGATGACGACCTACGGCACCATCAACTGCGTCGCCCTCGACGCCGCCGGCCGGCTGGCCGGGGTCACGACGACGAGCGGCCTTTCCTGGAAGCTGCCGGGCCGCGTCGGCGATTCGCCGATCATCGGCGCCGGCCTGTACGTCGACAACGAGATCGGCGCGGCCGGATCGACGGGCATGGGCGAGGTCAACCTTCAGACCCTGGCCAGCTTCAGGGTCGTCGACATGATGGGCCGCGGCGCCTCGCCCGAGCAGGCCTGCCTGAAGGTCTGCGAGCAGATCGTCCGCAAGACGCGCCTCCATCCGGGCCTCCACGGAAGCGACGGCCTGCCCAGCTACGGCCTCCACTTCTACGCCCTCAACAAGAAGGGCGAGTTCGGCTCCGCCGGCATCTTCGAGGGCGGGAAGTACGCCGTCCACGACGGGGTCGAGAACAAGCTCCGGGAGTGCGCCTGGCTCTACAAGAAGAAATGAGCCCGCGGCGCCGGGCCGCGGGCCTTCATTCCTCCAACAGGATGACGGGGAAGCCCTCGTCCGCCAGCCGGCGGGCCGTCTTCAGCGCGGCCTCCCTGTCCTTGGCCCTGACGCGGACGCGATAGTACGTGCTCTCGGGCGTCTTGAGCGTCGTGACGACGACCGAATCATAGCGCGGCTCCAGACGTTTCTTGAGCCCGTAGGCGTTCTCCTGGACGGCGAAGGCGCCGACCTGGACGGAGAAGCCGGCCGCGGGCGCCGGCGAAACGGAAGATCCGGGCGAGGCCGCTCCGCAATTCGGCAGGACCTCCAGCCGGACCCTCGACGTCCCGGGGCCGATCATGCCCAGGACGCGGGCCGAGGCGTACGACAGGTCGATGATCCGGCCCTTGACGAAGGGCCCGCGGTCGTTGACGCGGACGATGGCCGTCTGCTGGTTGTCCAGGTTGGTCACCATGAGGCAGGTCCCGAAGGGGAGGCTGGGATGGGCCGCGGTCATGTCGTGCATGTCGTAGATCTCCCCATTGGAGGTGTGCCGGCCGTTGAATTCGCCGCCGTACCAGGAGGCGTAGCCGACCTCGACGCCGGACCGTGGCCCGGGCGGGGGCTGATAATTCCTCGTCCGCACGCAGGCGGACGCGGCCGCGAGCGCCAGCAGGACGAGGGCCAGGCGGGGGAAAGCCCCTCTTTTCCAGTGGCTCTCTCGTCCGGGAGATGCGGCCGCGCCGTTCATTTCAGGAAGATCGAAAACCGCTTTTTCAGGTAATTGAAGGCTTCTTTGGGGGAGTTGCAGAACTTGAAGAGCTTGAGGTCGTCGGCGCAGATGGCCTTCTGCTTGACCAGGTTCTCGAACTTGATCACCTGCCGCCAGTACTCCTCGCCGTAGAGGATGACGGTCATCTCCTTTTTCGAAATCTTGCTTGTCTGGAGCAGGGTGATGATCTCGAAGAACTCGTCGAGCGTCCCGTAGCCGCCGGGGCAGATGACGACGGCCTTGGCCTTGTAGGTCAGCCAGAATTTCCGCATGAAGAAATAGTGGAAGGCGAACGACAGGTCGGGCGTGATGTAGGGATTCGGCTGCTGGGGCTGCGGCAGGGAGATGTTCATGCCGATCGTCTTCGCTCCGGCCCGGGCCGCGCCGCGGTTGGCCGCCTCCATGATCCCCGGCCCGCCGCCCGTGCAGACGACGAAGTCCTTGCCCTTGGGCGTCTTCAGGCTGATGGCCCACGTGGCCAGGAGGTAGGCCAGCTCCTCGATTTCCCAGTAGTACCGGTACAGGGACGAATCCGAATCCATCGGGCTGGCCTTGGCCGAGCCGAGGAAGAGGATCGTGCTGTTGATCCTGTGCTTCTCGAGGGTCGCCATGGGGCCCAGGTACTCGCTCAGGATCCGGAGCGTCCGCCCCTCCAGGGATTGAACGAACTCGGGGTCGCGATAATACTCGTCGGGGTGGATGTCCTTGTTCATCGAGACCTCTTTCTGCGCGCGCCACCGGCGAAATTGATGTTTATGGGAATATTACCAGATTCGCCGGCGGCTCACAAGCCGAGGCGGTCTTTGACTTGGCGCGCCGGCCTGTGCTATCAATAAGGCAATTCGAGGATGAGCATATGAACGAAGCACAGGGAATTCTGTCGACCATGGAGTATCCGGGACGCCTCATCGCGCTGGGGACGGCCCCGGGCGGGAAGGCCGCCGTGATCGTCTACGCCATCACCGGTCGCTCGCCGTCGAGCCAGGCCCGCAAGCTCGTCGCCCGGGACGGGGGCATCTGGGTCCAGCCGACCGATGAAGACGTCTTGAAAAAGGGGAACGTCGATCTGCTGGTCTATCCCGCCGTCCTCTTTCACGAAGCGGGCATCGCCGTGTCCAACGGCAGGCAGACGACCGACGTCCGCGAGCGCCTGGCCGCGGGAGGGGACGCCGTGTCCGTTCTCGCTGGGGCCCTCCGCGGCTGGGATTACGAGCCGGACGCGCCCATTTACACGCCCCGGATCAGCGGCTGCGTCCCGGGCGGCGCCGCCGCGCTGAGCCTCGTCCGCCGCGGCCCGGAAGGGGCGACGTTGAGGAGCTATTTCGAGGTCCCGCCCCGGACGGGACGGGCGGCCCTGGTCTCGACCTACCGCGGGCCGAACAGCGAGCCCCTGCCGTGCTTCGAAGGCGAGCCGCGAGAAACGGCCCTCGAGGGAAGGACGCCCCGGGAGACGGCGGAATGGGTTTATGGATCCCTCGGGCCGCGGACGCCGGATCGCGATTTCCGCGTTGCCGTGGCCTGCATCTTCGCCTCGCCCGACGGCAAGGGGAGCCGGGAGCTCCACATCATCAATAGACATGAAAGGACCTGAGACGATGGACAAGCCCGAACGCACCGCCCGAACTCAGTATCAGACCAAGGTCAAGGAGGAGTTTCCGGACGTTCTTCCGTTCGGCGAAAGCCGCTTCGTCAAGAAGTTCCCGATGCGCTATGGCGAGAACCCCGGTTACCCGGCGGCGTTTTACCAGGAAGCCGGGGCCGCGGGCCCGAACATGGCGACGATCGAGCTCCTCCAGGAAGGAACCAAGGGCCTGAGCTACATCAACGTCGGCGACATGGACCTCGGCCAGAGGCTGGCCAAGAAGCTCACCGAGATCTTCCGCGGCCGCAAGGTCTGCGTCATCATCAAGCACGAGATGCCGAGCGGCGTAGCTCTCGGCGACGACGCCGTGGAAACGTACGAGAAGGCCTGGAAGTGCGACACCCTGTCGAATTTCGGCAGCGTCGACGTCTTCAACTACCAGGTCACCGGGCCCCTGGCCCGGCTCCTCGTCGAGAGCGCCCGGAACATCGAGGTCGTCTACGCCCCCGACTTCACGGCCGAGGCCCTCGAGGTCCTGGCGACGCGTAAGGTCCTGCGCGTCGTGAGCATGGGCGCCCCTCTCGAAGCGGCCTCCGTCGACAACGGGATCGAGGTCAAGCGCGTCGCGGGCGGCCTTCTCGTCCAGAAACGCTTCGATTCGAAGATCGTCTCGCCGGATTCCGTGGACGTCGTCTCGGTCCGCAAGCCGACCCGGGAGGAGGTCCTGGCGGCGATCTTCAACTGGACGGTGGCGACGTACACCCGCTCGAACGCCGTCATCATCGGCAAGGCCGACAAGACGCACGGCATCGGCTCGGGGCAGCGCAGCCGCATCGACTCGACCGAGGACGCCATCCGGCTTTCGCGCCGCGGTTACGGGCCGGAGGGCTGCGTCCTGGCGTCCGACGCCTACATGCCGTTTCCCGACGTCGTAGAGGTCGCCGCTAAGAACGGCATCACGGCCGTCATCTATCCCCTCGGCTCCATCAAGGACCAGGAGGTCATCCAGCGGGCGAACGAGCTGGGGTTGGCCATGATCATTACCCGCAAGCCCGGCGAGGTCGACTGCGAAAGGTGCTTCCTGCACCGCTGAGCCGCGGAAGTCCGCGACCGCCCCTCAGGGCGCGGGACAGAATCGAAACCGTCCGACAGGATAGAAACAGGTTTCATGACGAGAATATTTTCGAATTCATCCGGCCGGAAGCATTCGGCGGCCTCCGTCATTGCGATCGCGGCGGCCGTTCTTCTCGGCCTCGCGGCCGGGATCTCCTGCGCCCCTGACCGGACCGTGTCCCGTTACCGTGAAGCGGCCGACGGCCTGCGCCGGGCCGGCCTGGCCGACGAGAAAGCCCACGACATGCTGCGCCGCATCACGGACGGCGGTCCGCGGCTGACCGGTTCCGCCGGCGCTGCGGCGGCTGTCGACATGACGCGGAAGATGATGGAGGAGCTCGGCTTCGACAACGTCCACCTCGAACCCGTCACAGTCGAGTGCTGGGAGAGGGGAGAGCCCGAGGAAGCGAGGATCTTCGATTCCGGACAGCCCGCGGCGGAGCTTCCCCTATCCGTCTCCGCCTTGGGCGGGAGCATCGGGACGCCGCCGGGGGGCATCACCGCTCCGGTCGTCGAGGTCCGCTCCTTCGATGAGCTCGACGGCCTGGGGACGGCCGTCGCGGGAAAGATCGTCTTCTTCAACCGTCCCATGGACAGAACGCTCGTCGAGCCGTTCGCGGCCTATGGCGGCGCCGCCGACCAGCGCGTCAACGGGGCCGCCCGCGCCGGCCGGCTGGGAGCCGTCGCCGTCCTCGTCCGCTCGCTGACGTTCCGCATCGATGACCATCCTCATACGGGCCTGATGGAATACGCGCCGGACGTCCCCAAGATCCCGGCCGCCGCCGTCAGCACCTCGGGCGCGGAAAAGTTGAGCGAGCTCTTGAAGAGCGGGCGGCCGATTTCCGTCCGCCTCAAAATGAGCTGCCGGGACATGGGCCCCGTTCCCTCGGCCAACGTCGTGGGGGACATCCGCGGCACCGAGAGGCCGGATGAAATCATCCTCGTCGGCGGGCACCTGGACAGTTGGGACCTCGCCGTCGGGGCCCACGACGACGGCGCGGGCTGCGCCGCGAGCCTCGAGGCCCTGCGCCTGATCAAGGCTTTGGGCCTGCGGCCGAAGAGGACCATCCGAGCCGTCATGTTCATGGACGAGGAGTTCGGCGGAACGGGCGGCCGCTTCTACGTCCAGGACGCCGCCCGCCGCGGCGAGCGGCACCTGGTCGCCATGGAGTCGGACAGGGGAGGCTTCCTGCCGGTCGGCTTGGCCGGCGGCGGATCGGATCCGGCCTTCCAGCGCCGCCTCAAGGCCTGGAGCGCTCTCGTCCGGCCGCTGGGCGTCATGGCCGTCGGCCCGGGCGGCGGGGGAGTGGACATCGGGCCGCTCGTCAAGCAGGGCGCCGTGCCGGTCTCCGTCGTCCCCAACGCCCAACCTTATTTCGACGTCCATCATTCTGCCCTCGACGTCCTGGCCAGCGTCCATCCGAGGGAACTCGAGATGCAGGCGATCATCCTCGCGACCCTCGCCTACGTCCTGGCCCAGGAGGGACTCTGACCATGCACCTGTCCTTCGTCTGGCACTTCCATCAGCCCATCTACCGCGATCCGGAAACGCGAGAGTACATCCTGCCCTGGGTCGGCCTGCATGCCGTCAAGAATTATCATCAGATGGCGGCGCTCCTCGAGGAAACGGAATTCCCCTGCACGTACAACTTCGTGCCCTGCCTTGTGGAACAGGTCCTTGAGTACGCCGGCGGAACGGCCAACGATCCCTACGCCGCCGCCCTCGAAAAGAATCCCGACGCCCTGACGCTCGGCGACGCCGCGCTGCTCCGAGCCTTCGGCGTCAACGCGACATCCCGCAAAGCCCTCCAGGAGGAGGCTCTGCGCTTCCAGTTTTCGCCTCTCCTCATCGCCCCGAACGCAACCCGGGAGGAGCTCCTGGCGCTCCGGCGCGAGACGATCCAGGGTCTTCTGCCCGCCTACCGGCGGCTCGCGGACCGCGGCCTGGCGGAGATCACGACTTCGCCGTATTATCACCCTCTCCTGCCGCTCGTCTTCGACGTCCAGTGCCCCGATGGCGACGAGGCCCGGCCGGTCCGGCCTTTCAAGCACCCGGAGGACGGCGAGGCCCAGCTCAAGAAAGGGGCGAGCTATTTCGAATCCGTCTTCGGACGGCCCCCGGCCGGGCTGTGGCCCTCGGAAGGCGGCGTCAGCCGGGCGGTGGCCGCGGCCGCGGCGCGCTGCGGATACTCCTTCGCCATGACCGACGAGAACGTCCTGTGGCGGAGCCTCGGGACCCCGCCGGCCCGCCGGGCCCTTTACAAGCCCTACCGGGCGGAAAATCTCAATCTCTTCTTCCGCGACCGGGAGCTCGCCGACCTTCTCAGCTTCGAATACATGAAATGGCCGCGGGAGAAGGCCGTCGCGGACTTCCTGGCGCGCCTGGCCGCGCGGCGGAAGGAAACGGGCGACGAGGAGGCCGTGTGCGTCATCGTCCTCGACGGCGAGAATCCCTGGGAGCACTATCCCTCGAACGGCGTCCCCTTCCTGCGCGACCTCTTCGGCCGTCTGAAGGAAAGCCCCGAATGGACGCCGACGCACCTCCGCGACTATCTTGCCGGGCACGCGCCCCAGGACGAATTGAAGCTCGTCCCGGGGACCTGGCTCGGCAACTTCTCCAAGTGGATCGGCCATCCGGCCAAGAACGCCGCCTGGGACCGTCTAGCCGAATCCCGCGAGATCTGCGGGCCGCTCGAGGACATCTACGTCGCCGAGGGCTCGGACTGGTTCTGGTGGTACGGGGAGGAGGGCCGGGAAGTCTTCGACGAGCTCTTCCGGGCCTATCTCAGGCGGGCCCACAAAATCACCGGGACGAAGGAACCCTCGTGAACGAACTCCGTTTTCTCTTTGCCGTCCACAACCACCAGCCGGTCGGCAATTTCGAGCACGTCGTCGACCAGGCCTTCGCCGATTGTTACCGTCCTTTCCTTGAGCGTCTGGAGAAGCACCCCCGCTTCAAGTTCTCTCTCCATTTCTCCGGCCCGCTCTGGGAGCACATGGAGCGCAAGGAGCGGGCCAGCTGGGAGCTGGTCAAGGTCATGGCCGGCCGCGGCCAGGTCGAGCTCCTCGGCGGGGGCTTTTACGAGCCCGTCCTGTCCGTCATCCCGGAGGAGGACCGCCTCGGGCAGATCCGGATGATGAGCGATTACATCGCCGCGAACTTCGGCCAGACGCCCCGCGGCCTGTGGCTGACGGAACGCGTCTGGGAGCCGCAGCTGGCGAAATCGCTCGCCGACGCGGGCATCGAGTACACCCTGCTCGACGAGGAGCACTTCCATTACGCCGGGATCCGTGATCTCCACGCGTCCTACATCACGGAGGACGAGGGCCGGCCCCTGAGGATTTTCCCCATCGACAAGAAGCTCCGTTACATGATCCCCTTCCACGCCCTGGAGAAGATCGAGGAGTACCTCGAGGAGATCCGCGGCGCCGGCGGGACGGCCATCCTGGGCGACGACGGCGAGAAGTTCGGCGTCTGGCCCGGGACGAAGAAATGGGTCTACGACGACGGCTGGCTGGAGATATTCCTGACCTTCGTCGAAGAGCGCGGAATCCGGATGATGACCGGCTCGGAATACCTGGACGCCCAGCCTCCGGCCGGCCGCGTCTACCTGCCGCCCGCCTCCTACGAGGAGATGATGGGCTGGGTCCTCGAGCCGGACGAAGCCCGGGCCTACGAGGATCTCCGCGACCGGATCCCGGACGAATGCCGGCGTTTCCTCCGCGGCGGCTTCTTCCGCGACTTCTTCCGGAAATACGCCGAGGCGAACCACCTCCACAAGAGGATGCTCATGGTCTCGCGCGAGGTCCGCGACGCGGGCGCCGCTCCGGAGGCCCGCCGCGATCTCTACCGGGGCCAGTGCAATGATCCGTACTGGCACGGCGTGTTCGGCGGGCTCTACCTGCCGCACCTCCGGGAAGCCGTTTATCATCATCTTCTCGAAGCGGAGAAACGGACTCCGCCGGCGGCGGACTGGACGCGGCTCGATTTCGACCTCGACGGCCGGATGGAGCTCTTCCGACGCGGCGAGACCTTCAACCTGCTCGTCAAGCCGTCGTTCGGCGGCGCCCTGGTCGAGCTCGACTACGTGCCCTGGGCCAGGAACCTCTCAAACGTTCTCGGCCGGCGGTCCGAGACCTACCATGCGCCGCGCGGCACGGAAGACGGCGAGGGCAAGAGCATCCACGAGCTCAGCAAGAAGCTTCCCGCCCGCGCCCAGGACCTCGTCCGCTACGACTGGCATCCCCGCTACTCGCTTCTCGACCACTTTCTCCGGGCGGAGGCCTCGGAGGACGATTTCAAGAAGGTCGACGGCGGCGAGCTGGGCGATTTTGTCAATCAGCCGTACGAGGCCGCCGTGCGGGACGGCGGGCTCGTTCTCGAGAGGCGGGGAGGGGTCTGGTCGGACGGCGAACGCGTTCCCATCCTGGTCCGGAAGAAGATCGAGCCGGGCCCGGGCCGCCTCAGGATCGCCTACGAGATCCACAACCTGGCCTTGAAGCCGCTGGCCGTCCGCTTCGGCTCGGAATGGAATTTCCTGGCCTTCCCCCACGAATTCGAAGGTCGCCGCGACGGCGTCCTCTTGTACGGAGGGCGCCTTGCTCTCGAGCCGCGGGGGGCGATCGGGGTCTGGACGAGGCCGCTCGAAACGCTCTCCCAATCGGAGGAGGGATTTGATATAATACATCAGGGTTTCGGGCTCATGCCGGTATGGTCCTTCATCCTGGGCGGAGATAAAGCGCAGAAGTTTGAAATCCTTTTTAGAGAAACGCATGCCGGATAAGTATTTTTCCCTGGTCCTCCACAGCCACATCCCGTACGTCCTGGAGCACGGCAGCTGGCCCCACGGCATGGACTGGCTCTACGAGGCCGCCGCCGAAACCTACATCCCCCTCCTCGACATCTGCGAGCGGCTGGCCGCCGAGGGCATCCCGCCGCGCATCAACGTCAGCCTGACGCCCGTCCTCATGGCCCAGCTCAAGGACCCGGAGTTCGTCCGCGGCTTCGTCGAATACCTGAGGATGAAGATCGGCGTCGCCGAGCGGGACGAGGCGGGCTTCCGCCAGACGGGCCATTCTCTGCTGCCTCTCACCGTCTATTGGGGCGACTGGTACAGGAAGATCCTCCACGACTTCACCGAGCGCTTTCACGGCGACATCGTCGACGGCTTCCGTTCCCTCCAGGACCGCGGCCAGATCGAGGTCCTGACCTCGGCCGCGACGCACGGCTACTTTCCTCTTCTCGAAAAGGACGCCAGCATCCGCCAGCAGATCCGGCAGGGGCGCCACGTCTACCGAAAGTACATGGGACGGGAGGCGCGCGGCTTCTGGGTCCCCGAGTGCGCGTACCGTCCCGGCTACGCCTGGAAGCCTCCCTTCGGCGAGGGCCAAGCCTATGCCCGGTCCGGCGTCGACGAGCTCCTGAAGGAAGAGGGAATCGGCTACTTTTTCGTCGACTCCCACCTGCTCAAGGGCGGGGAAGCCAAGGGCGTCTATCTCGACCGCTTCCCGGGATTGAAGCTCCTCTGGGAGAAATCACAAAAGGAATACAAGCCGGCCGACGAGGTTCGCCGCGATCCCTATTCCGGCTACCTGGCCCATCCCTCCAACCTGCCCTTCTTCGTCCGGGACGAAGTCTCGGGTTCGCAGGTTTGGAGCCGCAACATGGGCTATCCCGGCGACGGGCAGTACCTCGAATTCCACAAGAAGCATTTCCCCGGCGGCATGCGCTACTGGCGGATCACCTCGAGCGATCCAGACCTGGCGCTCAAACAGCCGTACGATCCGGCCGCCGCCGCGGCCCGGCTGGACGAGCACGCCTCGCATTTCGCCGGGGTCATCGAGTCGGCCCTCAAGGACAAGGAAGCGGGCGTGGTCGTCGCCCTCTATGACACCGAGCTCTTCGGCCACTGGTGGTTCGAAGGCCCCGAATGGCTGTACCTGACGATCAAGAAGCTCGCCCGCGGCCCCGTCCGACCCCTGACGGCGGGCGAATGCCTGGAAAAGCTGCCGCCGACGATGATCATCTCCCTGCCCGAGGGCTCCTGGGGACAGGGCGGGTTTCATTGGATCTGGCTCAATGAAGCGACG
>Ga0315282_10016587_pt1 | contig 10751 bp, 10 predicted proteins | sample YL17G07_20_MG_FD_203693 | JGI IMG/M metagenome (GOLD analysis project Ga0315282, IMG submission 203693) | Sediment microbial communities from Yellowstone Lake, YNP, Wyoming, USA - YL17G07_20 | ecosystem: Environmental > Aquatic > Freshwater > Lake > Sediment | place: USA: Wyoming | collected... | reverse complement strand
GTGCGGGTCAACACCGCCGCCGGCCCCGTAAAAGCGCAGGCCTACCTTGTAAGTCATGAGTTGATGAGAAAACACTTCGGCGACAGATTTCACGTCAATCTCATCCACGAGCTGTGGCTGCGAAAACGCATCGCAAAATTCATCAAAAAGCACACCCGCCCCGGCGAGCGCACCGCGGATGCCGAGATGGAACGACAGGCCGAACGCGAGCTTCTGGCGACCACCGAACGCGACCTGGTCATAAGCCATTACCGTAGCGACGCCATCAGCGATTATTACCTTGAGCACGAGCTTGACCGCCCCAGGCCGAGCATAAAGCATCTCTACGATGACCCGCAGGCCAGGCCCTTCATCAATAACTATTTGGTCCTGGTCGTAAAGCAGGTCCTTCTCAATCAGCTCGATGAACATTTCCAGTCCCGCTATCGCTTTGAGCTGGAGCGCATCCGTCCTTCTGAAAGATACTTCGCCCGAACGATTAGTCTGCTCGCCTCGCTGCAAATCATAAATTCGAATAGCGCCGCCGTCGATTTGATTATCAAGAAATGCCTCCGGACGATGCCCTGTTACAAGTATGACCTCATCGACTACGTCAAGTATGCCGCCGGTGCCGCAAAAAGTCTGTTCGACACCCGTGTTGCCGAGGCGCACTTGAACCGAATCCGCTCGAATCTCCAGCCCGGCCTTGTGCCTCTCGGAATTGAGCTTGAGATGAGCAATCTCGGCGCCGCAGCCGTTGAGCCGTTGCGAAGCGCCAAAAATGTCTTCGACCCGGTGTATGATGGCTTCAGGTACTTCTATGATTTCCACCTCGATGTCTTGTCCTGGAAACTCGGCGGATATATCGATGACCATACCGGCGCCACCGACCAGCCCCGCCGCTGCGGCTTCCTCGAGCTCGCTCCCGGAAGACTGAATATCGAAGGGGAGCTGTCCCGACCGGCGACCGCCGACCCCTGGGTCCTCAGCCAGTTGATAAACGAGCTTGCCGATTTCTACGACGTCCGCCCGCACAGTCTCCATATTTCCTTCCAGCTTCGCAGAAACCAAATCGGCAGCCAGAAAGTCCTGCCCCTCGATTTTGCCAGGTGCCTGCTCGCGCTCGGCGGCGGCCCAAAAGTTAGAGACAGCGGCAAACTGTGGATATCAAGAATGGGCGATAATGAAATAATACAATACGGAGTGGGCGAGGAGCTTGTCTTTGCCAGAACAAGCAAACGCAAGTGGTATCTTGGCAGAGATGAAATCGCGGACAAGCCCCCGTCTCAGGCGACCGCCTGCGTTCAGCAGTACAAATTCATCCGGCTGGAAAAAAGGGCCGGCTATGAGCCGCTAATCCTGTGCCTTAAGGGCCTGCAGCTATCCTATAATCCGGGCGACTATTTGACCGCCGAACAGCTAAAACGCAGCAAGCGGTTGCGCGACCAGTACGAGGCCTTGAAACAATGGGCGCTGGAGCCCGCCGAAATCAGCCCAAAAAGTATAAGCCGTTTTATCGAGACCGTCCAGGCGGGCTTGTTAAACGAAGGTCACCACCGGCCCATTCACACGCTCCACTATATCAATTGGGTCATCGGCGCCATCGATACCCAACTGCGTATGTTCAACAAACAGGTCAAGGAATCCCTCGGCGCCTCTTAAACCGGTTTTCTTTTGGGCGATGAACTCAAAATATCCAAATTATCTGACGAGGCGTATAAAATCCTCATTGGTAAGATTCGCCTGTTTTATGATATGGGAAAGCGTTGACCTCTTGATTGGGCTATGGGCAGGAATAGTCAGCTTTAGTGTTTTCTCTTGCGTGTGCTTTTGAAGGCGAATATGGCTGCCTCTGACGAACAACGACCCAGCCGGCACGGCGCAGGGCGTTTACCACCTTATCGTAGTTTAAGCTGGGAACTTTGGTCATATAGCCAGTTCAACAATTTCTGCATTAGGCTGGAAATCGGAATCGTCCGGGACCGGTTCCAGATACAGCTTGATGGCTTCTTTTATATTATCCAGGGCTTCTTTACGGGTATCGCCCTCGCTGATACAACCCGGCAGTGAAGGGACAAATACCGTGTAGCCCCCTTCCTCACTTTTTTCTAATATCACCTTGAGTTTCATAAACCAATCTCCAGCTAAATACTGAGAATAGATAAAGCATCTTTGATTATATTTTAACAGATGCCGACTACAATTCCAAGAATTTTTCGTCAGAACTGCTGCCTAACGTTAAAATCAGAGTGCAATTGACACTCGGCCCTTATAAATTTTATCCCGAGTACAGCCTGCCCTGAGCGAAGTCGAAGGGTTGGAGGAGCGGGAATCCAGAGTTTGTCATTGCGAGCTCCCGCTGCCTCGCTTTTGCTTGCCGCTGCGTCTCGCAACGCAAGGTGCGGCAGCAGGCGAAGCAAAACGGCGGGGGCGTGGTAATCTCTGACCCACAAAAGTACAAAAATTCATTTTGTTAGAAATTTGCTCTGTTGAAAAGTCCCACCATCATTTCGACCGAAGCCCCCGTTTCTGCTTTCGCAGAAAGCGCAGGGGCGAAGTGGAGAAATCTATTAAAAAAACAGACCTATCCCGAGCGCGGATTGCCCTGAGTAGCATCGAAGGGTCGAGGGAATCGGAGGAGAGAAATCTATTGACAATAATCAATTATCAATAATCGATAATCAATGGAAACGTAGGGGGCCCCGCCCAATAACTTGCAAGTAGCCACTGGCCAAAAAGAGTTAATCTCGTTAAACTACAAAGAGAATCCGCCTATGTTAAGCGAAAGGAGTGATCGCCGTATGTCAGAAGTGAGAATCGCTCGATTTGTTGATATGAAAGCATGCAAAAGCATATTCTCCGATTACAGCACATTTGTGCTGCGCTCGCCCGAGTACTACAGGAGTAGGTATGAGACCTAAAGGAATTGAGGCGTGGCAAGTAGCATTGGTTGCCGTAGCACATGCTCTTGACATCGACTGTGAGGCGGATCATCCAGGAAAAAGAGCTTGGAAACCGCTGTGGCCTCGATTTTCAGAGTATTTGGAAGGAAGTAACCGTTCAAAGGCTAATTGCGACTTCGTTGATGCCGAGCAGATATACCTCCAAGTTTTTGTGTTTGAGCAGGCTCTGGGTAAAGTGCAAACAGTAAATGTTCAGCTTGCGGAGAAGGTCATGGATGCGTGGTATTACTACATCCGGACTTTGCCACAGGAACATGGGATTGTTTTCGATTACCAAATATGGTCTCAGCGTCGTGCTACATACGCGAAAGAATGGGATGAAGCATTGGAACGTATCCGTAAGAATCCAGGCGCATTTAAGAATCCATTTTACCATCTGGCATGTTGTTTTATCGAAGATGTATGTCACATAAATGCAGATATAAAGGTGTTAGTTTCCATTTGTTTAAGTATAACCGCCAGGATTAAGGGATTTACAGGTGCAATGAGTAAATGGATTGTTGATAGAGAGTAGGAGATTTTAAACCGACCATAAGTGGCTGTGGAGCAGTATAGTTTTCTTTATAAAAAGCACAGGGGGTTATATTATGAAAGTTGAAAACATTTTTATATGTCATGCTACTGAGGATAGCGGTATAGCCAAAGCCATAAAGAAGCAATTTGATAAAGTTTTTGATAATGATATCAAGGTTTTTGTTTCTAGTATCCCGGGCACAATACCACCAGGGTCTGATTGGCTCGACAGTATCCTCAGTAATCTAAAAATCGCCGACGCTTTTCTTATTGTGCTTACACCAACTTCTCAAAATAGGCTATTTGTGTGGTTTGAAATAGGTTTTTCATGGCTTCGGAAAATCAATAATAAGTGTGAAATGTATGTCTTATTCGCAAATCCAATAAAAGGCAGCGACCTGCCACGCCCTCTTGATAGATTGCAGGCAACATCGATGTCAAGCAAAGAAGATCTAAAGGCCTTTTTCGAAAAGATCGCTGGGCAATTTAAACGAGGCAACAAGAACGCACCGAATTTCGAAGAGATATTTGAATCTATTCCTATGTACCCAGAAGAAGTTCGAGATAAGAAAGAAAATAATGAAAAATTAAAATGGGAGAAACCTTTCTACTGGCGTATCGATGATGAGAAAAAAGACGGCCCCTTCTGCCAGAAATGTTATGATTCAAATAAGAAATTGATTCGCCTCCAAGAGGGTGGGAATGATGTATGGCGTTGTTTTAGTTGTAAGAGCACATTTCGTGGGCCGCGATATAATCCTCCAAGCCAGCAATACGCAATTCACGAGGGTCCAAGGATTTGACTTTGGTCGGCTTCAAAGTGAAGGCCGTAGAACTTCGGCGGACAAGGCAATGGCCTTTCACAGTCCCGGAGCGCCGGGGCGAGAAAAGACTTGCGCAGAACGCCAAAACCGAGCAAACCCCTTCATGTTTTTGTGCCTTTATGGCTACTAATCCGTGTGAATCTGTGTCAATCTGTGGTTAAAAAGCTTTTTACGAAAATCCTTTGTCCGCCGTCTGCGTTGGCGGATTTGTCTGCAAAATCGCCACGCCTACGCTATACACAGGATGCACAACGCAAGACGAGAGTTTCAGCCAGCTTACAAATAAGGACAACGAAGCTGGCCTTGTGGACGAAGGCGAAAGTTTGCGACAAAGCTTGCTTTGAAAGCAAAATTCGCCGAGAACACCAAGCTGGCTGGAGCACCTTTGTGCTTTTTGTGGCCTGTTATAAAACAGTGTGAATCAGTGTTAATCCGTGTCTAAAACCTGCAAAATTACGGTGTAATCCCGCCACCAAGTCACCAAGCCACAAAGATTTTCCTTCGTGTCTTTGTGGCTAAAGAATCTATGTTAATCAGTATCTGTTTTGAATTTTGTATTTTGGTTATTCGGATTTGTTTCGGATTTAGGATTTCGATACTTGTCTGACGACAGTCAAGATTCGGATTTCTTTCTTTGATTTTGTGCCTTTGTGGCTAACTTTTTTAATCTTGCGATTGCGAATTTAGTGACTTCATTATGGTCGAACGCCAAATCTTTTGGAAGTCTTTCTATATTAAACCAGCGTGCCCTCACAGCATCATCGCCGGCCTTTGCCCTGGTTTGCTCTTTTGTCGCAATGCCCATAAACACTATCGTAATCTGTCTGCCGCGCGGGTCTCTGCCGCATTTCCCGAAGGTGTGCATTTGTTCTAACGGCACGCCCTCCAGTCCCGTCTCCTCCTTTAATTCCCTCGCGACGGCGTCCTCCAGTTCCTCATCCATATCCACGAATCCGCCCGGCACCGCCCATTTGCCTTTGAATGGCTCATTTCTGCGCTTGATAAGCAGCAGCTTCACCTTGTCCCCGAAAAACGCAAACACAGCCGCATCCACCGAAACCATTGGCCTCGGCCAGTTGTAAACATATTTCCTTTTTTTAGACATACTTTAGCTTTTCACGTGCTCTTCCCAGAATTTTTTGTATTCGTTTCTACGTTCTAATATGCGAAGTTTCTTTTGTTCGATAAGTTCAGTTCGACTTTTAAGGTTACCATTGGTATCCTGTACATCAAACACTGTCCTGTTATGAAGTTCGTTACAAAATACACACGCTGTAACAATGTATTCAGGATTTTCACGCTCAGGATGTCCTATAGGTAGAAGATGGTCGCTTGATAAATAAAGCCAATTTGGCCAATCTTTACCATCCAGACTACAGTAAACACAGACAAAATTGTCGCGTTTATGTATCTTAAAAGAGTACCCTCTCAAAGAATCATCATAATGTTCTACCATTTTCTTTTCCTTGTTATAAGGCGGACTACCAATCATAAATCAGCAGTTTTGCCAGTTATGGCGTAGGGAAAATCTCTTTTGTTCTTCGATTGTAGTTCCATTCATAAAGGTCTTGTTCAGAACCATCCTTAAGTAGATAAAAACTCACCTTCCACCAATCTCCTGACGTGGGTACTGCACGTTCTTTAACAATTTTCAATTCGTGTCCTTCAATTTCCATGAGACGAATCATAGCATCTATTCGGCTATAGAATCCTTTGATACTTAGTACTTCTTTTACTTCTTTAAGAACAGTCTGAGCTTCTTTTTCCGTCTGCTCCGTTTGCCGTTTTGCCCGCTCCCATGTGTTATTGAACCATCGATACCCCCACCAAATCGCCAATAAAAGTACAATCCCAACTGCAATAGTGCCTGCTATGGCCTCACTCTTCTCTTTGTCCTTCTCTTTTTTTTCTTTACTCATTCAAAGAACTAATTTAGCAGTTCTGCTGTAAACAATCAATTGCTTAAAACCTCTTTATTGCTTACAATTGTCTGGGTATGCCGGAAACCTTAAAAAATATTTTGATAATAAAGCCCAGCTCGCTGGGCGATATAGTGCTTGCCTTACCGGCACTGGCGGCTTTACGCAAAAGTTTCCCCGATGCCGAGATTAGCTGGCTTATCCGTCCTGAGTTTGCCCCGCTTCTGCAAAACCATCCGCATTTGACAAGGACAATTCCCTTCGACCGCAAATTCCTCGGTAAGGCCTGGTTCAATCCTTATGCTCTGGGCGCTCTGCTGGCGCTTATCCGGCGGCTTCGCCGCAGCAAATTCGACGCCGTCTTCGATTTCCAGGGCCTTTTCAGAACCGCCTCTTTGGGCTGGCTTTCCGGCTGCAAAAAACGCTTCGGAATGACAAACGCGAGGGAGCTTGCCAACGTATTCTACACGCATAGAATCCCGCAGGACCGCGAGTGCATTCACCTCGTCGATTATTATCTAAAGATGGTCACTACCGCCGGCGCTTCCTGTATCAATGCCGAATTTGTATTGCCGCAGGACCCTGCTGCCGCCGATTCCGTCAAAAAACTGCTCGCAAACTATCGCGTCCCGCTCGATAGTTACGCCGTCTTTGTGCCCGGTTCCACACGCCACCACAAATGCTGGCCGCTCGAACGCTTCGCTGCTCTGGCGCAAAAAATGTCACCGGCATTTAATCTTTCCGTAGTCGCTACCGGCACCGCATCTGAGCAGGGGCTGATTGACGGCCTGAAAGCTCTTGCCGCCGTCCCCATAGTTAATCTTGCCGGAAAGACCTCATTGAGTGAGTTGACGGCCTTATTGAAATCTGCCAGGATGGTAGTAACTAACGACACCGGCCCAGGCCATATCGCCGCTGCCCTCGGTGTGCCTGTCGTTTTGATATTCGGGCCGACCAATCCTGCAAGAGTCGAGCCATATAAAAGAAGCGAATGCGTGGTAGCTATTGACCCCAATGGCAGGGGGCTCAAGGCCGACAGTTACGACCCCAGACACAGCATCGATGGAGTAACAGTCGAGCAGGTCTATCAAAAGGTCCGTGAGCAGGTAGATTCTTAACGAATACCAACATATTTAGCCACGCAACTTGTTTCGGGGTTTTACGTATTGTTTAGCCCCCGAATTTATTCGGGGGTTTTTCTTTCGTTTACCCGCCTTCGGCGGGGTGGCGGATTCATTTCGGGGTTCTTATTGCCCTTGTAATCGTAATAACCTGCGGTATAATGCCTCCTTACAGGAACATTACGAGCGATTCCTCTTTGAATAAAACAACAGGTGCGATATGGCAGAGAACGTTTTGTATTACGGCGATAACTTGGAAATACTCCGCCGCTATATCGAAGACGAATCGGTTGACCTTGTCCATCTTGACCCGCCTTTCAAGAGCGACCAGGATTATAACATCCTCTTCGCCGAGCGCAACGGCAGTCGGGCCGCCGCTCAAATCAAGGCTTTCGAGGATACTTGACACTGCCGGGGTTTACCCGCCTTCTGTTTGGCGGGTTTTCCTATCGTGAGGCCCGCTTACAACATTTCCGCGAACGCGGTGTATTTAGCCCAGGGTTTTACCCTGGGGTGCCCACGCGAGGATCGCTTTTTCCTTCCCTGGCTCCGCCAAGGGTCAAAAACCTCACCCCGAATTCGATTATCCTCAGCAGTAGATATTGTAGGGTGGGCTTTAGCCCACCAATCCTCTGATATTTAGCCCCCCAATTTATTGGGTGGGTTCTTCTTATCGCAAACCCAAAGGCAAACAGAAACCCCACCCCGAGCTCGATTATCCAGAGCAGTAGCGATGAGTATTTCTCCGGACTGCTAAATAGACAAACTCGTTTATGAAATATACAACCTAACCCCAGAAGAAATAAAACTCGTGGAAGAATCAAATCAGTGAATCAGATAATGGGGACAGCAACCGTTTTTCTAAACCAAAACTTGTCCGCCATAAAACAAACTCATCTACTCATTAACTCATTTACGGATTCTCTCTGTGTTCTCTGTGCCCTCTGTGGCAGAGAAGTTTTTAGTTTTGGGGCAGAAGGCGAACCTGTCCGCCGTAGGCGGGGCGGAATCCAGTATCAACCCATCTACTCCTCCCCTCATTCTCAAATCTCTCTTTTAAAAACCTTGATTCTCAAAACCATGACTCTTAAAGCAGTCCATAAGTATATACGCATATACTTATATACTTTCCGATGCCACTCCTGTATAACCCGCCATTTTCAAAATCCGCACCCAAAAATCTTCGCCTCAAATCCCTCATCCAAAAACCGTTTGACATATAAAATGCTCGCAGTCCTTTTGACTAATCAAAAGGACTATGTCACTACCTGCCGAGTTATTCTCTGTGCTCTCGGTGTGCTCTGTGGCAAATATATTTTGCAGTGTTAATCCTGTGTGAATCCGCGTCTGATTTCGTTCGCTCGGCTTATATAAAGAAGCCCGGGTCGTTCGGAATTCGGCGGACAAGGCAACGGCCTTTCACAGAAACTTGTTTCGAGAAATGCATTGTCGCAGAACGCCAAGCCGACCAAAAACCTCTGTGGTCTCTGTGACCTCTGTGGCAAATATATTTTGCAGTGTTAATCCTGTGTGAATCAGTGTCAGAAATTTTCTCCCCGCGACTTGAAATTTCAATTTGGTTCGCCTGCCCTTCTTCTTGTTTCGGCCAGCCCCGGCGGAATTGCCGGAGGACCCTGATACATCGGGGAACTCGTGGACGAGAGCACGCAACCGCCGCAAAAACTCGTTTTGAGGACGGTGCGTGCCGAGTACACCCATCTGGCCGGAAACCTCTGTGGTCTCGGTGTGCTCTGTGGCCAAACAAAATCTGTGTTAATCAGTGAAATCTGTGGTTACATTCGTGTCTTTGAGTTCTCGTGGCAAAAAATCCGCGTGATTTATCCTGAGCCTGCCGAAGGAATCTGTGGTTAAAATTCGTGTTAGCTCGTGACAACACTGATACATCGTTCACATAAGTCAGGATGCTCGCTGTCGCCTCCGACGCTCGGCCAATAATTCCAGCACCGCTGGCACTTCTTGTGGCTGCTTTTTTGCGCTGCCACTTTCGTCTCGCCCGCCGCCTTCTCCAATTTCACCTCGCTGACTATGCAGAGCGCCGCAAACTGCCTGACCCCGAAATCATTCAGGACCTTCGCATCCTCGTCGTTACAGTAAATAGTTACGCTCGCCTCCTGGTTGCTTCCTATCTCTTCTTTCTGCCGCAGCCCTTCCAGAACCCGCAGAACCTCGTCCCGCAGGGCCATTAACTTCTGCCACCTCGGCTCCTGGCTTTGCCAGTCAATTGAATTATCAACCTTCGGCATCTCCGCTAAGTGCACGCTTTCAACTTCACCATCTTTTTCTTCTCTGGCCGGCGACGAGCGATGAGCAACGCCTGCCCCGAGCAGGGTCGAGGGGAGCGACGAATTCATCGCCGCCCACGCCTCCTCCGCGGTGTGCACCAGTATAGGCGCCAGCATTCGGACCAGGGCATCCAGTATCCTGTACATCGCCGTCTGCCCGCTCCGCCGCGATAAACTGTCCGCCGCATCGCAGTACATCCTGTCTTTGAGCACATCCATATAAATGCTGCTCATCTCGACCGTGCAGAAATTGTAGATTAGCGCAAACACCCGATGGAATACGAAGTTCTCGTATGCGTCGATTGTCTCTGCAATCAGCTTTTGCAGCTGCCCCATCGCCCACTTATCAATTTCAAACATCTTCTCGTATGGAACCGTATGCTTGTTCGGGTCGAAATCATCAGTATTGCCGAGCAGATACCTTATTGTGTTTCTGATTTTCCGATACGCATCCTGTGTCCGGCCAATCAGGTCATCGGTGCAGCGGACGTCCTCCTGATAATTTATGCTCGCCACCCACAGCCGCAGAATGTCCGCCCCGTATTTCGTTACCTCCTCCTGCGCGTTGACGTAGTTGCCCAGCGATTTCGATTGCTTCATTCCCTTTTCGTCAACGGTGAAGCCGTGCGTCAGAACGCTCTTAAATGGCGCCTTGCCCGTCGCCCCCAGCGCCGGCAGAAGCGACAATTGGAACCACCCCCGGTGCTGGTCCGAACCTTCTAAGTACAGGTCCACGGGCACCGCCCACCCGGCCTCTTTCACGCAGACGCTGTGCCAGCTACAGCCCGCCTCAAACCACACGTCGAGAATGTTTTCTTCCTTCTGCAGCTCATCTAAAGTAAATCCTTTCGGCAGCCGAAAATCCTCGCCGAGTATCTGCCTCGGCGAATCGGTAAACCAGCTATCCGAGCCGTGCTTCGCAATATGCCGCGCCACAGCCAATACCGATTCTTTGGTTAGTAGCGCCTGCCCCTGCGAATTAATAAAAACCGGCAAAGGTAACCCCCAGCTTCTTTGTCTGCTGATGCACCAGTCAGGCCTTGCCTCTAACATCCCCTCAATCCGCTTCTGCCCCCACGCCGGAATCCAGTTTACATTCTGGACCGCCTCCATCGCCAAATTCCGCAGG
>Ga0315282_10016586_pt1 | contig 10752 bp, 11 predicted proteins | sample YL17G07_20_MG_FD_203693 | JGI IMG/M metagenome (GOLD analysis project Ga0315282, IMG submission 203693) | Sediment microbial communities from Yellowstone Lake, YNP, Wyoming, USA - YL17G07_20 | ecosystem: Environmental > Aquatic > Freshwater > Lake > Sediment | place: USA: Wyoming | collected... | reverse complement strand
CATACCCACGATCAGAAAACCGGCGATCAGCCCCACCAGCAGCGCGTCTACCGTGCGTGTCCACGCGTGGCCCGTCGTGACGAAGGTGAGGACGGCCGTGATGAAGCACATGCCGGCCGCCGCCAGCAGCCAAGGGCCGCCGGCGTCGTGCGCCGCGTACCACGCCTCGTCGCTGGCCATGATGTTGTGCGTGCGCAAGCCGGCCCAGGGATTGCGCGGCAGGCGCCCTTGCACGCTCAACCCGCCGATGACGGCGAGCGCCGCACCCGCGAGGACGAGCAGGACGACGGCGATCCACATGACATGGGCTCCTTTCACGGGCACCGCGACGGACGTTGCGAGGCCCCGGACACAGCTTTCGCGGCAGTCTCCGCCGTGCCATCTATCCCGGGTTCCGCAGCGGCGCGCTCGGTCACGACCGCCGTCCGGTGGCTGTGGGAGCGTGGCGTTCGGCAGTCAGAGTCTAGCAACCCCGTCCACCCGAAGCTCCCCTACCCTGATGGACACGGCACGGCACGTTCGTTAGCGTGGTGAGCAGTCGGTAGGTGACGGACGGAAGGGCGCAGCGATGGGTCACGAACCACAGGCAGAGGCGATCACCCACGTGCCCGAAGCGGGCGCCCTTACGCCGGAGCAGTACGAGCTGGTGGTTCACCACCTGCCGGTGCACTTGTCGGTCATCGACGAGCGCGGGATACTGCGGTATTGGCACGGCGCACTCTTCGACGGCTGCGACCCTGAGTTCATCGGCCGGCACGTACACGACTGCCACGGCCCCTCGTCGCTACCCACGATCGATCGCATGATCGAGGCCTTCGCAGCCGGCACGCGGGACGAGGCCACCTTCTGGCGGCGTGAAGAAGGAGCCCTCATCCTCTTCCGCTACATCGCGCTGCGCGACCCAGACGGAGCTTATCGCGGCATGCTCGAGACCATGGAGGACATCACGGGCATCATCGGCCTCGAGGGCGAGAGGCGCAAGCTCGACTGGTAGGTCTTGTGACGTGCTCGGCGGCGGCCGTCGCTTTCTCGTGCCGGCCGACACGATGGGCACGGCGGCCGCGCCGGCGGGGGACGAACGGCGCGGGTGACTCGACAGGAGCCTCGCGGGCGGCGGACACTGACGCCACAGCGGTCCCATGAGGAGGTCATCATGACCAGGTTCAGCGACCTGTCGCGCCAGCGACGGTCCCCGGCGGGCGTGAGACTCCGCGAGCGTCCGGCCGAGCGCGACTTCTTCGGCCGCCTGGCGACCCGACTGGGGATCCCCGTCGGGATGTCCATCGTCGTCGGCGAGCGCATCGCGGCGGACGGCGTCACGCTGATCCCCGTCGCCAAGGCATGGTGGGTTTCGGCGGCGGCGGCACTGAAGGTGAGAGTGGACGCGGTGGAGCCAGCGTCAGCCCGATCGGCTTCCTGGAGCTTCGCGACGGGCGGGCGCGCTTCCACCGCGCTCTCGGCCCGGCGGCCACCGTCGCCGTCATCCTGGCCGGCACAGGCGGCACGACGCTCGTGCTCGATGCCCTGCGGCGACTCGTCGCCGAGCTGCGGCGGCGCCCAGAGACTCGGGTCGACACCGCGACGCTCGTCGACACGGGCGCAGTCGAACCGGCGGAAGATCGCTGATCTACTGATCCACGGGTTCGTTCCCCGCTACGTCGCGAACTCGGGGCGATACCCGCTCGTCGGAGCGGCACCCGCGAGGGCCTTCGTGGGCATGAGATAGACGGATCTGCTCGGGGTTCCCCTCGTCCGCGGCCTCAGTCTCGCGGCGCCTTCGGTGGCCGCTTGAGCGCGACCAGCCGCCGCACGTCTTCCACGTCGCCGGCGCTGCGGACCGCGATGAAGAGCCAGCAGCCCTCGCGGTACGAGGTTGCCGCTGTGATCAGCTGCGCTGCGGCCGGCCGTAGCGGCGGTCGCAGCGCGAGCGCCGCCTCAGAGCACGCCGCCGGAAGCACGACCAGGGCGGTGAGGGCGTCGCGGCTGGGGAACAGCGCGAGCAGCGTGACCCCAGAGGCGCGGTACGTCATCGCCCAGCCGTAGTTGCGACCATAGAAGCGAAGCTCCCCGCGCGCGCGATAGGCGCCCGTAGCCAGATCCGCAAGAGCGTCCCAGTGCGCTTTGGCGCGGCCCGTTACCTCGCGCGCCCTCTCGGGAGTGGGTCGTGCGGCTTTGTCAATGAACGTTCCGTAGGCCACCGGTCGTCCTCTCTGCACTGCTCCCACACGTGCGAGTCGACGCGCATGTTAGCACCAGGCCGCCTGTCGGTGAGCGCGGCGGCGTCAGACACACCGCCGACCGGCGATGACGCCGCGTGACAGCAGAAGCGAGTGACGGCATGACGTGGGGTAGACTCCGTGGCGGCAGGCAGCCGGCGACGGGGAGGATGCGATGGAGGTCAGGATCGGCCGCGTCGAGGATCTGCTCGACGGGCGACCGCGTCGTGTCCAGGCCGGCGAACGCTCCCTGCTGGTTGTGCGCCTCGGCGACGAGGTACGCGCGCTGCCGTCCGAGTGCCCTCACTACCACGGCCCGTTGGCCGAGGGCGTCTCCCACGACGGTCGCGTCTATTGCCCATGGCATCAATCCGTCTTCCGCCTGCGCGACGGCGATGTGCTCGATCCGCCCACGTTCTTCGCGCTCCCCACGTACGACCTGCGCGTCGTCGACGGCGAGGTGTCTGTGGACCTGCCCGACGAGGCGCCCGCCCAGCGGCTGTCGGCGATGACGCCGTACGACCCCGAGGCCGAGAAGAAAAGGGTGGCGGTCATCGGAGCGGGCGGCGCCGCGGCCGCCGCTGCTGACGAGTTGCGCCAGCGGGGCTTCCGTGGCCACATCATCCTCATCGGCCCTGAGGAGCACCCTCCCTACGACCGCCCGAACTGCACCAAGAACCTGCTCGCCGGCACCATGCCCGCGTCGTGGATGCCGCTTCACTCCGCCAAGTTCTACGAGAAGTGGGGGGTAGATCGCCGGATCGACACGGTCTCCTCCTGCGACGCGCGCAGCCGGCGGCTGAAGCTGGCGGGCGGCGAGGAGCTCAGCGCGGACGCCGTCTTGCTCGCCAGCGGCGGCATCCCACGGCGGCTGACAGTCCCGGGAAGCGACCTCGGAAGCGTCTTCACCCTGCGTACCTGGGACGACTGCGAAGCGATCGTGGCCGCCTGCGACGGCGCCCGGCGTGCGGTCGTCGTGGGGGCCAGCTTCATAGGCATGGAGGCGGCCGCCAGCTTGCGCCACCGGGGGCTCGAGGTCGCGGTGGTGGCTCCCGACGAGGTGCCGATGCGGCGCGTTTTCGGCGAAGCCGTGGGGGCGTCGTTGCGGGCGCTGCACGAACGCAACGGCGTGGTCTTCCATCTGGGCCACGGAGTCGCTGCCCTGCACGGTAACGGACCTGTCACCGCGGTCGAACTGGAGGGCGGCGAAGTGCTGCCGGCGGATCTTGTGGTCGTCGGTGTGGGCGTCACGCCGGCCACAGCCTTCCTCGACGGTGCGGAGAAGGACAAAGACGGCGGGGTGACCGTGGACGAGGAGCTGCGCGTGCCCGCCGTCGAGGGGGTCTGGGCGGCCGGCGACGTCGCCCGCTTCCCGGCCGCTCACCTCGGCGGCCAGCCGGTGCGGATCGAGCACTGGCGACTGGCGCTGCAGCACGGACGCGCCGCCGCGCGTTCGATTGCCGGGCTGGGACTGCCGTTTGCAGACGTCCCCTTCTTCTGGACGCAGCAGTACGACCTGCGGGTGGGCTTCGCGGGCTACGGCCGGCCGTGGGACGAGATCGTCATGGCCGGCGATCCCTCCAGCGACTTCATCGCCTACTACTGCTCGGAAGGGCGGCCCCATGCCGCCGCCGGCACCCGCGACCGGCAGCTGTGTGCCTTCAGCGAGCTCATGCGGCTCGGCCGCCTGCCGGACGCGGAGCGGCTGCGCTCAGATTCGAGTCTCGATCTGGCGGCGCTGCTCGACTGACTGGGCGTGGGTCGGCGCGCCCGCAGCTCAGCACGCGGTGTGCTCCCGCATGTCCACGTCGGCGCCGTTCTCCGCCGCTAGGTCGCCCCGGGCAATCGCGAGGACCACCCGGGCGACCTCCTCGGGCGGCCTGCCCTGGAAGTCGTTCATGCGCGTCGCGGTGACGGTGGGGTGCACGGCCACGATGCGCAGGTGCGGCTGCTCGCTGGCCAGCGCCTTGGTGAAGCCGCGCAGGCCCCACTTGGCGGCGCCGTAGGTGCTCAACCTGCGAGAGCCGTGCAGCGCCGCAGTGCTGCCGATCATGATGATCTGCTCGGTCACGTGGGGCAGACAGAGCAGCGTCAGCTTGAGTACGCCCTCGAGGTCGACCCGCAGGTGCCACTCGATGTCGTCGAAGGTCTGCTCGGCGAACGGCTTCCGGCGGACCACGCCGGCGTTGTTGACGAGGATGTCGATGGCGCCGAGGCACTCGACGACGGCGCCGGCGAACTCACGCACGCTCTCGTCATCGCTGAGGTCCAGGAAGAACAGGTCGGTAGCGGCGGCGGCGAGCTCGCGGCAGCGCGCCGCCGCCGCCTCGCCGTCCTTGCGGTCCCGGAAGTACGTAAGGGCGAGCCGCGTCCCAGCGGCGGCGAACGCGTAGGCGATCTCGCGGCCGATCCTAGACTCGCACCCGTCACGACCACCCGCTTGCCGGCTAGCTCGTCCGTCATCGCGCCTCGCGCTCCGCGCCGGGGATGGCCGCGTCTGTATGCCTCGGCCGGCTCCCTGTTTACCCACATACCCCCACGGGGAATGCCGCAGCCGATTCTACTGTGACCCCTCACCTGGAGGTCGGCTGATGACATTCTCAGGCGGGACCGAGGGGACCGCCGTGGCGGTGACGCCAGCAGCGTTTGCCGCGGTCGCTCGCGACGGCAACCGCAGCATCGTGGTCGAGTCGCTGACACGGCGCTTCGGCGAGCTGCTCGCCGTCGACGCCATCGACCTAGAGGTGCCGTCCGGGGAGATCTTCGGCTTCCTCGGCCCCAACGGGGCGGGCAAGACCACGCTCGTGAAGATGCTGACCACGATCCTGGCTCCCACGTCCGGACGGGCTACGGTGGCCGGCTACGACGTGACCACGGAGAGCGAGAAGGTACGGGCGGTGGCCGGAGTCGCCCTGCAGGAGATCGGCCTCGACGCGCTGATGACGGCGCGCGAGCTGCTGGTGCTGCAGGCGCGCCTCTTCGGCATCGAAGCGCGCGAGGCCGCGCGCGTAGCGGAGCGGCTGCTGCGGACCGTCGACCTGGCCGACGTGGACCCGCGCAAGCGCACCGGCCGGTACTCCGGCGGCATGCGCCGCCGTCTCGACCTGGCGCTCGCGCTCGTGCACACGCCGCGGGTCCTCTTCCTCGACGAGCCGACAACGGGTCTGGACCCGGCCAGCCGGGCGGCCATCTGGGACGAAGTGCGCAGGCTGAACCGCGACGACGGCGTGACTGTGTTCCTGACGACGCAGTACCTCGAAGAGGCCGACCGCCTCGCCGACAGGGTGGCCATCATCGACCGCGGGCGCATCGTCGCCTGGGGTACGCCGGCCGAGCTGAAGCGCACCATCGGCGATGAGGCCGTGTCGCTGACGTTCGCAGATGCGGAGCAGGCTGCGAGCGCCGACGAGGCGCTGCGCCCCCTGACCGGCCAGCGGCAGCGTTCGGGGCGGGAGCTGGTGCTCTACTTCGACTCGGCGGCCATGGTGGTGCCCGACGTGGTGCGCCGCCTCGATGAGGCCGGCCTGCGGCCCCAGGACCTCTCACTTAAACAGCCCACCCTGGACGATGTGTTCCTGCGCGCCACCGGTGGGCGACTGGTTGGCGGCGAGGACATCGGCAGCGACGCCCCGGAGCAGGCGTCATGAAGGACTTCCTGCTCACCATAAGGCGCTCGTTGCGGATCACGCTGCGGCAACCGGCCGCCGTGATCCCCAGCGTCGCGATCAGTGTGTTCTTCCTGTTCGTCTACAACGCGGGCCTCTCCGGGGTGAGCAACCTGCCGGGGTTCCACGGCTCGTACCTCGGGTTCATCTTGCCCGTCGCCATCGTCTCCGGCGCGGTCGGTGGAGCCGGCCTCGCCGGTCAGGCTCTCATCCGCGACATCGAGTCCGGCTACTTCGTCAAGCTCCTGCTCACGCCGGCCCGGCGGCTGGCCATCATCTGGGGGCCGATGATCGCTGGGGCCGTCGTGCTCGTGTTCCAGGTCGTCCTCATCGTGCTGCTGGCCTGGGCGCTGGGCTTGACGTCAGCCACGGGCGTGGCGGGCATCCTGATCGTCGTCGTCCTCGCGTTCCTGTGGGGAATGGCGTTCGCCGGCTATGCCGCGTTCATGGCGCTGCGCACCAAGAGCGCAGCCGCCGCCGAGGCCGCGACATTCGCCTTCTTCCCCCTGATCTTCCTCTCCACGACGTTCGTGCCGAAGGACTACATCACATCCGGCTGGCTGAAAGTGGCCGCCACCGTGAACCCGACGACCTACGTCTTCGACGCGATGCGCTCGCTGTTGATCGACGGCTGGCAGGCACGACCGCTGCTGCTCGGCTTCGCCGTCACGCTGGCGTTCGCGACGCTGACCGGCGGGCTCGCCCTCTGGCAGGCGCGCAAGGCCACACAACTCAACGAGTGACGCGAGCAAGGAGAGGGCAATGAGGATCCTCATCTATGGGAGCGGGCCGGCGGCGGTGCTCTCCGGCCACGTGCTGGCGCGCGCCGGGCACGAGGTGCGCCACACTCCGGCAGCCGGCCAGAGCGGGCCGGCGGCGGGACCGGTACGCCTCCGGTTGATGGACGCCAGCGCTCCGGCGCGCACCCCGACCAGCACCGACTACGAAGTCAAGCTTGCCGGTCCGGGCGATGGCGGCCCCGAGCTGGTGCTGGTGACGGTGCCGCACACACAGCTGCCGGCGGCGCTGCCGGCGGTCGCGAAGCTCCGCGGCACCGGCCAAGTGGTGCTGTTCTCGGAGCTGTGGGACGAGCCCCACGTGGCCGACGAGGACCTGCCACGGCGCGACTACCTGTGGGCGTACGCGGCGGTCGCGGGGGCGTGGCGCGACGACGGATGGCTGGAGGGGGTCGTGCTGCGCCGAGTCGGGATGAACAGCGCCGACGGACTCGCTACCCCGCTACTGGCCGAGGCGATGGAGCTCTTCGAGACGGCCGGTCTGCGGCCTTGGGCGCAGCCCGACGTAGTGCCGTGGTTGCGCACCCGCTTCGCCATCGAGGCGGCCGTAGCCGGCGCCGCCTGCGTCGCCGGCGGCCCGGACCGACTGCTGACAAGCATCAAGGACCTGCGGACCGCGATCATGGGCGCGCGCGACGCCCTGCGTGTTACAGAGCGGAGCGGCGTGGACGTCACGGCGTTCGCCGACGCCCGTTCCCTGTATCTGCCGGCGCCGGCGGCCGTCCGCGTCCTGCGCTCTGCCCTCAAACGGGACCACCTGACACGCCGCTTCATAGAGCTACGGGCGGGCGCCCCACAGATGCCGGATATGCTCGCCGACGTCTTGGCGACGGCGGACCGGCTCGGCCTCGACGTGCCGAATCTGCAGGCGCTGGCGGCCTGCCTGCTGCCGGCGCCGGCGACACCTGTCTGAGCCTCCCGCCGGATCCGGCGAGGCGGCGCCAGCCCCCGCTTCGACGGGCTGACGCAGCACCGTCTTCAGTCGCTCAGGCGCCGTGCGGTTCGGGTCGCTGAGGTGGATCTCGTGGTGCCGCCCGCGAGCCGGTGGCCCGAGGCCGCGGCGAAGGCATGCAGGGCTTCGATGGTCGGTCGCTCGGCGTCGTAGGGCCCCACATAGAGCACCTGCACGCTGGTGCCCTCGCAGCAGCGCTCCAGGCGGACGCGCTCGAGACCCGGCACCGGCTTCTTGCGGCGCACCTGCTCGTGCGCTTCCTCCACCAGTGCGGGTGTCACGAAGTCGGGCTGCAGGAGCATCAGCGTCCATGCCCAGTCCGCGGGCCTGTCCTTCGCTCAGCACGTCGGACGGCCAGAGACCCTCCAGCGGCATGATCGTGAAGTCCGGCGTGCCCGGATCGGCGCGCCCCCTGAGCATGAACTTCAGCGTATACGCCGTCGAGTACAGCGCCTGGATGGCCGTCTGGAACTCCTCGCTCTCTTCGCGGCGGCCGCGGCCGTCGACCATCAGGAAGGCGAGGCCGGGTACCCCGATGACGTCCATGCGGCCGGCTCGCCGGCTGCAGAGCTGCTTCAACTCCTTCTTGAGGTCCACTTCCTCCACGGCAATCCCTCCCGCGGAACCGCCTCATGGCCGCGACGTCGAGCAGCGGCAACCCTAGCACGGGCGGTCCTCGCTGGCTTGACCACTGCCTGCTGCTGCGCGAGATGCGCTTGGGTCAATCGGGCGATGGCCGGACGGCCGCCGCGCGCGTCCCGCGCGCATCCGGCGTCTCCCGCACCAGGGCGAAGCAGGCGGCGGTGAGCAGGCCGGCCGCGGCCATCACCATCCATGACATCGTGTACGAACCCGTGGCATCCACGAGCGCCCCGAAAAAGGGTGGACCGACGATGATGCCGAGATTCAATACTGCCGCGGCCAGGCCGGCGGCGAAGCCGGCGCTGGTGCGGCCGCCGATCTCGCCGGCCGTCGTGCCGTAAAGGCCGCCCCAGCCTATGGCCGTCGCCCCGAGGAGGACTAGAGACGGGTACACAAGCCAGCGCTGGCCGGGGCCGAGTGAGGCGAGAGCGACGCAGGCCACGGCGGAGGCCAGCGCCATGGCCACCAGCACCGGCCGGCGGCGGCCGCCGAGCACCCGATCGCTCAGGAGTCCACTGCCCGGCTTGCCGACTGCGCCGGCCATCTGGCACAGGGCCAGCAGACCGCCGGCGGCGACGGCAGTGAAGGCCAGCCCGTCCTTGAGATACAGGACCAGGTGAGCCATGGCGGAGAACTCCACGGCACCGAACAGGAACCCGGCGAGGCAGAGCACCCACATGTCACGGCGGGCCAAGACCGCCCACGTGTGCCGCCATCCATGACGCTCCTCCACCGCGGCCTCGCAGCTCACCTCCGCCGTGTCCAGCAGTGAGTGCCCGGCACCGAGGCCATCGAGCGGCTCGGGGCGACCCGCCGCCGGCGGCGGGTCGCGGTACAGCAGCGCGCAGCCGACGCAGATGACAAGGGCGAAGAGGCCGACGAAGAGGAAACCGTACTGCCAGCCGAGCGAAGTGGCGACCGTCGGCAACGTGGCACCGCCGATCACGCCGCCGACGTTTATTGCGGCCTGGTTGAACCCGATCGCCGTGGCACGTTCCCTCAGCGGGAACCAGAGCATCACGGCACGCACGGCTGAGGGGAAGATGCAGCCACAGCCGAGGCCTGAGAGCGCCAACAGCGCGAAGAGCACTGCATAGGACTGGGCGAAGAACATGAGGATGACGGAAGCGCCGGCGACGAGGGTGCCGATCAGCAGCATGAGGCGTACGCCGAAGCGGTCTGCAAGCCAGCCCGCGACGACCAGCGTCGGCGCATACGCGAGGGCCGTGGCACTGGTGAGGCCGCCGATCTGAGCGCTGGAGAGCGAGAATGCGTCCTTCAGGAACGGCGCCAGCGGGCCCACCGTCAGGCGCGCCAGGAAGACGATGAGGTACGCGGTCCAGACGACGCCGAGGATGACGAAGCGGTAGCGAGACACAGGCGGCGTCGACCGCCCGCCCGCTTCCACGCTCAGCTCCGCTGTACTGTTCGCGCACTCATTCCGGCGTCGCCGAGTCTATACAAGGCGGGGCCGGCGGCGCGCGGCCCTCGGCCGCCCCCCGCGGCCCGGCCGGCCCGCTGCTACGCGCCGGCCGGTCCATCCTCGAAGAGACGCACGTACTCGCCGTAGCCCTCGCGCGCCAGATCCTCCCTGGGGATGAAGCGCAGGGAGGCGGAGTTTATACAGTAGCGCTGGCCGGTGGGCTTCGGGCCGTCGGGGAACACGTGCCCGAGGTGGGTCCGGCCGCTGCTGCTGAGCACCTCGGTACGGCGCATCAGCATGCCCCAGTCGTGCTTCTCGGTCACGGCGTCCGGCTCGATGGGCCGCGAGAAGCTCGGCCAGCCGGTACCCGACTCGTACTTGTCGCGCGAGCTGAACAGCGGCTGCCCGGTGACCGCATCGACGTAGAGACCCTCGGCGTGGTTGTCCCAGTACTCGTTGTCGAACGGTGGCTCAGTGCCCGCCTTCTGCGTGACCGCGTACTGGAGTGGGGTCAGCCGGCGTCGCAGTTCCTCGTCCGGGGGCTTGGGCCAGTGACCCGCGCCCTCGCCAGCCCGGTCGCCTGGGACGTGCCCGTGTCGTTCTGCGAGACTCACTCGTCACCTCGTGCTTGGGTCGACACGGCCGTGCACCGCGCCGACGACTCAGGGTGTTCGCATCCGGTATGCCCGTGTCGGCCGGGCCTCATGCCCCGATCCCCCCCGCCTCCCGGCCGCGCTCGGATCTCGTCGGCGGCCCAGCCCGACCAGCTTGGCCGGTGGCAGGGCGAAGCGGAGCGCTCGATGTCGCGGGCGCTTGTCGCGACGCCCGTCGGCGTCGCGCTACAATCGAGGCACTGTGACCGCCGACGACATCCCCTGGACCTCCTGGAACCCCGCCACCGGCTGCACGAAGGTCTCAGCCGGCTGCGCCCACTGCTATGCCGAGCGCTTCGCCGAGCGCTGGCGCGGCATCCCCGGCCACCCGTACGAACGGGGCTTCGAGGTGCAGCTCCGGCCCGAACGGCTCGACCGGCCGCTGCGCTGGCGGCGGCCGCGGC
>Ga0315282_10016584_pt1 | contig 10753 bp, 7 predicted proteins | sample YL17G07_20_MG_FD_203693 | JGI IMG/M metagenome (GOLD analysis project Ga0315282, IMG submission 203693) | Sediment microbial communities from Yellowstone Lake, YNP, Wyoming, USA - YL17G07_20 | ecosystem: Environmental > Aquatic > Freshwater > Lake > Sediment | place: USA: Wyoming | collected... | reverse complement strand
CTTCCGAGCCTGTATGTACCCCACACTACCGCTTCCGAGGAGGAGCACATGCCGAGACGCAAGCAAGACGAAGCCGTGGCTGGGCAAACGCAGGAGACCCCCGCGGAGGGGACGCCGCGCAGACGAGGACGCCGCGCGGGAGGAAAGGCGGAGCCCCAGGGGCAGGCGCAGCCCAACCGCGAGCGGGCGCATGCAGACCTGCTGACCGTCGCCTTCCGCGGACCGTTGGCGGGGAGGTTCCGGGAGATGGCAGAGCGCCACCAACTGAGCCTGGCGAAGCTGGTGCAGGACGCTCTGCTTGCCTACGAGGGCCACGTGGCCGACGGCTACCAGCCGGGGACGGCGCTGACGGAATGGAAGGCGCAGCAGATACAGGAGGGTGGCGGGGCCTGATCGCCCGAGCAGACGGATGCACTCGTCTCACTGACCGCGAGCGGGGCAACCGCCCCGCTCGCGTGTTCGCGAGTGCGCGTGCCCAGATGCACGTCCGATAATCCCGGTTACAGGACGTGGACGGCCCAGCGGAAGTCAGGACGTCGCCCACGATACCCGGCGGGTGCGACCACGCAGCAGGGCGGCCCGCTCCCGGCGCAGGCGAGCGGACCGCGCCTATCCCCCTCAGAAGGCCCAGATGAGTTTGAGCACCCCCCGCTTTGCGAAGCCCGTGCGCTCCGGGTCCGGGTCTCCCAGGATCACGTAGGCATCCATCCCCTTGCGCACGACCTGTCGGTAGGCGGCGTAGATGCTGGTGCCGCGGTGGCCGGTGTAGACAGCACGAAGCGCGGCTGACTTCTCCGTGGTGATGTCGTAAGTGGCAGTGAGAATGGCCTGGTAGTCAGTGCTGCCCTCGGCCGGGTCCGGCATCTCCAGCCGGGCCCAGGCTCCCTCGACGCTCAGGCACATCTTCTCCATCGGCTTCAGCCGCTGGGTGAGGTGAAGGAAGGTGTAGTCACCACCCGCCCGCTTGCCCCGCAGCACCATGACCTCTCCCCGGTGGTAGGTATCCTGATCCCTCCACGCGTGCAACAGCATCGCCCCCGAGCTGTCGAACCGATGGTCCTCGGTGAGTTCGAGCGACGCGACCCAGAGCTGCCCACCGCGGGTGAGGAAGGCGTACTGCGGCGAAACGCGGGAGTAGTAGATACCCTCGCCCTCCAGGTACGGGTAGTAGTCCGTGCTCAGGGTCCACTGCCGGGCGAAGATTGGGCCTTTCTCGTAGAGCCAGATCTCCTGCAGGTTGAAGGAGCCGCCGTGGTTGTTGACGTCGGTGTAGTAGCCCAGCGCGGGGTGGAACTCAGGCGTCGCTTGCCGCAGCATCCAGTCGTACTGGATGCGGCCCGGCCCCCGATCGTGCATCCCGCCGACGGACAGGGAGCTCCCGCTGCCCAGGTCACCATCCTGGCTGAAGTAGAGGACGCTCCACAGGCCGTCCTTCCCTTTGCCGTCCGGCTGGCGCCATGAATGGAAGGCATCGATCCCGAAGGCCAGGTTCACCGGCTCCCCCACTTGGCGATGGGAGACCAGCATGCCCTTCACCCGGGTATCCTCGTCGAACTGGCGGGTCCAGGCCGCGGCGAGGGCGTTCTCGTCGCCGTATCGGACCGCGTCCAGCAGACCGATGGTGTCCTTGCCCATTGTCCCGAAGAGCTTGAGGCCGGCGTCGAAGTCCCCGATGCGGCGAGTATAGAACAGGTGCTCCCGCGGCAGATACCCCTCCTGCCCGGTGACGAAGAAGGGCCTGGGATCGGCCAGATAGCGCTCAGTGTAGGAGAAGGAGATGGGCTCGACCACGTCCTCCACCTGCTTGAAGTCCGGGTTGATCGTCCCGAGCGCGGTGAGGCCATTCGGCAGCTTGTACTGAACGTCCAGGCCGGCGTCGAACCCACCGTCAGGGGTGTCGCCTCCATCCGCCGTGGCGTAGGGCATCCACACGATGCGCTTCGGCTGGGCCACCGGACAGACCCCGAGGAGGGAGGCGCACAGACTGCTGTCAGAAGCGCGACCCAGACTGGGCCACACTACGGAGACGCGCTCCCGCCCGAAGGACCGCTGCACGTAGAACGCCATCACCCGGGGTCCAGGCGGACAGCGCAGTGCCGTGAAGGGGATCGCCATCTCCGCCGTCCAGCCGCCCTCGGTGCGCCGCGCGGCCGCGCTCCAGTCCCCTCGCCACTCGATCTTGGTGGCGGAGCCACCCGGCATATCCTCTCGCTGCGTGCCTCGGGCCGTGACCCGGAAAGAGTAGAAGTCCCGGTGCTGCCCACTGGGGTCGATCAGCACGCCCACCGTGTCTTCGTTGCCGATGTCCCCGTTGCGGCGGGTCTCATTGGCAATGATGTCGCCGGGGGTGCGGTCCTCGCATACGACGCCGACGTACAGCGCCTTGCCGTCGGCCGTCACCCGCACGGTCGTCTTCTCCGGCGCCGCGCCGTCGTACTCCGGGCAGTAGAAGTCGTCGTAAACGGCGGACTTCGTCCAGCAGGCGTCATCGAGCGCACCATCGATGGTGGGGGGCGGCTCGGCCTGCGGCACCTGCACCTGCGGGCCCCGGCCCTGGTTGCTGGAGGCGACGCGTGTGGAGGTGGTCTCCTGGGGCTTCTCGTCGTCGGCAGAGCAGACGGCAGTTCCCCCCAGGCCCAATAGCGAGACAACGCTTGTCATAGCAATGAAGAACCGCCAGTCTCGGCATCGCATGGGATCACCTCTGGGGTGAGTCAGGATCGCGGGGTGCACTAGCCCATACGGAGATGCGGACGAAAGGTTTCAGGCCCGCACTGTACGCCGGAGCGGCGAAGTGGGTCGATCAGAGGCACACAAGGATGCCATCTGCGTAGAGGAGTCAGTGCCAGTCTGCTCGCTGAGCGCTCGCGCCACGTAGCCCGCGGCGTTGTCCGCGAGGTTCCCCCTGGCGTGATCGGAGCGTTCCGCGGTGCGCCGAGCAAGGACAGCGCGGCTTCCGCAGCTCCCGCTTCCCCTCCTTACTGGACGCGAATCCACGCTTGCAGGGGGCCCGAGGCAGTCAATGCCAGCGCCGGCTAATGCCCGGGGTGATTCTCCGCGGTCACCCTATGGCGGGCGGCGCGGTGCACCCGGTGATCCGTCGCGGCGAGCAGAGGCACAAGCTGGCGAAGTCAGCCAGGACGTCCCCACCGGCATCAAGCGGTATTTCCTCCCCGACCTCCGAGCCACCGACTATCGCCTTGCGGTCCGGCATCTCTGCCGACCGCAACCGGTGTCACCCGCAGCCCGGCGCACGTCACCGCGTCTGCCACCGTGCTCCTGCCGTTCAGGCACACCAGCATCCCGCGTTCTTGTACCCTCCAGCCAACCACCCCCGTCCATCGTCCCGCTCTCATCCGTCGGGCGCAGAACGCGGTCCAGGCTTCCAGACTGGCGCCGCACGCCTACGTGACACCCACATCGCACGCACTTCCCGGGCCTGCATAGCAGTGCCGTCTACTGCTTCCGCCCCACCTTCAGTCTCCACTCCGCCGCGTGCAGGTTAGCCTCCCGTATGCTCGTCACCTGATCCCACTTCGGCCGATCGGTCTCCATGATCAGGCCGAAGGCATAGTGCTCGCCGTATACCAGGTCAGGCCCGAAGCCAGGGCCACGTCCGGTAAGTGGCTCATCCCGATACTCGAACCACGCGCCGCCCACGCAGTACGGATCAGCCGCCGCCGCCTTTACCCACGCGGTGTACTTCGCCCCTGCGTCGGCGTCGCTGCCCGCGTTCACGTGGAAGCGCCCGAAGCCGCGCTGTCCGTCGTACCAGGTGGGGTAGGAGAACTCGCCGCAGAAGGTCGGCTTATCCAGTTCCTTCTCCAGCCGGCGCAGGCGCTCGTTGCCGTACTCCGGCGTGTACAGGTCATAGCTCACTACGTCCGCGTGCTTCGCGGCGAGCCGCCAGTCCTCCTCCCGATCCGGGCACACCGGGCAGAGGTACGCGCCGAGATACAGGTGGTTCGGGTCAATGGACTTGATCGTCTCGTAGTTGCACGCGTAGTACCGGTCGGCGTAGAAGCGCCGCATCGTTTCGACATCCCCTGCAGGCGGCGTCGGTGTCGCCGCGTAGAGGGCATTCTTCGTGGCCGCGGTGATGTTCCACGCGGAGGCGAGAGCGGGGATCGAGCCGTGGTACGTGGCTTGCAGTATGTGGTCGACCAGCGCGCGCTTGCCCGGCACCGTCGCCCCCATCTTCAGGATGCCCATGACCTCCTCCGGCTGGACCAACTCGTCCTTCTCACTCCCGACCGACCATCCCAGCACCCGCGGATTGTTCCGCTCTGCGCCGATCTGCTCGGCCAGCTTCGCGCGGTACGCCTCCTGCACCGCCGCGTCGAATACGTCTGGATGCTCCACCAGGTTCGGTACGCCCCCTCGCTGGAGTACCGGCGTGGATACCAGCACCGCGGGCGCGCCCCACTTCGCCCCACCGCTGAATCCCCACGCCCGCACCCGCGCCACGCTCTGCGTTTCCGCGCGGCCGAGCCAGTTCTCCCCGTACTTGCGGATCAGGTTGCACGCGTGCAGCGATACACACTCCGTGTTCTCTCCCGTCCCCCAAGCGTCGCGGCCCCAGGCGCGTGCAGACTGCCCCTCATGCGGCGGCAGCCACTCGAACAGGCTCTCTCGCCCGGTCGTCGGTGTGGTCGTCCAGATGGATGACGGCACGCTGCACACGCCGAGGTAGAAGGTCGGGTTCCCCTCCGGGCTGATCAACCACCACATGCCCTGCCGCTTCATCACCCGGAAGAACCCGCTCGCCTGCCCTTTCCATCCCGCCCGGCGATAGCCGCCGTACTGATCGAAGTCCAGGGACGGCGGCAGCTTCGCCAATCGCGCCGCCTCCGCCGCCACATCCCCGCGCAACTCCTCCTGGGAGCGCACCTTGCCCCGCCACTGCGCCTGTCGCGACTGCCCGAAGCGATCGATGAACGGTGCCCACGCCGCCGTGTCGGCCCTGTGGAAGGTGAGGGAAGCTTCGATCGTCACGGTGTCGCCGGTCTGCACCTGCAGTGGCATCGTCAGTGGCGTGTAGGCCTCGAACAGGCGCAGCACGGCCGGCGGCTGCGTGCCACTCCGGACGCCCTGGCGAGCCACGACTTCTCCCTTGCGCGCCACCGTCACCTGCAGGTCGCTCACGTCCGCAATCCAGTCGCCCAGCGCGTTTGCCCACTCCGGCTGATCGCTGAAGGTGACCGTCGCGCCACTCGGCTGCATCCCTCCCGCGCTCTCTGCGGCCAGTTCACCGTTGACGAAGAGCTGCGCGCGCACCGGCGTGATGACCCCGCGCACCCGGTAGGGCGTATCGGAGGTCAGGCCGGACCGGTACTGCAACAGCCGCCATTCCTCGCCATCCCCCACCGCGAGGGTGAGAGGCACCCCCGCGAGCTTCGCCCCCTCCAGGTCGAGGTAGAAGCCTGTCTTCGCCCCCCAGTCGTACTGCTCCGCCAAGTACAGCCGGCACTCCGCAGCGTCGGCACGACTCAGCGGCATGGACAGCGGCAGCAAGGCGAGTAGGAGGTGGCGCAGCTTCATAGTTTCCTCGCGGAGCGGGTGGTTGTTCCATTCCTTCTTCGCCGCACGCCAGCACTCCTGTGAAGCTAGCCAAGCTGAACGATGGCCCCGACCGCAGATCGAGCGGGGGTGGCGCACCACGTTGGCTCTAGGGCTGCACTTGGGAGACGAGACATGATGGTGGGGCCCGAGGCGCTTCCTGAGCGCAGACGAGGCTGTCGGCAGCCCTAGGCAGGCCCGGATTGGTGCCTTCCTTCGGTCTGCATCCACGTCCGGTAATGCCGATTATGGGACGCAGGCTCGGAGGAAAGAGGCCGCGCGGGTCGGCCTTCCCGGCACTCCCACCGCGTCCGCTCGGCACTGCTGGCAGAGCCGGAACTGCGGGATGATCTGCTCGCACTGTGTGCGCGTCCGGTGCAGCTCCGCGCAGGTGGGCGGCTCGAGATCGCGGAATCGCCCGAGTGGGATGAGCGGTGTGATGTTCTGTACCCGGGCACCAACGGCGCGCGCTGCCCGAGCCACCTGCTCGAGGTGGCCAGCGTCATTCACCGCCGGGATGAGGATGCTGTTGATCTTCACAGTGATCCCCAGCCCGGTGGCGCGGCGGATGCCTTCGAGCTGGCGTGCGAGCAGCGCCGCGGCCGCCTCTCGCCCTACCAGCACTTCGTCGCCGGTGTCAGCATAGGAGTAGATGCGCTCACCGATAGCGGGATCAACCACATTGAGCGTTACCGTGAGCGTCCTCACGCCCAGGGCATGGAGTTCGTCCGCGCAAGCCGGCAACCGCAGACCGTTCGTGCTCAGGCACAGGATCAGCTCGGGGAATCGGGCGCCGACCAGCCGGAGGGTCTCGAACGTCTCCGGGTTGCATAGCGGTTCGCCCGGTCCCGCGATGCCGGCCACGGTGAGGTTGGCTTCGTGCAGATGCTGGGCGACCTGCTCCACCGCTTCCTCCGGCCTCACGATGCGAGCGGCGACGCCCGGTCGGTAGGCATGGTATGTGAGGCCGCCGATGCGCCGCTCACAGTAGTTGCACCCCAGATTGCATCGTTCCGCCACCGGCAGATGGATGCGCCCATAGCGCCCATGGGCCACGTGTGAGTAGCAGGGATGCTGTGCGAGGAGTCGCGAGCTGTCCGCCGCCTCTTCGCCTTTACGCCGCTCAACACTTCGTGTGGGGATCACCGGCACTCTCCTGGCACGACGCATAGGCCGACTGGTACATCTCCTCCAACTCCGGCACTTCCATCGGCGCGGGCACCACCCGCGTCTCATTGGCGAGGATGCGATCGGCCAGCTCGCGGAAGGCCGCGGCCGCCGGCGAATCCGGCATCCCCTCGATCACCGTCCGCCCGCGCACCTCGCAGGTCTGGATCTCCTGGCTGCGCGGGATCGATCCGATCAGTCCGCAGCCGAGCCCCTCCGCGAAGGCTCCCACCACCCGGTCCTCGAAGGCTTCCTCCCCACGGTGATTGCAGATCACACCGGCCAGGCGTGAGAGGCTGTGCTCGGCGAGCCGCGTGATTCCCCGCGCGATGTTATTCGCCGCATAGAGGCTCATGAACTCGCCCGCGCAGACCAGGTAGATCTCCCGCGCGTACCCCTCCCGGATCGGCTGCGCGAAGCCCCCACACACCACATCGCCTAGCACATCGTAGAGCACGATATCGGGCTGGTACCGCGTGAAGGCGCCCTTGTCTCTCAGGTACGAGATCGCAGCCATCACCCCGCGACCGGCGCAGCCGATGCCCGGCTCCGGCCCGCCCGACTCCACGCACCTCACACCGCGATAGCCCTCGAAGACGACCTCCTCCAGCGGCACACTGTCCGCGTCTCTGCCCGCGGCGAGTTGCTCTCGTATGCGGTCCAGCACGGAAGGGATCATGCGCCCGCCGGTGAGGTTGCGCGTCGAATCGCGCTTTGGGTCGCATCCGATCTGCATCACCTTGTGACCGCGCTCGCACAGCGCGGCCGACAGACTGGACGCGATGGTGCTCTTGCCGATGCCACCCTTGCCGTACACCGCGATCTGTCGCATTCGCTTCACCACTTCGCTTCATAGCGCCGGGTGCGAGACCGCCACCGGTCCTGGTGCTCGTTCTGGAGAATCTCCAGGATGTTGATGAGTCCGTCGTACCCGAAGTACGGCCGGTCGGTCATGTGGAAGCGGCCGGTCGGCGAGATCACCCGGAAGCAGTACGGGATGCCCAGCTCCTGGCCGAACTGCCACTCGATCTGGCTGCCAAACACGCAGTCCGGGCGAGTGCGCCGCAGCCCTTGCTTCATTCCGTACGCATCGGCTCCGATCACGACCTCCGGGGTGAGGCCAAGCTCCTCGAGTTCCCGCGCCAGCACTCCGCGCGCCGCCTCCGAGCAGGATCGCAAGAAGACGGCGGAGGGGACGCCCTCCAGGTCCTCCGTGATGAAGCGGAGGAACGGGATTCCGAGCGTCGCATCGGCCGCGACGGCGGCCTCGACGCGGTGATAGAACTCAATGTTCGGGCCCCGCAGGCGGATCGCCCGGATCACGCCCTGATGCCCCTCCTCGATGATCCGCTCTGCCACCTGCTCCGCGCCGAACCGCTGCCCCAGGGCCTCCACCCATCGCTTGGTGTTGGTCAGGCCGATGGGCAGCGGCAGCTCGCGGCAGACCGGCTCCACACCGAACCGCTCGGCCAGCCGCTCGGAGGTACGGGCGCCGGCGTCATGGCTCAGCAGCAGGCTTGTCTCCGCCGCGGGAGTCCGCGCGATGCCCTGCATATCCTGCTTGTGCGTAAGCACGCTCACCACCGTCACGCCCATCTCGCCCAGCACCCAGCGCGCCCAGGCCAGATCGGCCGGCCAAGCCGGGTTGGCGCTCGCGTGCGGCGCGATGAGCGTGACGGAACGCGGCACCTTCGGAACCGCCTCGTGCGCCGCGAAGTCCAGCAGCTTCTCAAGCGCGATGTCGATGCCCTGGTGCTCGTTTCCGCGGAAGCCCGCGCACTCCATGGGCACGACCGGGACCCCGCACTCGCGCGTCATCACCGCGCATACCGCGGCGATGTTGTCACCGACCACCTCGGGCCCACAGGCGGACATCACGAACAGGTAGGGCGCGCCGTACGAGCGCGCCTCGCGGATGGTCTCCTTGAGGCGCTCCTCGCCGCCGTACACGATCTCGGTCTCGCACAGCTTGGACGAGACCACCTGCGCTTTGGAGAAGTCGACGCGCTGGCTGTCCAGCGCGTCCCCGATCAGCCCATGGCAGCCCTGTGGGGAATGGAGCACGAGGCACGCGTCGAGCACACCGGCCAGCGTCTTGCCCGCGCCCGCGAAGGCGCAGCGCAAGTAGGGATCGAGACAGCCGTGGTCGCCGCCCTTTTCGGAGGCGTGTCCCTCGGGGCAGCGGCGTCCGGCGGCATCGTGTGACATGGCGGTCACCTCAGAACAGATCCCCGTGTACGGCCACCCCGTACATGGCCTGGCGCATCAGCCCGGAGCGCTCGCGATGGGCGTGGCGCATCGCCGACGCGGCGCGGCGCGCGATGTTCTGCACGCCGGTGAAGCCGAAGTGCGGCTGCCCGATCTCGGTCGCCAGGTTTACCAACGGCACGCCCGGGAAACGCAGGGGCGAGCCGAAGTAGACCCAGTCCTGCGCGTCCCCGAGGAAGGCCTCCATCTCGTCCTGCGTCTGCTTCGAGGCCCCGTAGCTGCCCATCTCGAAGGCGCCTCGCGTCAGCAGCACGCGCGGGTTCTGGCCGCTGTCGAGCAGGAACTGGATCGCCTCCTTGCGCTCCCGCAGCGTGTAGGGGTGCATGTTGAAGATCACGGCCTGCATGCCCAGTTCCGCGGCCATCCTCGCCAGCGCGATGGCACGCATCGGCCCGGTCTCGATCAGCGCCCGTCGTCCTGCCAGCAGCCGCTTCGCCTCCGCCAGATCGGGTTCGATGCGCTCGGTCTCGCGGGCGATAAAGTCCTCCGCCTGCGCCGACAGCCCCAGCGGCTCCGCGATCTTGCGCACCCAATCGGCCGTGGCGCCGAGCCCATACGGGAGGCCGGACTCGCAGAACGGAACGCCGAAGCGCTCCCGCATGAGCAGCCCGATGCGCCGGCCCCAGTCGAAGCACCAGGAGGTGTTTACCGCCGCGCACGGGGCGCGCTTCACCTCCGCCAGCGTACACCCGCCGGCGATCACGCTGTGGAGCTTCGCGCCGAACTGCCCGAGCATGTCCTGAAGCTCTTGGATGTCCTCGCGCACTTCCGTGTAGGAGGGGCCCACCCGCGCGCCAACGAGGTTGACGCTGTAGGGAATCGTCTCCGTGGGAGGGTCCATCAGGTCCACGATGAGGCGGAACGCGTCCTCATGGCCGGAGCGGAAGTCGCCGCCGAAGCCCTCGGAGCGGATGGTGGCGATCTCCGCTCGCACCTGCCCGCGTGATCGCTCGGCGACCCCCTCGATGTCGTCGCCGGTGATGCCGGGGCAGCAGGTGCTCATCACCACGATCAGGTCGGGGTGGTACCGGCGGTCGGCCTCCGCGATGGCGCGGGCGAGCTTGCCCTCCCCTCCGAAGACCACTTGGCTCTCATCCAGGGCCGTGCACAGTGTCGGCTCATAGGGCCGGCCGCGGTACTGGCACCCCGCCACCCGCGTCCCACGCAGGGACTGCGCGCAGCCGCGTGGCCCATGCACGATGGGCACCACGTTGTTGATGCCGCTGATCACGGAAGCCGCCGTCTGGAACTTGCACGGCGGCGCGTGGGAGGCCTGCAGCTTGGACACCAGTTCGCCCGCCTCCACCCGGCGCAGATACTCCGCCAGCGTGCCGTCGAAAACGATGTAGTCCGCGTCGTCCATGTGCCTCCCCACTTCACTGGGTCAGGTTCGCCTCGCACCTCCCGACTCCTCGCCTCCCCTGGTTGCTGCCGGGAGTGTTTCTGTTCTGGCTGTCGGTGCCCTGACCCAAGGCCCCTGTTCGCGTCCGATAATGCCCGTTCACGACGTGGCTTGGGGACTGGACCAGCGCAGCCGGCCTCGCCCTCACCCGGTTCGGCCTGGTTGCCGACCCTCCCGAGGACTATCAGCCCTTGACTTCGCGTTCCCTTCGAGTGTCAATGCGGGTCCGATAATCACCATTACTGGACGCAGAATGGAGGCGAGGGGCATGGAGACGAGTCTGGCGATCACGACGCAGGAGCGGCCGCAGCGCGCGATAGCGCGAAGGGAGGCGGCAGATCCACTGGCGAGCATCCT
>Ga0315282_10016583_pt1 | contig 10753 bp, 13 predicted proteins | sample YL17G07_20_MG_FD_203693 | JGI IMG/M metagenome (GOLD analysis project Ga0315282, IMG submission 203693) | Sediment microbial communities from Yellowstone Lake, YNP, Wyoming, USA - YL17G07_20 | ecosystem: Environmental > Aquatic > Freshwater > Lake > Sediment | place: USA: Wyoming | collected... | reverse complement strand
ACTCAATTCGCCAACTTTCGCATCTACGGGTTGTCTATTTCTCGAAAAACCTTCAACAGCCAAATCATTCAACACCTTATTTTTGACAAAAAACATAACATTGCATTAACACTTAAGCCTTTTGGTAGTCGATCTATTCCTTTAAGTCTATAATGCTGCTGTTGCTTCATTAACGATTAAACCTCTTTGGTTTTCTAAAGAGAACCACACCATTTATAGCTAATGGTTGCTGCTCAAACCCAGATGCTAAAAGCGTCTTAGCCTCTTCCACGGTCGTAGCAGTTGCCACATCATATTCGTCATCTTTGAATTGGATGAGCTGAGTGTACTTCATTGTGTTCTCAATTTTCTTATGCCCTAGCAGCTTCTTTACGAGTAGAATGTCTCTTGTTTGATGGTAAACCATTGTTGCGCCCCAATGTCTGAAAGTTCCTAGCGAAATGCTCATTATTCTTGGGTTCTGCTGAGTCTGTGCAATTTTTCGCCTTACCTTGTAGAAGCATAAGGCCATGTTGTTGTAAGTTGACGGAAATATGAGCTCTGAATCTTTTGGTAAAGCGTTAACCATGGCTAAAAGTTTATTTGAAACTTGAAGTTGTCTTGGATTATGATTCTTAACGGGTCTGTTGATAGTTACTATGTTTTCTGTGATGTCTATCCATCTTAGCCTAAGAGCTTCTGAAGGATCAGCAAAGGTTTCTTTTAATGTCTGCAAATAGGCTGCAAGTCTTCTGCTTCTTGCGCCACAGATCAGCGCATCTAATTCCTTTTCGTCTGGAATGAATGGCAAAGTTTCCTCTTGTTTGTATGTGGGCATTGACCAGGTTATGTTTAACATTCTAGCTAAAGCATCATAAGCGTAAGTTGCTTGCATTTTAGTGCCGTTTTTCCATTTTTTCTTAGCGATGGCTGCTTTAACGTCTTCTGGATTAAGTAGGTTTGTTCCTGAGTTTATCAGCATACGGATGCAGCTAACATATCGGCAGTTCTCTCCATAGCCTTCTTTTTGTAGCCATAATTCGTATTGGAGTAGTAAGCCTTTAGCGGTTGCTTTGTCGAATGTTTTTCCTATTTCTCCCGCAATAGTTTTGGTTTCTATTGCAGTGTCCAAGTTTTTCGCTCTCCTTGGCTGAGTAGCGCATACTCGGCAGTTACTATCAGAGGGAGCGAAAGTATTTAATACTTTCCCTACATTAGTAACTTTATGCAATCCCGAATCTTCACTGAAACCGAGAGGCAAAGAATCCGAGCCCTCCTTGAAGGAAAAATCAGTTTTAACGATCCCCTTCTCAAAATGGTTCGATTTAGAATGAGGCACTTTGTCGATTTGACTGCTGACGTTGACCTTTACATTAAGCTGAGAGAAGCGATATCCGCAAGACCGGCATAAGAAACGTTGAATAGGACCCTGGTTAGTGTAGCGTAAGCCATCCATGTAAAGCCTTTGCGATCCGCACTGTGGACATGACTGTTTAGAGGGCTGTGTGGCTGGGTTTCGTTTACCCAACTTCCCATTGTTTAAGCCACTTTTGCCAAGTATGCGTGAATCTTGGTTTGTGGAAGTAGCCATTCCCTCAGCCATGTTATTTAACCTCTCTTTTCTTGTAGCCTTCGCATTGCCACGCTTGCGCCAGCAGATTAGGCGAGAGGAAAGCGCCTTGCCACTCACAAAAAGGCAAGCTTGAACCAAGCTTCAGATAAGCGCAATTTTTACAGCGAATCATTTTCCGTTTTCCAGCCATGACTATTCAGCCTCTCTCTGTTTTTGGTAATCATTGTAGCAGTCATTACAAAGCCACAGTTCCTCGCCCCGGCAAGTCTTAGCCTTCATGTTAGTCATCTTTTCATAACCACAAACACAGCAAACATGTTTAGCGTAGAAACTGTCATCCCAACGGGTTTCAACAATGTCCTCAAGTTTGGCGGGTACCCCCAAAGAAGTAGGAGAAATAGCGTTGTAAGCGTTGTTAGCGTCGCTTTTATCGTGGCTTTCTGCTTCGCTTACTACGCTTACTACGCTATCTATACATATTCTTTTTTGCCTTTCACTCCACTTAGTGGTGACTTCCCAGCCTAACGATTTAAGCGATGGCGCCAATTCGTTGAGCTGTCTAACTAACACATGCGGGGCCTTGGGCCATGATTTCTGGCGAGTGCTGATATCCAACGCTTTCGCATGGTTCGAAAGAGTAGTGAACAAATCTGTCGGAGTGCCTTCCCAGCGGTACCAATATGTCATCTTCCAGTTTGAATCCTTTTCCTGCATATCCATCCAATTCTGCTCTTGCTTTTCCATGTAATCCAATAATACTGTGGCTACTGGACTGGCGTGAGCTGCCTCTTCAATCTGCGCCTTAACCTTGGTTTCATACGCGTCAATAAAATCTTTCTCGGTTTTTCCTAAAGCTATGCTTATGGCGCAGCCCCATCGTGTAAAGTCCGCCATGCGGAACAAGCCTTTCGGATTCACTGAAGGATATATTTCCATGGCTTTGACCAACGTGTCTAAGAACCCGCCTAAAATCTCGGCTTTACACTCTTCAAACTCCGTCAACAATTTCTCTTCAGTTCTCCGCTTTTCTTTTGGAATGTTTTGAAGCCCCACTAGCAAGCTACGATCTAACAGGTCACCCCTTTGTGCAGCTATGTTTATACCATTCAACCCCACGCAACGCTTAAAATTATAAATGATATCATCGTCATCGCTGTACAGCTCTCTTTTAGTGAATCCTCCCCCGGTTGCTGCTCTACATAATGTGTCACTCATCCACCAAGGAATACTTGTAACATTGTCGTAGAAGGCAAGCCAATGATGGTCCAACTGTTGCACTCGTTCCCGCTCATCCCTAGGCAACGCTAAAACTTCAATACATGACGGGTCTAACAGCCGCCGCAGCAACTTGAACACCCAAGTCTTGCCGCTGCCTTGTATTCCATGAAGTATAGGGATAGGATGCGGTATCAATGGAATAAGAAAACTGATGGCGGTGCAAAGTAGAGTTAACTGTGTATCCGTATCTGTTGGGTCAACATTGAAGAAATCTAATAAGCGCCATGGGTCCCCGCCAGGTGATGGTTCAACAAGGGGAAGCTGATGGCTATAACGTTTGAACAATATTGGCGGATTATCAACTATCTCCCACCCTTCTGAAGTTACTTTTATGGCTCGCCACTGTTCATCAGCCATGTCTATCCAAATGCCATCATTTGCAGGAGCCACTCGGTTGTATAACGCATATTTTTTCCCTTCAAACAACGCCTTAGCTTCTAAAACGTTTATGGCGCCATAGATGCCCTCGGTGCCCGGTGCTTTTCCCTCTGCTTGCCATAGAAGGTTAGCAAGCCACGCCTTGAATGATCTACTGCGAATGGGCATAGTGTGACGTACGCCCTCTTGGATTATCTGCACATACCCTGTGCGTGTAGCGTCATGGAAAAACTCTTTACATTGGCTACTGGCAAGAATGACAAGTTTGTCCGCTTGACTTTGCTTCTTTTCGCCTTCTTCAAAATGTTCGTCAACTTCAACTTTCTGTGTCTTCTTAGGCTTCTCTGTTTCTCCAGTTTTAATGTAGCCTTTCTCTCTCGCCTTCTCCAACACTTTCTTGAAGGTTTCGCCTCGAAGTGCTCCAGAAACAGCATCCTCGCAGCGAATTATTTCCTCTTCAACAGCCAACCACAAGAGAGGCCCACCCCCCGTCTTATGTCTAAAACAGTGCCAGCAGTTTTTGCTAGGATTCACCCAAAAATTGTGGCCGTTCCTGCTTCCGTGTACAGGGTGAGGCCCATAATACTCGTCTCCTTGCCTGTGTAAGCCAGCAAGCGGAACCACTTGCAGAATGTTCAAGTCAATATTTGACTGTTTCCGCTCTTGCCATGCAACAGCTTCAACAATGTCTGTTTCTTGGTCTGGGATAACCCATGGTTTCAACGCCTCGATAAGCTGTTCTCGTGTCACTTGAGCTAGCGGTCTGTCATTCACAATTTGGTAAACTTTGCCGTTAGGGTGAACGCTGCCCGGGCCTAAAACCATTTTGCCTGGGCCCTGAACTTCTCCAACACTCTCGCCTTTTTCGTCTCTTAAGCGGATAGGCTTGTCAAGGCTGCTAATGTAGTATAAATGCCAGCCTTGGTGTCCTGGGCTTAAAACCGTGAATGTTTCAGGCAGTTTAGTCTTAGCTACTTCTTGCAGTTGCGGTATGTCTGTTTCAAGGATGGTTAAGCCAAAACCAGTAACTACTCCATAATTGCCACCTTCTTTAAGCCACTGCAACAGTTTAGGATCGTCAGCGTTTAGTGGGTTTGTCGGCCAGCCCTGATCTATTGGTTCCTTGCCATGTTTAGCCACGCGAATAAAATGTGGGCCCAGTGGTGCCAGCTTGTTGATAAGAGTTTGTGGAATCTCAACCATAGCCGTCACTTCTTCTTTATTGAAAAGAAAATTGGCGTCTTCTTGTAGCAGGTTAAAACGCCAAGCGGTCCCTCATGCAACTTTAACTCTCTCTGCACATCCTCCAGAACCGCGTGTAGTTTTTCAAGTGCTACTCTAGTTTTGGCACCGTAATGTTTGAAGTAGCGAGGTTCAGCCCTGTTCAACGGACACGTTAGGTTAATACACCATAGCGCATCTTCACAGAGTTTCTTTTCAACTTGAATAAACACGTCATGGATAATCATTGGCTTCAGGGCTTGGCTTGTTATCGGCTTGTTCGGATCGTAAACTGCTATGAAAGCCACGCCTTCTCCGTAACTGCAGTATCCCAAGTCAATTATCGTTCTGCTTCTTTTGCTGGGTTTAACCGCGTTGCAGAACCAAGTAACCGTAGCCTTATGATAGCCGAAAACGTCTGTTTCCAAAGATTTTTTAAACGTTTCACCCATTATTTAGTTCCCCCTAGTAAGCTGGGTTCTGTGGGCGTGGCCAGACCAAGGATTTGCAACGCACCAAGGCCCGAAAGATTGCAACTTCTTAGTCTTCCCTTGTCCACGCAAACCACACCCAGCTTATTTTTGACGCTTTTTGCGCCCAATTATTGGTGATTTTTCAAAGCGCCAATAGAAATAACCGCCACGGCTCAGCTTGCCTTGATGTTGCTCTAGGTCCTTCAATAACGCCTTAAAATCCAAGGAATCTATATCTTCAGCGCGTTCATAGCTTCCCTTTGTTCCTTCAGCTTGAACCCACTTAATCTTATCTGGATCCCAAGCCTTCTCTTGCTTTTTTTGGTCACCAGCAGCCTGGGCTATGCCTAACCATTCATTCAACAAGCCCTCAGCGTTTTCTTTCGCTATGCTTAATTCATGTTCATCTGGGACGTCAATTTCCAACTCGAAATATTCCTTGATCCATTCGCCTTGTTTCTCATCGCTCTGTGTTCGGCCCTTGCCATATCGTAGTTTCGTCACTTTGTAACTCATGGATTAAACACCCCTTTTTGTCTGAAACAATTTGTTGTATAGTTCTGGTGCCTCTCGCTGGATTTTCTCACGTGCAGCGTCTCGATAAAAATCGCTTTCGTTCATGTGAGCGTCAAGCAAAATAAAATCTTTAACCAAGTCTCTCAGCGTTGCCGGAGCACGGAAACTTATCCTTGCATCTTTTTCTTTAGCCATGCCAGCTCACTTCTGAATTATTTGCCATCCACAGCAAAAGCTGAATTTGCCATGTGGGTTATACCGCATTTTGCGGTTGCATGTGGGACACTTCATTTTTCTGTTCACCTATGGTATGACAAACGCAAAACATTTATATATGCTTTCGAATAGTGATAATATGCTTAGTAGTGATAATATGGCAATCAAGTATATGTTAACGAAAATTGAACAGGAAACAATAACAAAACTAGCATTGGAAGGCCCACAATCAGGCTACGACTTCGACTTAGGAGGCAAAAGACAGAGAGGCAAAAGAAAAGCTCTAATGAGTAGCGGCTGGTGGCCTAAAGTGAGAAACAAACTATGTGAATTAAGTTTGATTAAACCCTTAACTTTGAAGGGAAAACACAGTAATGATGAACGGGGAAGACGCAAAGACCTTTACAGTTTAACCTTCAACGGTCTGATCTACAGTTTAAAACTGAAAGCAATCAATTCAACAGAGGCCCACAAAGTAAGGTTGCAACACCAAATCGACCTGTCAACCCCCATATATAGAAGCCTAGTTGAAGACATGGAAAAAAACTATCCGGAAGCCTTCTACGAAGCTTTCGTGACATCTGACATAGGAGCGTCGGACACCACCATGACTCTTGCAGCATTGTTGATTCTTTTAAGTTTACCCATGAGAAACCCTGAACACTTCAAAAAATATGTTGAAGGAAACGACATTGTTTTGTCTGATGGCCCACCTATCCGTGATTACAGAGAGGGCTTAGAGTTTTTCGTCAAGTTTTTAGGCTCAATGCTGCCGGAAGAATACAAAAAAGGGTTACAAACATTTCTTAATGAAAAACCAAAAGAAAACTAAGGCTCTGATCTTCCCTTTTCTTTTTGTTTATACTTGTTCGCTTTTTTATAGTCGTGTCTATACATAGTTACAACCGAGACATATCATCCCCTCTTCACTGGTTCTCTGTTGTTTTCAGCAACTTCGGAAAATACCTTTTCCAGTTTTCATAAACCGTTGCGTACCGGGGTAACTGCTGAGGAATGTTCTGGTCGAAGCTACTGGCTTTACGGATTGACCAGCCGATGTAAGCAGCAAAATCTAACCCGTCAAACTGGTACACTTCAAACAGTTCTTTCGTTCTCAAGTGTCTGAGGCCGTGAAGTTTGAAAGGTCTGTTATGTGGCAAGGCTCTGGCTATAACTTGCCCGTCTTTTTTGATTTCGTATTTTTCAACAGGATAAGTTAAGCCTTTGAATATTGGCTCTTTATAGGTTATGTAGTGCCATACTTCTTGTCTGGTAAATGGAAACACATAGTTGTCTCGCGCTCTGTGGAAATACTCGTAAAGTTCCTTTGTCCATGGTTCATACTTCTCATCAAGAGGCAAAGCCACAAGTCTTGACTTTGGCGTTTCACTTTCTATTAGGTGTTGTTTAGCGATCTTTATTCTGAATAGCGCAACCGGGATTTTCGGGAAGGCTTCTTCCAAAACAATATTTCCCTTCAACACTTGCACCGCGTTTGCGAGACTGAGTTCTTGAACTTGAAACTCTGTTAGGCTAGCGTCTGTTCCCTTGGGGCCATAAACAATCTGTCTTCGTCCTGCTTCTATGCTGTCTTTTGGACACAGCTTCCCAGTCATCTCAGCGATACGAGCCGCGCCTAGAAGGTACACAGCTTTTAAACATAAACAAATATCTCCACGCTGGACAGATTCTATTCTTCTACGCACTTCTAAAACATTAGGCATGCTCATTCAGTTATACACCTAGTTATTCAGAAGGCTGTTATTCTATTTAAAATTTACTGTTTAATATGAACAGTAATTCAATGTTGAAAGTCCATAGTGACAGGGCACTCCTATTATTTTTTGTTATGAAGAGGAAAGCCTTGCCGTATGTATGTAATCACTCCCTGCAAACTCCATAGCGAAAAATCAGCCCACGTCAATATTAAAGGAGAAGATTCAACATGATTAAACTCGTTTCGCTTCTCTCTTCACAGCCCTGTTAAAGTTCGGGTTGTTAGTCCGCTTGCAAATGCCACAGAAACCAGACCGCAACACAGCCTTATCATGTCTGTTAATATGACTGTTCACTGTTTTTGGGCTTCTCCCAATTTGCTCGGCAACCTTGTTCATGCCTAAGTTTTGGCAGTAAAGATTTATCATGTTGCTGTGTTCCGCATCGCTTAAAGTGCTGAAGGTCCCCTTATCCAGTCCTTCATTCAAAACTTCGCCATACTCGATTTTAAAGTTTAGTTGCCGGAGCAGGTTCTCGCCTTCCCTCGCATGCCAGTCAACCATGGGACACCAGCCAACGCCTAAAGGCCCACGCCTATTAACAATAATGAACTCGTACTCCCTCATGTTTTGCACCCAGTTCGGATTGAAAAAGCTGTATAACCATTTCATTTCGTCAGCCAGTCCTTCTATTCCGCACGCTTTAAGAAACATCCAATCAAAATGTGATCTTATGTCCTTGTCGATGGCCATATATCTAAGCGAATCTAAGCCCAAGGCAAGCCCAAGATGCCGTGATTCTCTGAGCATGTAAATGCTTTCGCTTTTCATGTCAGTTTGTTTCTGGCTAATCATAATCCTCGAGTGCCATAAACTCGAGGCCTCCCTAACCAACATATAGATTATTCTATGCCAGCTAAACCGACTATAAAGCAAGTTAGAAATTGCCCCTGCAGCAATGTATTCTTGGTCCCGATTTAAAAACAAAGGCCGAGCCGAAATTATCAAGTCGAACTTGTAAAAATCGGCTAGAGTTAGCTTGTCAGCCTCGCGGACGGGCCACTCGCAATCCACATCTACATTTTGACCTCGCAACAGTAGAACACGCAGGTCTTTAATGAATGGGCTCCGCAACCATGCCAAACCTTCGCCCGTGACGCTTCCAAAAAGGTCGAGGACGGCGCTGCCATAACTCAGATAGTTCATGGCCGTATGTTCCAACAACACGGATTTTCCACTCCCTCTTACGCCTTCGGCATACATTACCTGCGGAATATTATAGTGTAGTTGCGCTTGACCCCGCGTCCAGAACAAGCGCAGAGGCTTAATCTTGAAGCTTGTCTGGTTTTGCGTTGTCTCCATTCTGCTCACCTACCCCTCCCTGTGAGAGAAGTCTGGCTACGTCCTCGTAGGTTTGTGGACTAACGAAACTTGCAATTTGCATCTTAGCCTTTTCAAGAATTGGGACGGCCCAAACGTAAAAGCCGCCTCGAAGCTGCCGAGCCGACATTTTAGTTAGGCTTTTACAAGCGCCAAAAAAGAACTCTGCAGGGTCCGAATCGTCTGGCTCAACCATTTTTTCAGTGTCTATTGTACTGGCGTTTACGGTGTAACCGCACTTCGGACACGGATTCTCTTTGTAACGCTCAACAATCTTCGTTAGTTCCTGCTCTTCTCGGTTCATGTCAGCGTGGCCCAGAACAAAACTGCAAGCGTCATATAGGTACCCGCGGCAATGCGTAAACTTGACTGTCCATTTCGTTTTGCCCTGCCAATATTTGCCCGTCCAACACACTGGGCGTAAGCCTTGCTCCCATGGAACTATGAATTTTTGATAGTTCTGTTCGTTCTCAACGAAGGCCCATGGAATAACTATTAGTTCGGATGTTTTGTCGTCAAGAATGAAGGATTGAGCTTCGTCAAAACTTGCGTTTACAGCGTAGATGCCTTTGATCTGTTCGATGTTGAAGGGCAACTCAGCCTTTTCTCCATTATCATTTTTCATAAGATCACCGCAACACATGGCAGCACTGCATAAATGGCTTATTTTCTTTGATTTGTCCGTTGTGAATGTGCCTAAGAAAAGGTCCTGGCAAACTAGCCTCTCCGTTATGCCGCCACGTGGCGGCCGCAACGCTTTAGTGACTAGGCTGAAATCCTTTTTTCTGTTCTCTACTTCATTTTCTATGTCTTGACCTATTCTATTTTCTTCTTCACTCAAACCTTTTCACCTTTCTTTTTTTCCTCATGCTTTTCGGGGGGTTCATGGACTACCTGTGTCTCCTTAGTTACACTGGGCGTGATAACGATTGGACTAATTGGTTCCACGTCTATGTTGCACATGGACAAGTTTATGATTGAAGCAGCGCAAACAGTCAGCATACCCAAAAACTCTGGGATATAGCGGAACTCGTCGTACAACCGCAAAAACAGATTTATTTTATTCGCCAAAAACGGATTATCCATGCTTCTCAACCATGGCGAAGCCGTACTCATCATCAACGCGAAAACTTCGTCAACGGCTATACCCTTCTCTAAGCTCGAATATGGCCCTGATAGAACCTGTGTTATAACGCTTAGGTCAGCATGAATTTCTTTTCTTCTAGCATCCAAAACATCGCTTTTGATTATTCTCAGAAACGCCTCTTTTTCAAGCCTTTCCGTAGCTGAACTGACTTTGAACGTTTCGTCAGTTTTTGGTCTGCGCCTCATTTTGTCTATTAACCATGCTTTTGCATCTACCATTTTTCATTTCACCTCCCTTTCAATCAAATTTATTCGTTGATAGTTGCCTAGCTGACCCTTCAGCGGTTCGACCCTGCAAAAGTATCACTCGCGCATACCTAAGCCACTTACACTTTTCGCAGTTGTCTGCACAAGTGCTGCGCCGTGGTGCTTTGCTGAGAGGGCAAACGATTTCTTTTTCTTTACTCATTCTTTTTCACTTCTTTTCTTAGTAGAACCATGAGAACGTAAACGAAAAAGTATGTCCCTAAGGTAATGGCGGCTATGCTGCCGAGTATCGTTAAACCGTCACTCATTTTTTCAACCTCTCCTCTTGCTGGCTTGCAACAAAACATAGAAACGCTGCACCAACTACTAGGCAAAAAGAAACCAGTTTAGCGATTAGAAAATCGTTTGGAATCCTCAAAAACAACATTCCCATAAGCCAAAACAGAACCATGGTAAAACTGTCAACTTGCTGCTTCATAGCCATAGTTTAACCTCACTTTTAGAAAAAAGAGGAGTTGCGCGGGAGAAATCTCCACCATTAAAGCTTAAGCCTTTTGGTTTTTCGCATAGCCCTTAGGCTTTGGACCCTTATTTTCCACGTGGTATGGCAACTTGCTTATTCTAAAAACAACAAGTTTGTCTTTAAACTCGGCTAGATAAGCCAAAACAAG
>Ga0315282_10016582_pt1 | contig 10755 bp, 9 predicted proteins | sample YL17G07_20_MG_FD_203693 | JGI IMG/M metagenome (GOLD analysis project Ga0315282, IMG submission 203693) | Sediment microbial communities from Yellowstone Lake, YNP, Wyoming, USA - YL17G07_20 | ecosystem: Environmental > Aquatic > Freshwater > Lake > Sediment | place: USA: Wyoming | collected... | reverse complement strand
AGAATTGCCTGTGCTGTTGTTTTTATTTTACATCCTGTTGAAGGCCAGCATTGATTTGCCAGAGAATTTGAAACGACTTCTGTTTTACAAGCTTCAATTGATAAAAGAGAAAATATTTGCTCTTCTGTTGACAGCGAAGAACATTTTCCGCTCACTAAACTGTTCAAGCAAGAATATGCTTTTTCGTTGGTAGTGGTTGTTTCATTTGCTGAAGCCACAAAAGAGATTAAAAAAACTAGAGAAATTAATAATACAAAAGATACCCCTCCCTTTTTCATGCTTAATCAAGTCAATTGTTGTTTTTAAAATTATCTTTAGTTTTTGGAATTTTACGTTTGCTAGACTGAAAATTTTTCCTTACTATGTAATTCACCGGGTTTTTTATCAGCTTGCAAAGTTCGTCGGGAGTGCAGACACTAATTCCCTGATAAAATTCCATGCAATTTGGAGGCATTATTGATTTTCTTTTTAATGCCCAAGAAATTTGTGATTTGATATAACCTTGCGAAAGTTTTGGATTGTTTTTCTCATTCCAAGAATTGAGAATTTTTTCCAGTTCATCTTTCTCAGTTCCTATTGAACGGAAAAAATTTATCAGTGCGAACAAACCTCTTTTTTTCCCGTCGCTAATTCCTAAAAGAATTTTTTTAATGCATGGAGGGAAATTTTTTTCAGAGCGGTCTGCAATTTGAATTGGCTTGTATTCAAAATTTTTCTTTTCTTCTTTTGGGGTGATTTCTTTATTCCAATCCAAAGCTTGCATTAATAATTGTGTCGCTTCTCCCTGCCTGCATTCTGGAATGAAATCTTTTATCTCTGCTTTGAATGGCTCGGCATCTTTCAGCTGAAATTCCATCAATTTGTTTTTATTTATTACAACACTTGCTAAAGCTGTTTTTTCGTGGAGAGAATAAGGCATCCTAAATAAGTGTCTCGGGGAAATTAAAACCAAATCAGGCATGACTTCTTTCGGAGCCTGAAAATCTCTTATATATTTATTTGGAGAAGAAAGTTTAGTGATTTCATCGATTAATTTGGGTTTTGTCTTTTCCATGATATATTTTGTAAGAATTCTCGGCCATTCAGGAAACATGTCTTTTGTCTGAACTCTATTTATTTCTTTTGGAAAAGCCCGCCAAGGAACAATCATGTGAAAACCTTTGCTTCCTGAGAATTTTATTCCGACATTTTTCACTCCGCTAAATTCAAGGAAATTAATTATTATTTTCGCGTAAATCTTGCTGTAGTCGATGTACTTGCTGTCAATATCAAGAATCAAATCCCACCCTATTCTTAATGTGTTAAGTTCTTTTTCAGACATGCCTGTTTGAATTGCAAGAGGATTTTCCCAAAGTTCTTCTGAACAATTAAAAGAAGTCGCGCCCTTTTTCACGAGTTCAAAGATATCTGATTCATACTGCAAACTGTCTGGGCGTTTTCCGAACCCTTCAAAATATCTTGGACAGATTTCCCTGTTTGTAGAAAAATCAAAAATAACCTTCTGAATTCTGGGTTGTGAATAATAAAGATGTGTGATTTTTCTTATCCTCTCTTCTCTAACACTCTTTTCATCTGACATGAAAACTGAAGAATTGGAAACTTTAAATTGTTTATTGTTGCAAGACAACCTTACGGTTTTCTTGCTAATTTTCCCTCTATATTGTTAATTTATCTATTTCTGTATTTGCTTACTTTGCCTATTATATAATGGAATCCAATCAGAAAACTATGATGAAGAACTCTCCAAAAAGGAATGGGAACAAAGTTGTAATCAAAATTGTAATTCCTGACAGCGTTGTTTATTGAATCTCTGAAAGATTTTTCAGAAGTGTAATTCAAATCCCTAGAATTGAAGATATTGTAAGTATGTCCTATATCTCTTGGATGATGTCCGTCAGAATCTGTGATTAATGGTTTGTTATATTTTTCAGAATTTCTTATTGCTCTCCAATTTGCGAATGAAAAAGGAAGGCAGAAATTTCCGTTTCTCTCAAATGCATCAACTTTCTTTGCGTCTTCTTCTTGATTTTTGGAAGTCGCCATTATTCCATTCTGTCCTTTTAATATAGCATAAGGATGGTCTGCGATTTTTAGTTCATTGTCTGTTGCTTCTTTCAATGTTTCTTCTAGTTGTTTTCTGTCAGAAAATTTTTTATTTCTCTTTAATCCAGAAAAAAGCATATGTCCTTGCATTGTTGGAACTTCTTGAGATTTCCCTAAAGCAATAACTCTATTGTCTTTTTTGGCAAAGATGTAATACTCTCCTTGTTCTATTTCATATCCTGCTTTTTTGACTATTTCAATCTGCTCTTTAGAAGTCCAATCTTCATATCTCGAATCAGAAAAATTTGTGATATACAAAACATCTGTTTTTGTCTTTCTTACTCTGTCTAAAATTCCAGTCAAGCTTGAAAATCCTTCTTCAAGAAACAAATTCTTGAACCATTCTTTGAAATTCTTTGGTTTTTGCCTGAAAGAGCTTCCTGTCTGGAGATGATTATGAAAATCTATATTCAATTCTTCTTTCTGTGCTAACTGTTCGAGTAACATAGAATTACTTCTCAGTATGATTTAAAAGTCTTACTATTCTAAAACAATAATGCTTAAAAGAGAAGTAATATTTCCATAAACATGCTAGTGAAATTAGAAGACCCGACTTTGCTTTCAAAGGTTATAGAGGTTATATCTGAATTAGTCACAGAAGTTAGAATCAAGTTGAATGAATTCGGAATGAGCATAACTGCGATAGATCCTGCGAACGTCGCGATGGTAAGATTCAGACTTCCTAAAAGCGCTTTCTCTCAATTTGAAACAGGAAACGAAGTTTTAGGAATTAATCTGGACAGTTTGAAAAGAATCTTGAAAAGATGTGGAAGCGGAACTTCATTGATAATAGAAAAAAGAGAAAATTTTCTTAATATAGAAGTACAGGATAGGATAAGAAGAAATTTTGGTTTGAATTTAATCGAGATAGAAGGACAGGAAAAAGAAATGCCCAACTTGGATTTCAGCTCGAAAGTTGAAATTGTTTCTTTGGATTTGATTTCTGCTATTGAAGACTGCATTGTCGTTTCCGACGCTTGCTCTTTTTTAATTAAGAAAGGAGAATTTATAATTGAATCAAGGGGGTTGAACTCTGCAAGAATTGATTTTTCAGGAGACGAGGCAAAAATCGAAGCAGAAGAATGCAAATCAAAATACAGCTTGGAATATTTACAGAAATTTATGAAGGGAGCAAAACTCTGCGAGAAAACTATTTTGCATTTTGCCAATGACCATCCTCTGAAAATAGACGTAAAAACAGAACACATGGAACTTAATTTTCTTTTAGCACCGAGAGTGGAAACAGAAGATTAACTCTGGTAGAGAATTAATTATTTTATTTTTCATTAAAGTTTATAAATAAAGATATCTTAAGGAAAATATGAAAAAAGGGGCGAGATTTGGTAGTCGTGGACAAGTCACAATTTTTATCATCATTGGAATAATCATCGTTGCTGCTGGTATCTTGATTTACAGTTTTTATCCACAAATTAAAAGCACGATTGGAACAGGCGAGGAGAATCCTCCTTCTTACATTCAAACTTGTGTTGAAAATGATTTGAAAGACGCAGTGAATAAAGTATCTCTGCAAGGAGGAAGCATTTCTCCGGAAAATTATCTTCTTTATCAAAATAACAAGATTGAATATTTATGTTATACAAATGAATATTATAGAAATTGTATTATTCAGCAACCCATGTTAACACAGCACATTGAATCAGAAATAAAAAAGGCTATACAAAATACCGTCGATGCTTGCTTCAATTCTTTGAAAACTAGTTATCAAAAGAAAGGTTATGATGTAACTTTAAATCCTGGAGATGAAACTGTTGCCTTGCTTCCTCAAAGAATTACTGCCACTTTCAATTATACCCTCGTGTTAACAAAAGGAAGCACTGATAGATATGATTCTTTTGTTGTTTCATTGAATAATAATCTTTATGAATTGGCTTCTATTGCTAATAGCATAATAGGATTTGAAACTGCTCTTGGTGATGCTGAAGTTACAACCTATATGACTTATTATCACAATTTGAAAGTTGAAAAAATACAGAGAGATTACGACGGAAAAATTTATGTATTAACTGACAGAGAAACAGGAAATAAATTTCAGTTTGCATCAAGAAGCCAGATGTGGCCTCCGGGAGTTGAAAAACCAACAACATGAAAGGAAAATTAATATTATTATTTGTTCTTGTAACTTTCTTAATTGGAATTGTCGGTGCTGTTAATTATTGTTGTGAAAAAACAACAGGAACTAATCCTGCTTGGTGTCAGAATGTAAATAGTGAAAGCCAATGTGACAGCAGTTATAATTCTATATCTGCTTTTTGTGAAGCAACTTCTTTTTGTAAAACAGGGACCTGTATAAATCAAAGAGAAGGAACATGCGTGCTTGACACTGAAAAGGTATGTACTACAAAAGGAGGAACTTGGAGCGATAAAAGTTCCAATGAGCTGCAGCAATGCCAATTAGGATGCTGTTTAATTGGAGACCAGGCAGCATTTGTAACCCAGACTTCCTGTAATCGAATGTCCTCATTATATGGATTGCAAATAAATTGGCAGTCAAACATAAAAGATGAATTGACTTGTTTGGCTAGCGCAAATCCTCAGACAAAAGGAGCTTGTGTTTACACTGATTCAAAAACCGGTACAAAGACATGTAAATTAAATACAAAAAAAGAATGCCAGGACATGGCAAAAACTTTATCTGATGTTAATTTTCATTCTGGTTATTTGTGTTCTGCTCCTGAATTAGGAACAGTGTGTGAAAAAAGCCAGCAAACAACATGCAGCGGGGACAATGTTTATTATGTTGATACATGCGGAAATTTAGCAAATATCTATGACAAAGACAAGGTAGATAACACTGATTATTGGACAAAGATACAAAAACCAACTTGTACTACTTCGGATAATCCCGGAAACAAGGATTCAACTACCTGCGGTGCTTGTGATTATTATTCAGGAAGCATGTGCAAGGAGAGAAAAGTGGGAGAGCCTCAACCGACTTACGGAAAGAATTTCTGCAAGAACCTTGATTGTAATTACAAGGGACAGACATATGTTCATGGAGAATCCTGGTGTGCGTATGATAATCCTGACAAAACAATATTTGATAATGTTCCTGGAAGCAGTGATTTCAGAATGATATGTTATAATGGAGAAGTCACCAAAGAGCAGTGTGACCCATTCAGACAAAAAATATGCAACCAGACTACACAAAATGGTGTTAAAATTTCTGGGTGTGTTGTAAACTTATGGTTTGGTTGTTATGCACAGAATAACAGCAAAGATTGTGGAAATCAAGATGTAAGACATTGCACATGGTTTGCATCAAGTGATTATGGTGGGCTTTATTTTTCTTCAAAGGGCGGACTTTCAGATAATTCTGATAAAACACATCCTTCAGGAATATGTCTTCCAAAATATACTCCTGGATTATTATTCTGGGATGATGTGGGAAAGTATGGGGATGTCAGTGTTGCAAAAGATATATGTCCTACAGCAAGTGCTAGTTGTGGGGTTAAGTACAAAGATGCATTAATCGGAGGGAAACACCAATGTATAGAGAATTGTTCATGCTTGGACAGCAAGGGCGCATGGCAACAATCACTAAGCAAAATATGTAGTGCAATGGGAGATTGTGGAATTAAGGTTAATTATCTGGGAAAAGATGGGGGAACTGCTTTTGATGACCAATTCACGACAATAACTCAAGATTAAAATGAAAAATTTAATTGAAAAAGAAAAAACAGTAAGACGCTCACTGAAAGTTCGGTCTGGTTCGTCTAAAAGCCAAACCAAGGGAATGGCATTATTTGAAATTATTTTAATGGTAACAAGCATTGTTGCAATTGCTTATTTTATTGGAGATGAATTTCAGATTGTAAGTGCAAAGGGTATAACTGCTCCTATTACTGTTACATCTGGTCCACAATCTTCAACAGTTACTACTGCAGCAGGATCTGCCACTGTTAATAATGCTGGTCCTTTATTACCCTCTGCACCTATTCCTGCTGGTGATGTAGGAGGAACACAAGCTTCTATACCAGATTGGATGACGTGGATGGAGGAACCAGCAACACCTGCAGCATCAGGAACCCCCCTTACTGGAATAGAAAATCCATCTTTATATCCTTCTGGAGTAACATCTGGACCAGGAACAGTAACAACAGAACTTACTGGTGGAGGAGCTTCTTGGGATAGTTTTTTTGGTGCTGTTAAAAGTCAGGGGATTCAAATGTTAGTAAATGCTGCAATTGCTATCGGACTTTATTACGCAATTGCTTATGGAATAAGTGCGATATGTCCTACATGTGATGCAGAAGCACTTAAACAAATGGCTCCCTGGGTTGCGGGGGGATATGCCATAGCATCTCTTGGAGCGAATATTGTTGATATAATTCTTGGAACACTTAGTCAAAGTGCTATATTCGGGCCCTGGTCTATGCTGATAGGCGCTGGAGGTGCAATAGTCGGTGCTTTAATCTGGTGGTTATTTATAGGAAAACAATATACTGAAATAGTGGCATTCACATGTCAACCATGGCAGCCACAAACAGGTGGAAGCAATTGTGAAAAATGTAACAATAGAGATTTGCCATGCAGCGAATATAAATGCAGAAGTCTGGGAGTAAATTGCCAACTACTTAATTCTGGAACAGACAAAGAACTCTGTGCTGCTATTAATATAAATGATTTCACTCCTCCCACTATAACTGCCTGGCAAGATGCATTGCAAGATAATTTTACATATGCTCCTCTTCCAGAAGATGTGCAATTCCCTACAGACAAAGGAGTTTATGTCAACTACCAAGGTTCTAGCGATAATTGTGCTCCTCCTTTCACAAAAATAACTTTTGGAGTCAGTTTAAATGAACCAGGACAATGCAGAGTAGACATAGTAAGAAAAGACAAATATGATGATATGACTATTAAACTGAGCGTTAATCAATATAGATATAACCATGGAATTTTGGTTGTAGACCCAAGCAAACAAGCGTTGGAAGCAGCTGATTTGACCCAATCTAACGGGGGAAATTATGAATTATATGTAAGGTGTCAAGACGGGCATGAACCTCCTAATAAAAATGTCGCAACTTTTGTGTTTAAATATTGCATACAGCAACAGGAAGATATAACTGCCCCTAAAATAGAAATGACTACTCCGATAAATGGCTGGCCTATACAAAATCACCAAACTTCACAAGATATTCAAATTTATGTAGACAAGCCAGCGACTTGCAAATGGGATCACAACGACGTAGATTATGACAAGATGGGTGGAACAATGACTTGTGACTCGAATGTTAAAGAAGTAAATGCAAACATGCTTTACGAATGTGACACGACTCTTACTGGATTAAAAGATAGTGTAGAGAACAGATTTTACATAAGATGCAATAGTTATAATGGACACAAGAATCCAACTTCTTATGTGTATAAATTAATTGGAACAAGGGCTTTGGTGATTGATTGGTTGAAACCAGACAATAGTACTGTGTTAAAAGATTCAGCAGCAAGTGTCAAAGTTACATTACAAGCACATACGTCTGCAGGTTATGATAATGGAATCGCAAAATGCTGGTTCAAGCAAAAATCTGAAGATGATAGCAGATATGAGTCTGGCAAGTTCTTCAACACAAACTCGTATGAAAGTTCTCAAGAGTTGTGGTTTACAAAGGGCAGCTACAAATATTCAATAAAATGCTGTGATGTCGGAGGAAATTGCCAGACAGGAGACGTGAGTTTCACCGTCGATACAGACTTCCAGTCTCCGATTGTTGTAAGAGCTTACAATGAAGCAAACAGCCTGAAGATTGAAACAAATGAAGAGGCAGAATGTGTTTATGATACTACTTCGTGCAGTTATAATTTCGATGATGGACTGAAATTCACAACTTCTGACAACATAAATCATTTCATAGACTGGAATCCAAATACTAATCTTTATATCAAGTGTAAGGATGGGTTTGGAAATCAACCTCTTCCTAATCAGTGTAGCATAACTATAAGGCCTTTTAATTCTTATTAGAATTACGCTCGCCTTTTCAGGCTCGCTTATTAATAATTCAGAAACTGGCTTTGCCAAGTTTCTTCATTAAAAATTAATTAATGTGTAAAATTTTATTGAATATTAAACCTCATTTTCTCTACTAATTATTTTTTATAATATTTGCGAGTTTACGAGCAAGCAATTTCATGTTTAGATAAAATTTATAAGTTAGATTTGGTATTTTTATTGATGATAAAAAGAGGCAAGAAAGGGCAATTAGATATTTCTTTCGGAATGATTTTTTCTGTAGTGTTAATAATCGCTTTTCTTGGATTTGGATTTTACGCAATAACAAAATTCATTGATTTTCAAAATACAATCAAGATTGAAAAATTCTTGAGTGATTTTCAGCAGGATGTAAGCAATATGTGGAAAAGTCCACAAGGAAGCCAGAATTTAGTTTATGATTTGCCAACGCAAATAACTTCTGTGTGTTTTGTCGACGATGAATATCAAAATTTAAGATTTACTTCAAATAGTTTGATACAAGGGAAAAAAATTGAAAATATAGATATAGCAAGTATAACTATGGTAGAAAATCCTTATTGTATAGCAAACGTGAAAGGAAAAGTAAGCTTTACTATTGTAAAAGATTTTGGAGAAAAACTTGTGCGGGTTGAGAGATAAAATGACGAAGAAAAAGAAAGGGGCTCTTGAGATGTCTTTCGGCTGGCTTTTTGCGCTTGTTGCAGGAGCAGTAATTTTATTTTTTGCTATTTATATCAGCACCAGATTGATTAACACAGAAAAAGAAACTCTAAGCGCGCAGACAGGGAAAGAAATTGGAATTTTGTTAAACCCCTTAGAAACGAGTTTTCAATCAGCACAGACTACTTCAATTACAATTCCAGTTGAAACGAGAATTAACAATAAATGCGATGACACAGGAACTTTCGGAAAACAAATAATCCAGCTTGATCAAAAAAATCTTAACAAATGGACAAAGACAGACATAAATGTTTTTTTTGAAAATAAGTATATTTTTTCCACCGATGGAATTGAAGGAAAACAATTTTATATTTTCTCCAAACCGTTTTCTTTTCCATTTAAAGTTGCGGATTTATTTTACATCACTTCTGCCAACGATATTTATTGCTTTATCAATGCTCCAAACGAAATAGCTACAGAGATAAATGATTTGAATCAAAGCAATCTAATAACAAAAAATTGTTCTAGTAATGCAATAAAAGTCTGTTTCAGCGGGGGAAATTGTGATATTAATGTGAATGATTATGCGGGATATGTTGAAAAAAATGGAAAGGAAATGTATTTTGCTGGGACAGAAGACGATTATGGAAATGCGCTGATGTACGCAGCAATTTTTTCAAATTATGACATATATGAATGTCAATTAAAGAGATTGATGTTAAGAGAAAGAGAACTTTCTTTGTTGTATGCAAGTAATGAATTAATTACAGAAACCAGGGGATGTGATTACAATATCGGTGGAAACCTAAATGAATTAAGCGACTTAGCTGCTAAACTGAACAGTTCTGAAGAATTGAAAATTATGAAAGTACAAGTTGATATTATAAATGAAGAAAATAGTGCTAGGAAATGCAAACTATGGTGAGCGAAGACACCTGCGGTTTCTTTCGCTTAATCTTCCCTTTCGACGCTGAAAGGCGATTTTTTAAATTGCCTCCGATGAAAATCGCATAAAATGAAAAAAGACAAACATGGACAATTAAAAATTCAACAGATGACATTTATGCTTATAGCAGTGACTTTCTTGTTCATATTGGTAGGATTGTTTTTCTTGTCCATAAGATTGTATAATGTAAAGCAAACAGCGACGACTTTAGAACAGCAAAATGCGATGCTTCTTGTTTCCAAGCTTGCAAATTCTCCGGAATTTTCGTGTGGAAATGCATTTGGAACCAGTAGAACTAATTGTCTTGATTTCGACAAATTAATGGCTTTATGGAATAGAATAGATAATTATTCTGACTTTTGGGGTGTGGCTAAAATAGAAGTAAGAAAAATTTATCCAGATGAATCTACTTTATGCGACAATTTTAATTATCCAAACTGTGGTGATATCAAGATACTGGATAAAAATGTGAACACTCAGCCAGCTGTTTCAAATTTTGTTTCGTTGTGCAGGAAAGATACAAATAGGAATGAGATATATGATAAATGTGAACTGGCTTTGTTAATGATAAGTTCAGAGAGCAAAAAATGATAAAGTCAAAACGCGCGCAAGAAGAAATAGTGGGTTTTGTAGTAATTATTATAATTGTTTCTGTAATCTTGCTTATTTTATTATGGTTCATGTTAAGAACTCCTGACAAGAACGCTGTGGAGGATTATGAAGTCGAGAGTTTTATACAAGCCACGTTACAATATACAAGCAATTGTGAAAGTGGGGTTGGATTTTTGCCTGTAAGAGATTTAATAGTTGCTTGCGAGCAAAAAGAGAATTGTCTTGATGAGAAATATAGCTGTCTGGCTCTCAATGAGACATTAAAAGACATAATACAAACAGGATGGAATGTTGGGACACAAAGCGCGATAAAGGGATACAAGTTTAGTGTTATGGCAGGAGAACAGGGAATATTCTTGCTCCAAGAAGGAAATGAAACGAGGAATTACAAGGGAGCATTCCAGAATTTCGCAAGAGGAAGCGAGAGTTATGATGTTTCTCTTAA
>Ga0315282_10016581_pt1 | contig 10755 bp, 9 predicted proteins | sample YL17G07_20_MG_FD_203693 | JGI IMG/M metagenome (GOLD analysis project Ga0315282, IMG submission 203693) | Sediment microbial communities from Yellowstone Lake, YNP, Wyoming, USA - YL17G07_20 | ecosystem: Environmental > Aquatic > Freshwater > Lake > Sediment | place: USA: Wyoming | collected... | reverse complement strand
GCTCGAATAGGTGTCTCCGACCACAAGGATGTCCCTGCGCTTCAGGTCGTGGTCGGCCGAAAGAAGCTCGAGCATGTAGGAATTGGGTTTCCCGACCACGAAATCCGCTTCCACCCCGTAGGAGCATTCGATCGCAGCGGCAATGGGGCCGCAACCGGGCAGCAGGCGTTTCCCTTCGACAGGATAATGGATGTCCCGGTTGCAGACGACGAACCTGCATCCCCGTTGAAGCGCCGTCAGAGCCTTTGAGAGCTTCTCATAATTGAATTCCTTGTCCAAGCCGACAACGAGGCTTCTTGCTTTCTCGGGACCCGAAACAACGTTCAATCCCGCAGCCGCAAGCTCCTTGATCAGCCCTGGTGAGCCGATGCAGAAAACATCCTTCAACCGGTTCTTCTTCGCATAGATGGCGGCCGCGTAGGCGGAGTTGTATACTTGGCCCAGATGGAGGGAAAGTCCCATCCCTGAAAGCTTCTCGAAGATATCGGCTCTGGTTGCGGCGGAATTGTTTGTGAAGTACAAAACCCGTATCCCCTTGGCCTCCAGAAAATCCGTCAGATCCCCGACCCCGTCTATCAGGGTGTTGCCGTAATAGACGGTGCCGTCGAGATCGAAGACGACGGCTTTGATATTCTTCAGCGTTCGAATATCGATCATTTATTCTCGAAATCCTTTCAATTATTCGTATTGCCCTCCGGCTTCCTTGATCAACTTGTCGTAGCGGGATTGCAGCATGTTGATCCGCTGCTTGTCCTCTTCGAAGATCATTCCGTAGAAATCCCTCTTGTTCTTGAGCCACATCAGCTCGAAACCCACGGCCTTCAATATCCCCTTGTCGGCGTTATCGTCCAAGGCTTCGGGACACTGGAAGATGACCTTTCTGGTTTCATATCGATCCAGGAAACCCTTGGGGAGCCGCCTGAAGAACGGAAGCGAGCTTGCCGAGACCCCTCCCCCGATGACGCACTCGAGGGAATGCTTCTTGGCCTTGGTGAAGAGTTTTTCCGCATAATCGAATATCTTGTCGGAATTGATATCTTCCCTGGAGAGACCGATCGATCCCGTCATATCGACCCGTCCGAAGACAATGCCATCGAGATCGGACAACTCCTTGAGCTTCAGCATCTCGTCGAAACTGTCAAACCCCGCGATCGTCTCGAGATTGATGAGAAACGACACATGCTCGTGCTCGTCCTTGGGGAAAGAAAGCCTTGTAGCGGCCAGATATTTCTTGAGCGCATAAGGCGATTCTATCATCGGGGCGACGATTCGCGATACCCCGATCGATCGGGCATCGTACATGTCCTTGATGGCCTCGCAGCCCCCGATCTTTATCGTGAGATCCAGTCCTGCGCTCGCTATCACGTCTTTCAAGCGGAGAGCCTCCTCCATGCGCGTGCCTTCGGCCTCGAACTCGGCCTTGATGCCTGTCACATGATGGTTCTCCTTGAGGTTTTTCAGCACGTCTACCATCTTCTTTTCCAGCGTGTTCATCTCATCCTCCCTTATTGACGATTTCTTCTTCTATCGGCCTGACGATCATATTGCTCAAATATTCCTCCCTTTCAAGGAAGGGAGCCAGGTCCTCGAGCGGTCTGGATACGATGCGGCCGTCGGAAAGCCTTCGGGACGACGATTTCGGCGCAAACGGCTGCTCGGGGTCCAGCATGACCTCGCATATCGACGGGCCGTCGCCCCGCAAGTTCGCCGAGATGGCCGCATGCAATTCGCTCAAACGCGGACACCTGCCGAAAGGAATCCCGTAGGCGGCGGCGATGCGCTCCATGTCGGGGAATGTGACCCCGCTTTTCGGGTCGCAGCCGACCAAAGGGAGCCCGAAGAAATTTTCCTGCGTTTGCCTGATTGAAACGTACCCATTGTTGTTGAGGACGAATATCTTAATAGGCAAATGATGGTGGACGATCGTCTGTAGTTCCTGGATGTTCAGCTGAAGGCTTCCGTCGCCTGCCAGGCAAACGATCTTCTGTTTGCCGGAGGCGAAGCAGGCGCCGATCGCGGCGGGGATATCGTACCCCATCGCAGCGCAGCCGGAATTCGTGTAAAGTCTCTGCTTTTCTTTCATCTTCATGGCCTGAAAGGAGCATACGCATGCGGTACCGTTGCCCGTTACCGTGATCTGCCCCTCCCCGAGCTGCTCGCTCAGGGTCTCCATAAAGCAGTAAGGATTTATCGGGCTGTCCTTGGACCAGTATTCGTTCAGGACGACGGGATATTTTTCTTTCCGTATCCTGCACCAATCGAGCCAATCATTTTTCCCCGGGAGAGCTTCTCCCTTCATCTCTTCCGCAATCGCTCGAATCAGATCCCTGACGTCAGCCCGAACGGGAAGATCAGGCTTCATCGTAGGCTTTCTCAGCTCCAGCGGATCGACGTCCACAATGATTTTGAAGGCCTCCCGCGCGAAATTATTCCAGTCGTAGCTCAACTGCCGTATGTTGAGACGGCAACCCAGAACAACTAGGACATCGGAATTCTGCACGATGAAATTGCCCGCCCTGTCTCCAACGCTTCCGGGTCGGCCGAAATAGAGCGGGTGATCGTCCGAAATGTTGTCGTGAGCGTTCCAGGCGGTGACGACCGGAATATTCAACAGATCGACCAGCTTCAGGAAATCGGCGTGTGCTCCCGAAAGCCTGATCGCCGAACCGGCAAGAAGAACCGGTCGCTTGGCCGATCTCAACTTTTCAATAATCTTCCGGGCGGTCATACCGTCAACCCTGGGAGGTGTCTCTTTCTCATCCTCTTTCGGGTCATAGCGTCTCATCATATCGGGATCCACTTGAGCGCCCTGCACATTCATCGGCACATCGATCCAGCAGGGGCCGGCGCGTCCTGCCTGGGCCAGATGGAGCGCTCGCCCGAGGTGGTATCCGATGTCATTCGGATCGGTGACCATCACCGCGTATTTCGTGATTCCCTTGACCACATCAACGATGTTGATTTCCTGATCACCCATCTGGCGAAGCGCAAGCCCGGAGCCTGCGATCGTCGTGTCATAACGGACTTGCCCCGAGATCACGATCATGGGAATGGAATCGACATAGCCGCCGTAAACGCCCGTGATCGCGTTGGTCCCACCGGGTCCTGTCGTGACGCATAAGGCGGCCATCCTTCCCGAGAGCCTCGCGTAGCTTTCCGCCGCCATGGCGGACGCCTGCTCGTGATGGTTGCAAATATATCTCAGTCGCGGATGTTTCCCGATAGCGTCATCGAGATGCATGGCCCCGCCGCCGGTTATCATGAAGACATGCTCGATCCCGGCTTCGGCCAATTGGTTTGCAATGTATTCCGAAACTTTTATCCGCATTATTTGTCCACCAGCAGGAGATCTTTGTCGATACTTGCCCTGTTGAAGGAATACCATTCATACAGTCTTTTTATCGACTCATCAACAGGAAGGAACTCCAGTCCCTTGATCTCATCCTTCAGCCTCGCATTGCCGCCGCTGTATTCCACTCCTGTGCCTGCCTCGGCGACCCGGATCGGCACGTCTTTCCCGGAAACCTTCCTTACCAGTTCCGCGAGGGAAAACAGCGGAATCGCGTTGTCTGGCGTCACATTGTAGGCTCGATGCTTGCCGCGGTTATTGATGAAATATTCCACGACGGGCATTAAATCATCGATATAGATGTAATCGAACTTGCGGTCCTGCTTCAGGGTTATCGGGAGGTCGAAAAGCGCCTTGCAGATGGCGTTGGAGATGAACCTGATGGCGTAATCCTCGTATTTCCCGAAAATGCCGAATATACGAAGCTCGACCATGTTCACGGCTTTCTCCACATATTTTGCGGAAATATACTTCGAGAATCCGTGCTCGTCGGCGGGAACGAAGGCGTCGAAGTATTCTTCCTTCATTTTGGGGACATAGTGGCGCATGTCGTAGACGGCACCGGAGCCTAGAAATATCAATTTATCGAACTTGCCGCTGTTCCTCACGATATTGAAGAACATCCGCGTGTTGTTGTAGAGTTGGTTTGTGGGGTCCTTTGCGTTGCGGTGACCGGGGCGGACCGCGGAGTGGATGACCGTGTCGATGGTGTGCGAGTGGAAATATCTCTGCACGGCCGCCTCGTCCAGGAGCTCCAGCTCCTGATGGGACGGGGCGAATACGTCGTACTTCGGCGAAAGGAACTCGATGAGGTTCTTCCCGATGAACCCCGATCCGCCCGATATGAATACGCTTTTCGTCATTTGCCCGGCGATCATGCCAGAGGCCGACCTCTCTTTCAAGGTTTTTATCAGGAGGAGACCTGTCGACCATCCCGACTCGGACCGTCCAAAGCAACCTGGCGTCTGTCCGGACGGCTGCAGGGCTCACGTAATTGTCCTTGTGTATCCAACTGCAGGTGAATAATATGATGCCTCAAGAGAGCGCCCGCCCTGGCGCACCTGGGAGGATGAAGAATGACTTTCCGCGGTGCTTTCCATGACAAGCGCGTCCTGGTGACAGGGCACACAGGTTTCAAGGGGAGCTGGCTGTCCTTGTGGCTGCACCGGCTTGGGGCCAAAGTTCAGGGATATGCCCTGGAGCCCGAGACCGACCCCAGCCTTTTCGGTCTGGCCCGCATCGGTGAATGCTTGCAGCATGAAGTGGGGGACCTGCGTGACATGGATCACCTGATGGCCGTCTTCAACCGCTTCCAACCCGAGGTGGTGTTCCACCTGGCGGCACAGGCCATTGTCCGGCGTTCCTACCAGGAGCCCAAGGAAACGGTGGATGTCAATGTCGGCGGCACGGTCAACGTGCTCGAGGCCATCCGACGGACGCCGTCCGTGCAAGCCGCCGTGATGATCACCTCGGACAAATGCTATGAGAACCGCGGATGGATTTGGGGGTACCGCGAGAACGACCCCATGGGGGGTCATGACATCTACAGCGCCAGCAAGGGTGCGGCGGAATTGATCATCACGGCTTTCCGGCGTTCATTCTTTCCGGAAAGCTCCGGCAGGAAATTGGGACTGGCGTCGGTCAGAGCCGGGAACGTCATCGGCGGCGGTGATTTCGGTGTGGACCGTATCATACCGGATGCCGTCCGAGCCCTGCGGGACCGGCAGCGGCTCAGGGTGAGAAATCCCCGATCCGTCCGCCCCTGGCAGCATGTGCTCGATCCCCTGGCGGGGTATCTGACGCTGGCGGAGAGACTGCTCGAATCCCCGCAACGCCATGCCGGTGCGTGGAATTTCGGCCCGGATCTCCAGGAAATCGTCCCGGTGGAAGCGCTGATCGACCGCTTCTTCAAGACCATGGGGGCGGGCGAATGGGAAGATGTCTCTGCCGGGAATCCGGGCGATCTGCATGAAGCGAACTTTCTGTGGGTCGCTACCGACAAGGCCAACCTCGAGCTCCATTGGCGACCGATATACTCCATCCCCAAGGCGGTCGATGCCACGGCGCGCTGGTACAAGCGTGTGATCTTGGACGGAGGCGATGCACGCCAGGCGTGCTTCGAGGACCTGGGCACATTTCTGGACGAAGCCCGTCGACAGTCTGCATATTGGGCGTCATGAGCGATCCGGAATTGGACAACCTGAAGGCCCGGATACTCGATCTGGTGGAAGACTTCCAGAGGAAGCGCTCGACACGTCATGACTTCGTCCCCGGCGAATCCTTTGTTCGTTATGCCGGCCGCGTCTTCGGGCCCGAGGAGTTGCGGAAAGCCACCGAGGCGGTACTGGACTTCTGGCTCACGGCCGGGCGTTTCACACAGGAGTTCGAGCAGCGGCTGTCCGACTACCTCGATGGCCGCGACGTGCTCATGGTCAACTCCGGTTCGTCTGCCAACCTGCTGGCTGTCTCAACACTGACCTCTCCCATGCTGGGAGAGCGTCGCCTGAAACCCGGAGATGAGGTGATCACCGTGGCGGCGGGCTTCCCGACCACGGTCGCATCCATCGTCCAGAACAGGCTGGTGCCGGTTTTCGTGGATGTGGACATCGGCGGATACAACGCCTTGCCCGAAAGGGTATCCGATGCGGTGGGCCCCGACACCCGAGCGATCCTATTGGCTCACATGCTCGGCAACCCATGGGACGTGTCGGCCATCAAGGCCATTGCCGACGAGCGGAAGCTTTGGCTGATCGAGGACAACTGCGACGCCTTGGGATCGCGATACCAGGGTGCGAAGACCGGCACTTTCGGAGACATGGCCACGCTCTCGTTCTATCCGGCGCATCACATCACCACCGGCGAGGGCGGCGCGGTGGTCTGCTCGACCGAGGAGCTGGCCAGGATTGCCCGATCGATCCGCGACTGGGGTCGGGATTGTTATTGCGCAGGCGGAGAGAACAACACCTGCGGGAGGCGATTCAGCCAGCAGTTCGGTACTCTGCCGGCCGGCTACGACCACAAATACGTTTATTCCCACATCGGCTACAATCTGAAGGCCACGGACATTCAGGCGGCCATCGGTTGCGCCCAGCTTGATCGGTTGGACTCCTTCACCGAGTCCCGAAAACGAAACCATTCGTTCCTGTCGGAAGCGCTCAAGCCGTTCGGTGCCCGGATCATCCTGCCGCACGCCACGCCGAACTCCGAGCCGTCCTGGTTCGCCTTCGTCATGACCGTGGCCGAGGATGCGGGCTTCACGCGGAACGATCTGGTGCGTTTCCTCGACTCTCAGAAGATAGAGACCCGCAACCTGTTCAGCGGCAACCTGCTCCGGCACCCGGGGTTCCAGTCGATCGAGCATCGTGTCGTCGGAAGCCTCCAAAATACCGATAGAATCACCACCGATACCTTCTTCGTCGGAACCTATCCCGGCTTGAAAAGAGAAGAGCTGGAGTACGTCGCAGACGTGTTTCGGCGTTTTTTTCGGGAACGATAGTGCCGCAGCCCATACGACTTCATGCCTGCATCCTGGAAATCATCGATCACGCCCCGGGTCTTCGCACGTTCATCCTCGAGCCCGAGCGTCCGGTCCCGCGGTTCCGGCCGGGGCAGTTCCTGCATCTGGCGATGGATTCGTACGACCCCTCGCAGCATTGGCCCGAGTCGCGGATCTTCTCCATCGCGAGCCCTGCGGAGCAAAGGGATCGCCTTCGCATCACGGTCTCCGCGGTCGGTCGATTCACACGCAGGATGATGACGCTTCGGCCGAAAGACGAGGTGTGGCTCAAGCTGCCTTACGGCGACTTCGTGGTCGAGAGCGTTTCCGATCGAACGACCGTGCTGGTCGCGGGCGGAACCGGAATCACCCCCTTCGTGTCGTTGGTCAGCTCAACATCCCACCAGTTGCCGCGCATCGTATTGCTGTACGGAGCAAGGACGCCGGATCTGCTCATTTACAGGGACATCCTGGAGCAGGTGGCCAGGCAGAACCCGACCTTCCATTGGGTGCCGTTCGTCGAGCAGGGGGAATGGCCCGGAGCCAGGCCGGGACGCTTGTCTGCGAAGGCGGCGATGGAAGCGGCCGGCCAGTGGGGGGATCCTGCGCGTGCGACCTACTATCTGTCCGGACCGCCTGCGATGTTGTCCGCATTGAAGGGTGATCTGATCGATGCCGGAATGTCCGTCGAGTCGATCCGTATCGACGCTTGGGAATGAAATAGGGAGGTGGCTCGTGAAACGAATCAGCATCATCACGCCTTGTTACAATGAAGAAGATAATGTTCAGGATGTGTACAACCAGGTCAAGGAGGTGATGGGCTCTCTGGTCGAGTATACGTATGAGCACATTTTCATCGACAACTGTTCGACCGATCACACCGTGTCGATTCTCCGCTCGATTGCGGAGCGGGACAGGAACGTGAAGGTTATCGTCAATGCCAGGAATTTCGGGCACATCCGCTCACCCTACCATGCCATCCTTCAGGCGACGGGGGACGCGGTCATTTCCATCGTGGCCGACCTCCAGGATCCGCCCCACCTCATCCGTGACTTCATCGCGAAATGGGAGCAAGGCTACAAGGTGGTCATCGGCGTGAAGAACAAGAGCGAAGAGAGCTGGCTGTTCTTCAATCTGCGCAAGCTCTACTACAAGCTGCTTCGGCGTCTCTCGGACATCGACCTGGTCGAGAACTTCACCGGGTTCGGGCTCTATGATCGCCAGGTCATCGATACGCTCAAGTGCATCGACGACCCCTATCCCTATTTTCGCGGACTCATCGCCGAGATCGGCTTTGAGCGAGCCGCGATCGATTACGTTCAACCGGTCCGCAAGAAAGGCAGGACCAAGAACAACTTCTACACCTTGTTCGACATGGCATTGTTGGGCATGACCAACCACTCCAAGGTGCCTTTGCGGATAGCGACGCTGGCGGGCTTCATCAGCGCGGGACTCAGCTTCCTGGTGGGCCTGTCGTACTTCGTCTACAAACTGCTCTTCTGGAGCAGTTTCACCGTCGGCATCGCTCCGGTTGTGGTCGGGCTTTTCTTCTTCTCCTCGGTCCAGCTCTTTTTCCTCGGCATCGCAGGGGAGTATATCGGTTCAATCTACACCCAGGTCAGGAAACGGCCCCTGGTGGTGGAGAAGGAACGGATCAACTTCCAATGACCCCGAGCATGCCCGGAACATGGCCGACCGTGGCAGCCATCATTCGGAAGCGCCTTGACTACATCGGAATCGCGCTGGCAGTGTTTTTCACCCATGGCTTGTTGCTGCTGAACGACGGCATCTATTGGGATGATTGGTTGTGGTTGAAAGCCGACGGTCTTTCCCTCAACCGGGAAGCCATCGACAAAACGGCCGCCCAGATGGGTGCGATGCCGAACAGCATGATCCCCCTCTGGCTCTCCCAATGGCTCGGGTACCGGCAGGTGGCGTTCCTTTCCATACTGGCCATCGGCTTGCTCACCTATGCCGTCGCATCGAGGACCAAGCTCCTGAGCCGGTGCGAGGGGTTCCTGCTTGCTCTCATCACATTGACCTATCCGGCGTTCCAGACCTGGATCGTTTTTGCCACAACACGCTATATTTTCTGCCTGGCGATGTTCCTGCTGGCATGTCTCCTTGCGCTGAAGGCGGAAGAGTTGCGCGGCGCCCGTCATGTCACCTTGAGAGTACTGGCGCTGATGTCTTTTTTCTTGAGCTTCGATCTCAATTCACTGCTCTGCTTCTATCTCGGTTTCGTATTGGTCATGATTTTTCTGCATCGTACGGAGAACCCGGGAGAGCCGTATCGAAATACTCTTTATTTTTTATTACGAAAACCGGATTACATGATCCTGCCCATCATTTTCTGGATCATCAAAAAGGTTTTTTATCCGGTCTCTGGTCTGTACGCGAATTACAACAATTTCAGGCTCGAGCCGCGGAGCATTGCCGAGTGCCTGTTGAAGTTCATATACCATGGCGTTCTTCAGCAGTTTCATGAGGCGTTTCGATTGTTGATCGGCATGCCGCTGATCTGGATTGCCGCTCTGCTGCTGGTCATCGGTGCATCGCGGATGAGCGACAAGCTCCGAGGCCGTGATGAAAGCGCGGCCTTCTGCGGCCACGGCAATCCATGGGGATTGGCGCTGTTCGGGGCCGTTTTATACCTTCTGGCGAGCGCACCCTATATTGCGGTTGGACTCTCGCCGAGCGTTCACGGCTGGAAAACCAGACATGCCCTCCTCATTGGAATACCAGTAGGTCTCCTTCTGCTTTCCATCGTGCGTCTGGTCTTCCGCTCGAGCTCAGGACTAAAAAGGATCCTCCGTCTGGTGTTCATCACAACTATCGTATCGGCTTTTTTTCTCTCGACCCTGTCCGCTTATCTTTCCTGGCAAGCTCGCTGGGTAAGGGATCGATCTCTGATGATCCATCTGGCGGGAATGACCCAAGGGCGTGAGAACTCGTTCTTTCTCATCGATGATCAATATCGGCTGGGCGGCGAAAAGATCTACGGTTTCTACGAATGGACCACGATATTCAAGAAGGTATGGGGAAACGAGCGGCGCCTCGGTGTCGACCAAGGCATCTATGTGCCGAACTCGCTTTTCGATCCGAGAAAATATCCCCGCGTAACAGAGCGTAACCTCTCGGAATTCGATCCTTACGGCTGTCAGGCGATATTGCACATCAGGAGAGGCTCAGGCTCGACCGACGAACCCCGCCTCGTCGCTCGATACTATTACTACAAATATCTCGGCTCAAGCCCGCAGAAGCTACGGTCGTTCCTCGAGAGCATCACGGACGTCAGCATCGAGAACGTGTATTCCGCCAAGGCGGTTCATTGTTCTCGGGACAAGGGAAACGCCATGTGATCATGATGAGCCCGTCGCTTTTTCCGATTCTTTCCGTACATCAAACACGTATTTTTTTTGAAGCAAATATGCGACAATCGCCGTAGGCAAGATCAGCACCGCGCCTGCAATATAGGCATTGATGTCCATCATGGCACCCAGCTTGAGCCCGAGCACGTTCAAGGCATACACGACCAGATACACAGCGACAAACCGAAAAATCAATCGGTTTTCATGGCTTCTGAAAACGAATATCCCCGTGGTCTTGAAATTGAACAATACGCCGCACACCGTGCCGAGCAACGCAGCGAGCGCATAATGCATGCCCATATAGATGAAAAGGGCGAACACGCCGTATCCGAACAGTGTATTGATCCCGCCGATGAAGAGAAACCGCATGAACCGGTTATGATATGCGCGTTGGACGATTGATCTCAGCAATGCGGGCTCCTACTCGAAATGCAATGACCGCTCGAAGTCGCCGGGGCTCGTGGCGAAGCGCTTGGCCGTGTCCATGGTGATGAGCCCCCCCTTGAAGAGATCGGTGAGACATTGATCGAACGAGACCA
>Ga0315282_10016580_pt1 | contig 10755 bp, 4 predicted proteins | sample YL17G07_20_MG_FD_203693 | JGI IMG/M metagenome (GOLD analysis project Ga0315282, IMG submission 203693) | Sediment microbial communities from Yellowstone Lake, YNP, Wyoming, USA - YL17G07_20 | ecosystem: Environmental > Aquatic > Freshwater > Lake > Sediment | place: USA: Wyoming | collected... | reverse complement strand
AGGCACCCAGAAGACGAACCTACTCCCTCGAAAAATTCCAACAGCCGCTCTCTCAACTTATGAACCGCCTCCTCATTGCACAACGAGTTCCCCAAGGAGCACCGAATGACTTATTCTAGCGCCTATGGGCTAGGGGGCTGGGGGCTAGGGACTAGGGGTTAGGGACAAGGGCAAACAGCGTCAGGAGCTTACGGTTCCCCAGCACCTGGCACCCGGCACCCAACACCCCATACCGAGCACCCAGCACCCGGCACTTGCCTTTCCTCCGATGCGCGATTTCACCCCCACACCTCTCCAAACAATAGGCTAGCACGATGGCGGCCAGATAAGAGTCAGTCTTTAACGAATTGGCCATAAACGTGAGGAATATTTGCACGTGTGGGCCTGGAATTCCTACCGGTAGGAAGGACGTGTGCCGAGTCTTCCGCCCACGCTCATTCCCGGCCGGCTTTCAGAGAGAGCAAAGGTCAAAATGTCGTGGCGGCTGAACGTACGCGGGCTGGAGCGACCAAGGTGGCGTCCGAATGCGTGGGAGCGGTTCGCCCGCCTCGCAAGCCTTTCTCGACTCGCAGGGAAAAACCGCGCAAAGGTGGGCTGGGCCCCATCGGCAGGGAAAGGCCCCGGTGCAGGGCCATTCCCACGTGATTCAAATGGTCAGCGACGCGGCGCGCATTTCAGAGGTTAGGCCGTTCGTCAAAGTGCCCGGCGTGGCGGGACTCACGACGATTACTAAACCCTTGGCGACGAAATGGGATTGTCCCTGTGGCTGCGGATTTCAGGCTTGATTTCTTCGGACACCAAGCGGCGGAGTGCATCCCGGTCGATACGGAGAGGTTTCAGACAAGATTTCGCTTCCCTCGGTCCGACCCCGATCTTGCAAACAGCGGTGAGTACCACGCTATCTCGGCGTGTGGGAAGCTCACTTGTACAGGAGTCGAACGGTCTCAATTGCATACTTGCCGACCTGGATGTCTATGCTCCCGTCCGCCTTGACATGAATTGGCTTCTGATCCTCTTCGAGGATATCAGTCAACGTGGCGCCCACGAGGCCCTTCGGACATCTGATGGTCACTCGCGTGTCCAGGCCGTCGGTTTCATAACAGCGCAGCAGCAGGCCGCGCCCATCTTCCGCTTTCTTGAGAATGGTAACCACCACATTTGCGGCGGATACATCGAGAAAACTCTGTTGGTCCGGAAGATCGCCTGTTGTCGTTTGACCCCGCCTCACCAGCAGCGGAGAATTGTGGGCCCAACCGATACGAACGGCTTCATGCGGCACCAGCGGTCCCCGGTGTGTTTGCAGCGCGAAGCGATAGGCATGCGGCCCCGGCTGCGTGAAATACAGGTCGCGGTCACCGCAACTGAACACACTCCTCAGGAGAATCGGCTGGATGACGAAATCCGTCTTGAGCAGCATCGGATCTTGCAGGGCGATGCGGTCAAAAGAACGGTACCTGCCTTTGTGATAGATCGAGAAATGGTTCGGCCCTGACTCGCCCTTCATCGTCCGCGCATCATGGAAACGCGGGTCCACGCGGTCTTTGACGTCAAACGGGGTGACTTCCGTAGCAAGCGTCACTCCGATCTGTTCATTGGAAAGATCCACCCAGTTGTTCGCGGCCCGAACAGTAGGATGGCAGGCCATCGCCTGCGGGCTCTCGTTCCCGTACTGTACTGAGCCAAACGGTACCTCGTACGTGAGGTTCGCCCGCTCGATGCTGAAAGGAAAGGTGGTGTTCACCTGGATTTCCTTTTGACCGTCCCAAACCAAAACCGTTTTGAGATCGATTCGCGGCAGGGATCTGTAAAGCGATATCTCCTGTACCCGGGTCGAATTCAAAATGGCACCTTTGACCTGGATCGTCGCGCGAACCGGACCCGACTCTTTGACGGTGACGGAAGCCGGTTTGTCGCTCATGCGCCACCAGCGGTCTGTGAATTCCTCGGCTTCGTCGACGCCAAGATTCTGCAGGGCGATCAATTCATTCGCCTGGTATTTTCCGGTGTTGAGTATTTCGCGCCCGGCGCTCTTGTCAAAGATGCCGGTGATTCCTCCGGAGTTTCCATCCAGACTTGTTCTGTAGAATTGGTTTTCCAGGCTCGTTGCAGTTGCACGGAGAGGATTCGTAACCTGGCTTTTTCCGGCGACGAGATAATAGGTTGCGTACCCAAGCGGAGGAGCGCTCGCCTCAAATATGACCTGCGCCCGCGCGATGCTGCCATCCGCATGTGTCGCCTGCACGTTGACCTGCACCGGCAGTTCGTGGTCCTCCGCATCAAGCAGGCGCAGTGCGTACGTTCTGGTCGTGTCCACGGACAGGATGTAATCCACCACGTCGGTGCGCGGCCAGCTCAGTTCATTGAAAACAACGAGCGGAATCCCTCTGTCGCGGCACCGTACGTGTGGAATCAGCACATCAAGGCTGCCGGACAGCAGTTCGTCGGCCACACGGTAACTGTCACGGGCCCTGGCAAGTTTGACGGCGTCGCTGATGATTCCGTTGTGGCCGCCCCAGTTGTGCTCGTGTACCAACAGTTTCCCCTGCCAGACGCTGTTTATGGCCGAGCGCGGATAATCGTAACCGGCAATGAGCACACTGTTAAGGGCCGACACCTTTTCCGCAGCAGTCACCAGATGCTCCGTATGACGGGTGAGCATGAACGCGTCGTTCTCCACTGACTGGGTTCCGTCCCACCATGAGGGAATTTCTCCAACGACGGTCTGGATTTCGCCGTTTCCGCGTCGGAGCTCATTCTCGAAAGCCTGGAAGTATTCGTTCACGGAGGCCAGCCTGACTTTGGGAACATCGTGCCTCGTATTCCAGTTGCGGGCATTAATGCCCACCATCTCGTCCGGGATGGTGCAATCGGAACCATCGGCCATCAAGAGAACCGGTGGGAGCATCCACTTCTTCAGTTGCGCAATCTCTTTCTGCACGAAGCTCCCGAACCCCTCTTCCGCCACGCGGTAGTTTTGCGTGCGCAGGCGGTCCCCCGCCCCGTAGCCCTGCGGGCAGTGCGCGACCATCACCTGCGAGCCATCCGGACCGGCCCAGCGAAAGACTGGGGGACCGGCATACCCGGACACGTTCAGGTTGTTCTCCGGCCGCACGAGCACCTTCCAGATCACGAAGTTCCTGATCCCCGCCTTGGCCAATATCTGAGGCATCTGGAGAGTGTGCCCAGGCTCATCAACATTCCAGGCGAATTCGGTATTCAGGCCAAACCTTTCGCGCAGCCAGCGCTTGCCGAAGTACAAATTCCTGACCAGGCCCTCTCCGCCCAGGAGCAGTTCGCTGGGTCCGATATAGAACCCTCCGCATTCGAGGATGTCTCTGCGCAGCAAATCCGTGACGGTTTCCTCCTGCTCAGGATATCGCCGCAGGAATTCCCGGAGTACATACGCATCCTCTTCGGAGAATTTGAAATCAGCCGACTTCTCCAGCATCGTTATCGATTTGGCGACCGCCTGCACATTGAGGTTGGTGCAAACTTCCGGCGTATCCGGCCAGGACAAGTCCGCATGCGAATGAGGGACGATAAGCACCTGAAGATTGGAGTATGGGTTCTGTTTCAGCAAACCATGCACGTCCTCTTCGGCTGCCTCGAGCGAGCGCACGAACTGCGCGGTACTGCCGGACTGCATCGCGCCCAAGTCAAAAATCTTCGTAATGTTCAGGATCGGCCCGTCTGATTTCCTACTTGCATTCTCGACGAGTGCACCCGCGATCCCGAGGTCGCCGAGGAAGTTGCGCACTCGCTCGGCCAAAGCATCGCCTTCAAGCTCCAGCCTCGAATTCTTCAGCAACGTGGCAGCATTGCCGAGTTTGTATGCCTTGATGGCGATGGACACCACTTCGCCGGGCTTGGCGTTTTGCGACAAAGGAACTCTCTGGCTTTCGTCTTGCAGTGGCCTGCCGGTCGTCTTGCAGTGTTTCACACATGCGCCGTTTACATAAATGTCGCCGGCCGGCCACAAATCTACAACCAGGCTTATTTTTCTGCCTTGCGTTCTCGTCCCGTAAAGGACGGGAGGGATTGCGACCCGCTTCCTGTACCAGCAGATCGCGTCTTGGCGCGAAAACAAAGACCTCCACCGATCGTCATCGTTCGGGACGACTTGCCACCCGGAGTCATCCAGCTTCGGATCCGCGCCGTTCGGGATGTCCTGTAGACGGAATTTCCAGCCGGCGACACTTTCGTTGCTGGCGGCTTGTACCTGTTTTACGAATTCGCTCGTATCGTCCATGGCATCGACTGACCGCAAGCACATGAGCACAACGGCCGGCAGGAGCAGCATTGCAAACAGAAAAGTTTCGTTTTTGGTCTTCATCCAACCCTCCAGAACCAGCCTAGTCAGCGCGTTGATCGAATCGAATGTCTCCCCTCGCTTCCGGAGGGCCTATGCTTTCACGGCCGGCGATCCCCGTCAAGCTGTGCTGCACGCTGTGCTGCACGAGCAACTCGGCAGCAAGAGACTGCACCTAAACGATGACTATTTCTTCAGCGTGGTTTTGCCTGTCGGTTCGCGGATGCTCTCAGCCTCTCGCTCGCGGTACCGCGTACCATCCGGGTGTAACACGTCGTGAAACCAAACCGAGGGCGCCGTTTTGACGTAGGGCCGGTCCCATGAATCCCACCGCCGATTGGTCTGGCTCTTGCTATTCACGAATCCCCAGTTGATAGCCGCGACATGATGCTTTTTCGCGATCGGACGGATCACGTCGAGGGTACTTCCCACCGACCGTGCCATGTATTCCGTGCAGATGACTGGGCGGTTATGTTTTTCCAACCCGGCAACCTCTTTCTCGAGGTCCTCGGGCCAGCCGTAGTTGTGAAACGAGATGACATCAGATTCCGCTAAGACGTGTCGATTCGGCGCGTAAAAGCCGCAGAATCCTGGTGCCAAAGGAGGTCGTGCGGGAAGACGCGCATTGTGTTCATGCCCAGGCCTTCCGCCCAGTTCAGTTCCTGTCGATCTATTTCGGATCGAAGGTTTCCGCCTGCCACATTTCCAACTGGTTAATCGGATTGGTCGGAACGTAGTCGCTGCCGACAAGCCAGGGTTGCTGCGCGTACCAGGCATTGGCTTGCGCCTCAGACCATTGTTGTGTTTGCCCCAAGGTCCAGGAAGGCAACAGAAACCATGCAAGCGCCGACATGATATATACCGTCTTTGTGTAGTTTTTCAATTTGAACCTTTCATTGTTATTCCCCTGCAGTTGGCTCAGCTTCTCGAGCGTGAAGACCGTTGACGTGACTTCGAGCACTGACCGTTTACGGTAGGAGGGTCCTGGAGGAAGGACAGATCTTAGCGACGGGCGAGGTGTTTCTTGCCTCACAAGCCACTCGGGTTCCGGCTCGGCGCGGGGATGTTGCAAAGCGCCGTGGGCTAGGCCAGGAACCGAATAGGTGCCGGCCGCGTCAGCAAACATTCGCCGTGGCATAATCCCAATCTAGGCGGAACCTCGGCGCCTGGCTCGATTCGTTGCAAATCCCTGCTGGTGAGACAGTTGCGATCCCGGCTCGGTATTCTGCCTGCGAAGTCGCCGCCTCGGAAATCGGCACCTTCGAATCGCACTGCTCGATAGCCGTTGGGAACAGCCCTTCCCACAAGCAATCGGCGGATAGCTCCTCCCTGACGGCGCAGGGTTTACCGATTCCCCGTCACTTGGACGTCGCCTTACCGGAAAAGTGATCGAAGCCCCTGGAAGTGGTAGCGCAGTCAAATCCCAGATTACCCGCCGAAAGTCGCTAGCCTTGATCGGAAATGCCTCGGCCCGAGCAGGCGGCCTTTGGGGTAAGGCAGGATGGTGACGGGCCGGGGCATTTCCGATAAGGAGACTAGAAGGAAGCCGCTGGCGCGCACCACCATCTATGGAGATTGAATGTCTTTTTGGCTTTTAAGTTTGGCGTGGCGAGGATGTGGAAAAAGGCGAAGAAGGTGGAAGCGCTAGCAGGCTGGGCGGTGCGGAGGTGCCGAGGGTGAGGGGTGCGGGTTGGTGCGAACCTCCAGAAATAGGGGTGGATGGCGCGTGCGCACACCAAGGTGCGGGCGTGCGGGGCGCACGTCGGTGGTGCGGTTTGGCGCGCCGCTCTAGGAAGAATCAAAGTAACTGCACCCGGAAAGCGATTCTCCGCTGGTGAACCGCTGGAGGACGATCATCACCGTGCCACAGTGGGGACAATGCCAGATGGCAGCGTCGGTGTGGGGAACTTGAGCTGCGGCGGGGGGCAAGGGGGCGTCCGCCAGCAGTTGCCGGCAGAGTTTGACCCGCGTGGCACGGAAGCGATGGCCCAAAAAGCCGAAGTGACGGATGCGCACGAAGCCTTTGGGCAGAACATGGAGGAAGAAGCGGCGTAAGAACTCCGTGGCCAGGAGCGTCATCTGGCGTGTTTCGCTACCGTGGGCATAATCCTTCCAGCGGAAGGTGACGTGTTCACCGTCAAAGGACAACAGTCGATGGTTGGAGATGGCCACGCGGTGGGTGTAACGGCCCAGGTAACGGAGCACCTGCCGGGGTCCGCCGAAAGCCGGCTTGGCATACACCACCCAATTCTGCCGGTGGAGGCGGCGCAGCCGTTGGCGGAACGGCTTCTCGTCGGCCAGCGCGACGGACGGTCCGGCGCAACGTAATTGCTTACGGCGGTAAAGGCGTTTGAGGCCGGCGATGAACTTGCCGCGGAAGACTCGGCTCAGCACTTTGACGGGAAGAAAGAAGCCGGCATAGCGAGGATGCACCCAACGGGCGTGATCACGACAGATGCCTCCCGCCGGGATGACGCAGTGAATATGCGGATGGGCGAGCAGGTTCTGGCCCCAGGTGTGGAGAATGCTGAGGATGCCGATCTCCGCGCCCAGGTGCTTAGGGTCCGCCGCGACTTCCAGCAGGGTGGCGGCGCTGGCGGTGAACAACAGATGGTAAAACTGACGGGGGTTGTCTTGCGCCAGGAGGTTGAGCTCGTGGGGGACGGTGAAGACCACGTGAAAGTAAGGGGTAGGCAGCAGTTCCTGTTGCCGTGCGGCGAGCCAGCGTTCCCGCGCCTGAGCCTGGCACTTGGGGCAGTGCCGGTTGCGACACGAATTATAAGAGATGGCCTGAAATCCGCATTGGGGACAGGCATCGAGGTGACCTCCGAGCGCGGCGGTGCGGCAGTTCAGCAGGGCGCGGAAGGCTTTGAGCTGCTGGAAATCGAAGCTCGATCGATACCGGTCAAGGAAACGCTGGCCCTGAAGGCGGAGGATGTCGGCCACCTCCACGGCAGGCCGTTTCATGGGTTCTTTTTACGGTGATACTGACGGTTCACTTCCTGAAGGCAGGAAAGTGGCAAGCTCTCCAAGGGATTGGCGACGGCCCGTAGATGCCGCTGGGACAGATGCAGGTATTTCGCGGTGGTTTCCAAATCGCCGTGCCCCAGTAAAATCTGAATGGTGCGGAGATCCGTCCCCCCCTCCAGCAGATGCGTGGCGAAGCTGTGGCGTAAGGTATGAGGGCTGACCCGCTTCGTGAGGCCCGCGTGGCGAGCGGCTTCTGCACAGGCGTAGCACACGGTGTGGTCGGAAATGGGTTGCTCCTTGCCGCGCTTGCGCTCGCTGCTCGGGAACAGATAGATGCGGGGGTTTTTCCAGCGCCAGTATTCGCGCAGCGTCTCTAACAGCGCCGGGCTGAGAGGAATGTCGCGGCCGGCGCCGCCCTTCCCGCGTTCCACGCGGATCATCATGCGCTGGCTGTCGATGTCACTGACCTTCAGGAGAGACACTTCCGTGCGCCGCATGCCGGTGCCGTAGAGTGTCATGAGCAGAGCGCGCTGCAGGAGATTGCCAGCGGCATCGATGAGCCGCGTAACCTCCTCCAGACTCAACACGGTGGGGAGTCGGCGGTGATCCTTGGGGTAGGGCAGGTCTTCTCTGAATTCGTGCCGCTTGAGGGTCCGCACGTAGAAAAACCGCAGCGCCGCGACGCGGGCAACCACGGTCCCCACGGCCAGCTTGCGCTCGCGCAGCAGGTACGCTTGATAGGTTCGAAGTTCATCGGGTCCTAACTGGTCAGGCCGCTTGCCAAAGTGCTTGGCGAACAGCGCCACGGCCTGCAGATAATAACGAATCGTCCGATCAGAGTAATTCCGACGCTGGAGTTCCTCCAGCATCATTCGACGTAGTTGGGTCATAAGGACCTCCTTATGACTCCACACTACTCCTTGAGTTGCATGGGGATTTTGAAACGTCGGTCGCGCGGAAGCGTCCCCCGCGCCAGCGGGTTCGTTCTAGTCGCCTTACGGTGGATGTGGTCCGCGCTGCCGTCGTTGAGGGTCCGGTCCGGGGGTTACCCCCACCAGAAAGGTAGAAACTCCAGGCGGGGGCACGCCATGGCGTGCCCGTACGAAGCCAAAGCGCAGCGGGACGGTCCCCCGACGGGGGGCAAAGCTTGCCCTTGAGCGGAGCGAAGTGATGCCCGCGTTACCTCCCTCCGCCAGCGTCCAACGCGCCCACATCCCCGGGCCGCACACACTTGCAGAGCGCCCACGACCACTCGCCCACGGGGGTATTGGTGTCATTTCGAGAGCAAAGGGGACCACCCCGCCCTTCGGGCACCCCTCCTGACCCAGGAGGGGAGTTTGCGCCTGTGCGCAAGAAAGCTCCCCTCCTAAGTTTAGGAGGGGCGACGCCGTGGGCGGCGGGGTGGTTTGCCATCTCGCGGGTGGCGCAGACATCGCATTTTATGTCTGCGTCCCAGTCTGTCGAGTTGCGACCTTTCGCGGGTGACGAACAAATTTGAACCCATGTACGTGCCACCCGCGATAATTTGAACAGCTTTGATTTCAAACCCCATCTCTCCGTTCTCCGCCCAGACGCACGCGCGCGTCGACGGCGCGAAAGTCCCCCGCCTGGGGGAAGACCAGCAGCGGGTTGATCTCAATTTCCGCAATCGCCGGCATGTCCTCCGCGAGCTGCGAAAACCTTTGCAGGACTTCCGCAAGCGCGTTGAGATCTACCGGAGCTTCTCCGCGCACACCTCGCAGCAGTCTGTAGCCACGAATCTGCCGAATCATTTCGTGCGCCTCGAGATCGGTGAGCGGCGGCACGCGGAAAACCACGTCCGTCACCGTCTCCACGTAAATTCCTCCCAGCCCGAACATCACCAGCGGGCCATACTTGGGGTCGTGGGTCATGCCCACGATCACTTCGCGGCCGCCGCGCACGTATTCCTGAATCAGGAAGCCCAGGCCGCCCGCGGCCGCTGCGCCCCCTCGATGCTTGGCGACGGACTCCGTCATCCTTTGCGCGGCGGCCAATAATTCCTCCGGGCCACGGAGATCCACGAGCACTCCACCCACGTCCATTTTGTGAACCAAATCTGGCGCGACTGCTTTGAGGACCACCGGGTAGCGAAGCTCTTTGGCCACGCGTTCAAGCTCTTCCCGGTTCGCGGCGGGGATGGTCTTCGCCACGGGAATTCCGTAATACCCGATCAAGCGCAGGCTTTCTTCCGCCGTCAATTGCCACCGGCCCTGCTGGCGAACTTCTTGGATCAACTCTTCCGCGGCGCCGCTGCGCACCTCGAAGCGCTTCAATTCGCCCACCGGCCTTTCGCGCCACACGCGATAGCGATCGAGGGCCGCGAGAGCGCTCACCGCCGACTCCGGGAAAATGTACAGGGCCATATGGTTGGGATGATCGCGGTTCAGCTCCCCAAAGAACTCTTCCGTCGCCATGATGACTCCCACCACCGGCTTTAGGTATTTGTGGCGCAACTGTTCCAGACCCAGAATGATGTCCATGGTGCTGATCATCATGGGAGGAACAAAAACCACCAGCAGCATGTCGACGCCATCGTCTTCCAGCAGAATTTGCGCGCAGGCATCATATTTGCTGCGATCCGATTGGGGCATCATGTCCACGGGATTCTGGATGCTGGCCTCGGGAGGAAGCAAGCGGCGGAGCTCTTGGCACGTTCGTTCGGAGAAATTCGCCATGCTCAGGCCATGGGCGATGGCCGTGTCGGTAGCCATGATGGCGGGCCCGCCGGCATTGGTGACAATGCCCAGGCGGTTGCCGCGCGGCAAGGGATTCTTGGAGAAAGCCAGCGCCAGGTCAAATAACTCCTCGACGGTGTTCACGCGGACCACGCCACACTGCTCCATCAGGGCGTCGGTGGCAACGTCGAGTCCCTGGCCCGTCGCCAGCGCTCCGGTGTGCGACGTCGCCGCGCGCGCGCCCGCTTCCGTGCGGCCGGACTTCACCACCAGCAGGGGCTTCCGCTTCGAAATCCTCCGGCAGATTTGCATGAAGCGCTTGGCATTCCCGAACGACTCGAGATACATCAAAATCAAATCGGTCTGCGGATCGTCTTCCCAGTACTGCAACAGATCGTTGCCGGAGACGTCGGTCTTGTTGCCCAGACTCACAAAATGGGAAAACCCTATGTCGAGCTGCCGCGCGATGTTCAGGATGGCCACGCCCAGCGCGCCGCTCTGCGACATAAAGGCAATGCGCCCCGTCAGGGGTAGGGTGGGAGCAAAGGTGGCATCCATGCGGACCGCCGGGTCGGTATTGATAACACCCATGCAGTTCGGCCCGATCATCCGCATCCCGTATTGCCGGACTCGTTCACCCAATTGGGCTTCAAACCTTTTCCCTTCGTCGCCGGTTTCGGAATAGCCCGCGGTGATGACTACCAAGCCCCTCACGCCCTTCTTCCCACAATCATCGATGACGCTCAGCACCTCTTCGCGCGGCACAACGATGATGGCCAG
>Ga0315282_10016579_pt1 | contig 10755 bp, 5 predicted proteins | sample YL17G07_20_MG_FD_203693 | JGI IMG/M metagenome (GOLD analysis project Ga0315282, IMG submission 203693) | Sediment microbial communities from Yellowstone Lake, YNP, Wyoming, USA - YL17G07_20 | ecosystem: Environmental > Aquatic > Freshwater > Lake > Sediment | place: USA: Wyoming | collected... | reverse complement strand
TGAGCGGGTTCGTCCTCGCCGCATGGTACGGCATTTACTTTGGCCACATGCCCACGAGCACCAAGCTATTCGCGCTGAGTACGATAGCACTACCGCCGCTGGTGTGTGGTCTGATCCTGCTGTGGCAAAGGGCCAGTAGGACCGGAACCGTAGCTTGACAAGGTACCGGTGTGGTTAGGAATTAGCGGACACAGGACAGCAGCCCTGCGGCCGTCTCGGCGCGCCTCGGTACGGCCGTGGTGAGAAATTCGGGTTAAAGCCCTACGGGAACCCAGAGGCGGGCGGTGGCGATTTCGCCGCGCTCGTTCGCGCGCGCGATCTTCACCAAATGGTCGCCCGGCTTGAGGAAGATGTGCTCGGTTCGGGCGTAGCCTTCTTTGGCCTTTTCGACCGCGCAGCCGTCGGATTTCACGGTGACCGGCGCGCTGCCGTCTCCGAAGTCCCAGGTCTCCTGTCCGAAGGTGGTCCGGCACGTTCGCACAAAAAACGTCACTGGCTGGCCGGCTCGCAGGTCAAAGGTCGGCCAGTAGGACGCATGGATGGTGGGGGGCACGCGCTCCTGGCTTGGTTTCGCGACCTGCTGGCGTTCGACGATCTGAACCACCGCGAAATCGTAGGGTCTGTGTTCAGGTACGCTCGGTGCGGCAAATTGGCGCGCGCAGCGAGATGGCCCGATTCGGTCCTGGAACTGGGCTTTGATGCGCGGCGTAGTGCGCAAAGAGCGACTCCTTGGTGTGATTCAGGTCGGCGTTGCATTACGCTACAGTCCACGCTGCTTCGGTGATGCCCCAAAGGTCACCTAATACTCGGGGACAGCGAACTTGTCTCCCGTATCGGCAATCCACTGGCGAAGCCTGGCGATCAACTGCTTTCTCTCGGCGCGGTAGTGCCGATCGTGTGCCAGGTTGACCAGCTCATAGGGATCCTCGTTCAGGTTGAACAACAACCAGGAGGTATTCTCGAAACAGACGTACTTCCAGCCATCCTTCGTAACGATCCCCCGGTATGGCTTATTCAAATTGCCGTTGCCGCCGCGCGCATCGACAACTTGCAGGAATGCCGAGTCGGGCTCGCTTGGCGCGTGCTTGCTCAGCCTGTATTGTGAGTAGTCGTTGCCTTCCATCCATGCAGGCTTCTTTATCCCACACAAGCCCAGGGTGGCGGGCGCGATATCGACGTGGTTCATCAGAGCGGCGACCCGGCCGGCGTGCCGTCCTTCGGCACTGAGTGGCTGCTCGCCGCCAATAATCAGCGGCACCCTCATCGATTCCTCGTATGGCAAGCGTTTTCGGTACTGGCCATGCGAGCCGTGCAGGTCGCCGTGATCGCTGAAAATGACCAGGTGGGTGTTGAAGGCGAAGCCCGCTTTGTCGAGTGCCGCGCGGATGCGACCGATGTTCCAGTCCCAGTTTTCGATCATCGCGTAATAGCCCGCCATCTCCCGGCGAGCCGCTTCCTGAACGGAGGCCACCGGCGGCACATTCGGCCGCAATTTCAGGCGGGAGCCGTTATACCGTGCTGCGAATTCAGGCGGCGCGATGTAGGGATCATGCGGGGGCTGGATCGAAAGCGCTGCAAAGAAAGGCTTCATGCGTCCATTCTTTGCTTCGGCAGCGCGGTCGCCGATATAGCGAATCAGGAGGTTGGTCAACTCGTCGCTTTCGTATCCGGGCAGGCGGTACTGAAATGCGTCCTTTCCCGCGCCGCCATGCACCCAGCAGTCGTACTGGCTGTTATTGTTTTCGTAGGCAGCCCAGTAGTCGAAGCCGCGGCGGCGTTCGGGAGTAATAATGTGCGTTTTAGCCGACCGGCCCTCCCTTTCCTCGAAACCATCCAGGTGCCACTTGCCGATCCACGCCGTTTGGTAGCCTGCCTGCTTCAGCGGCGTGACGATCGTCTGTTGTTCGAGCGGAAGGCCGTAATTATTGCCCGGCACGCAGTGGTGCGGGTAGCGGCTGGCCAGCAGGGAGCCACGGAACGGGCAGCAAAGCGGAAAGCCGGAAACCGCATTGGTGAAGTGAGCCCCCTGCGTGGCCAGCGCATCGACATTAGGTGTGCGGGCGTTCGGATCGCCCTGGCAACTCAGCGCCTGCGCCCGCCACTGGTCGGCCATCAGCCAGATCACGTTCGGCCGGGGGTTTGCATCCGTCTCGGGACTGCCCGCCGCCGGAGCCGTGCGCGCGGCAAGAGAGGCGCCGACCGCCGCCTGCGTGCTCTTGAGTAAGAACGATCTGCGATCCATCATTTCTCAGTTCACCCTAGTTTTTTCGAAACCGAACAATATAATCGAAATGCACATGCCGGCAAGTCAGAGAATCACTGTCCGCCAGGATTCCAAACAAAGCCACCCGGATCGAGTATCACCGCCTCTTCATCTCCAAACCAGGATCCGGCGCTTGACAAGAGTCCCCATATCAGAACAGTAGCTTCACACTCAACTGGAGCATGCGCGGGTCGTTCTGCTGACTGCTCCCCGTGCCGAAAGCGGCCGAGTTGGGAGTCGTGTTGGGGTTGGCGAACTGCACGAAGTTCGACGAGTTCAGCATCTCGGCACGGAACTGCGCCTTGAACCGTTCGCCGATCTTCGCGGATTTGACCATGGACAGGTCCAGCGAGGTAATGGGGCTACCTCGGAAACCAGCCAGGTAAGTGGGCAACATGCGAATGTTGTTGGCCAGGGAAATGCGCTGGTCGGCGCGCTGCTTTACCGGATCGTCCACGCCGTTTGTCTGGACCGCCGCGTCGTGGAAATAGAAGCCCGAAACGTCGAACACCGGCTGGTCGGGATTCTTGGTGCTGTAGGTGGTGGTCAGCGAGTTCGAGTCGCCCGAGAAGTAGCGGTTGCCCAGTGAGATGGGCGCGCCCGACTGCCAGATGTAAATCCCGCCGAGCTGCCATCCTCCCAGTACCGAATCGACGGCGCGGTTCCACTGGTGTCCCCAGCGGCGGCCCTTGCCGATTGGCAACTCCCAAACGCCGCTCATGGTGATACGGGTGGGGCGGTCGTCGCTCGACACCTGGTCGAATGGCGACGCATCCGTATCGTTCAGCATGATGGTCCGCGCCAATAACCGCGAGCGAGTGTAGCTGCCTTCGAGCGTGAATCCCTGGGCGAAGCGCCGCTCCATGCGTACCATGCTGGAATTGTAGCGGGACGTGCCGCCGTCGATCTCGGAGGTAATTCCGGTAAACTGCGGATAGGGCAGCAGCAACTGCGAACGGGCGATGGTAGAGGCATCCAGAGTCGTGCCGGGCGCCAGACCTTTGAAAGGATCGGTCACTTTGGCAGTCAGGTAGTTGATTACATTCGTATCGCGGAGCGGCGACGTGGAAAGATACTGGCGTGGGATGGTATTCAGTTGCCTGGGGACCGGGATATCATAGGAACGAGTCCCGACATACGAGCCTTCAAGCAGCCAGCGACCGGGTAGTTGCGCCTGGAGGCCAATGGAGTACCGGTGCGACTGGGGATTCTTTCTGTCGAGCGGGGTAAACGAAACCGATTGCCCGATGTAGGTGCGCAGTCCGCCCGCGGCGCCCGGCGCGGTCAGAAGGCCGTTCGGAAAGGGATTGGCCAAGCTGCCGGCGAAGGTTAGGCCGCCGTCCAGGCTGGTAACCAATTGGGTCGCCTGGGAGAAGCCGGCCTGTTGGATGCCGTCGACGTTGTAGGGCGTCGTGTACATGCCCCATCCGCCGCGCAGCACCAGCTTCCGGTTGAGCTGGTACGCCACGCCCACCCTCGGTGCGAAGTTGTTCTTGTCGGCGATCCAGAAGCCGCGATTGCTGCTGCTGGCGAAGATCATGCCGCCGCGCACGTGGAAGTCGGCTACAGGCAGGCCCGACTTGTCGGGGTTTGCGGCATAGGCAGCTTGGGCCGCGGCCTCGATGGGGCTCGGCGAGGTCAAGTCGAAGCCCCTGCCGTTACGGTTATACCGCTCGGTTGGCGATCCTTCAAGCTCGTAACGTAGCCCCAGGTTCAGCGTCAACTTCGAGTTCACGCGGAAATCGTCCTGGAAGAACAGGCCGTTGTAGAGCGTCTGGGCCGCGGCGTCGGTATTCCTGTCGATGTATCCGCTGCCGGGAATACCCAGCAGCAAGGAAACCATGCTCTGGCCCATTGCCGCTCCGCTCGAATTGTCGAGCGGGCCACGTGTGTAAGTGGTATCGAAATTGTAAACGCCGTCCGGATCGCGCTTCGGCAGGTTGTTTTCCCGGTAGCCACGCACATCCCAACCGATTCGCAAGGAGTGCCGGCCGTGCATCCAGGTGAGCGTCGGCTGGAAGAACAAGGTGTTCATCGCGATGAAATTGCCGTTGGTGGCGCCCAGTTTGTCGTAGCCGGACGCGGTGAACGCCGGGAAATAGTTCACAATCATGTACTGCAAGGTCTGCGCCGGGAAACCCAGTTTGGCCGGATCAAAGCCAAAGCCGTCCAGCCCGTTGGTGTGGTAGTACCGGGTGATGCCGGCTCGCACGTTCAATACTTTGGTCGGACTCACTAGGTAAACGTGGTCGTAGGTGATGCCGCTGTTGCCGCGCTGGAAATCCGACTTCGTCGGCTTCACTCCGTTCACAAGTCCGGCCCAACCGAGGGCTGCCGCGGTAGTGTTGTAGTTGTACACAGCCCGGAAAAAGAAGCGGTTCTTGTCCGTCAGGTTGTGGTCCACACGGAAGTTGAGGTTCCTGTAGCGTTCTGCACCGTTGTCGGTCGACAGATAGTTGTTCTGCCCTTGAGCGTTGCCGGTCTGATTGGGAACGGGGTAGTAGGTGAGGACGTTCTTACCGACGGTGGTAAGGCGGGCCGCAGGAACGATGTTGCCCGGGAAAGCCGAGCGTTGAATGCGCCCGCCGGATGCCGGTACCGCGGTCAGCGGGTCGTACATAATCATGTTCTGCGAAAGGAGCCCCGAGAAGTCGCCCTGCCGTTGCGCCATGCTTGGTACCGTGCGCAAGGAACTGCTTGGGGTGTCCCAGATGAGGCGTTCGAAGGCGACAAAGAAGAAGCTCCTGTTACGTCCATCGTAGAGGTGCGGGATGCGGATGGGACCGCCGGTAGTTCCACCGAAGCGGTGATACATCCAGGTTTCTGGTTGTCCCCCCGCACGTTTCAGGAAGAAGTTCCTCGCCGCCCCGCTCTGCGGACGGAAGACCTCGTAACTCGAGCCGTGGTATTCGTTGGTGCCAGAGCGCAGGATGATATTGACGGTCGCGCCAGCCGTGTGTCCCTGCTGTGCGTCGTAGCTGACGGTCTCGACCTTGAACTCCTGTACCGCGTCCATCGGCGGGGTGTAGGAAATGCCCGCGGGGGTCGTGGACGGGTTGGCCGGTTGCCCCATGTTGGGAGCTCCGTCTATGGTGATCTCCGATCCTCCCGGCGCTCCGCCCACAACGAACGAAGCCGGGCCACCCGAATCGAAGGGACTTAATGAAGCTGCCGTCTTGTTGGTGAACAGTATGCCGGCGGCCAATTGGACCAGGTACATGGGATTGCCTTCGGGACCCGGTAGTTCGGAAATGCGGCGCCGATCAACCACCGAACCCAAGGAAGCGGTGGCCGTCTGCAGCAACTCGCCGCCGGTGGTCACCTCGACTGCGCTCTGCAAGCCGGCTACTTCCAGCCGCAGATCCAGCCCGATCCGATCGCCGACCCGAACTTCGACGCCCTTTCGCACGGCGTCGTTGAATCCGGTGAGCGATGCGGTGACGTCATATTCACCGGGCATCAGGAACGGAATGGTGTACGTGCCGGACTGGGTGGTTCGCGTCGACGTCGCAACGTTCGTTTTGGTGTTGACGGCGACAACCTTGGCGTTCGGCACCAGGCTCCCCGAGCTGTCGAGAACCTGCCCCGTTATCGATCCGCGAAACTCCTGGCCGAACAGAGCCAGCGAACTGGCGAGCATTGCGAAGACCAAAACAACAATGATGCGTTTCATTTTGATTTTCCTTTCGGCGCCGCGGCGAGAAAGCGGCCCTTTAATCCGTTATGCCTGAAACAGCGATCCCGTCTGTCTCATGGGTTTGCTCCTGCTATTTCCTATTCGATCGCGGATGCTGCGTGTGTCCGCGGCTTGCGGTCCGGGATTCCCGAAAGCGCAAGGAAGTATTTCGTCATGACTTCGCGCCAGACTCTGGCGTCATCGATCTGCATCTGAAGGTGCCGCTGGACTTCGCCGCGGCGTTCAGCATCGACGCGATCTCCCAAATCGCTCCACTGGCGCTGGAGTTCCTCCAGGCGCTCGACGGAAGAGAACAGCGCGTCGTATAAACTCTGAATTACCGTCTCGCCGGATGGGAGCCGGAAAGAGTACGAAAGATGATGAAAGAATAGCAACTGATCGGCCGGGCAGGTCGCCGGAGATTCGAATTGGGCCGCGGCTTGGGGCGGGTACTGCCGAGTGAATCCGGTCCCCTTGCTGGTGCGATCTATGCCGACTCCTTGCTTATCGCCGCCGTGAAACTTCGTTCTGGTTTCCGGCGAGGGAAAGACCCCCGACCAGGTGACGCGTCCGGGCGGGACGTCGCCCTTTCCCCCCATCGGCCCGCCCAAACCCAGCGGAGAGGTGTAGTCCGCCACTATGCTCCAGGAGTCCAGCAGAAGGCGCGATACCGTGCGGACCACCCCTGCATCGTTGCCAAACGTCATGCGCGCCCACTCGTCCGTGATCCGCTCGACCGGGGCGTCCGGATTCCAGGACAACCTGCCATAGGCGTAAATGTTCGCCTGGTGGAGTAGTTGACCGGTCCAGTTCGGAACGTCGCCGACCGTGATGACTGCCGCGCTGCCGCCCAGCGGGGTGTGGTTGAGCTCGCCACTGATGATGCGCTTCACCGTCGGGCCCTGCCCCTTCGACCACGTGTCGAAATCGAGGATCCGCTTCCACATGGGGGCGAGGTAGCAGATAGCGGCATCGCGGCCGGCCGGCGCCCAGTAGTCGAAGCCCTCCATCAAGAGGTTCGTGTGGGGCATGCCCGCAAGCAGCGGGGATACCGGCTCGCGGAGTTGAAAGTCGATCGGCCCATGTTTGACCTGGAGGACTACGTTATCGGCGAACTGCCCGTCCAGAGAGTGGAAGAAGTCATAGGCTTGCCGTGCCCGGTCGGCCTGAACCTCGGGCGGGAAGCCTTTCATGGTCGAGCCGTAAACGAAGGCCCGCCACATGACGATCCCGCCGTGCGGTTTCAAGGCGTCCGCCAGCATGTTGGCACCCTGGGGGTGAGTTCTGTGGTAAGCTGCCGGGCCAGGCTCCTGTTCCGAATCGGCCTTCACGAGGAAGCCGCCGAAATCCGGAATAGCCGAGTACAACTCGTCTGCCTTGCGCGTCCACCAGCGGCGGACATCCGGGTCGAGAGGATCGGCGGTTTTGAGGTGGTCGATCAGAATCGGGCTCTCGAAGCCCACGGCAAGGTACAGCCTGATTCCATAGGTCCGGAACGGGCCTGCCAGCGCCGCCAGTTTGCGGATGTAGGGCGAAGTGAGAAGCTTCCAGCCGGTCAGCCCGTGCTTGGAGACATTCGGGTTGTTCACCACGATGCCGTTAATGCCCGCCGACGCCAGGATCCGGGCGTAATCCCGGTATCGCGGGCTCAACTCAGGCAGTTCGTCCCATTTCCAGATGCTCTTGTTCCGCAACTCGCCGTCGGGGGACTGCCGCATACGGGGGCCGGACCGCGAGCCGATCGGGTAGCCATCGGTGTCCCGGTCGCGATCCAGGTTGTCCCAGTGATCGACCAGGCGCAGCGGGCTGGCCGGCCGCTCGGTGACACCGAGGCGGCTCACCGGCGCTTGCGTCTGCAGCAAACGTAGAAAATGAAAGGCTCCGTAGACCGCGCCACGCTCGTCACCGGCGGCAATTACGGTTGCCGTGCCGCCCGCGATCGGCACAGTCCGAATAAGATAACCTTCTTTTCCGAGCGTTTCGAGGTCTCGTGGCGAAACCAGCTTTCCGATCAGGGGGGAGCGGGCAGCGCCGAGGATCACGCTTCCCGGGCTAGGCTCGCGGCGGATTTCGATTTGCCGGCCAAGGATCCCGCTGAACCCTGCCTTGAGTTCGTGACGGGCCGCCTCAAGTGCGGCTGACCTTCCCGTGACGACCAAGCTACGGACAGTCCGGCGATACTCAGCCAAGCGGTTGCTGTCCGCCGCCGGTTCGTACCGCAGCCACATCCTGTAACCGTTTTCGGCTAGAGTCGGCGCGCTTGTGATCGCCAGCAGGCACGCCCAACCCAAGACTCGTCTCGCGTAAGGCATCGGTATGCGATCAGATTCGCACAAAAGACTTCCTCTCAGAAGGTTATAAACCGTTTACAAGCCGTCCAACGTGCTCTTCTAACAGGGTTCATGGCGGCAAGCAAGAGAAATCCACGCGTCTTCCCGTGAGGGTCCGAGGACGCCGGTCCGGTCCTTTCGAAACGCTGTAGACCGGGTTTCGTTGCCAGGCGTTATACTCGTTACGTGGAAACCCCTCCGAGCACGCCTACGGTCGAGCACTCGAACGGTGCCGTCAAGGGGCTGGAGCCGTCCTGGCCTTGTGACGGCATTTCCGAAAGTGAGATCCGCGAACACCTGGACGCGGTTCTGCGAAGCAAGGCCTTTATTTCTTCCCGGCGGTGCAGCGGTTTCCTGCGTTACGTCGTCGAACACGCCCTGGCTCAAGATGAGGCCCATCTCAAGGAAGGCGCCATTGCGGAGGGTCTCTTTTCGCGGACTTCAATTGCGGAGGGAATAGAAGATTCGGTCGTCCGTGTCTGTGCGCGGGAAGTCAGGAAACGCCTGGAGCGGTATTATCAGGAGCACGGGGCGGAGGGTTCCGTCTGCATACAGCTTCCGGTTGGATCGTATGTTCCGAGATTCAAGAAGGCGCCTCCGCAGCGCCCCGCCACCCCGGCGCCGGAAACGGCACGGCTCGATGCCGGACCGCAGCCGGCGAGGCGCTCCTGGTTGAAGTTCGCGGCCGTGATTTGCTGCGGGGTCCTCATTGCGGCCGCGGGGCTCGCGATGCTGTACGAGTATGGGGGCGATCACGCCTTCCGCCAGTTCTGGGCGCCCGTCAACAACCATCCGCGCCCGGTGCTGGTCTGCGTCGGCCCGACCGTGGTTTATGGATTTTCACGCCGGATGCATGAGAGTTTCCTCCGTCAGAACCCGTCCGCCCTCAGCGCGGGCAGGGAACTGTTTCAGTTCCCGCCCGGCGCCACGATTCCCGCCGAAGATCTCGTCCCGTTTACGGACGACCGTTTTACCAGCGGCGCATTGGACGCCGCCATCCGTATCGGCCAACATTTGGCGCGGGCGGGCAAGGCGGCTCAGTTCCGGCTGGGGGACACGATTTCCGAATCGGAGGCGAGAGAACAACCGATTATTCTGATCGGCGCCTTTTCAAATTCCTGGACGCTGGAGTGGATCCGGACTCTGCGGTACTACTTCCATCGCGAGATGGGCAAAGACGGCGTTCGTGTCTCCATCCGGGACCGCCAGGATGCCTCCCGCTCTTGGTCGATTCCCTACCTCGAACGCGGCAACATGACGACGGACTATGCCGTTGTCGCCCGAGTCATGGACCCCATTACCCGCAACCCCGTGATCGCCATCGCCGGCCTCACCCACTATGGCACACAGGCGGCCGCTGCCTTCGTCACCGACCTGGTCCTGCTCGAACACGCGTTGCGCGCCGCCCCGTCCGGGTGGCCCAGCCGCAACTACGAAGCGGTTCTCGAAACGGCGGTCATCAACCGGACCCCGAGCCGCACACAGGTGCTGACCCAGACCGCGTGGTGAGCCCGATCGGGCGCTCCAACCAGCCCGGGCAGGCAGTGGGGTCATGATGAACCGCAAAGGGTCCGTCCGACGCTAATGGTTTCAGCCTCCGGTTCGAAGCCTCTAGCCTCGGTCTCACCGAGCCGGTTGACAACCCGCCTCTCTGGGGCGCGCCCTAAATCGCTCTGAGTGTTCAGGAGTTACCCGCGAGTATTTTCTCCAGTTTGAATCTCCCTTTCGGTACCGCTATCCACCTGCTATTAACTAAACTTATGGAGAGGGAGTTCGAAACCGCGCTTCCTGGGAAGCCAAGCTTCTTTTCAATAAGTTACGGTCGGCTTGCGGCTTTCCGTGTACCAGTCTTGTACCGGTCGTGTACGAGTTACGTCACGTTCGCCCCCAAGCGCGGTTCGGATATTCTTTGTATTGTGTGCGATCCAGTCGTGGCCACCTCGGGAGCATGGATTCGGACTGCGAATCCGGGGCCGCTAGCCAATGCGAGACGGTGCGCTTCCGATGTGACCGGACGCGGCAGTTCCGTGCCTCCGCCAGTCTTGCGCTGCCCGACGTTCGTACTGGGCAGGGTTCGTGTTCTGTATCAGCGCCGCTGCGCTTCCGAGGCCTTGCCTCAGCAGATTCTGAATATCGGAGAACGCCGGACGTAATTGCTCATGCTGCCCGTGGCGCGAGCAACGCCGCAGATCATGTGCCCCTATTCCTGCTTACTGATTCGTTTTCAGCTCTAGGTCCGTGATCGTGTATTTGCTGGATGCGCGCTCCGTGGGCACTTGCTTTGGCGGGACCTTGCCAATCCGCTCGTTGCCGACGCGTCAGTCTCGTGTGCCGATGAGCAAAGGCGGCGTTTCTGCAAGTGAGTGCCTCGCTGCCAGTGCTCCCTACGCCCCCGCGTTCGTCTTACATGACGTGCAACGGCACGGCATTGGTCGATAACGAGTATCCGTAGGCGTGTCGTCCGGCGCGGTCGGTCACTTTGAGGA
>Ga0315282_10016578_pt1 | contig 10755 bp, 9 predicted proteins | sample YL17G07_20_MG_FD_203693 | JGI IMG/M metagenome (GOLD analysis project Ga0315282, IMG submission 203693) | Sediment microbial communities from Yellowstone Lake, YNP, Wyoming, USA - YL17G07_20 | ecosystem: Environmental > Aquatic > Freshwater > Lake > Sediment | place: USA: Wyoming | collected... | reverse complement strand
AAGCGAACTCTTATGGAATTGGCGGAGGCGCCGAGAATGCCGGTCCTTGACGGGTGCTAGACAAAGGGCAGATTTGGATCTTCCCGGATGTAGGCGAGCGACTGGCCCAGATAAGGCGCTTCCGGCAAGCCGTGCATCCGCCGCAGCAAATGATAAGCGGGCGAGGTCAGCAGCCGGCAGGCCTCTACGGCATCACGCCAGGAATCACGGCAGACCTCGATAACCGCATCCTCCTCCGGAAGGATGCCAAAATCCCAGGCGCTGCAGAGACGCGCCACGAAATCCACCCGCTGCGCGGGTCCTTCAAGAGCCTCGGGCGGCTCTTCGTCCGGATAAAGGCTTGCGTCAATCCACGAGGCCACTCAAGAACTCCCCTCGAAACCAGGCCCGCAACTGCTCGGCTCGCGCTCGCTCCGTATTGTCCGGAATTGACTTTAGCGGCCGGTGCAGCTCGATCCGCTCGAGATGCGTCAGCACCGCCAGGCGGGCTCGCGCCGAGGCGCTGTCGTCGCCTGCCAGCTCCCTCCGCTGCCTCCACAATCTCCAACAAATGCTTGGATCGGCCAACCCGGCTCGACAAACCTCGTAGACATCTCGGAAATCTCTGGGCGCGCCCCGCTCCACAAGCGCGACCATCTTGGCTGCAAGAAGTTCGCGAAACGAGTCCACCAGCATTCCAGAAGGCCACGGGGCCGCTTGAGGATCTTCGAGCTGCGCCGAGCGAGATGCAATCTGAAAACTGAAGGCCACCTTCTCGCCGATCACAAGCTCGATGCTGGTCACGTCTCCCCAGGATCGGACCCGAACCGTGCCGTTTCGGCTGAGTGTCTCCTCGAGAAGTGCCACCACCTTGCGCCGATCGTTTTCCCCTGCGGACGGCATCCACCAGGCATCCACGTCATGGGTCGGCCGGTAATCGAGATAATACGATAGCCCCAGCGCCCCCCCGAGCGACAGGAACTTGCCGAAGCCTTGAGTGGCCAGCGCCTCGAGGCACGCCTCTGCATATTTGGTAATGTGCTTGGGTTTTTGCGGGCCCATGAATTTCCCCGTTTCGTATTCTACCTCCCTGTGGGGATTCGCGAGAATCTGTTTGTTAGAAGCAAGAAGCCAGAACCCAGGAGCAAGGAGCCAGAAGCAAGAAGCCAGGAGTAAAGGGACAAAGGGGAACCGGTCTCCATTTCAAAAGTTCACCGAAATCAAACAGCGCCGGCCGAAACAATATCGACGGCAGGGTTGAACGGGCGCGGGGATGATGGTAACGAGGGTGGAAGTGCTCGCGTGGAGCGAAGCAGGTTACGTGAGCTTCGGACTCTATGGTAGGTCCCAGCGCCTGTCATCACCGCTGCTGCCGGAACTGAACCTGTCACTTTCCGAGATATTTCCGTAGAAGAAATCGGACGCGGATTTTCGCAGATCTTCACGGGCCCAGATAAATACAGTGACGAGTGACGAGTGACGAGTGAAAGGCTGTTCATTTGTCACCTTGCGAGGGGAGAGAGCGCCGTTGGCGCGTTCGATACTCCGTCGAGCTCTGAATTCAAAATCCCTAATCCGGACTATTCGTGAAGAACAGCGGCAAGCCGCAGATCTCCTTCAGAGCCGCGGCCGTCAGGGAGCGGGTCGTGACACGCGCCTGGCACAGAATGAAAAAACCGATGATCCACCCGGTGGCTCACGCTCGCGTCTCTATGTGGGTTAAGCAAATTTGCGCATCGTGTTCATGAATAATCCAGACGAAATCACCATGTATGGTAGACTGCGGCCGCGAATTGCGCTGAAGGGGATCGATGTTTTCCGGGAGTCGTTGGGGTATCGGGATTTTCTTTGTAATGCTATTGCTCGCGCCGTTGCATGCCGCAGATGGCAACGCCAGGCGCAAGTTCGGATTCGAAGGAATGTCGTTCGGCTATGAAGCCCGGCACGACAGGCTGCGCTTCGAGTTTCACAATCCGGTGACCTCCAGCAGTTCAGCGCTTATCCCGCACCGGTTTGTGCAGACCTACACTACCGACAACCACTGGGCCACTCTGCGCGCCAGATATTTCTTGTTCGGCATTCCCTGGGAAACCGAATTCGGCGCCACTCCCTCGCGGACGAATTACGGCGACGATTACGATACGACCTTTGATCCGAGCGGGGATGTCACTGTCGCGGGCACCTTCGGCAACGTGTCGATGCGCTCATACCGGCTTTTGCAGCGCGCCGCGCTCTCAAAGGCCAAGGGTATCGTCTTCTCGGCCGCCTATGATTATCGCCTGGACCGCTCCCGGTTCCAGTTCGGCAACTCCTTCGAAACTCATACAGCGCCGCCATCTTCGATCTACGAAAAACTGCCGATCCAGGAAACCACAAAATCCCGATTCCACCGGATCGAGCTTGCAGCGCATCGGGGCTGGAGCCTTTCGCCCCGCTGTCGACTCGTTGCCGAGACGAATCTAGCACCGGCAACTCTTGCCTACCTTAGCGTCATACTTCCTGCCAAGTATCCCGGCGAAGAGCTGGTCTTCCTGGCCAAGGCGTTCGGATTCTCTTCCCGTTTGGACTTGCTCTTCGTGACCAGGAGCTTTCCCATCGAGCTCTACGCGGATTATGGCAGGGACTGGAGTTACAGTTCTTCGAACCAAGTGCGGCGAGAGTTCTTTGCCCTGGGTCTGCGCGTGGGCTGGAACCATCGCTGAGTCTCCGAGTCGCAGTTACTTTATGCTGGGCGCCTTTGAGGGGATCACCGGGATTGCGGTAAACAGGCCCTGGTTCATCACCAATGCGACGGCCGAAAACACTGCGCCGTCCTGGCCGATGAGGACGACAGAGCCCTTGAACTTCCACGAGGTCTGTTGATCGTTTGGGAGTTGCTGGTAAACGAAACCCGCCGTCTGCTCCCCCGCGCCAAGAGTGATGGGGGTCAGCGTCGTTCCGAGGCTTCCATCGGCGTTCACGGTCACGACCTTGATCGTTATGCTGCTGGTGCCGGGATTCGCCACGGCATAGCCGGTAATACGATTCTGGGACATGTCGTCGTCGACCGGGATGGTCGCTGCCGAGACCGTGCTCGAAGACAAGACCCCCGCCACAGTTTGAATGGCGCCGCTAGGTGCGAACGAGAAAGTGGCCACGCCTCCCAACAACCCTGAGGAAGGTGTCGTTTTGGCCCAGCCGGTAAGCGCCTGGCTGCTTGGGCTGGTTGCGGTCAGGTATTGTGCCCCTCCTGCCGGGACTGTGAACGGATATGAGGAGGTCTGAGTCGAGGCATTCGATGAGTCCGCAATGGTCGCGATAAGCGGATTTCCGTCTTTGCCGGTCAGGGTCAGGGCTGCAGTAACGTCGGCGCTTCCTGTGTTCGAGAAAGTAAAAACGGTCGTGTAGCCGCCCCCCACGGCGACCTGCGAGAAGAAATTGGTTCCCTGCGCCGCGACCAGCGAACGGTAGGCGTCGATCCGTCCCCACCCGTAGTATTCGTCCCACCCCTGCGTGTCCTCGCTCGCCAGGCCCACCTGATCGCGGGCGCCGGTCTTGAGCGCCGAGTAAACCTGGTCAAACGTCAGCGCAGGGTTCACCGCCAGCATCAACGTCACGGTTCCGGAAACCATGGGAGCGGCGACGGACGTGCCGCACCAGCCCGTGATGGCCGTCGGATCCGTGTTGCTGAGCGCGATCAGCAAGTCGCCTGGAGCGACGAAATCGATGCTGCTCCCGTAATTGCTCCCGGCCTCGCCGCTCCCACAATTAAAAGGCTTGGCGCGCTGGTCGTTGCTGTTGGTAGCTCCGACTGCGATGACGTTGCTGTACGCAGCGGGATAGTAAGGGGTGGTTGTAGTGTCCTTGTCGTCGTTTCCCATGCTTGCAACCACGATCGCGCTCTTGCTGTTCGCGTAGGTCACCGCGTCCTGGAGAACCGAACTGGCGTCCTTTCCGGCCAGGCTCAGGTTAATTACGTTCGCACCGTTGTCGGCTGCATAGGCGAGGCCCAGGATGACATTCGAATACAATGCGTTCCCTTGGGCATCGAGTACCTTCACGGGCATGATCTTGCAGTGCCAGTCGACCCCGGCAATGAGCGTGCCGTTTGCCCCCGTCGCGGCGGCGACGCTTGCGACCGCGGTCCCGTGCCCGTTATCGTCTGCCGGAGGGGTGGGAGGGGTGGTCTGCGTGACATAATTGACCGGTGCGACCAGGCGGCCTGTGAATTCCGGATGGTCCATCGCGATGCCGCTGTCGAGCACCGCGAGCACGATGCTTGAGTTGCCAGTCGAGATGCTCCACGCATCAGTGGCGTCGACGTCCGCGCCGGTAGTTCCCGTGATTCCATTGATAGTCTGGCTCGTATTACGAAGAGCCCACTGCCAGGAGAAGTCCGGGTCATCGGGAATAACCGCGACGGCACTGCCGGCGATCCTCGCCACGGCATCCGGCTCGACGTACTCTACGTCGGGATTGCGCGCCAGTGAGCGGGCTGCCTCGGCGGCGCTCGCGCCGGGGACCACATCGGCAATGAACAGGCGCTCGATCCCGGCTGGGAGCGGCTGCAGGCCGGCATCCGGCTTCACGGCTCTCAATTTGATGACCCCGGCAGCCGAAAGTGTGGATGCCACGCGCGTCCCGGCGAAGGAGGGCGCCGTGAGAGTTCGCGATTCCATGAGCGATCTGGAGACACCGGCGCGCGCCTCTGCCAGAGCCCGAGTGCCGGACCGGAACTTGATGAGGATGCGCGTAGGGCTCTGACCCATCGCATGAGATGCGCACAGAATAGAAGCAAGCAGGAACCAGGAAATCCGTCTCAAGAAGCTGTGTTCCGGTGTATTCATCTCTGAAATCGAAAGCGGCGTCGAGCCGCCGCATCTCCAGCGCGCCTTTGGTGTAAACACTTTTGCTTTCTAGTTGATGATAGAAGCCTTTGAAGGAAACACCGGAATGGCCGTGTAAAGCGGCCCCGTGGTTCCCTGAACCAGAACGAGCGCTGCGACGCAAAACGTCGCTCCGTTCTGACCGATCAGGACCGCAGAGCCCCTGAACGTCGGGCTGGCCTTCGGGTCCTGGAAGAAGAACGAAGCGGTATGTTGGCCGGGATTCAAGGTAATGGAGCTCAGAGTCACTGCGGTGGCACTGTTTCCGTCGGCAGGGACTTCCAGCACCTTGATGGTGATCGGGCTGCTGCCCGGATTGGCGACAGCGTATCCCGTAGATCGTTGCTGGTCGAGATCATCATCCACCGGTATGGTGGCCGCCGACACGAGGTCGGAGGAAAGCACTCCCGCGATGGTTTGAAGTTGAGCGCCAATGGTAAGCGCGAATGTTGCCACGCCTCCCAACGTGCCGCCGGAGCTGTCCACTCGGCCCCAACCCACCGCCACGGAATCACCGGGATTTGTCGGTGCAGCGGAGAGAAACATGATGCCGCCGGATGGGATGCTGGAAATAGGAACTGTGATCGAGGAGCCGGAAAAGGTCGAAGTCTGGTTGAGAGCGAGGTCGGTCACCGTCACATTGGGCGTCCCGTCTGACTTTTCGAGCGTGAGGACCAGATTGCCGGCCAGCGTGGTGCTGCCGGTGTTCATCAGCGTGAATGTCGTCGTGAAACCGCCGCCGACCGCCACCTGGGGGAACAGCGCGGTTGTTGTTTGTGCGGCGCTCTGAGCGGACGAGCCGAGTAAGAAAGCAGCGGCTCCTATAATACCGAATTGGAAGACCGATCTCATCTCAGCGATTCCGCAACAGTCGACAAATAATATCCTACTATGAAAAATGGCGCCAGGCTATGTCGCCAGTCTGGCGCCATTTTATTATTCCGGACTTGCCCGAGAAGCGGTTATCTGGAGCTGGGGGATTTTGTGGCTGTATAAACTCCTACACCGATTCCGACCGCTGCCGCTGCGCCGGCGACGATTCCCACGACGGCTGCCGTGCTTATGCCAGCCGCCGCAGCCGCCGCTCCTGCTGCCGCAGCCGCCGCTGCCGCTGTCCCCGCCGCGGTTGCCGTGGCGCCGGCTGCAATGAGAGCATCCTTATCGCAATCTGCAATCTTGTAATCGTAGGTGCCCGAGTTCAGCTTCCAGGAACCCTTAATGGTTATGACAGTCGCGGTGTTGGATGCAATCGGATAGGCCTCACCGCCCGCCACGATGCATTTTCCTTTGAGCGCATCCGCCTTATAAGCCTTAGAGGTATCGGTTAAGGTCGTCCCGCCTTTGGTAAGCGCGCCCTTACCTTCCAGCTCTGTCGCTTGGAGCGGAGTGCTGGGAGAAACAACCGTGCGCTCACCGCTAACCGTGTTCAAGGAATCAAACATGCCCTCACTAACTGCGAGGACAACTTGACCGTTTTGGTTCAAGCCGAGTTCACCGACGTGCGCGGAATCCTTTCCGACGGCAGTGAAGTTGTATCTGCCGGCATGGACTCTGACTTCTTCCCCCTTCAAGAAATTGAAGCGGAGAAGCCCCTCGCTGGCCTGCACGACAAGGGTCTCCCCTTGACGCGAGAGGGCCGCGACGGCCTTCGTCATCTCGATCCGGCTTCCACTCGTGAGATTGATGAGGGCCGGAGCGCTCGTTGCGGCAACCCTGTCACCCGCGAAGATAGTTGTGCCCGTCGGCGCTACGCTGTTGCCCACAATTATGGTTCCCGGCGTCATAATCACGCCCAGCGGAGTCGCTGCGAATGTTTCCCCAAAAGAAAAGGGGGCGGTTACGATAAGAGTGAGGAGCGAGGCAAAAACTGCCAAAGTCTTGGTTGCTGCAGATCTCTCAATCATATGTTTGTCCTCGTCTCTTGGCCCCAGCTTCAGCGCTCATCAGGAGGGAGTGGCAATAGGCCTCAAATTGAGTAAAATGTTAATTGTGCACCATTAGTCTTGTCAAGGAGTATTTTGAGGCTCGGCAAATGCCTGCAATGCTTTCTGTGAACATGCGTTATGTCTTGTTTCTCCCACACCCACTGCGTTAGCGATTCCGAGGCAGCGCGTGCCAGCAGGTTCCATTCAGCCTCTCGCCTGAACGCAATCAGGAGGGGTAAAAGAGCAAAGGGACAGAGGGACAGAGGTATTTTCCTTGCCCCTATGTCCCTTTGTGCCTTTGTCCCTCGATTTTTGTGTTTTCATGCCGGGACTGGTTCATCTATAGTGGGCTCATGTCGCTAGTCGATGTCAAGGAGGGTTTTATCACCCTGGACACAGGCACCCTCTTGCGCCGCGTCATTTTCACCGTGATAATCCTGGCCTTGGCCTCGCCGGCCATTTACCGAGGCTATCGAATCTATCGAGCCGACCGTATCATCAGGGCGGAACAGACATTCGAGAGTTACAGCAGAGCCCTGCGGTACGATCCTGCGAATGCGACACTCTGGTGGCACCGCGGCCGCTTGCGTCACTATTCGGTCGGGGTGGTCGACCTATCGCAGGCAGTCCGTGACTATCAAGAGGCGCTCTCCCTTAATCCGCGCCTCAGCCAGGCGTGGGTGGATCTTGCAGACTGCTATGAGCGGACCGGAAGATATGCCGATGCCGAGGCGGCTCTCGACGAGGCCCTCGCGACTCATACCTACTCGCCGGTTACGCGCTGGCAGGCAGGCAACTTTTTTTTGCGCCGCGGCGACCTGCCGCGAATGTACGAATGCTTCAAAATGGCCAGCGAGTACGATCCGGAGAAGCTCGGAATAGCCGTTGATATAGCGTGGAAAGTGGATGCCGACCATGCGGGCATCTTGCAGAAGCTCGTCCCCGACAGGCTGTCCGCGAATCTGAGCTATTTTAACTTCCTCGTCTCCCGCGACGAGCTGGATCTTGCCCGCGCCGCCTGGGAACGCGCTCTGAAAAATGACATACCGCCGGAGTCTGAATTCAAGGTTTCCTCATCGTTCGGCTATGTCGATCGCCTCCTTGCCAAGAGCCGCGTCGAGGAAGCGGAGCGCGTTTGGGACGAAGCTCTTCAGAAAGCCGGCACCGGGCTGCGCGACACGCGGATCGTGAAAGAAGAGCCTGGCGCCCGCGCATCCGGTCCTCCCAACCTGGTGTGGAACGGATCTTTCGAATACGAGATTCTCCGAGGCGGCTTTGACTGGCGGTATCCCGGCATACCGGATGTGCAGTTTCAGATCGACCTGAACAATTGCATGGAAGGGTTGAAATGCTTGAGGGTGACATTCGGAGACACGAACATCACCTTCTCGCACCTGCGCCAGATCATACCGGTTCCGAGCCCAGGGAGCTATGTCCTCGACTTCTACCTTCGCACGGAAGGCTTGACGACCGATCAGACGCCATACGTTTCCATCCAGGGATACCCTGAAGGATCCGGGGCATCGCTGCGTACGGACCATTTCCCGGAATCTACCATGTGGAAAAAGATGTCCTGCCCGTTCTTGGTAAAGGAAAACTGCAAAGCGATCCAGTTAGTGCTGCGGCGGGACCCGTCATCCAAGTTCGATAACCAAATCAAGGGCTCTCTCTGGCTGGACGCAATCTCCATCCAGGCTGGGCCCGTTTCCACCGGGCCTGCCACCGGCCGCGGTGCTGCGGCCGGAAATTGACCCGGATTTCCTTATGTTATCTGACCTCGCAGTGATCGCCATTCTTTGTTACGCAGCGCTGGCGTGGGGTTCGAACGAACCCTGGGCTATGGCGCTCGTTTCGGTGGCAACGTTCATTGTTCTTGCCGGCAAGACGATATGGGATTGCTGGCGCGGCAAAGTCCAGCTCGCGGCCACGTGGGCATTCGCTCCCTTTCTGCTCTTTCTCGCCTATGTCGGCTTGCAGCGTCTCCGGCCGGCAACGGCTCTATATCCAGGATCCGTTTCTCCGCCGCTCACGCTGGAACCTCACTCGACGGGGCTCTATCTGCTGCTCGCTGCGGCTTACGTCGCCCTTATATACCTCGTCATTCACGGCTTTCGCTCACGCGGCCAGGTAAAGAGGCTGGTTTTGTGCGTTGTCGCCCTGGGAGCATTCCAGGCTCTTTACGGCCTGTTTCAATATCTGGGGAATTGCGACTACATCTGGTGGTATCGCAAGACATCATACCAGGGGCTCGCCACCGGGACGCTGATCAATCGAAACCATTATGCCTTTCTTCTGAACCTCTCGGTTTGCTGCGGGTTTGGGTATCTTTATTACCGCTCGGTGCGGCTCCTGAAAGGGCAGAATCTCTCGGTCCGGAGCGTGCTCGTCGCCCCTGGTTCGGGGCGATTAGCATGGCTTATTCTGTGGCTTGTCCTAGTAGGATTAGCGGTGGTCTTCTCCATGTCGCGCATGGGCATCGTTGCCATGCTAGCCTGCATAGGAATGATGATCGTGTGCGCGAAGGCCTCAGAACACGGTAAACGCACAAGGATCATGGGGCTTGCCGTGATCTGCTTAATTCTGGGATTGGCCGTGTACACGGGAATCGATGCGGTTCTGGCCCGTTTCGAACTCGTCACCCAGTCAGGCTATTTCGAAAAGGATCGCCTCCCGATCTGGCGGCAAGCTTGGAGCATGGTCCAGGGACACACCATGTTCGGCCAGGGACTCGGGACCTTTCAGTGGTCGTTTCCTGCCTACGAAAATCTCGAGCCCGACATACCGGCTAAATATGCTCACAACGACTACCTTCAGGCTCTAACAGAAGTCGGCTGGGTCGGACTGCTTCTGGTTGCAGCGGCGTTCGCCGCCTCCTGGCGCGCAGCGATGCGAAATCTTGCGCGCGGCTCTGACCCGCTTGTGCGCGGCATCGGACTTGCGACCCTGGGTGCTCTCACGGTGGCAGCGCTGCAGGAGATTACCGATTTCTCTCTTTACATCCCCGGCGTGGCCGCGCTTTTTGCGGTTCTGCTTGGGCTGAACTTCCGTGCCGCCGCCCTGCGGCGGGAAGGTGTAGCGGATCGCGATATTTCACCGTGACATTGTCAGGTTCAGTTCGGTCATGAAGCAAGCCAATATCAAGTTCACCTACCACGATTACCTTCAGCTCCCCGACGACAAGCGCTATGAGCTCGTGGAAGGAGAACTTTTCTTGGTCCCGGCGCCGAACCTGTACCATCAACGCATTTCAAGAAAACTCGCAGTGACACTGGATCGCTATCTCAGGCAGCATGCCTTGGGAGAGATCTTCTATGCGCCCTGCGATGTCGTGTTTTCCGAAGTCAACGTGGTGCAGCCCGATCTGATTTTCGTCTCCAGGGAGCGGACGGCCATCCTTACGGAAGCCAATGTCCAGGGGGCTCCCGACCTGGTCGTTGAAATCCTTTGGCCTTCAACCGGGCATCGGGATCTCGGCATCAAGCGCAATCTATATGCCAAATACGGCGTGCGCGAGTATTGGATCGTCGACCCCGAGAGCAAAACCGTCGAGGTGCTCTCCTGGACCGAGACCGGCTATCGCACCGAAGCCGGGGGCAGAGGCGCCGTGCAGGGGGTGGCACCGGCTACTTGGTCAAAAACTGACCATGTCCGCGCTCCCCCCGCACCCCCTGGAAAAAGAACAGGGATGATGTTGTTTCCATCTCCAAGATTGTTTTTGATTGACGATGGTGAACACTTTGGTCACGATATCAAAAGCCAGCGTCGCTTCGCTCCGACGGTGTTCACGATCATTCGGAATCACCGTTCACGATCATCGGAATCCGCAGCCCGCGCCGGGGCACTGTGCTTGGGTCTTTGCGGGCCCATGAATGCCCCCGTCTAATGTTCTACCTCTCCGTAGAGATTCGGGAGAAACTCTATTTAGTTTCTGCCGCGAAACTCATTAGCTGAGCCGAAAGATCCCTTGATTCAACAGACAAGTGGGG
>Ga0315282_10016577_pt1 | contig 10757 bp, 8 predicted proteins | sample YL17G07_20_MG_FD_203693 | JGI IMG/M metagenome (GOLD analysis project Ga0315282, IMG submission 203693) | Sediment microbial communities from Yellowstone Lake, YNP, Wyoming, USA - YL17G07_20 | ecosystem: Environmental > Aquatic > Freshwater > Lake > Sediment | place: USA: Wyoming | collected... | reverse complement strand
AATATTTTGCGATCCCGTACCCCATGCCGATAACGAGTGCGACTGCCGGAACCCCGACGATGATCAGGTCAAGGATGTTCCACGGCGAGGTGACATACGCCCACCGGTCGCGGGCGACCGCGAGGCGGCAGACGTACTCAAGAACAAAGAAGATCCAGATGGCGACATCGAGGATGGTAAGAAACGAGACGACTGTGGATGGAAGCCTGAAAAAATCCGGGATGACGAGGATCGGGATGAGCAGAAAGGCAAGGGTGCCCATCACCTGTTCGCAGAAGACCGCATCCACGAGCTGCCGCATCTCCACATTATGCTCCTTCCTGCCGATCTCTTCCCAGTCCTGCCAGGGCGTGATGCGTATGATGGTACTTGCGGTCCCGGCGGTCTTTCTCCTCTCAGATCGATCTCCTGCCGGATCTTTTTTTCCTGTCATGGAGGCCCCCTCGTAGTCAACCAGTACAGTACCTGCGTGCCTGTATGAACGAACGTCATCATCCTTCTCATTTATACGTGCCGTTTCCGGATTTTCCGGTAAAACGACTGGTGACAACCGGCACCGCGACTCATCCCGGATATGTCTGCCCGGGGAACGTCTCCGGGACCTCCTGCGAAAAAAATACGGGTATTCCGGGGTCCTCTCTCCGGGAGATCCCGTGTGAAAGTATTTTTATGGCGAAAAAATCCATTTCCTCTATTCAGGTAAGGATAGTATGAGTGAACCCTCCGTTTCGCAGAAGATATCCCCGAAAGACCTGCTGATTGTTATCGTGATCGGTCTGGGCTCCTTTATGGCTGGTCTCGACGGGACGATCGTGAATATCGCCCTTCCCACCATCGCCAGATCATTTGATGTAACCACTGTCGAGGTCTCATGGGTGCTGAACGCGTACCTGATCGTAATGGTCAGTCTGCTCCTTGCAGCGTCCCGTATCGGCGACATGAAGGGATACAGGAACATCTATCTTGTCGGGTTTGCACTCTTCACGCTCGGATCAGCCACCTGCGGCATGGCGCCTTCCATCGGGATCCTCATCGCCTCCCGCATGCTCCAGGCGGTCGGCGGTGCGATCATCTCCGCCTTAGGTGCAGTCATGGTGACGTCGTACCTCTCCTCCTCGGTGCGGGGACAGGCGCTGGGGATTGTCGCGATGTTTTTGATGCTCGGCGCGGCTCTCGGCCCGGTCATCGGCGGGTTTTTGACGAGCGCGTTCTCGTGGCGGTTCATCTTCTACGTGAACCTGCCGGTGGGGATTTTTGCGATCCTTTTGGGGATGCACGTCCTGCCCCGGCTTGCTCCGGTGACCCCGAAGGCGAAGATGGATGTCTCCGGTGTCGTTTTGCTCTTTGCGGCTCTTGGCACGCTCATCTTCGGTCTGAACACGGTGCAGGGATCTGCCACCGCTGTTGGTGTTGCCGCGCTTGTCATCTCCTTCATATTCTGGCTCCTCTTCATCTGGCAGGAACGCCGCGGTGCCGAACCGTTAATCAACATGGCGCTCTTCTCCAGCAGGGGTTACTCCCTCCAGAACATCAACATCATGCTCCTGAACATGGCGATGGCAGGGACGATGGTTATTATGCCGTTCTACCTTGAGATGGTGAAGCATATTCCCACGGATAATGCCGGGACCATCCTCTTAGCGCTCCCGGTAGGGATGATCCTCACGGCACCCATTGCAGGAAAGATCTCGGATGTAATCGGAACAAAAAAACCGATCATCCTCGGATTTGCGCTCTGTGTTGTCGCGCTCTTCTTCCTTGCCACTATCTCGGCAGTGACGAGCGTCGGGCACATTTGTGTCTACCTGTTCCTGCTCGGTGCCGGTACTGGCATTGCATATTCCCCGCTGAACAGTGCAGTGATGGGGGAAGCACCGCAAAAGGACCGGGGGTCGACGTCGGGGCTGATGCGGGTGATGACGAACCTTGGGTCGTCCGTGGGTGTGGCGATGGTGATGCTTGTCGCTACCTTTGCGGCGGGAACAAAGATTGCCGCAGTCGCTGACAAAACCCTTCCATCTGCCGCACTTGCCGGTGCGTTTGATGCTGCGTTTCTGTTCTGCATGGCACTCGAAGTGATCGGGGTTGTGCTGATGCTCGCGGTGAAAGGAAAAGAGCCGTCGGATGTGAGTGACGAGGAATCGAGGATGGCGATTTAGGGGGGACTTCGGGAAGGAACCCCGGTTCTCTTTTTTAGTGCAAGTACATGCCAACACGAGGCATCGCGGAAAAATGCAAAGCTAAATGCTGGTGTGCCTGCGTATCTATCATACGAGAGGCGTAAAGCCCGATGCCGGCACCACAGGCAATCCGTGATCTTGTCGAACGCTACGAGTTCAACCGTGTAGTCTATCACAAGGGGCAGAAGAACGAGACCGAGCTTCGTCGCGAGTTTCTCGATCCGTTCTTCCGTGCACTTGGCTGGGATGTGGACAACAACAAGGGATACTCGGAAGCCTACAAGGAGGTTGCCCACGAAGACCCGATCCGCATACAAGGACAAACGAAGTTTATCGATTACTCGTTCCGGGTCGGCGATTCACGGAAGTTCATCTGCGAGGCGAAAAAGCCAGCGGTTGCGATCAAGGATGATCTCGGTGGGGCGCTCCAGTTGCGCCGGTATGCGTGGAATGCGAAGCTGAAGCTCTCGATCCTGACAAACTTTGAGGAGTTTGCGGTCTATGACTGCAACGTGCCGATCCGGAAAGAGGACACTGCCGCGACTGCCCGGATTGCGTTCTTCCCTTACACCGAATATGAGAAACGGTGGGAACGGATTGTCTCTGTTTTCTCTCCCGAAGGTATCCGTAAGGGTTCGTATGACAAGTACGTCGAATCGAACGGCGAGAAGCACGGCACTGCGGGAGTAGACGAAAAATTCCTTGAGGATATCGAGTCGTGGCGGCTGCACCTTGCGCGAAACATCGCGCTGCGCAATGCAACACTCACGGTCGAACAACTGAACACTGCCGTCCAGCTCATTATTGACCGGATCATTTTTTTGCGGATCTGCGAGGACCGGGGTATCGAAAAGTACGGGACGCTTCACGCCCTTGAAAGCGGGGAGGAAATCTATTCCCGGTTGTGCGAACTGTTCCGGCTTGCGGATGACAAATACAATTCCGGGCTGTTCCATTTTACTCGCGAGTCCGGGCGCGACGAAATGCCGGACACGCTGACGCTTGGGCTCGTGATTGACGATAACGTCTTAAAGCATATTATCCAGCGGCTCTACCCGCCGGAGAGCCCGTACGAGTTCTCGGTGATCCCCGGGGCGATTCTCGGGTGCGTGTACGAGCAGTTCCTTGGAAAAGTGATCCGGCTTACCGCAGCGCACCGTGCGGAAGTCGAGGACAAGCCGGAGGTCAGGAAGGCAGGGGGCGTCTTTTACACACCGGAGTACATCGTTGACTATATCGTGAAAAAGACGGTTGGCGAACTGGTGAAAGGTAAATCCCCCCGGGAGCTTTCTGGGCTCCGCGTGCTCGATCCCGCGTGCGGGTCCGGTTCGTTTTTGCTCGGCGCATACCAGTTCCTCCTTGCCTGGCACCGGGACTGGTATATCGGGCATCTCGTGCCGGTGCTCGCCGATCATCCGGCAACATCTGCGGAAGTCCGGGCGCTGCTGCCAGAGCTGCACACGGGAGGGAAGGCGAAGAAGGAGGGTGCGTACGATCTTCCGATCTATAAGGCAGGGAACGGCGACAGTTCAAAGATGCGAAGCGACTGGCACCTCACGACTGCGGAACGGAAACGCATCCTCCTGAATAACATCTACGGTGTGGACATCGATATGCAGGCGGTGGAGGTGACGAAACTCTCGCTTCTCCTAAAGGTACTCGAAGAGGAGAGCGAAGAGAACGTGTCAAAGCAGCTCAAGTTGTTTGCCGAACGGGCGCTCCCCTCACTGCACCAGAACATCCGGTGCGGGAACTCGCTTGTCGCTCCGGATTATTTTGATTACAAACAGGCGCACCCGTTCAACATGGACGAGCGCAAACGGGTGAACCCGTTTGACTGGCGAACCGGATTCCCTGCGGTGATGGCGGCTGGCGGGTTCGATGCGGTGATTGGCAACCCGCCGTACGTCCGGCAGGAATCGTTGAAAGAGCAGAAGGAGTATTACCAGTCACGGTATGTGGTGTACCAAGGCACAGCGGATCTCTACGCGTACTTCATCGAGAAGGGCATCTCACTGTTGCGTCCCGGTGGAATTTTCTCGTACATCGTGGCGAACAAGTGGATGCGGGCGAACTACGGCAAACCTCTCCGGAAGTTCCTGCTCACAAAACAGATCGAGGAGATCGTAGATTTCGGGGATCTGCCGGTCTTTAAGACTGCGACCACGTACCCATGCATCATCCGGGTCTCGAACAACAAACCCGCCAAAGAATTCTGCGTCTCGAAGGTGGAGACGCTTGACTTCCCAAGCCTTGACGCGTACGTGCAGGAGCACCGGCACCCGATGGATCAGAGCACGCTCACGGATGGTGGCTGGACGCTTGGAGACAAGCGGACTGAGCAACTGCTGAAGAAGTTGCAGAGCGTGGGGCGACCGCTGGAAGAGTATGTGATGGGGGCAATTTACCGTGGAATTATTACAGGGCTTAATGAGGCATTTGTCATCAATGATAAAACAAAAAATAAGTTGATAGACACAGATGCGAAAAGTGCCACCATCATCAAGCCCTTTTTAACTGGGAAAGATATCAAAAGATATGTCCCTCCGGAACCTGGAAAAAATCTATTTTTAATGCCCAAAGGATGGACAAACTTGCATTCGGGTGATGTAAAAAATAAATGGAAATGGTTTAAAGAAAATTATCCGGCGATAGCACAACATTTAGAACCATTTGCAGAAGCTGCAGAAATTCGATGCGATAAAGGAGATTATTGGTGGGAGTTGCGAGCGTGTGAATATTATGGGGAATTTGAAAAACCGAAAATATTTTATCCGGATATTGCACCAAGGGGCTACTTCACGTTAGATGAAACTGGTAATTTTTTCTGTGCAAATTCCGGTTATTTCATCGGAAATGATCAAAAATACTTATTGGGTGTGTTAAATTCAAGACTTATTACATTTTATTATAGCAAAATTGCTGCATTGATCAGAGGGGGATATTTAAGATTCTTCACGCAGGATATTGCGAAACTCCCCATCTATACCCCTGACTTCGACACGCTCGCGGATAAAACCCGGCACGATAAGATGGTTGCCCTTGTTACGCAGATGTTGGAGCTTCACAAATATTTGCCGCAGGTGAAGACCGATCAGGAGCGCCGGCTCGTCCAGCAGGATATTGAGGCGACGGATGTCAGGATCGATGCGCTGGTGTATGAGCTGTATGGGCTGACTGGGGAAGAGATTGCGGTGGTGGAAGGAAGTATAAGATAAATTTTTACAAGAAATTTATACACGGTTATCAATTCCTAAAAGTAACACTCGATACTCTAAAGAATGTAAAATTTCATCAATTAATACTAGTTTATGGGCAGAAAAACCCAAAAGAATTGCTAAAAAGAGTGTTTTATCGAGTTTTAAAGTCACTGTCGAAATTTCTTCATATGTGTATTCCTTAAGAATGATCTGTTTCCCAGATCTGTTATCAGTTAATATCACCTTTGCATTATCTCGATCTATTTTTGTTCCATTATGAGATTCGGAATTTCGGATATCCGGATCGAGATGTTCAATCAATGCTGAATACTTTTCATTAGCACGTATTATTTTACAATTTTCCGAAAACCCTTTTTTAGATTTTGGTCTCTCTATACCATCCATTATTTCAATCGAAATTCTTAATGCGTTTATAAATGGTTTGATTTGTTCTGATATTCGTCGATAAATATCGAGTAATATTTTGATTCCCCGGTCTCCTTGGATTGGAGATGTCTGCGCTAATAAAGAAAAAATAAAATTTTTATGATCTATCTGTTCCTTAGCTTGGATAAGTAAATTATTCAAATCGATCTTTACTGCTTTATCGAATTTGTAATAATCTTTTAAGAAATTTGGATCTTGCCTGAATGCCGTCATTAAAATTTCATCGATAATGACAGAATATTGGATGAATAACGGATTATTCATTTTCATTTTTTCTTGTAATTCTAAGAATTTTTGGGAGGACAGGACATAATGTGCTCGAATCTCGTAATAATCCGTTTTTAACTTTTCAAATTTTTTTAATCTTTGATTATCGGAACTCAAAAAATCTGTAAGTAAATTTTCAGGATTATATGAAAATTGAAATTTTCCTTTAATTAACCTTTGAACGGCATCCTGAGTTTTTTTTACATCATCATCAAATAAAAAAGCCCATTCACAACAATATTTGTCTAGATCCTTATAATGCCCAAAATCTGGGTCTCCATCGATATTTATCGCTCGTTCAAGAGACCATGAAAAATTAATGACATCATGTTCATATGATTCGAACAACATTTCTTTATTGTTCTTTTTCAAAATAAGTATCGTTCTCTCTTGATAATTTCCAGATTCAGATATTTTTTTAGATTCATATTTCGTCGAATCAATTCGATAGTGTTGATTAGATAACAAATCATCCAACTTTTTTAAATCCCCACTCGCCATAGTCAAAAACTAATTTCCTTTTACTCTAAATTTTCAAAAATTCTTTTCTAATATCTCGTTTTTTGATTATTTGTCTTTATATCAACTTAAAAGATTTTAATATATTAATGATCGATCATGTAGAGTGAAAGTGAACCAATATGATTAACTTCATTCGCTCATCACGGCAATTAGTCGTGTCCAACAGACAAACATTAGATATCTAGCCGTAATTGCCGCAGGCAAAAACCGATCAGGAGCGCCGGCTCGTCCAGCAGGATATCGAGGCGACGGATGTCAGAATCGATGCGCTGGTGTATGAGCTGTACGGGCTGACTGCGGAGGAGATTGCGGTGGTGGAGGAATCCGTTGGAAAATAATTATCAATTCCTGTGACAATGAACAACCATAAGATGACCAGCGGGAAATAGTACATCAGAAAAGAGTAGAACCAAGCGGGATCTCCGGTGAAGACAAAAAAGCTGGCAGCAAAAAAGACAGCAATTCAGAAGATCGTGGAGATAATCACCCGGTCTGCCGACCCTGACCGGATTATTCTTTTCGGTTCCCGCGCCCGCAAGGATAACAAAAAGCAGAGCGACTACGATATCTGTGTCATCAAGCGGGGGATCGCTCACCGGCGCAGACTCGCCATGCAGCTCTACCGCGATCTGTACGGTGTGGGCGTCCCGGTTGATGTGATTGTCGAGACCCCGGAAACCTTTGAGGAACTTAAGGACAATCCGTTTCTGATCTACCACGATATCGCCCGGCAGGGCAGGGTCATCTATGAAAAACCGGCTGCCATTACGAACCTATCAACCAACGGGAATACAAAACAGCGCTGAAAATGGCCGATACTATCGTTACGTGGGTGGAAAAACAATTTTCACTATAGCTGTAGGTCAAGACCGATCAAGAGAAGCGGCTCGTCAAGCAGGATATTGAAGCGACGGATGTCAGGATCGATGCGTTGGTGTATGAGCTGTACGGGCTGACGGCGGAAGAGGTTGCTGTGGTGGAAGAATCCGTTTAGACAATTTTGGAGGCGATGGTGTTGGAGTCCATAACGGAATTTCTTGCAACGCATAAAAATATTGCAAAAATATTTTCCGAAGCTTGGTTCGAATCGGAATTGAGAAAATCTAATGAAGAGATGCACTTGTTGGCGAAACAATTCACTTTCGACGACACTCTTGATGATAGATCAATATCCCATCATTTATTCGACCATTTAGAGGAAAACTTAGAAATTTTGCGAGATGAAATTCAAAGCAAAGGGACAGTATCGAAAAAATTGAAAGATGCCCGAGAATACACAAATACAATAGGACAAATTGAAATCGCGGCGTTATTTAAAAAAATAGGATTTGATATTGAACTGGAACCTCGGATACAAGGATCGAAAAAGAAATCGGATATAAAAATTGTAATTGGGGAATTCGTGGGTTATGTCGAAGTTCGGACATTACACGACCGCGAAGGTACGGTAGTATTCAAATCCGATCGTATGGAAATAAGCACAATAAACAACCATCCGATACCGACGATTAAAGGTAAAATTAAAAGAAAGACGCAACAATTATCAGAACATCATCCCGGGATTATTGCAATTAATTTGGATGATATCTCCCGAACTCTCCATATTGAGGCGGCATTTTATGAATCCTCAAAGGAATGTCCGATCATTTCTGGAATGTTACTTTATCGCCATTATTACAATCACGAAGGATGCCGTATGTTAATCGATTTTTTTGCCAATCCGTACGCAAAATTACCATTACCTGATCCAATCGAGAGACTATTAGAAACGGGCGGGATAACAATTAGCACGTGGCAAGCTGATGCTATTGCATTAATGGAGGAGGTAACAGGAAAACGATTCAGTGGAACCTGAACCCTTCATTTTTAAACATCTCCAGATGATTGATGCACTTCAGCTCGAAATGATTGCACACATCAGGGATTTTTTTAATCTGGGAAGATGGGAGTTTGGGATTTTTTATGAGATCGCTCTTTTCATCAGATACAACAATTGGATTGAATGAAATGAGAGATTGTTGTGGACCTTGGCTAATCATTAAAGTAAGTGCGACCACGAACGGATCGGCATTGGGTTTTTCGGAATCCTCCTTTGCCATTTGAGGAAATTTTTTCAAAACGACATTTTGTGTTAATCCAATCAGATCACCGTTTGGATAAAACATCCGTACATGGTTCTGAACCCATGGAACTAAACTGTCGTCCCCGTCAAGGATTTCATTTTTTACTTCTTCAGGTGCTACGAGTCGTTGGTCAATAATCAGTTGCTCAAGATCCTTCCAGATGCCCGGCAGAATGCGCCGATCATAATGATCCTTGATTTGAATAAGAGACGACGTGTCAATGATGTATAAATTTAGATTTTCGGACATTCAGACGTCCATCATCAGGCACGCAGTTTCTCTAGGTGCCTCAGTTTAACATCAAGGTAATCGAGTGCGTCTTTACTAGTGATATATCCAAGATCAGAATTCTTCAATACAAGCGAGACGAAAAGATGCCCTTTTTCGTCAAGGCACTTTTGATCGAGAAAGATTGCAGGCCCACCCTTTTTAGCACTTTGCCTCTGTTTTTCTTTCATCTGTTCTTTCTTCAACGTATCATCTGCTCGAATTTTATCCCGTTCGGTTCTGAATTCGGATGGGCTGATATAGTCAAGAGTGAGCAATCGCATCAGAGCAGACTCTTTGCTGATCTTCAACCGGTTCGCTATCGACCCGGCTATTATGGAATAATGAGTTGTCTGAAGAAGTGTCTTAATACCCAACTCTTTGTTAAGGAAATCTTCTGGAACTAAAAATGCTCCGGCAAACCGGTTACACCAGTACTCAATCCTTTTAATCCTTTTATCTTCTATCTCATCGCTGTCCCGGTTGCATACAGCGGATTCGTTTAAGAGAATGTGCCCGTATTCATGGAAAAGTGTGAAGATCTTTGCTTTCGACGCATCCGATTCATTGACAACAATTACAAACGGTTCGATATCTGTGAGAGAAAAACCACGTGCGTCTTCAACAGGCATCTTCAATTGGAGAACCGTGATATTTTTCTGTTCGAACCAGTCTCTCCAGATTTGGAAGAGTTTTTTTGGTGTGCTGGTTCTGATCTGAGTCATCTCTACAGGCAAATCCACTCTTTCATCGTTGGCGACAACCTCTGGATTGTCCTGTATGGTGCGGTTTCTGATTTTAATACGCACATCACTACCCAGATTCTCCATCAGCTCGCGGCGGACTTTCTGCAATCTACGGGCTTTCCGGATCGCAAGATGCGTTTCCTTAGAAAAATCTCCATAAGCACCGGGAAGTTTCCGGAAATCGGGAAGTGTTTTTATTTCTTCCGGGGGTTTAGAGAGTAGGAACGCTGCAAGTGGTCGTTTGAACGCTTCAGAGAGCTTCTCGACTTTAGTCAAAGGTAAAACCGGTTTCGTTTTTCCCTCGTACCAGCTCCGCACTTCTTCTTCCGGAACTTCGATGCGTTTTGCAATTTCTTCCGCATGCCACCCGGAAGTACCGCACAGCCACCGGAACACATCCGGAGCGATCGATACCTGAACTGAAGTGCGTGACATGGTATTCAGACTATAGAGAGAGTTTTGTGATAATCTATTAATAGATAACCCGAACGCAGAGAAAGTGCGTGCGGCTGTATGGTCGCACTTGTCTCGCAGATGCTGGAGTTGCACCGGTACCTGCGACGTGCACAAAGACCGATCAGGAGAAGCGGCTCGTCCAGCAGGATATTGAGGCGACGGATGTCAGGATCGATGCGCTGGTGTATGAGTTGTTCGGACTGACGGAGGAGGAGATTAAGATGGTGGACGGGAGCGTAGGGAGATAATGTTGAAGTGCGATCCGGTCATGCACAGACAATTTACCATAAATTAAAAATTCCAAAAGATTTTTTATACCATAAATGAAATATTCCCATATCTGGAAAAATGGTGATACAGGTATGGTTCAAAGAAGTGAACATCGAAGGGACCCCACGGTCAAAGGGGCGCAAACGGTTCGCACAAAAACGGTGAATAAGACCACCGTAAAGGAACCCCAGTCCGTCTATACCACTTTTCCGCAGGAGCGTCTTGATCCATCTCCGCAGAAAGCCAAGACGGTAAGAGCCGATAAGAATGTCCGGAGGA
>Ga0315282_10016575_pt1 | contig 10757 bp, 17 predicted proteins | sample YL17G07_20_MG_FD_203693 | JGI IMG/M metagenome (GOLD analysis project Ga0315282, IMG submission 203693) | Sediment microbial communities from Yellowstone Lake, YNP, Wyoming, USA - YL17G07_20 | ecosystem: Environmental > Aquatic > Freshwater > Lake > Sediment | place: USA: Wyoming | collected... | reverse complement strand
CAGGAGAACCGCAGCAAAGTTCCAAATCTTTTAACTGGATGAAATCAATTCCGATTCTAGTTAAGATTTTCTTGTAATTCTCTTCTAGATCTTTTGCTACGAATTTAGTCAAGCAACCTGGATAATAAAGCGTATTACCTCCTAGAATTTTATCAAAAATACCCATTAAATCAACCTCAATAACATAACTGAACCCAATAAAAGCATGATTAAACCAGCAATCAACCTCATATATTTCCTAAGTTTTATTCTCCTTTCTTCAGCTTCCTCAACCCTTAGCAGACCAAAGTAAAATACAATTACTAAAACAACAAGAGGAAGAACAAAAAAGAAATTGTACCACAATAGATATAAAATATTCATCATACCAGAAGTTCTTGCCAAAATAGTTAAATAAATCAGAGGAAATGCTCCTGCACAAGGTATTTCTACTAAACTTACTAATATACCAAGTAAAATTGCTGATGGTATGGTAGCAGCTTTTGTTAATTTTTCTATCGATGATTTAGCAAACTTTGGAATTTCAAGCGAAAATCCTTTTCCATACCAAAAGAAATCTTTTAACTCAATTACACCGGCAATAATTATTAAGACCCCAACAATTGTTTTTATCATTTCTAAGTATCCTATAATTGAAATGACACTCAAAACCCCGTACATGAAAAGAAAATAAACAACAAACACCATGAAAGAATAGGTTAATCCTATCAACAAACATTTTTTTCTTGAGCCAAGGGCCATTAGATATGCTATCAAGAAAAATAACACAGATAAAGCACATGGATTAAATCCACCATCTATTAGGCCTAAAATAGCTCCTAGCAAAGGTATTGGAAGCTCTGTACTTACTTCACCAAATATGGGCAGTTTAACTGTGCTTTGAGCATGAACAATAGGAATTAGAATAAAAAGAAATAGAATTAAGATGAAGTTTTTCTTTTTCAACAAATCACCTTTTAAATTTTTTTAATAAAATATAAACAATAGCAACAATGGCTATTATTCCAGCAATATACATGATAACCTCATTAAATGTAGTTTGAGATTCCCAAGGTGTGAAAAATGAATTTGAAGATGAATTTCCTGTGTTTGAAGTTGATTCTGAAGATGAATTTGAAAACTGGAAAGATGGACACTCTGCGCCAGTAGAATTAACATATTCTTTGATAGTTTCTTCTATAATAGCACTATAACCAACATATGCTTTATATCTAGAATCATAAATTTTACTGTCACCTTCTGCAAATCCTATAAAAACTTTGTTGCCGATAAATGTCATAGGTACGCCTGACGCTACTGTACCATAAGCTTTAGATGTATTTTCCCACAACTTTTGATTTTCTTTGTTGAAATAAACCTCAAAAGAGTGAAGCTCTATTTCTGGATACTTGCTTTTTAAACTATTCAAAAATTGTTTTTCCTGCGCACAGTGTGGGCATGTTTCTCCGTAAAAAAAGTATATGCATACTGTCTTATTCTCTGCTCTTGTGATATTTGAAAACAACATAAAACCTATAATAACACCTAGAATAATTAATAGAATCGATAGCAAGATTACTATCCATCTTTTTTCAATCATTTTTATCACTATTTTTATAGTATGAAACTATTTATAAAGATAGGTTTCAAAAAATGAAACTATTATTTTGAAAGCTATTTATTTAAATTTATTCTAAAAAGTAAAATATGGAGAAGAATAGAAAACTTATAATTGTAATTATTCTATTGACAGGATTTATTTTTGGCGTATCCTTTAGTACTTTCTATGTACAAATGCAAATTTCTCAAGGAACTGCTTGCAATTGTGTGGTACCGATACCAATTTTGATACCGACTTTTTCTTCTTTAGGCATTTTCATCGGTTCTATTGTCTATTATATGATGTTTCCTAAGATCGAAGAAAATAAGGAAAAATATATAGCAACTTTGTTAGAGCTATTGAGACCAGAAGAGAAAGAAATAATCAAAAGAATTATTAGTAGCAATGGCAAAATTACTCAAAGTAAATTATCTGCAGAATTTGGAAAAGTTAAAACATTCAGACTTCTAGAAGATTTGAGAATGAGAGGAATAATAGAAAAAGAGCAATATGGAAAAACAAACACAGTAAAATTAAATGAAAAATTTAAAATGCTTTATTCTTAATAAAACCGATTCGGTATTTATCATAAATACATTATAAATAAACTAAAGTTCTTTTATATTATCAATAATGTTTTCAAACATTTTTTTATATTCGGAATTTATCTTTACAACAGGCTTCATTTTTACTGTGGATTTGAGAAAATCTTTCCTATAGGGAATTTTTCCAATAATAGGTATTTCACTCTTTTTTGCAAAATCTTCTATTTTCGAACAAAAAGTTTTTGAAAGATTGAATTTGTTTATTACAATTCCATGACTGATTCCAAAATGGTTTGCCAAATATAGAACCCTTTTTAAATCAAATAGTGCTGAGGGAGTTGGCTCAGTTACAGCAACTATGTAATCTGTACCAACTAGAGAAGCGATCACAGGGCAACCTATGCCAGGAGAAGAATCGATTACAATATTTTCAGCTTTTATTTTTTTGTTAATTTTCTCTGAATATTTCCTAACTTCAGTTACAACCTCCCCAGACGCGAGTTCTCCTAGTTTAAGCTCACTTGAAACTAGATTTACACCATAATTTTTTCCAGTATAAACTTTTCCTATTTCTTTTTTAGAAACAGAAATGGCTCCAACTGGGCATGCAATAACACAAGCCTTACAGCCAATACAAACATCTTTTACAAAAGCTGGAAATTTTCCTTGGACAAACACAATGGCATCTTGCTTACAGATTGAAGCGCATTTTCCACATTTATTACATTTTTTAAAATTCCATTTTGGGATTGGTTGATAAACTGTAGCATATTTCTTTCTTTTAATGGAAAGCAACAAATGGTCGTTGGGACATTCCGCATCGGCATCTACAAGTATGGTTTTACTGCCTCTGGCAAATTCCACAGCAAGAGATGTCGCCACCATTGATTTTCCCACACCACCCTTTCCACCCGTAATTGCAATTTTCATAGTTCTTTCACTCCAAAATTTAAAATATTGTCCGATTTTTTTATTTTGAATAAATGAGATTCACAATCGCAGTCAGAGCAACCAAAATTTGGAATTAAAAATTCGGTTTTGTTCAGCTTGCCGGCAATTTTACATTCCTCTAATTTTCCAGACTCTTTGTAAAATACTTTCATGATTTTTGCAAATTTATTGCTAAGCAAATAATCAATATGCCAGAATATCTTTTTGTCTTCTGATTTATGTCTTGTAATTCTTTTTTCTATACCATTTTGTGCAGACCCGATATAAACATAAACTCCTTTACCAAATTTTATCTTGCCTAGAGAACCTATTTTTTCTCGCATGTTTTTGCTAATTTTAATTACTAAAATATAAATTCCCTTCATAATTTATGTTCCTCACAAATATCGCCAAAATCAGCTTTTTTGATTTTCTTCCTTTTCCAAAGATCAAAAATTTCTTTTACAGTGTGAGTTTGGCATACATAGACATCAATTCCAAATTGTCTGCATAACTCGAGAGCTCTCGGCCCCAATCCCTTACATAAGAGAACATTAGCGCCATGTTTTTTCATGAGTTCTGGAGGAAGACCTGTTCCTCCCATATGCTCGCTTGTGTTATTTATTATTTCAATAATTTTTCCATTTTGATCAAGAAAAGTATAAGTTTCACATCTGCCAAAGTGTTCTGCTACAGTACCTTTCAAACCCTTTTTATCATCTGTAGGAATTACAATTTTCATATTGATTCACTTATTTGCCAATTTTTTTAGTTTGCCATTTATAAAATTCTGCAAAATTTCTTTTATTGATCCGCTTCCATTGTAAATTTCAACTTTGAACTGTTTCAGAACATCCAAAGCTCTCGGCCCGACATTTCCTGTTATAACAATATTTACTCCTTTCTTCACAACTGCCTGTGCAGCAGAAATACCGGCACCACCTAATTTTTCAGAACTTATATTTTTTATAGCTTCAATTTTCACAATTTTTTTATCTTCAACTTTGGCAACAATAAAATAAGGGCATCTTCCAAACACACTATCAACATTGCTATTTATGCCCTTTCCTGTTGAGCTTATCGCTATTTTCATCTAATCACCCCTTACCATCGGAGTACCGCACTTCGGACATTTCATCTGATAGCATGGGACCCCAGCTTGATGAGGAACTTTATTTTTACAGCTAGGACATACACAAGTTCCTCCAGGACCTGCTGCAAATGGTCCTCCCATCCTACCTCTTCCGCCACGACCTCTACCAAAACCCATTCCTCTTCCCACCATCTTATACACACCTCCCTCTATTTTTATCGCTTTACCATTTACAATAGCGTCAGCAATCTTCTTTCTTGCAGAAGTAACAAGTCTATTAAAAGTGGGTTGTGAGATGTTCATTTTCTTGGCTGCCGTCTCTTCATCCAATCCTCCTAAGTCTTTCAATCTCACAGCTTCAAACTCATCTACAGTCATAATAGATTCCTCTAAGTCAATCATCCTTACTCCAGCTGGCTTGAAGTAAGTCACATTTGGTTCAACCCAAACTCTTCTACGTAGCCTTGGTCTTGGCATTTTCAATCGTGCTCTTTAAATGTTTTATCCTGTTCAGGATCATTTTTCCTAATCCATTCTATCAGCATCGCTGCATGCTCTTTCTCTTCATTCCTGTTATGCTCCAGTATTTTTTTCAATTCTTCATCGTCTGCTTCTTCTATCCTCGTTTCATACCAATTAATCGCTTCGAGTTCTTCAATCACGCTTTGCCTGGCTTTTTTCAAATCAGTACTTTCAGTTTCTTTCGAGTACATGCTTTTACCTCCTGAGTAATCAAATTTACTTCATTTCTTTTAGCTTTTTTTCGATTGCTTCTTTCTCTGCTTCAATTTCTTTCAGTTCTTCTTCCAAGATCTTCTTCTGTTCTTCCTTTGTCAGAGTTATTGGTTCAAATACTGGTTCATCTAAAAATCTTCTCCAGTAAAATCCTCTAGTGACTGGTGTAGGACCAAATCTTCTCCAGCATCTCCAATCTCTTCCCTGAGCCCACCAAGGGCCTGTCCCATCTCCCCACGGCATTCAATTCACCTCCATTGTTTTTGAATTGCTATTCATAATTTATATTGAATATATATTCATTACTTATATAAATACTTTTCGATTTTCCAAGAAATTATAATTTTGCCTTATATTTCACCCTAAATTTTACCTTAAGTTTTTTCTTTTTCTAAAACGATGGCATTAACTACCCATGCTGGCTTGGCCTTGAAGTAGTTATTAACTCCTTAAATAGTAACTATTTAAGTAAATGTAACATATGTTACATAAGAACTGATATGAAAAAAATAATTTTATGTTTTGATATACCGGCCCAAAAAAATGCTTTAAGAATAAGAATATGGAGATGGCTAAAAAAAATAGGAGCTGAGCAAAAAATGAAATCTTACTGGATTTTTCCATTTTCAGAAAGAAATTTAGCAGATTTTAAAATAATTTGTAAAGAGATAATAAAGAATGGTGGTGAAGCTGAAGTAATTGTTGGTGAAACAGTATGAAACAAAATAGAAAAATTAATCTATTTAAACTCTTTGAAGCTCATCCAGATTTTATCATTAAGTATAATTCAAATAGAACTTTTCTTTTGTCAACACGATTTAGAAAGCATTTGACTTTTCCTACAAATATTAGTTTATCTGAAGGGTTATTTAAAGCCTTGTACATAGTATTTGGAGATGGTCATTACAAGAGCAAATTAAACTTAACTAATAAAAATTATCGTATTCATAATTTCGTATTAGAAGTATTCAAACGGGAATTGAAATTTGATAAAAATATTTGGAGATTAAGAATTCTTCATCATCAAGCTGAAAATGAAGAGCTAATGAATTTAATAAAGTCATATTGGCTTTCTGTTTTAAAGTTTAATCAAAATCAGTTATATCCAAAATTATCACCAGAAAAATTCAATACTAGTATACAGGGAATAGCTAGAATACAAATTGATAAATTAACCTATGCTGATGTAATTGATAGATTGATTGAATATGTAAATATGTTAATCTTTACTGGCAACTTATCAAAAAAAGAATATTGCATTATAGCAGATGCAATTTTAAATGCAGAAGGAAGTGTTTCAAAAGAATATGATGGTATTCATAAAATAACGATTTCTTTTAACAAGTCAGAAAAAGGATTATTTAAAAAAATATTTACTGAATTAATATCAGAAAAAGGATTAAAAGATAGAGATGATAGATTTATTATAAACAAGTGGATAAATATATATGAATTTCTTAAAACTTTTGTTGAATTTAACATAATTCCTTTTTCATTAAGACCAAAAGATGCATTTAAGTTAGTTTCAGGTTTTTTAAATCACAAAAGAACAAAAGCATTAAGAAATTATCTAGAAACTACACAAAAAAATCCTGAAAAACCATTTAGTAAAATAGCAGAATTATCAAAGAGGCATCATAAATCAGCAAAATTAACTTTACAAATAAGAACAAAAGAGTTCATTCAAATTAAAAAATACAAAAATAAGCATTTAACATCTATATCTGAAGAAGGTAAAAATCTTCTAGCACTTATAATGAAACTAGAAAACTGGCTGCCTATTTTAGAAAAAATGATTGAGGAAGATAAATTGTTATTTAAACAACTGAAGGAGGTGAATTAAGTTTGTGGATTATTAAAAGTGAGGAGGAAACAAATGAAAGATTTGGAAAAAGACCGGAAGACAGAACCATTGAAGAGCATATTCAAAATTCTGTTATAATTGTTGATAAGCATTCAGGCCCAACTTCACATCAAATAACTGATTGGATAAAAAAAATTTTCCAAGTGAAAAAAGCTGGTCATAGCGGGACCTTAGAAAAAATTGAGGAAATCCGGCCGTGACTGGTGTTTTGCCGATTGCTTTGGAAAATGCGACAAAGGCAATGCCCGTATTGATGGGGTTGGATAAAGAATATGTCGGAGTGATGCATCTACATAAAGATGTTACTGAAAATGTCTTGGAAGAGACTGTGGGAAAATTCATAGGAAAAATCGTTCAAGTTCCGCCAGTGAAATCTGCTGTGGCGAGAAGGCCGAGAGAAAGGGAAATAAAATTTTTCGATATTTTGGAATTTGAAGAAAAGGATGTTTTGTTCAAAGTTGGATGCGAGGCTGGAACTTATATAAGAAAACTTTGCGACCAAATTGGGAGAAGTTTAGGGAGTGGAGCTCATATGAGCGAATTGAGGAGAACAAGGGTTGGTGATTTTACAGAAGATCAGTCCCACAGCTTGATGAAAATTAAAGATGCATATGAATTTTGGAGAGAAGGAGATGAGAAACTGTTGAGAGAAATTTTGATTCCAGTCGAGTTTGCAATTCCAAATGTGAAAAAAGTTTTTGTCAAGGATTCCGCCATATCTTCTATCACTAACGGTTCTCCTGTCTATCCAAATGGGATAACAAGAATACAAAAAGATATAGAACGTGGAGAGACGGTTGCTGTCTATAGTTTAAAAGAAGAGTTGGTTGCTTTAGGCATAGCTAAAATGGCGAGTGAAGAGATATTGAAAAGAAAAAAAGGAGTTTCAATAAGAACTGACAGGGTGTTTATGGAAAGAGGAATATATCCGAATAACAAATAAAAGCTTTTTAAATTAATAACGTATAGAATTATAGTGGTGTTATGAAGATTGGCGAGATAAGTCGAGGGATGACTAACATAACTCTTGAAGGAAAAATCATCGATATTTCTGAATCGAGAGTTGTGAACACAAGATATGGGAAGAGAAATGTTGCAGACGCTACATTGGAAGACGACACAGGTCAGATTGGCATTTCTTTATGGGAAGCGCAGATTCATTCTGTCTCAGTCGGAGATTCAGTCAGTGTGGCTGGGGCATTTGTCACAGAATTCAGAGACAAACTGCAGTTAAACATTCCTAAGAGCGGAAAGTTGGAAATAGTGAAAGAGTAATTCCGAAATTGATTTCAAATCCTTTCTAAAAATTAAACTTTATAAATTCCATATTTATAATAGACATAGCCGAGCGCAGTATAGACTCAAGATCTGAAAAATAGATGAAGAGTAAAAACTGCCGAGATCGCATAACCCGGTAGTGCACCAGCCTTGAGTCTTCTCGAAAGAGAGCTGGAGCCCTTTATTGGGCATGTGGGTTCAAAAGAGTTATACTCTGAAAGTCCCACTCTCGGCGCTCATTTTTTCTATAATTTGTGGAATGTTAGAAAAATCATTAATTATTACCAAATCAAATGTTTCTTTTAAAATATGTATTGCTCTGTGTTCGCTTTCATTCGTTTTAACAGCACAAATGGTTTTAATTTCTGGATAGAACTTTTTTATTCTAAAAGATTTTAGAGCCTGCCTTGAAGAATTGTCCATTCTTTTTTTACCATTTAATCTGCACGTTTCTATAACAATTTTCATATTATTCGAAATGATAATAAAGTCTACTAAAATACTACCAGCTTTTGTAAAACCAGCGTCTATAATTGGAAATTGCTCAAGAAAAATTATATTTGCACTGGATAATATGGTAGAGATTTCATTTTCTTCGTATGTTCTTCTTTTAGATTTATTTGCTCTAATGCTGTATTTCTGTTTAATATCCCAAGATTTATTTTGATTCACTAATTTGGCTATTTCTGGATTTTTAAATAAACCTTCAGACATTTCTTTAAATTTTCTAAAGTTTTTCAAAATTTCTTCGATTGCTATATTATTAAATTTTTTAATTTCTGGTTCCACCCTATTCAAGACATTTAAAATTTTCCATTTAGCTGGTCTTCTTTTATTTAATTCCCAATTACAAAGTGCTTGAAATGAAATATTAGAAAATTTCGCAAATTCTTTTTGGCCCATATTAAAAATCAATCTTATTATTAAAATTCTTTTGGGATTTTCTAAAAAAACTTCTGGCTTTATATTTTTGAAATTATTTGTTTTTTCTTTAAGCTCATTAAAAAGTTTAACGATTTCTTTTTCAGAAGTTTTAGTCATTGACATTGTTATACCCTTTTATTTTATCTATTGGTTATATCCAGTATACCAAGTTTTCGTGAGAGTAGACTTCCATTAAATGATAAAAAGAAGCTAGAATAGGCTAGATTCCATGTTAAATAAACAAAATACAACTACCTTAACTTTAAAAATTCATAAATTACCTTATTATCAAATCCCAGCCTCGGCGCTTGTATTACAATTTGTAATGCATTTTTACAAAAAAAATGATTAGAGCCAATAAAAATTGATATAGCATACTAAATATCCCTTCTCGCACTTGAATTATATTCAAAAAGTAGAGATACAGATAAAATTTAAACTGTTATGAACAAATTATAATTATGAAGGGCCTTTCAAAGTTTATCAAATGGTTCATTTTTTCCGTTTGTGTTATAATTGCAGGATTGTTTTTTATGTCTGTTTTTCCTGTGTATGCGCAGAATATTGTTATTGCCACCATTCTAATTGTGGCGATTAGTGGTGCCTCGATAGGTGTTATCTTAGGCGGTCGTTATAACCCACCTATTTATGTGGATCGAGAACAAGTGCAGAAAGATTTACAAGGAGCAAGAAAATTTAAAATAGACCCAATGAAAAGAATTGTTCCATTGGCGATTGGATTAGTTTTGATTGGAATTTCATTTGTTGCGGTAAAATATATTGGTGACCTATGGCTTTCCACAGACTTAATATGGTGGGGAATTTTATCTTTTGTTATTTTTATAGTTGGTGTTGGCTTTGGAGGTGGAATTGCAATTTTTGCGCTCTTTCCACATTATTTAGTAAAAGAACCTCAGAATGTATTCAAACGATTAATTAGAAAGTTAATTAGAATTTAAAGTCCTGAATATGACTGAAATACTTACCTCCGTATCTGTATTTAACCTGTAGTCAGAAGCACAGCCTCGGCGTTATAATTACTTCTCTTCTATCCAAGAAAATTTGCGCTGCAGAGTTTTGGGATAATATTTCTTCCAGTCAAATTCAACCCTTTTGCTCCACTTGTAATAAAATCTGGGATCAATGTAACTTTTCAGAGAAGTGTTCAGATTGTAATCTTTAGTTTTTTTCATAAGTTTGATTTTTAGTTCCATCGTTTTTACTCTTTCAGCGGTCTTCTTCCCTTTCTTCTCTTTCAATTCTTTCAACCTTTCAACTTTCTTTTGAAGGGTATCATTCCACTTCGCTGGCAATTTCCTCTTATGATTGCACACAATTGCGGCTTGTAAATTTGCCATAGTTGCTACATATTTTTTGTAGTCAGCAGCATCAGTTTTGCTTACTTTCTCTTTTTTCAGATACTCGTCAACTATTTTTGAAGCATGATAAGTACGAAAGACTTTAGCACTAATTCCAGGAACTACAGTACTCAGAAATTCATTCACATTTTCCGATCGTATTCCTTCAAAAATTTCGGATTTTGATTGCGAGATGAATTCCTTCAAATTTTTAATAACTTGCTCAGGTAGCTCCACATCCTTCTGCCATCTGACTGAATCCTTTCCAAGAAAATCAAATTTTACTAGATTTCCCTCAATCTTCACATTTTTAGAAGTCAATGTAGTCGCTCCAACAGTGTCTGCCTCGTCTTCGTCCTTTTCATCTCCAACTCTCAAGCTCAAAGCATCAATCAGGTAACAAACAGTCGCAACCTTTCTTGTTTTCAAATCTGGAGAATTCAGGTTGTCA
>Ga0315282_10016574_pt1 | contig 10757 bp, 8 predicted proteins | sample YL17G07_20_MG_FD_203693 | JGI IMG/M metagenome (GOLD analysis project Ga0315282, IMG submission 203693) | Sediment microbial communities from Yellowstone Lake, YNP, Wyoming, USA - YL17G07_20 | ecosystem: Environmental > Aquatic > Freshwater > Lake > Sediment | place: USA: Wyoming | collected... | reverse complement strand
TGATTCAAAATGGGTGCCCAGAACCATTAGAATACGCAATTTCCTACGGACTCAAATTAAGAAAAACTTTATCAGGCCGAAAATCGGATAGAAATATGGGATATGTTTCTATTCTACTCTCAAACGTTTTATCTGCCTAATCCTCTGCTCGGTCTTCTGGCACAATCTCTGTTTCAGTCATTTTAGAGCCGGGTATATTATTCAGTGAGAAAATCTATTGTGGCTAAGGTAAGATGTCTTGCTATCAGCTTGAAATGACTATCGTAATGTAGAAGCTTATAGTTGTAAGCCTTTGCAATAGAGGCAATAATCAAATCAACAGAAGGGACTTTAACACCACTTTTCCTTAACTTAATGTATAGCCTGCATTATAGGACAATTCCCAGGCTCTCTCATCTACAGGTAATAATTCAAGTGACTCTAACCGTATCTTCATTTCAGCATACTCTTTCCTGAATGTCCCATCACAAAGAACGGGGCATGGTTCGAGGTGAATACCGGAGGATCATTTTTCAGGATCGCCGAGACCGCCGGATGCCTCCTGAATTCATTCTCAAGGAACAGCCGGACATGCCTCCTGTCCCATCCATAAGGATGGATAAAGTCGGTGTAAAGGGAAAGGTCTCCGTCATAAAACCTCTTTGTCTCAAGACTGGGGTCGCTCACCCCGCAGGCGGGCATATTGAATATCGCGAGGTTAAGGAAGTCGATGCTGTCGCTGTGCTTTACAGTAAATTCAAGGGTCTTCCTCGCGCTCGCCTCCGTCTCCACCGGCGTGCCGAAGATGAGATAAACATAGGCATCGATTCCAGCTTTTTTCAGGTTCTTCAGGGCTACAGAAGCCATCTCAACACTAATCCCTTTGTGCAGGGCGTCGAGCACATCCTGATCCCCCGATTCGATACCGAGCTTAAGCATGACACATCCCGCCCGTTTCAGTTCCAAGCAGAAATCTGGATCAGTCAAGTGGCGGTCGATGCGTGCGAACCCATACCATGGGACAGCCATGATGTCGCTGGAAAGGGCTTCAAGGAGCGCGGGACTTATCGCGTTGTCAAGAAAATGGATAAGTATGGGATCTGTTTTTTCTGCAAGCGCCTTTAAGTCCGATATGACCTGCCGCGTTGGAATAGGAACATAAGGGTTACCTTCGGCATTCTCAGGACAGAACGCGCACTTGTTCCAGTAACACCCCGTCGAGGCGCTGTAGGGCAGGATTAAACCGGGTGAAAGGTAACTATCCTTCGGCAGAGGACAATAATCCGGCCTCCACGTTTTTTCACCCGCTGCATCCAGACCAAGGAGCAAAAGTAGCTGATGTTCGCCAGGCCCGGCCACGAGATGGTCTATTAGGCTTGAGAAGGGGTTTTCCCAGCGTGGGTTCTTTAACCACGAGGTAATAAGCCCACCTCCTAAAATCACTTTCAGTCGTGGAAATTCGCGCCTTATAAAACCTATTATCGAAAAAGCACATAATGCCTGGCTCAGATAATTCACAGAGATACCCACCACCGAGGGCTCCTTCTTGCGAAAGAGCCCTTCAAGTCTCGACCGGAAAAAAGGATAAAAGGGATTCAGTTCAGGCCGTTCAGCAGCGGTCAGGAGGTCTCCACTCCTTACCGGGGAAAGACCTCGATCCTCGTAATTTGCCAACCCCATTGCGATGCCGGACAACGAAACTTCGCCGAGGGCGCGGCCTATATCCTTGACCGCCCTCTTGTAACGGTCGATATGCCGGTAAAGGCCAAGGTCTCTTATGGAAGAAAGGTTACGCTCACGATTGCGGAAGGCCCTTCTCGTCCACGCATCTTCTTTTTCAGGGGGGACAGGCATCCGGAGGAGATGGAGGAGGCCCTCTATATTGGCATCTATGAGACGGTGTTCAACTCCAAGGCTCCTGAGCATGCCTGAGAGCCTTGCAATGCCCGCGGGCGGTTCGCACGGCTTTGCAACAGGAGGGTAGATGAGTATTATCAAGGTGCTGTATCTTTTTCTATAGGAATATTAACCATTTGTTAACGATTTAGTGAAAACCCATTTTACAGTTATTCCGGACTTGATCCGGAATCCAGAAAAAGGTTTCAATAAATTTCATGATGTGGCAGGGGCATTAATCGCTCATATGCAAGATTTAATCTAATATTCCTACACTCTATCAGAGAAGCCTTCTCAGTTTCAAGACGTTGGAGGTTTCGCTTAGCTGATTCAAAGACGTGACCCCATTAAGCTCTAAAGAGAAAGTCTTAAATATTAAATGTAGGTTCGAACCTCAATGGTTTTTCTTAAATAAATGGATCTTTTTCGAAAAAAAGAATTGCTTTTAACAATATCTGTAAACTTAACTATGTTGATTTTTGAGTATTAATGGTGATATCCTTTTCACACGTTGGAGCCTTGGTCGAGAGGTTATTAAATGCAAAAAAAAGGAAATATAACTCCTGAAATAATCCTGCAAAAATTTTCTAAACGTTTAAAAAAGAAAATAAATGAATTGGAATATCTCGTGTGCATGAATAGACAGTTTGAAAAATGGCTTCAGTATGAACTTGTCTTGGCGATGAGTAAAGTCGCTCTTCCAGTTGTATATGACCGTGACTACAACGAAATATTTTATCAATATAAAGATGGAATATGGGAGCAAATTTGCGATATTTCGACGGAATATCCTATGTGTGATTTGCCTTATGAATTGAGGCCGGATTTTTGTGTTGCTGAAAAGCCATTTATATCAAAATACGCAGATAAAAGAACGTGGATAATAAAAAACGATGAGGCTCGTCAAAAATGCGAGAACGAATATGGTCAGGCAAGATATCACTACATTGAATTGAAGCAATTAAAATGGGTCGGAATTAATGATCCGGACATCGTATCAATCGTAATGACAGGTAATTTAAAAAAATATTCAGATCAAGATTGGAGAACTTTTAAATCCCGTTGTAACCCGAGCAGCATCATTTCTTTTTGCCTCGTCCCGTTTTGGAACCCAGCCAAGCCTTCCAAAAAATGCTCCATTTTGGGCTTGAGAAAAGCTTTTAAGAAAATTCGTATGCAAGCAATCTCGGAATGCGATAAATATTTCGGGATGAGTGGTACGTTCACCAGCAAACGCATAACGAGAGAAATATGTCTTTTGATGCTCTACTATAAACTATAGAAATATTAAAAGTAGGTTCGACCCTCAATGTTTTTTTTCATATTTACACCATCGTTATGCTCGCTGAAGCGTTTCCGCAAGTCCACGGTAAAACCCGTATACCATTTTCTATCTTCCTTACTTTGAATAACATACGTGTAGAACATAGCGCGTCATCTCTAACGTGTTCAGATCTTGTCCAACGCCTGCTTAAGGTCGGCGGTCAGGTCGTCCACGTCCTCCAGGCCCAACGCGATGCGGACTAAATTGTCCACCATACCTATCGACCTGCGGATGTCCTCGGGGTAATCGAAGAATGACATCGTCGCCATCTGCGTCACCAGGCTTTCGCTGCCGCCGAGGCTGGGGGTTATCAGGAACAACTCCAGCGAATCAATGAACTTGCATGTTTCCTTATTACCGCCTTTAAGCAGGAAGGTGATCACGCTGCCAAAGCCGTGCATCTGCTGGGTTGCAATTCGGTGGTCAGGGTGAGACTCCAGGCCGGGATACCAGATCTTCTCGATTTTTGGGTGAGACTCGAGCATACGGGCGATGGCCAGTCCGGAGCGGTTGTGGTGTTCCATGCGCAGCGCGAAGGTTTTCAGTCCTCGCTCGAGCAGGAAACAGGTGAACGGGCCAGGCGTGGCGCCAATCATCCGCTGCGAACGGTTAACTTCGTTCAGCAGGTCGTGCCTTCCAAGTGTTACACCCGCCAGCAGGTCATTGTGGCCGCCGAGATATTTGGTAGCGGAGTGGATGACGATATCCACACCCAGTTCCAGCGGCTTGATGTTGTAAGGTGTGGCAAGTGTGGCATCTATGATAGTCATCACTCGGTGCTTTTTGGCGACTTTCACGACCGCAGGGATGTCCAGGATGCGAAGGTAAGGATTGGTAGGAGATTCGGTAAAGATGATGTTGGTTTTTGGTTGGATTGCTTTGGCGATTGCCTCGGCAGTCGGGTCCACCAGCGAGACCTGTACGCCGAGCTCGGCCAGCAGGTTTGTGGCAAAGTCGCGCGTCTGGCGGTAACAGTCGTTGGTGAAGATGATATGGCCGTCGCGCCGCATGTATGCCAACAAAGTCAAAACCACCGCGCTCATGCCTGTTGAGAACAGCAGAGCGCGCTCAGCACCCTCGATGGCCGCCAGCTTGCGTTCGCATTCCTGCTGGGTCGGGTTACCGTAGCGGCCGTATTCGTGCTCGCGCACCATCCGGCCCTCGCTCTTGGCCTTCATGAACTCCAGCACCTGGGCAGTGGAGTCGAAGTAGTAATTGGATGTCTGGACGATCGGCGTAGAGACAGCGTAGTGAGCTTTGGGTGTGCGTCCCAGGCCATGGATGGCGAGGGTAGCAGGTTTCCAGTTTTTGGTTTTTGCCGGCTTTTTAGACATCGGCTTCCTCCTGTTCTGCAAAGCTTGCTGGAGAGCTTCCTTGACCGCCTCAACGCTGGGCGGTAACTCGATTGGTTTGTTGGCGAAATTGCAGGGGAAGTCCAGCGTCCCTTCGTGGTAACGTACCTTGAAGTCGGTAAACTTCAACCCGTGCGCCGTTGAGATGACAACGACGCGCTCGGATTTATCAACCTTGCCGTCCCCGAGTAGTTTGATCAGAGCTGCCAGTGCAACACCGGTGTGCGGGCAGTTGAACATGCCGGTGGTGTCACCGAGCGCAGCTGCGTCGGCAAGTTCCTGCTCGGTGGCATCCACGACGATGCCGTTAAACTGCTTCAGGACTCGGATAGCCTTTTCGACGCTGACCGGGTTGCCGATCTGGATAGCACTTGCCAGTGTCTTCCGGGCCTGGATCGGCTCGAAAGTTTCAAAGTTTTTTAAGTATGAACGGTAGAGCGGGTTGGCATGCTCTGCCTGGGCAACAACTATGCGCGGAAGCTTGGCAATAAAGCCGAGGTCTCGCATCATAAGCAGGCCGTTGCCAAGTGCTGAGACGTTCCCGAGGTTACCGCCGGGGATGATGATCACGTCGGGTATCTCCCAATTGAATTGCTGGACGATCTCGATCCCGACGGTCTTCTGTCCCTCGATGCGCAAAGAGTTCATCGAATTGGCCAGGTAGATCGTCTCGTCCTTGGTGATTTCCTTCACGACGCGCATGCAGCCGTCGAAGTCAGTGTCCAGCGACAACACCAGCGCACCGTTGGCAATCGGCTGGACGAGCTGAGCAATCGAGATTTTACCTTTCGGCAGTAACACGACGGACTGGATACCGGCAGCAGCACAGTAAACAGCCAGCGCAGCAGAAGTGTCGCCGGTGGACGCACAGGCGACCGCCTTGATCGGCGAGCCTTCGCTGATCATCTGCTTGACCTGCGACACGAGTACCGTCATGCCAAGGTCCTTGAACGAGCCGCTGTGGGAGTTGCCGCAAAGTTTGATCCAGAGATCCTCCAGGCCAAGTATCTTGCCGAACCGCTCGGCCCAGAACAGGTTGGTACCGCCCTCATAAAGCGAGACGATGTTGTCGTTGTCAATCTGCGGAAGGACCCATTCCTTTTTACCCCACACGCCGGAGCCGTAAGGCCACTCGGTGGACTTGCAGCGGTCCTCGAACAGCTTCATCCATTCCTTGGCGTTGCGGCGAGCAAGGGCGTTGAGGTCATGCTGCACTTCCAGCAGCGAGCCACACGTCTTGCAGCGATAGATGATAGAGTTGAGCGGATAACTTGCTCGGCACTGCTCGTTTATACATTGAAACCAGGCTCGATATGACATAGGCACTATTCCCGTTTATTGGTCGGTTGCACGTGTTGAAACCCGCAGCCAACCGGATACTTTTTCAAGGTAATCTTTTCCTCCATTTTAAGATTTGAGTATAACACAACAACTATGTTTGGAATTATAATGAAATAAAAGGAGGGGGGGCATTTCCCCAAGGCGATGGGACGTATATTCGAGAAATTAAATGCAGGTATGCAAGTCTGATTCCCTCTAATCCCCTTGATGCCACCTTTTGTGGTACAGTTTATGTGGTATCCGTTTAAATGATTCATAAGGTTGCCGGACATCCGGATTTTCATCATTCATCAAATAAGGAGTAGTTATGGCAAAGTACACAGCGACAATTAACGAAGACACACGTCAGAGGATTCATGCATTACCGAGGGGCGTAAACTTCGCAACCTTCATGCGAAAGGCAATCACTGTCTTTGTTGAGGAGCTTGAGAAGGATCCTGACTTGCAGCCCGAGAACTTTATTATCACTGTTTCTGCCCGGAAAGATGTATCGGATAGAAAAAGAAAATAAGGGCATGGGGAAAAGCAGGATTCTGATTACCTGTGCAAAGGGGATAACGCCTTTTTTGAGAGAAGAGCTCATTCTGCTAAGATTCCCTGTACTATCCGAAACCATTGCAGGCATAGCAACGGAAGGGACTATTGAGGATACCTTGCGGCTTAATCTCATGCTCCGCACGGGACATCGCGTCCTCTTTCTCCTCAAGGAATTCGCTGCGCGTGATGCCGAAGCACTTTATGCCGCGGTGTTGCAGATAGCATGGGAGGAACATATAGCCGCAGATGGATATCTCTGTGTAACATCCAGCGTGGATAATCCGAGCATCAGGGACTCACGCTATGCGAATGTAAAGTGCAAGGATGCTATTGTCGACAGGATAAAGGAAAAATACGGGCAGCGGCCTGATTCAGGTCCCGATCAAGACAGATCCGTGGTAAACCTCTACTGGAAGGACGATCGCTGCTCCCTTTATTTTGATACCTCGGGGGAACCCCTCTCCCGGCGTGGGTACAGAAAGATCCCCCTGACGGCGCCCATGCAGGAGACCCTTGCGGCTGCTGTTATCCTGGCATCAGGATGGAACGGCAACCGCAATTTCATCAATCCCATGTGCGGGAGCGGCACCCTTGCCATTGAGGCTGCATTAATTGCTCTTAACAGGGCACCTGGTCTCTTGCGAAATAATTACGGGTTCATGCATCTAAAGGGATTTAATGAATCGCTGTGGAACGATCTGCGTGCACAAGCAAAAAAAGAGGCAAAAAAGACCCTTGATTGCAGGATTATTGCTACCGATATCAGGAGAGAGGCGGTTGAGGCAGCCAAAAAAAATGCTGCTACTGCCGGTGTGGAGCATCTGATTGAATTTGATGTATGTGATTATTCCGGGACCACAGTTCCTGACGGGGGAGGGATAGTAATACTCAACCCCGAATATGGGGAAAGAATGGGGAAGATCAAAGAGCTTGAGAGTGTATACAAGGGGATTGGCGATTATTTTAAGCAGAAGTGCAGGGGATATAAAGGCTATATCTTCACGGGAAACCTTGAACTGGCAAAGAAGGTGGGGTTAAGAACAAAAAGAAGGATTCAATTTTTTAACGGCAGCATAGAATGCAGGCTCCTTGAGTATGAGTTGTACGAGGGCAGCAGGAAGAATACCTAACAGGAGAACAATTCATGGATGGAAATAGACGTTCCGATATAAGACCAGGATTACATGTTTCAATCGTATTGAAGAAGGACCAACAGACTGGGAAACTAACAGAAGGAATTGTAAGAAATATTTTAACTAATTCACCTACACATCCACATGGAATTAAAGTTCGTTTGGAAAGTGGAGAAGTAGGACGTGTAAAAGAGATATTTGATTAATCTTCGGGAGAATATGTAATGTGTCCAAATACTGTTCCGAAGAGTCTCCTTCTACTTTTTCAAGACAGCCCGATGAAGCTTGCACTCCGGATGAAACGATTTTGAAAAGCTGCAACCGTGACGGTATAATATTGGAACAATGGTGGATATTTTTATTTTAAGGCAAAAGGAAAATTGCGATGATGCAAAAAAGAGACAATAATAAGATCATGCGCGATTTCAGATTGCGCCAGAGCCGTCAGTTCCTTGCCATATCGGCAACTCTGGTTCTCCTTTTATTTCTTGCTTTGCTCTATAAACGTTCTGATCTCTTCGGAGAATTCTCAAAGGATATTATCTTTGCAGCGCAGATTGCGCTCATCGCTGTGTTTATCGGTTTTACCGCCTTCAACTGGAGATGCCCCTCATGTAAAAAATATCTGGGCCCGGATATCAACAGACGTATATGCAAACAGTGTGGAGCCAGATTGCGATAACGAGTCATTTGGAGATATGCTATGCAAAAAAAGAGTAAAGTAACCCCCTTGCCATCGCTGGAACAACGTGAGGATATCCGTACCGGGCTAAGCGTGGAAGCGATCAAGCAATCCGTGCTTGATAATCTTTATTTTCACCTTGCGAAGATTCCGCAGGCTGCAACGCGGAACGACTGGTACATGGCACTTGCGTATACAGTCCGGGACAGGATGATGCAACGATGGATCAAAACATTCCAGAATTTTACAGAAGATTTAACGGTCGTTGCGTACTTGTCTTCCGAGTTTCTCATGGGACCACAACTCGGGATCAATCTCATCAACGTCGGCATCTATGATGAGGTCTTTCAGGCTGTGAAAGGGTTAGGTCTTAACTTGCAAGAACTTATTGAGCAAGAGGAAGAGCCCGGGCTTGGTAACGGTGGTCTTGGGAGGCTCGCAGCCTGCTACATGGATTCACTTGCAACGCTCGAGATTCCTGCAATCGGCTATGGGGTTCGCTATGAATTTGGCACCTTTGATCAGGGAATTCGGGACGGCTATCAGGTTGAAATGACTAATAAGTGGCTTCTCCCCGGTAACCCCTGGGAGATTCCACGCCCCGAGATCACCTTCAATGTAAGTCTCGGCGGCCATACTGAGTCGTATTATGACGAGCAGAACTGTTTCCGGATGCGCTGGATTCCAAAATTTTCCATCAAAGGGACTGCATATGACACCCCGGTAGCCGGATTTGGAGTTGCCACAACAAACCTGTTGCGTCTCTGGAAGTCCGATGCAGTCGAGTCCTTTGATTTCGAGACCTTCAACACCGGCAATTACTTCGGCGCAGTCAACGAGAAAATTGCCTCAGAATCTATAAGCAAGATCCTATATCCCGATGACGAACCATACATCGGCAAACAGTTACGGCTGGCACAGCAGTATTTCTTTGTATCCTGCGCTCTCCAGGACATGATCCGTATGCACCTCCTGCGCTGGAAAAGCATCCATACATTCCCTGACTCCTTTGCTGTGCAACTGAATGATACCAATTCCGCAATCGCCGTGGCGGAGCTGATGAGACTCCTTGTGGATGAACATCTGGTGAATTGGGATAAAGCATGGTATATCACACAGAACACCTTTTCATATACAAACCATACAATTTTACCTGAAGCCATCGAGAAGTGGCCATTGCCCCTATTCGCAGGGATCCTTCCGAGACACCTTGAAATCATCTATGAAATAAACCGGCGATTCCTTGACGAGGTATGGTTAAAGTATCCTGATAATAATGATAAGTTTAACCGTCTCTCTATCATCGATGAGAGTGATCAGAAATATGTCCGGATGGCGCATCTTGCAAGCTTAGGAAGCCATATAATCAACGGGGTTTCAGAAATCCATTCGGAGCTGCTTAAGAAGACCATACTCCCTAACCTTTATGAAATGTATCCTGAGCGGTTTCACAATGTAACCAACGGGGTGACACCGAGGCGCTGGATTGTACTCAGTAATCCGATGCTCGCTGAACTCATCACGAATACAATAGGAGACCGCTGGATCAGTCAACTAAGGGAAATAAAACAGCTTGAATCTTTTGCCAATGATCCGAACCTTATAAAAAAGTGGCAGCATGTAAAGTATGAAAACAAACGTGATCTCGCCGGGATCATTCATGACCGGACCGGAATTTCCATTAATCCTGATACACTCTTCGACATTCAGATGAAGCGCATCCATGAATACAATCGCCATCACCTCAGCGTTCTTCACATAATCACGGTCTATAACAGGATTAAGAAAAATCCTCGGATAGATATCACGCCCCGAACATTTATCTTCGGGGGCAAAGCGTCTCCCGGCTATTTTACAGCGAATCTCATCATAAAACTGATCAATTCTGTTGCCGAAGTGGTGAATAACGATCCGGACGTAGCAGGACGCCTGAAAGTTGTTTTTTTCCCCAACTTTAATGTAAAGAATGGTCAAAAGGTTTATCCGGCTGCTGATCTCTCCGAACAGATCTCTACAGCGGGGAGAGAGGCATCGGGTACAGGGAACATGAAATTTTCTATGAACGGGGCGTTGACGATAGGGACGTCAGACGGAGCTAACATCGAAATCCGTGAAGAGGTAGGTGCCGAAAACTTTTTCCTATTCGGGTTGACATCTGAAGAGATCTATAACATGAAATCTCAGGACTATAATCCCATGGTTTATTATAATGCTAACCGGGATCTGAAAGAAGTAATCGATCTTGTCAGTTCCGGACTCTTTTCCCAAAAAGACTTGAATCTTTTCAAGCCTTTGGTTGACTCACTGCTTCGCCGCGATGAGCACATGATCCTTGCCGATTATCAGTCCTATATTGAATGCCAGGACCGCGTAGGCATGGCGTTCAAAGATCAGAAAAAGTGGACGCATATGTCGATCCTCACTGTTGCGAGGATGGGAAAGTTCTCATCCGACCGATCCATACGTGAGTACAACGAAAAAATATGGCATGCCGCACCTCTGAAAATCGACCT
>Ga0315282_10016573_pt1 | contig 10758 bp, 8 predicted proteins | sample YL17G07_20_MG_FD_203693 | JGI IMG/M metagenome (GOLD analysis project Ga0315282, IMG submission 203693) | Sediment microbial communities from Yellowstone Lake, YNP, Wyoming, USA - YL17G07_20 | ecosystem: Environmental > Aquatic > Freshwater > Lake > Sediment | place: USA: Wyoming | collected... | reverse complement strand
CAATTTTCACTAATTGACCAGAAACTTACCGTCATTGACATTTTTCGCCTCTTTTGACATTTTTACCCCCTTTTAGGCCTCCCAGTCCTCCTCGAATTTCCCTTGTCTCCGGATTTGATTATGAGGTGAAAGCAAGTCCCTACTTCTGGAAAGATCAGGTTATAACTGAAGAATTTGTAGATAGGTTCCTGGTTGATGGGGACAAATGGAGTAAACAACGATTAAATAATAGAGGACTGGAATGAAATTTGCAAATTGCTATCTAACTATTTAAAACGACACAATCTATTATACGAAGGAAGAAGCTGTGGAAAAATCACTTAAAGCCTCAAGGTCGGGCGGGGATAATGATCCGCAATTGTAAAACTTTGAAGATACCCCTGCCCGACCTTCTCCTGAATTTTTTTACACCTTTGGGGGGTGTAACATATGAATAGGATACTGATTATTCAGGATAGCCCTTCAGTAAACGCAATGCTCAAGTTTAGACTCGAAAAAGTGGGATTTTCTGTGGAGACCGTTGAAACGGGCGAAGAAGGCATTGAGAAAACCAAGGCATGTCAATACCAGCTTATTTTATTGGATTACAACCTCCCCGGGATTAATGGAAGCCAGGTATGTCGGATACTAAAGGAAGAAGATAACACCAGAAATATACCAGTCGTTTTCATGTCTGCCAAAGACGAGGACGAACTATGTCAAATCACAAAGGAAGCAGGCGCCGATGGTTATATTGGTTTACCCTTTGACGGAAAGACGTTCATTGATAAGATAAACAGGGTTCTTGAAAACACGTAAGTCATAAGCGATAGGTCTTATCAAACGGATTTAGGGAATGCCTAAGAGATGAAAAAAGAATTACCATCGAAGAGAATGGAGGAAATAGCAGAGACCATAGAAGATATGGCTCAGTATAAAGAAGATCTCTACGAGAGAGAAGAGCTGAAGGAGGAAACGCTGCAGCTCGTAGTTTTTCGGCTAGCTCGAGAATGGTACGGAGTCGAGATTACAAAAGTAAAAGAGGTCATAAAAGTGGGCAAGATCACCTATCTCCCCTCAAGCCCAGAACATATTGCGGGAATCGTAAACTTAAGAGGGAATATTCTTTCCGTTACAGATTTAAAGACAATATTTAGTCTGCCTCATGAAGAGCCGACCGAGAAGGCAAGGATTATAGCCATTGAATCTGGGGTTTTGGAGACAGGGTTTTTGGTGGACGAAGTGGTTGAATCAATCGAGGTGCCGGTAAGCAAGATTGAGCCTGCACTCCTCACCCTACCTGCTGAAGGAGGGAAATATATAGAGGGCCAGTGCAAGGTGGATAATAAGTTAATTGCCCTCATAAGCGTAGAGGAAGTATTGGAAAAGAGGGCGTAGACGAGGAAAGTGCTGCAAACAGCTCGTGGAGATTGCTTTGATGAGCTGAAAGGAGGTTGGAATGTTTAAATTGGGGCTATTTTCAAAATTGAGAAACAAGCAGCGAGAAAGTGAGGAGCAATATCGGAATATTCTTGAAAGCATCGAAGAGGGATATTACGAAACAGACCTTACCGGTAACTTTACCTTTCTCAACGATTCAATGTGCCGAATATTTGGGTACCCCAGAGAGGAATTGATGGGCATGAATGACCGGCAGTATTTAGATAAAGAAACTGCCAAGAGAATGTTTCAAGTTTACAATAAAGTCTACAGAACAGGGGAACCCGGCAGAGAATGTGTTTATCGGGTTATAAGAAAAGATGGGACTAAAGAATACATTGAAGCATCCATATCGTTAAAAAAAGACCCATCAGGTAAACCGATGGGGTTTAGAGGGATTATACGGGACATCGCCGAGCGCAAGCTGGCAGAACAGGCGCTTCATGAATCGGAGGATAAATATCGCACATTGTTTGATGACTCCAAAGAGCCGTTATTCATCACTACGACGGATGGGAAATTTGTCGACCTGAACGAGGCCATGGTTCAGCTTTTCGGCTACGACAATAAAGAAGAGCTCATGAAAATCAAGGTGGCCCAAACCTATTTCAACCAGGAAGACCGAAGCAAGTTTCAGGAGATCATGGCAAGGCAGAACTATGTGAAGGATATGGAGATAGAGCTGAGAAGGAAGGAGGGGAGAAAAATCTATGCTTTGCTAACGGTGACCACGAGGAAGGATCGTGAGGGAAATATCATTGGCTACAGGGGGACGATCAAGGACATCACCGAACGGAAGCAGGCAGAAGAGGCGCTGCGCCAAAGTGAGGAGAAATATCGGAACATTCTTGAAAGCATCGAAGAGGGATATTACGAAACAGACCTTACCGGTAACTTTACCTTTCTCAACGATTCAATGTGCCGAATATATGGGTATCCCAGAGGGGAATTGACGGGCATGAATGACCGGCAGTATTTAGATAAAGAAACTGCCAAGAGGACGTTTCAAGTTTACAATAAAGTCTACAGAACAGGGGAATCCGCTACAGGTTTTGATCATGAAATTATAAGAAAAGATGGGACCAAAAAATGGGTTGAGGCATCCATAATGTTAAGAAAAGACCCATCAGGTAAACCGATAGGGTTTAGAGGGATTATACGGGACATTTCAGACCTCAAGCAGGCGTACGAAGGAATGAAACGGATGGTCGAACACATACGCAACGCAGGTCTCCAAATCAGCGCTTCTTCGGCTCAGATTCGCGCTGCCTCTGAAGAACAAGCAACGGGCGCATCTGAACAGTCCTCTGGGGTGAGCGAGGTGACAACCACCATCGAGGAACTCAACACCACGGCTACTCATATCGCCCAGAATGCTGAAAATGTTGCAAGGTTAGCAGGGGAAACATTGGCAGGGATGCAGGAGATTAATATGAAGGTAAATGATACTGCAAAAAAGATTCTCTCTTTAGGTGAGAAGTCCCAATCCATAGGCAATATCACTAAATTGATAGATGATATTGCTGAGCAGACGAATCTCTTGGCCCTAAACGCGGCCATTGAGGCAGCCCGAGCGGGAGAGGTAGGAAGGGGTTTTGCAGTGGTTGCCCAAGAGGTGAGGAAACTTGCCGAACGTTCCTCTGAATCGACCGAGGAAATCCGCCAGATTATAAACGAAATTCAAGGAGAAACAAACGCTACGATTATGAGTATTGAAGGTTCAACCAAATGGGTGCAAAAAGGTTTGGAGATGATAGAGGGTACAGCAAAATCCGCAAAGGAGATTTCGATAGCGACACAACAGCAAAAGTTTGCATCAGAGCAGGTGGTGCAGGCAATGAGGGAAATAGATTCTGTAACAAAACAGTTTGTCTCCTCAACCAGACAAGCGGCAGCATCCGCAGCACAGCTCAGCACATTATCGGAGGAGCTTAAGAGTGGGATAGTGGACTTTAAGTTAGAAGCAGAGGAAGCGGGAAAACCGAGGGATTTCAGACATGTCTGAGATGAAAGATCTCATTGCTATTTTCAAGGTAGAAGCCGAAGAGCACCTGATCAAACTGGATAACGGACTCGTAGAGTTAGAAAAGCAGCCTGACAACATCGAGCTGGTCCGTGGTCTAAATAGAGAGGTGCATACCCTGAAAGGTGCGGCCCGTGTTTTTGGATTTTGTGAAATTCAGGATATCGCGCATCGGATTGAAGATGTATTTGAAGAGGTCGCCGGCAAAAGGGCCGTTTTCAGTTCCTTCATGGCTGAGAGAATATTCAAAGGACTTGATGCCATTCGGGCCATCTTAGAAAAAATCGTACAAGAGAAGGAGATCGATATCGATACATCGGATCTCTGCAGGAACCTCGAAGCGTGCATTGCAGCGAAACAAGAAATCGGGACACCGAGGATGAGCGCACGAGGGAAGGAACATGAGGGAGAAAAGACGCAGGGCGAATTTGTCAATCGCATAAGCGAAGGGGAGCCCCCTCCTCCGTCGACAAGACGGGATGAATACATCCGCGTCCCGCTGAGCAGGGTGGATAAGCTTCTTTATTTGGTTGGGGAGGTGGTCATCAACAAGATGAAATCCTCTACCAAGATTGCTCAGGCAAAAAGGCTTTCGAAACTCAGCAAGGAGGTCCAGAAAAGTATTTCCAGTTTAAGCGAAACGATTAAGAGCGAGTTTTCTCCTCAGGATGGAGAAGTGACAAAACTGCTCAGCCAATGTGATGCCCAAATGCAGAAGCTTAGAGAACATACCCTGAAGTTATATGATCACGTCTCCACCGAAGCATTTCACCTTGACCCAGTCATAGATGAATTGCAGACCAGGATAAAAGAGATAAAGATGTTACCTCTGTCTACTATTTTTGAGGGGTTTCCCCGCATGGTAAGGGATATCGCATCTCAACAAGGAAAAAAGGTCAACTTAGTGATTTCAGGAGAAGAAACTGAACTTGATAAAAAGGTCCTCGAGGGGATAAAGACTTCTCTCATCCATATATTGCGTAACTGCATCGACCATGGCATTGAAGAACCGGATGGGAGGGTCGCCCTGGGTAAACCAAGGTTTGGAACCATCAAGGTTTCTGCCTTTCATGAAGGCGGTAATGTGGCGATCACCGTAGAGGATGATGGAAGGGGCATGGATACTGACCAGATAAAGCAGGCCGCCCTAAAGAAAAGGCTGGTATCAAGTTACGACTTGGAAGGGATGACAGACAAAGAGGTGTTGAATATCGTATTCATGAACGGTTATTCCACGAGTGCGATAGTGACGGATGTTTCTGGAAGGGGAATGGGGCTTGATATCGTAAGGCGGGACATCACAAATCTAAAAGGTCGGGTTATCTTAGACACTCAGAAAAATAGAGAGACAAAATTCACATTGGTCTTGCCATTGACCATTGCAATCATTCAAGTGCTCTTGATAAAGGTGCAGAACATGCTCCTTGCCCTTCCGATGCCCTCCATTATAGAGAGTATTAGAGTGAATATGGACGATGTCTCCACCATTGAAGGAAGAATGGCCATCCCATTCCGTGAGCATATTGTCCCTTTGGTAAGATTGAATGAAGCGCTGGGACTTCCGCCCGCAAGAAATGAAGAGAGGAAGGCGAAGAAGGCAATGTTGGCGGTGATTGTGAGCTCCCTCGACAGCCGAGTCGGTTTCATCGTTGATGAGATTGTTGGAGACGAAGAAGTATTTATAAAGAGTTTAGGGAAGCATCTCGGAAAGGTGAAGAATGTAAGTGGCGCAATCATCATGGCAACCGGTGAGGTAGCGGTGGTCCTGGATATAGAAGACTTGATGGCTCATAGCGCTCTTGGCCCTCAGCCGGTTACAGGAAAGAGGCGCGCCCCCAAAGTGAAGCGCAAACAGAAAAGGATACTGGTTGTGGAAGACGCTTTCTCGACAAGGGAGCTTGAGAAGAGCATCTTGGAGACCCACGGATACCTTGTCGATACAGCGGTAGATGGCTTAGATGCGCTGGATAGGATGACAGGCAATCAATACGACCTCATCGTCAGCGATATTGAGATGCCGAGAATGGATGGATTTGAGCTTTGCGGGACCCTGAAGAAAAATGATGGGTACAAGGATATACCCTTTGTGATGGTGACAGCCTTACAGAAGGAAGAGGATAAAAGGCGGGGGATGGAGGTTGGCGCAGCCGCTTACATTGTAAAAAGCGCATTTGAGCAGACAAATCTTTTGGATACCATTGAACGATTAGTAGGGTGATATGGAACCAGGAGTCAAGGGCATGATACGGGTGTTGGTGGTTGAAGATTCTCCACTAATGTGCAAGATCCTAACCGCTATGATGAACTCCGATCCGCAGATTCTCGTGGTAGCAGTTGCGAATAATGGGAAAGAGGCAGTAGAACTCGTCCCTTGCCTCAAACCGGATATCATCACCATGGATATGGATATGCCTGTCATGGATGGATTTGAGGCGACTAAGCAGATCATGGCCTATCACCCTACCCCGATACTGATTGTATCCTCTTCAGTCTTTAAGCTAGGAATGGAGAAGGTATTCAAGGCCATCTCTCACGGCGCGTTGGACGTTATTGATAAAAGTGAACTGGAGTTAGTTGGAGATAAAAAATCTGGGGAGGCTCTGATTGCGAAGATAAAATTCTTGACCAGTGTTAGAGTCATGGATCAGCCGCTCGTGAAATTGCGTAATGAAAGGTCCATTGTTGATCTTAAAACTCCCAGGAAAAAGGTTTCAGATAAGATTGTGGCAATTGTTGCCTCAACCGGGGGCCCACAGGCGCTTCTTAAGATACTCCAAAGACTTCCTGAAGATTTCCCCTCCGGTATCGTTATTGTTCAACACATCACCAGTGGCTTTCTGTCAGGCCTGGTGGATTGGCTTGCTAAAGAATGCAAAATCAAGGTGAAGATTGGAGAGGATTCGGAGGAAATACGACCTGGAGTGGCGTACATCGCTCCGGACAACTTTCAAATGAGGGTAGAGGAAGGCGGAAAGATAAGCCTTTTGAACGAGCCGCCCAATGGAGGCCACAGGCCCTCGGGAGATGTATTGTTGGAGTCTGTAGCCAGGGCCTATGGAAAAGGAAGTGTGGGAGCTATCCTGACCGGTATGGGCAGAGATGGAGTGATGGGAATGAAGGCTATAAAACAATCCCAGGGGAGGACAATTGCCCAAAATGAAAAGAGTTGTGTCGTGTTTGGCATGCCCAATGCAGCCATAGAAATGAATGTAATAGATAAAGTGCTACCATTGGAGAGAATAGCAGAAGAGATCGTTTTGATGGTGAAATAGGCGTTAAGCCATGCTTTTCAAGTAGACAGACCATTGAGTGAGAGATGCAAAAGGAAAGTCTCGAGAAAAAAGAGGAGAGGCATATACTGGTCTTTAGAGTGGGAAGCGAGGAATTGGGGTTGGATATTTCTTGTGTGCATGAGGTATTAAGACCGCAAGAGATTTATCCCCTTCCCAAGACCCCGGACTTTATTGAAGGAGTCATAAATCTAAGAGGGCATATCGTCGCTTTAATTGATTTGAGAAAGAGACTCCATGCAAAACAGAGAGAGGATGAACCAAACAAAAGAATCATCATCTGCAGGGTAAACAAGTTCATCGTCGGACTGACTGTCAACAGCTTAAGGGAGATTATTGCTTTATTCAAAGAAGATATTAAGCCTGTGCCAGAGGTGGTGTCCGCGCAGATGGAAGCGGATGTGATATCGGGTATAGCCAAGGTTGGAGAAAGGATAATACCCATTTTAGATTTGGAGCACATCGTAACAAAAAAAGAAGGTACCGAACTATCGGCGCTTGAACGATGAAAGAGATCTTACCCCTATCAACAGACGATTTCGGTCTTTTCCAAAAACTGCTCATAGAAACGTGCGGCCTCCACTTTGAAGAAGGCAGGAACCAATCCTTGCATCTCGCTCTCTGGCAGCGTTTACAACACCGAGGTTACGATTCCTACCAGGAATATTATAACCTTCTAAAATTCCACCCTGAGGGGCGTCTTGAGATACGGGAACTCCTCGATTTGATCACGATAGGCGAGACATATTTCTTCAGAAACAAGGCCCAGTTTAACGTGCTCATGAGATTTGTTTTACCTGAAATCATACAGAGGAAGGTGTGTTCACGGGATAAGAGTATACGCATATGGTCAGCAGGGTGTTCGAGGGGAGATGAGCCATATTCAATCGCTATTGCTATGATGGAGGTTTTGCCTTTTTATGAAGAGTGGAGCATCTCCATTTTGGGCACAGATATAAACAGAAACGGCCTGGCTTGCGCGAAAGAAGCCATCTATGGCGAAAAGGACATAGGCCATTTGCCGAAGGAATACCTGGACAAATATTTCAAGATCCGGGGCTCAACCTACCACCTTAATTCTGACGTGAGAAAGTTAGTTCAGTTTGAATATCATAACTTAGTCAAAGATCCATTTATACACGAAAGCATGCAAAATATAGATTTAGTCTTCTGTAGGAATGTCACTATATATTTCGATTTTCAGACAACCCGGCGAGTCATTGACAATTTTTATAACTGCCTTGCCGAGGAGGGGCATCTTTTTCTCGGACATACCGAGACCCTATGGCAGATAACCAACAAGTTTGAGAGAATTGAGTTCCCTCAGACATTCATCTATAAGAAGGGGTTAAGCCTGGTTCAGGAAGATGCGATGAAGCCATTTGTGGCTGTACCGGAGATTAAAATCGAGGACTTGACCCTTTCGACAGCACCAATCCCCACGTTTGAAGCCAGGGTAAAGAAGCGCCGCTTCCTTCGACAGGCTCAGGACACTGAGTTTTATCGAAGTGCAGGGTCAACCCTGAGCGAGCCCCCACCTTCAGGCTGGGGAGTCGAAGGGTTGACCGCCCTCAAAGAAACGGGCGCACAAAAAAGCTTTTTTCTGCAGGAACTAAGGTCCGGGCCACAGGAGAAACCCGAACCCTTTGGGCAGATTGAGACCCCCTGTGACCAGACCTCCCTCTCCTCGCCCCATAACATTATCGCTCAAGATAAAAACCATATCCTCACCTGTCTTACTAACGCAACTATCTTGGCTAATGAGGCAAAATACAAAGAAGCGGCGGATATCCTCGCAAAGATCATAGAGGTGGACAATCTAAGTGTTGAGGCATATTATCTCTTAGGGGTATTATCATATAAAAGCGGCGATCTTAAAGAGGCGGAGACTCAATTCAGGAAGGTTATCTATGTGACCCCCGATTCGGTTCTCGCTTATTTTAACCTTGGAAATATCTATTTATACCAGAGAAAGTTTAGTGAAGCCGCCAGAGAATTTAAAAATGCCATCCGGCTGTCGGAAATAAAACCGAAAGATGAGCAAGTAAGGTTTTGCGAGGATTTCACAATAGAATTTCTTCTAAGGGCGTGTAGAAATAATCTTGTAGAGATCTCCAGGAGAGGTGAATGACATGAATGAACAAGAAAAAATAGAAGCATATCTTTCGTCTGTGAGGCACGACTTGCGCAGCCAACTCATGGTAGTTCGGGAAGGGGCGAGCATCATTTTGGATAATGTCGTAGGCTCAAATTGCGACAACTGCTTCGCCCTCTTAATGCCCGCACTAAAATCCACGGATGAATTAAATAAACTGATAGGGGAATTTCTCAGTGCCTCCCGGTTTATTAAAATTTTAGCGCCGCTCATCTCTGCAAAAGAAGAGGAGCTGAAAAGTATAAAAGAACAACTTCTTGGAAAAGAAGAGGAGCTGAGAAGTGTGAAAAGGGAACTTCTAAGAAAAGAAGAGGAGCTAAAAAGTGTGAAAAGGGAACTTCCGGGAAAAGAAGAGAAACTGAAAAGTGTAAACATGGAATCTCTGGGACGCGAGCTGGAGATCTTGACATATGAACTCATGGGTATGATATCACATGTCATTCGTACCCCGCTGGCAGTCGTCAAAGAGAGCTTATCCTTGGTGCTGGATGAAATACCAGGAGAGCTAAATGCCAAACAAAAAGAATTGCTTTCCACTGGAAAAAAGAACGTTGATAACTTGATCCAATCTGTTGAGGAGTTATCTCAGGAATCCTGGGATGAAATAGTATACTCAGCCAGAAAGCATTTTTCTGCAGACGCCATTGCCAGGAAGGATAGGTTACCGCAGAAAAAAAGAATTCTTATCGTAGAAGACCAGGCAGTTATATCTAACATGCTCAAGATGAGATTAGAAGCAAATAATTACGAAGTCATCACTGCAGGCGATGGTCAGGAAGGTTTGGAGAAAGCCCATAAAGAAAACCCAAGCCTGATTATCTTGGACATCATGCTTCCTAAAATGAATGGATATAAGGTTTGCCAACTTCTTAAGGCTGATCCAAAATATAATACAATTCCTATCATTATATCCTCTGGAAGGACACCGCAGGAAATCCGGAAGGTGGGTAAAGGAGTGGGCGCTGATGCGTTTGTATCTAAGCCGTTCGAAGCAGAAGAGCTACTCTCAAAAATGAAGGAGCTTTTAGAAAAAAAGGGGAAATAGAAACTTCGCCGAAAGTTTCAAATCCTTCCCAAACCTGCTCCCTGAACACCATGCGATGCAGGGCTTCCGGCTCGGAAAGATCACGTCCATATCATCGGCCGGGCATCTATCGACAACCGCTCAATACGGGAGCTCATAAAGACCGCCATGCACGGAGGGGAAGAGGCTTTTCAACAGCGCGCGGAGAAATGGGGAAGCTATCTGAATTTTTTGCAACTAAAATGAGAGACCAGTTTCTCTTTTGTAAAGAAAAGAATGCTATCCTTCTTTTTATAAATCCAGACAGAAAGAGGGGTTTCTTTCGTAGGTTCGGTGATTAAGAACAGGGTACCCAGCTTATTCAACCTCCCAAGTTGGTTAAGGCCAACCTGTGTTTCTGGTTCACCCCACTGATTAAGGAAAACCTTTTGATTGATGCCGGTCAGCATCAAATGCGGCCGTTCGTGCACTTGTCGGGAACGTGACTTACAAAAACTTGAAATGAGATCTAAAACAGTAATCACCATATTCTCAGTGTTATATCAATTTCCTGGTTGGAATTAATATTAAACCTTAAAAAGCGTTGGCATAATTAATGCCAAATTTGAAAGTGGGCAAAGAGAAAAATTTTATAGTTTTTAACTCATTAATATTATTAGCAATGTTCTCCAATCGACCAGCAAATATTCAACTTTTCAAAATACCCCTTTATTGTGGGTAAAACAAATTCCTTTGTATATTTTGTACAATGAATGACAGATTTTGTTCTAAAATGTGAAGGAATGTGTTTTAAAAAAGTGTTATTATATTTTCGTCCATAATTTCTATCAAAAAAGGTAAAAGTTCC